>OHHI01000002.1_pt1 | contig 385316 bp, 264 predicted proteins | sample 1568001 | NCBI WGS metagenome assembly OHHI01 (sample SAMEA3879506, study PRJEB24766) | human gut metagenome | biome: human-associated habitat; feature: feces | place: USA | collected 1985/1987
TCCCGCATACATATAGCTAAACTTTAGCTAAAACGTATGCGGGATTTAGTACAACGAGCGTTTCTCCAAATGGGAACGAGCGTTTCTCCTAATGGGAACGGAAGTTGCTCTTCATGTGCATTGTATTATCTGTTTGTCTCTGTCTAAAAGATAAGTAAGTGTTCATGATTAGTTCATATATATTCGGGTTATGAATCATAATTAAACTACTGACTCGCATTATTAATCAGTGAATATCAATGCTGTAACGCCAAAATTATTGTCAGAGGCTCTGAAGATCAAAAAGAAAATGAATTTCATTCTTCGACTTCAAAAAAGTTTATTAACTTTGTATGATTTAATAACACTAACAACTAAAGCAACACGTATATGAAATGGCCTAAACCACTACTAATAATCATTCTCTTACCACTCTACTTTCTCTCCTGTGACAGTAAACCTTATCCTCATGTATTACAGCTTGCTGACTCCCTTACAAATATTTGTCCGGACAGTGCTATCGTATTGTTGAAACAAATCAAAGACAGTGCGTCTCAAGAATCTAAAGAAACACAAATGTATTATCAGCTGCTGACTATAAAAGCCAAAGACAAAGCGTATATTACACATACCTCCGACAGCTTGATGCTGGAAGTACTGCACTATTATGAAAAGAAGAAAGATAAAAAATATCTGCCGGAAGCATATTATTATGCAGGACGAGTGTACAGGGATTTGGGAGATGCGCCGCAGGCATTGGATTATTTCTTCAAAGCTATCAAATCTGCAAAAGATTGCACTAATTATAGACTAATCAGCCGGATATATAGTCAAATAGGAATGTTATATTTATATCAGGATACCTATAACGAGGCTTTAGAAGTCTTCAGGAAAGCTTATCAATACAATATTTTAGCCGATGATAGTACAGGTGTAATTTACAATTTAAGAGATATAGGGCGAACATTCACCACACTCAATTGTGCAGACAGCTCACTCTATTATTATAAAGAAGCTTTCATAAAGGCGGAGCAAGTGCATAGCGAACATTTAATGGGTATAGTCCTAAGTGAATTATCCAGCCTTTATATCCAGTTAGATATGTATCCAGAGGCCAATGATGCCATTCAACGTTCCAATCAATATATAAAAGATTTAGGATTAGCTCCTCATTATGCTATATTAGCTGATTATTACCATCGCACCAACCAAGCAGACTCTGCTATTTTTTATTATACAAAAGCTGCAAGTTTCAACGATTTCTACCAAAAACAAAGTAGTTACAAAGGGTTAGGAAACATTGCCCGTAAAAAAGGCCAATATAAAGAAGCCATGGAATATTTTGATAAATATCTCATATACACAGACTCTATTAAAGAAATTATCAATACAGAAACGATTCGTAAAATGCAGTCTCTGTACAATTACCAGCTAAAAGAGGAGAAGAATCGTAAACTACAGCAAGAGAATGAAAAACAAGAGCTTTGGCTTACAATTTTGATCTCAACTATCATGTTATCAATAACACTTATCATCATCTATCAACAATACAATAAACGTAAAAAACAAAAAACACAAGAACAACAGAGATTATTGAATGAACATAAGGAAAAACAATTTCATGAAAGCCTTCAATATATAGAGTACAATAAAAAACAACTCTGCCAACTGGAAGAAAACCTAAAACAAGCAGAAAACGAAAAGAATGAATTGAAACTAAATCTGATTAATGCCCAAAAAGAACTATTAGAACATACCAATAAACAAATTGAAGCCAAACAAAGAACATTGCAAATTTCTGAAACAGCATTAAAAGAATCAGATATTTATAAGAAATTTCACTCAGCCAATGAAGATTCAAAAATAAAAGCAGAAGATTGGGATACCCTCTCTGAGGAAATAGATAAGACATACAACCGTTTTACAGCACGACTTTACGTTCTTTATCCATTTAGTGAAAGAGAAATACGTATCTGTTTACTTATTAAAATCAATCTGAGGCCGAGTAAAATTGCCCCTCTTATCCCATGTGCTAAACAGACATTGACGTCTATTCGCAAAAGAATGTACGAAAGAACTCATAATCAGCGCGGTAATCCTGAATTATGGGATGAATTTATTCGAAATTTCTAAAGGATCGTACAAAATTCGTACTATATCTCGTACAAAGTTCGTACAATAAAAAGACACTTTTCTAAAAAGAGTCAGTTTCTTTGCAACCAAATCTTAACAAAAAAAATATATGAAACATTTTATAGTTATATTTTTCGCTTTGACAATGTCAACTTCCATGTCTTTTGCAGAGGAGAAAAAGATAGAAACGAACAAAGCACTGTGGCACGAAGAAATACGTTCTACATTTTGTATTCCAACTATAACACATGACAATAATATATTCCATATATATTCAAACATTGTTTTAGAAAATCTTCATATTACAGTGAGAGATACAACAGGAATGATTCTTTATTCCAGCACAGTCACTATATCAAATACCCAACGATACTCTTTCACAATAGACAATATGAATGTAGGGGAGTTTTTGATAGAACTAACTCATGAGAATAAATATCTTTATGGATATTTCAATATTTTACAATAGTTTCATTAACAATGGACTGCCGAAAGGATTTTCTCATGGTTTGAGAGCTTTTGAAAGCTGAGCTAAATATTATGAAGTAATTCCATAAACTTCACAAAACATGATACAAATTATGCTAAACTGAATCAAAAAGGAAATTCAACACATTTTCTAATATATAGCCTAATAATTAAGTTAACGCTCTTATTTTCTTTCATCTGAAATATGGTAATTCTTCTCAGAAATAAGCAAAAGTTCACATCTATGTACATGAACAGTTTGCACTTATAAGAGAGAAGGCCAAAATGAAAGTATAAGCAATTAGCAGACAGTTTCACACCTTGTTTTTTGCTTATAAATTTGAGCCAATATCTATAGAAAAGCAAAGGACATGAAACCAAATCAATATTATATTGACAATATAAAATTGTTCGTTAATGAATATTTTCCGGGAACTCCCCACGTACTACTCACCGGAAGTTTCAATACGCCATTCTTCAATGAAAGTTCTGATCTCGACATCATTCTAATCTCCAACTGGCATCGGGATTCTTTCGTGGAGTCTTATGACTACAACGGTTTGAAAATGCAAGTAATAGTGCTTCCTCTTTACGATATAGATGGCGTGATATATCGTGATGTAGCAAAAGGCAGAGGAGCCATCATCTCTATGCTGGCAAAGGGACTGATTCTGCGTGACAGGAATCATCTGCTTAGACACTTGAAGCAACAATGCAGCACGCTATACGAGAGAGGTCCCATGCCGGCACGAAAAGAAGTAATTGACCGTCTAAGAACACGAACAACATCTTGCATTGAAGATATAGAGGGCACAGACAGTTTTGAAGAACAGGTTTTTACTACACTGAATGCATACAACACTGTCTTAAAGTTGTTTCTATTCAAGAAAGGCTTATGGGATTATGAAGGGAAATCTGCTTCAAGAGAAATAAAATGCAAGGATGAGGACTTCCATAAACAATATATATCTTCGTTGGAAAGTTTCTTCCAAAGTCATGATAAAACCAAAGTACTCGGTTTTCTCAAACGAACTCTCCTACACTGTGGTGGAGAATTGCATTTTGGTTCAACACGCAATTACAAAGAGGTATGTAACGAAAGCAGGCTGACTGTTCACATACAACCTTGTTCCAAAGATACAGAATGCAAAGAGCTACGCATACTGATAGAAAAGTTCTGTTCTTTCCTCTATAAACATATAAAGGATATTCAATGTCTGTCTTTTATCTATCCCGCTAACGGACTGTATCCTCCGGGAGCATACATCATTATTGAGGCTGGACAGTACACATTCGACGAGTATATTCTGCCTAAAATCAGACTCTTCCATTTGAAAAACCCTGACTCCGTACACAGCGGATTGCTGGATAACTGGCAATACCCATTAAATATAAGTCCCATAGAGACATTCGGTGGAGACGAAATTCAAGAAAAAGTCAGCAAATGCCTATGTAATATACACCGGATGTACAAACAAAATATATTCGATGCACTACTAACAGAAGATATTCAGAAAGTAACTTATATCCTTGAACATTATGAATGCCTGGCTTCTTTGCAGGAAAAGGGCGAATGGACTAACTTTTGGAACATGATTTTTGATATTTACATAAAAACACACTTGAACAAAATGTTGCCCACAAGTAATCTCGAATACATAGCTGAAATAAAGAGAGTAGCTATTCTGAAAGAATATGAGTCTTCTTACAAAGACAAACGAACAGTCTTGCCGCTTCATACAGAATTATCCACCTTACTATCCGAGATAGAACAATATTATATAGATAATGGAAGCTGCCTAAACACAGCCTCTTATTCAGGTTTTTATTCTACTCAAAAGGAACAGTTGTTCTATGTTTTCTTTAAATTGACGGACATTATATTGGATATGTTCTTTATCACAGAGAAAGCTTTGGTCACATACATTGTCATGAAGAAATAAATCCGAACTATGGCAACAACTCCCCATTTCTACAGACAGACATCAAATACGGACTGCGGGCCAACCGCTCTACGAATCCTCTTGGGCTTGTTCGGAAAACATGTCCAAGTATGGAACATTACCGAAAAAGTGCCTTGCATTGCCTCCGGCTGGTCTATACAAGACTTTTACCAGGCATCCTCAAACTTCGGTTTACAAGCAACATCTTATACCGTCAATATAGATGCTCTGAAAGAAATAGAATTACCAGTAGTCTTGCTGTTCAATGAGCATTACGTGGTGTGCTACCGCATTAAGGGAGACCGTTACTTTATTGCCGACCCTAAAAGAGGAAAACTAAAATTCAGTAAAGAGGAGTTATTACAACGGATAAAAGAAGAAAATTTTGTGGCTATAAGATGTACTACTACACCCGACTTTGCGAATATCAAATCCAATAGGGATAGTACTCTGCAAATTTTCAGTATATTGCTTGAATATTTTACACCATACAAGAAATATGTGCCTAAGCTTCTGTTCGTTATCCTAATTGTTTGTGTAGCTCAACTCTTGATTCCGTTTATAGCCCGAACCATTATTGACAAAGGAGTAACCACTTCATCTTTTGATTTCCTATTGCTGCTACTGATAGGAAATGCATTGTTGATTCTTACGACCATAATAGGAAACTTCACACAGACTTATCTGGTTACGCACATCACGAACCGCGTAAAAGTAACTATGCTCAATCAATACGTAGAGAAGGTTCTCCGTCTGCCTGTCCAGTATTTTGCGCAATCCAATGTTGGCGATCTGGTACAGCGTGTAAGAGACAGCGAGCGTATCCAAGGCTACATTGTCGGTACCTTCTTTTCATCTATTGTAGCACTCCTATTCCTGATTATCTTTTCCCTTGTATTGCTGTATTTCAGCCGTATTCTATTTTGGGTCACACTGGGATGTTCCGTTCTATATATCGGGTGGACTTGCCTGTTTCTGAAAGAACGAAAAAAGATAGACCTCAACTTTTGGGATCTGCAGGCAGCCGGCAACAAACATGTTATTGATATCCATCGTTGCATATTCGACATCAAATCCTTCGGCCTTGATACAATGTTCGGGAATAAATGGCGTAACATCATTGTGGCACAACACAAGCAGAACATCCGTTTCCTGAATTTTTCGCAAACGCAGGACGTAGGAGCAAATATCATTTCACAAGGCAAAGACATAGCTTTAACATATATAGCATGTTATTATGTCTTGCAGGGAGAAATAACATTGGGCAGTTTGTTTGCCGTCCAGTATATTCTCGGCATGGTCAGCAGTCCGCTGACAAAGCTGGCGTATTTTCTTGACCAGACACAGTTGGCAGTCATAAGTCTACAGCGCATAATAGCTTTCAACAAACAAGAGGAAGAGGTTAGCAAAGAAAAGGAAAACGCTTCTTTCATTCCATTATTTAAATCACTGTTGCTCGATAATGTTTCTTTTAAATACATTGACGGAACAATGGCTTTAAGAAATGTCTCTTTACGTTTGCAACTTGGGCAGAAAGTCAGCATCGTAGGACAAAGCGGGTGCGGGAAATCCACCATACTAAAGATTTTGTGCGGACTGCTTACGCCTCTTGCTGGAGAATATTACCTAGGTACTTCCAATGCCAAGGCATTGAACTGGCGGACATTAAGAAATAATAATTTCAGTGTCCTACTTCAAGAAAACACATTGATGGACGGAACCATTCTTGAGAATATAATCGGAAAAGAGGATTTTGATGAGCCACGCCTGATTCATGCCGTAGAAAACGCTTCCATACGCAGGGAGATTGAAATGATGCCCGACGGCTATCGTACAAAGATAGGAAGCGGACACCGGAAATTGAGTAATGGACAGAAACAAAGGCTCCTAATCGCAAGAGCTCTTTATAAGGAGGCGGATGTTTATCTCTTTGACGAGATGGCGAATGGGCTTAGTACCGAATTTGAGAAGAAAATCATTGAGAAAATTGACAGACAAAAGAAAGATGCTCTTAGGATATATGTAAGCCACCGGGGAGCTGCGCTGGCAGATTCCGACATTATCCTTGTTTTAGAGAAAGGACATATCGTAGATTGCGGCACTCATGAAGAACTTCTGACACGCCGTAGTTACTACAGTTCATTATTTCCTATTCAAGAAACCATGAAAGCATGACAACAACAGAAGACTACATAGAAAACATGCCGACAAAATCCGCTAATCTTTTTGTCTGGGCAGTGACCGTACTTTTTGTGATTGTGTTAGCCGGATTCTTACTTATAAAACAGCCGGATGTCGTGACCGGCAACATCCGGTTAATAGCACATAACCAACCGTTCGAACTTCTTGCTCCACATACAGGCAAACTAATGCTACTAAAATATACCAATGATTCGGTTTGTTCGTCACAAGACATCGCCTATATATCCAATTCGGCAGATTACCATACTATGGATAGCTTGGCTGTGCTTTTGGGAGAAAGAGAATATTCCTACATCTACAAAACATTGAGTAACAATGAAACGGTGAAAGGGCTTGGGATGTTAAACAACTCTTGCATGACTCTCCGGTCGGCCATATACAAATACATGACATTCCACGACAAAAGTTTGTTTGAAGAAAGCAAACGGCAATTGGAGACAGAAATAGCTACTTTAAAAGAACAAATCGACCTACAGACAGACCTTCTGGAAATAGAACAAGCGACCCTGAAAGTAACCCTACACGGTTTTAAAGAAGATTCCTTGTTATACAGCAAAAATGCCATAACGAAAACTGACTTCGACCGTTCGTATAAAACGTTACTGGCTCAACAAGGACAGCACGTTAATGCAAAAAACACGTTATTAGCATACCAAAAAGAGAAAATCGCCAAAGAACTTAAATTACAGGAACTAACTATCGACAATACCAACAGCACAGAAACGCTGCAACAAGAAGTGGAACAAGCCATTTCCATGTTGCAGAATGATATAGAAACTTGGCGCAAACAATATGTCATTACCTCTCCCATTGACGGAATGCTCGAAATAGTCACCTCCGTTGAAGACCGGCAAATCGTGACACAAGATTCACCAGTGCTCCGTGTTTTGCCCACAAATAAGAATATCATGGGACAAATGCTGTTCACTTCCAAGGAAGCAGGTGAAATACAAGATAATATCCCAATAAAAATCTATCTGGATAGCTATCCGAAATCCCAAAACGGTTATTTGTCCGGACATATATCAGACATCTCTTCTTCGGTATATATTGTGCAGGATGGAGAAAGCTTTCACTCAGCCAAAGCCCGTATTGATTTCGACAAGCAACCCAACTTTCATGGCAAATTCCAATTTGTGCATGGCATGACTGGACAGGTAGAGATTATCGTCAAGAAAAAGAATCTGTTAATGCAGATACTGAATATCATATCATCGAATATAAAGTAACTTTATTATAAACTTTAAATGCAGTAGATTATGAAAGATTTATTAGAACAGAAAAGTGGATTGGGAGAGACAGCACTTGTTTCTCCGATTCTATTGATGCTTCAGGCAGAGAAACTGAAGAACAGAGGTTGCGGCAGTGGGGATTATGACTACGTAGAATATTATGTCGATGGAAGCGGAGACATTAATGGTTTTTTGGATCAAATAGTGATAACTCCGGATGGAGGTTATTATGAAGACTATGATTGGAATATAGATGATTGGGGGCAAGGCTATCCTGATGATGATTATGCCAGTGACTATGATGATGACTATCGTGATGATCATGATCCATATAATGGCGGTAGTGGTAGTAATGAAAATAGCACTTCTGCGGAAAACAACATAGAAACAGGGACACAGTTTGTTGACAGCTTGCAAAATGGGGATATAAATGTTACATTATCTTCAGAGTTATTAAGCAGTTTGGCCCAAGTAGGAGATGTTACGGGTTTTACTAGTGATGTGTTAGAAAGTTTAAAAGGTAATAGCAGTCTTTTAGGAACAATAGGTGGTTGGCTGAGTAGATATGCTTTAGGCTACTCTACCATATCTGTAATTATGGGCTTGACCGACGGAGAAACTAGTCCACGTGATTTGGTCAATTTAGGTGCAACAATATTAGGCGTCGCAGGCATATGGGTACCTCCATTGGGTGTCGTGTCTTTTATTGTCGCAACTGCAGCAAATGCTGTCCCTGGAGACCAAGGAAGACAAGATACCGGTTCCAACAATGGGCAATATTAACAATTAAAAAATATCTTTATGGATACATTCATCCTTAAATACATAGAGACATGGATACGGGGAATACTGACCGGAAACCGGTTGGGGAGAGTTGCAGATAACGAAACGGTTAACGTATTTATTACGCTTGTCATTTGTCTTGGATCACAATTGGCCTTCATCGCTGTCATACCTATTTATACTTATGCCCACGTGTATCATCCCATACCTAAAAACATCACTTATCTGATATTGGCAGTATGTGCTATAATCTCTTTTTGCATAGTCGGTGTGATTTATGAAAAAGGTATAATAAAACGTTTGATTGAAGAAGCGAGAGCTTTATCCGATGAAGAGCATCGCATGAGACGAAGGGCACTCTTACCGAGATTCATGTTTACTCATGCGCTTTTCCCTGTGTATTGCTTTTTACTTGCATTGCTATTAGGAGCCTTGTTGAAATGATATATAAATTAGGTCTAAACTATATAATACCGGTTATAAGAACGCAGTTATCTCATAACCGGTACTACTTTTATATTCTTTTACTCTTGCTGCCCATAACCCGGAGCAGTGCACAGTGCTCTTATACCCTCAACGATATACTTGATAAGGTGATGTGCAACTCGCCTGAATACAGATTACAAAAAATACAGTCAGAAATAGACCGTCGCACTTATGAAATAAACATGGCTTCCCTTCTTCCCTCTGTTTCGATGGCCTTTTCAGGACCATCATACTCAAAAACAATATCGCCCGTCTCGCAAGCAGACGGTAGCATCAAGTATCTGGAAGTGGATAATCTGCAAGGCAATCTTTCACTCAATGCAAACGTGCCATTGGAATGGACCGGAGGCCAATTCTCTTTGAACAGTAATCTGTCTATATACAGAAATAACCGTGACGATAATCTGCTGACATCTTATTCCTTGAATTATTATCACCTCTCTTACAATCAACCACTCGATTTCTTCTCCGTCAATAAATGGAACCGACGAATAATCAAAGCCAACCGGACGAAAGCTGAATTGGAACAGACAGAAAGTCTCTTTGAACTAAAATACAATACTCTACAATTATTCTTTGAAATCGTTGCGAAGAAAACAGAAATAGTGCAACTGGCACGCCAAACAGAATCATTGCAGAAGTTGTATGAACTAAGCAAAGCAGCTTATGCTGCCGGAAAGATGCTGGAAACAGACTTGGAAAGTATGGCAATCAAGATTGCAAGCATAGCAAACCAGACTGAAGGCAATAAAGAAGAATTGAACAAACTTTTTGAACTACTGAATATGGAGACAGGCCTTTGTTTTACTACCTCCGGAATAAATTTTATTTACCCTGATTTCCCTGTTTTCACTATCAATACAGAACTCGCACTTTCTCGAATGAGCGATAAAATTGAGAACTTATATAAAGTACAGCTATTGTCTCAAGAGCGAGCAACCTCCCAATTGAAACGTAAACGTTGGGGAAGTGCCTCACTCTCTATGGGAATAGGAATGAGTGCTTCCGCCAATGATTTCAAACGACTTTCCGACAACAAAATAACGGACTATAACGCCAGCCTGAACTTCTCATTCCCTATAACCGGATGGGCATCACAAAAAAAAGAGTACGAAAACGCCAAGCTGAATTATGAGAAACTGGTAATAAGCAAACAAAAATACATGGACAGCCAAAAGATTGAACTCTTGAATCTAATATCAACGATCAGACTGAACCGTAAGACGTATGACTATCTTCTCAACCAAAAAAAACTGCTGAGAAAGGAAGAGAATGTGAAACGAAACCTGTTCCAGTCACAACGCATCATTTTCAATGAGTTGGAGGAAGTTATGGACCGGCAAATACAAAATGAACAAAATATCATTCAGACGATTGCAAATGTTTACCTCAATACATGTGAAATAGAAAAGATGACAGCTACCGATTTCTTTCTTGTTCGCAAGTAAACCACAGTTTTCTTTATATTATGATTCTACAGAGATCACAAAAAACAATTTACAAACTGTTTCATTTCAACTTTTTCTTAAGAATTGTATCCAAAGGATTTTCCCTTGTTCTTTTTTGTCGCACAACCCATATGCTCTTAAAAGAACAGGAAGAAAAATCCTTAGACAGACTCAGAAGTCAGAAGAATCTGAACTCAAAAATAAGCCATAAATTTAGACTTTATACAAATTAATTTTATACATTTGCGTGATACTTTATTAATTATGAAGTAAACGTCAATCTATACAAACTCTATAAACACCCTAATTATGATGAAACTATCGCATTTCTTTTTCCTGATATTAATACCAGTTCTGTATTCTTGCTCATCCGATGAACACGATCTTGATTTCACTGTTGAAAAACAAGATATAAAAATAGCAAGATCATTTGGAGTAAGAATAGGAATATTAAGCGGTAATAAAGATTATAGCATAAACAACCTGAACCCTGATATTGCTGAAACATATATAGCCTATGGAGACGGGGAGTATGGTAGCATAGTCATAAAACCGATTCAGAAAGGTAAAGCAACAATTGAAGTAACAGACAACGTTTGCCACACCAGTATTATTATAAAAGCAGAAGTTGTAGACAATGAAATCGGGACAATCATACGGGAAAGCAATCACCCTTTGTTGAAAGAAGGCGGCTTTTTATGGTTCAAAGAGGATGAAAAGCGCTCATTTCGCGTAACCATTCAAGATGTGAACATTGGAGAAGGCTTATATTCGATATACAAATCCGAGAAGAAATACCGCCTCTCACTTGCCTATAAGGACGATGGCGGCAACGAAGTTACGGAAGTTTACGATATCGGAGAAAGCGACTATTCAGCGTTGTATGCGCTGGACACTGTTTTAAACTTAGATTTATTCAAAACAACAAGATCAGCCCCTCCTCCTAAGGCTTACTGGCTGAGGATGAAAGGTATTGACAACGAATACAACATCAATAGCATAGCTTCTACTGATGAAGGATATGACATAGAAGGGGGAGCTCAATGAGACTGAACTACACTTTATTTTGGGTACTGTTACTGCTTTGGAGTGGATGTGATTTTTCGGAACCGGAACCAGAACCAGAAATCGAACCGCCGATTGTAGTAGAGAAAGATCCTGTTGATATAAAAGTATTTATAGAAACTGTAACGAGCGATAAAACCTATGATTACATAGACTTATTGGGCAGAGGATTTGACTGTAAAAAGAGTACCATAAAGGGATATGCCAATGTAAAAGGAAAAGTCATTGATATAGAACGTTTATTGAAGGGTAACGGATATGATTATGTAAAGCAGGAACCAATAAAATTATATCCTGGTTCTCTAGAAGTATCTTTGTTGTACCAAGGGGGAATTTGGACTATAAATGAGAATCGGGACCTGAATAGATATATAGATAATATCTATTTGAATAGCCATGTGGAAACGAAGATAGGAGATGATACTCTTGAACTATTTACTGAGGATATAGGAGATATCGAGGAAAACTTGCAAGGTAATTACTTTTACAAAGCAGAATTACTAAAGCCTACCAGCAGATATACCCTCCCCCAGGTTTGTCCGGAGTTTTTATATTTTTTTCTGTCTGAAGAATTCCAAAGCGACTTGGAGAAGAGCAGCGGGGACGCGATAGTGGAAAAATACGGTACCCATGTTCTTACCGATGTACTCTTGGGAGGATATGTATCTATCTCTTACATCGCTCAATACACCTATATGCTATCTGACGCAGACTATAAAAAACGAGTTCAAGTTTATACCAACTATCTTTCCATTTCCCGTTATCCTGTGGAGGTAACCCAAATCTTTGAGGAATGCAGTAAAGTAAATATTCATTTTAAATCCAATGGAGGGGACCCGTCACAGATTGTTGCCGAAGGTGATAAAATCGTAGGCTTTGACAAGTGGATCAGAGGGATCAACAACCAAGTGGGAACTTTAATCGGGATCGGACATTCCACTACTCATGTATTTTTGATCAGTGATTTTGTAAAAGATGAAAAGAAGAAAACTGAAATAGAAAAAGCGATTCTACGGTATTGCAATCAATAACCGATACACAATTTCTGAATCTTTTTGAATACATCATTGGACATTTCATTGTCTTCTCTTTTTCTTTGAGTGGAAAACCGTTATCTTTGCACACTAAAATGCGCTCATAACAAAAGAGATACATATATCACAATGGAAAAGAAATTCAAACGCACTACCGTTACGTCGGCACTGCCCTACGCTAACGGACCCGTTCATATCGGGCACTTGGCAGGAGTTTACGTACCTGCCGATATCTACGTCCGCTATCTGAGACTGAAAAAAGAAGATGTAATCTTTATCGGAGGTTCGGACGAACACGGAGTACCCATCACAATACGCGCCAAAAAAGAAGGCGTAACGCCGCAAGATATAGTAGACCGTTATCATACGCTTATCAAAGAGTCTTTTAAAGAGTTCGGCATCTCATTTGATGTATACAGCCGCACAAGTTCAAAAACTCACCACGACACCGCTTCGGAATTCTTCCGTAAGCTGTACGATAAAGGCGATTTTATCGAAAAAACCAGTATGCAGTATTACGACGAGGAAGCCAAGACTTTCCTTGCCGACCGCTATATTACAGGCGAATGTCCCCACTGCCATGCAGAAGGTGCCTACGGCGATCAATGCGAGAAGTGCGGTACGAGCCTCAGCCCCACAGACCTGATTAATCCGAAAAGCGCCATCAGCGGAAGTAAGCCCGTAATGCGCGAAACGAAGCATTGGTATCTGCCGCTTGACCAACACGAAAGCTGGTTGCGCCAATGGATTCTGGAAGACCATAAAGAATGGCGCCCCAATGTATATGGTCAGTGCAAAAGCTGGCTTGACATGGGCCTGCAACCCCGTGCAGTAAGCCGTGACCTTGATTGGGGTATTCCTGTGCCCGTAGAAGGTGCGGAAGGAAAGGTGCTGTATGTATGGTTTGATGCCCCTATCGGCTATATCAGCAACACAAAAGAGTTGCTGCCCGACACTTGGGAAACCTGGTGGAAAGATCCCGAAACCCGTCTGATTCACTTCATCGGTAAAGATAATATCGTATTCCACTGCATCGTATTCCCTGCCATGCTGAAAGCGGAAGGCAGTTTTATTCTGCCTGATAACGTACCGAGTAATGAATTCCTGAACCTGGAAGGCGACAAGATTTCGACTTCACGCAATTGGGCCGTATGGTTGCACGAATACCTGGTAGACTTCCCCGGCAAGCAGGATGTGCTTCGCTATGTGCTGACAGCCAATGCGCCTGAAACTAAAGACAATGATTTCACCTGGAAAGATTTCCAGGCACGCAATAACAATGAACTGGTAGCCGTTTACGGTAACTTCGTGAACCGTGCCCTGCAACTCACCAAGAAGTATTTCGATGGTGTAGTGCCTGCTGCCGGTGAACTTACGGACTACGACCGCGAAACACTGAAAGAATTCTCGGATGTAAAAGCAGAAGTAGAAAAGTTACTGGATGTATTCAAGTTCCGCGATGCACAGAAGGAGGCTATGAACCTGGCCCGCATCGGAAACAAATATCTGGCAGATACCGAACCGTGGAAGATCGCCAAAATGGATATGGATCGTGTAGCCACTATCCTGAACATCTCCCTGCAACTGGTTGCCAACCTTGCCATTGCATTCGAACCATTCCTACCGTTCAGCAGCGAAAAACTACGTAGTATGCTGAACATGGACAGCTTCGACTGGGCAACTCTGGGCAGCACCAATCTATTGCCGGCCGGACATCAGTTAGCCACCCCTGAATTGCTCTTCGAAAAGATAGAAGACAGTGTCATTGAAGCACAGGTACAGAAGTTGCTCGATACGAAAAAGGCTAATGAGGAAGCCAACTACAAAGCTAATCCCATCCGCCCGAATATCGAATTCGATGACTTCATGAAGCTGGATATTCGCGTGGGCACCGTATTGGAATGCCAGAAAGTCCCCAAAGCCGATAAATTGCTGCAATTCAAGATTGCCGACGGACTGGAAAACCGTACTATCGTCAGTGGTATCGCACAACACTACAATCCGGAAGAACTGGTAGGCAAGCAAGTATGCTTCATTGCCAATCTTGCTCCGCGTAAGCTGAAAGGCATCGTCAGCGAAGGTATGATCCTCTCTGCCGAGAACTTTGACGGTTCGCTCTCCGTGGTTACAACCATGAAGGAAGTGAAGCCGGGTAGCGAAGTGAAGTAAAGAATAATCTTAATGCCGAATGACAACTCAAGAACTCATAAAGCTTTTGGAGGATTTCATCCACTTGCCAGGAGAAAATGAAATCGTAGAATTCAAAAAAGCTCAGAATGGATTCGATACACAAAAGTTAGGAGAATACTTCTCCGCACTTAGTAACGAAGCTAATCTTGGTCAGGAAGAATTTGCCTGGTTGTTATTCGGCATTCATGATAAAACTCACACCATTTTAGACAGTTCATATAAACCGACACGCTCCTCACTTGACGCCCTAAAAAGAGAAATAGCCGAAGGAACCAACTGCGGTATTACTTTTACGGAAATACATGAAATCATGTATCAAGGGAAAAGAGTGATTATGTTTCAAATCCCGGCAGCCCCCAAAGGAATTCCAACTTCTTATAAAGGACACTATTATGGTCGCGACGGTGAATCATTAGTTGCCTTAAGTCTGCATGAGTTAGAATCTATCCGCAATCAAAGCCAACAGTCCGATTGGAGTGCCCAAATTGTAAAAAACGCGACTTTTGAGGATTTAGATTCCAAGGCCATTTCCATTGCACGCTCATTATACATTGCTAAAAACAAAAAGAATGCTGCTGAAATAGCAGAATGGGATGACATAACCTTTCTCAACAAGGCAAAACTGACTATAAAAGGCAAAATAACCAATGCTGCCATTGTCTTATTGGGAAAAGAAGAAAGTGAAGTACTAATTTCACCGGCAGTAGCCAAGATACGTTGGATACTTAAAGACTCACAGGGAATAGAGCGGGATTACGAAATTAAAAGTTGTCCGTTTATCATTTCCATTGAAGAAATCTACCAGAAGATACGTAACTTGAAATATCGGTATATCAACCCGGAATTCCGTACGCTGTTCCCCGAAGAAGTAGACACTTATGAGCCGTACGTCATTCGCGAAGCCATAAACAATGCCGTAGCACACCAAGATTACACATTAGGAGGACAAATCAATGTAGTAGAATACGAAGACAGGCTTGTATTTACCAATAAAGGAAGTTTTATTCCCCGTACAATCAGCAATGTATTGAAAGACAATGCACCGGAGGAAGTTTACAGAAATCCTTTCCTGGCTCGTGCAATGGTAGGACTACAGATGGTGGACACGATAGGAAGCGGTATTAGAAAGATGTTCAACTTCCAAAGGCAACGGCTTTTCCCTTTACCCGACTATTTTATTGAAAATAACAGGGTGCAAGTTAGCATTATCGGAAAGATTCTGAATATGGAATATGCCAATATATTAGCAAAGAAAGAGGATTTAACTTTAGTAGAGGTCGAAGCGCTTAACCGCATACAACTGAATCGTCCGATATCAGATGAGGAGGTATCCCATCTCAGAAAGAAAAAGCTTATTGAAGAAAGAAAACCGAATCTATTTATAGCAAAACCGGTCGCTCAACAATTGGATCAGAAAATAGCCTATTCCAACAACAAAGGATTTGAAGACAGTTATTATTGTGATCTGATCCTTAAAGCACTCACAGAGCATGGTACGCTCAACAAACAAGAGATAATTCAATTACTTTGGAATAAATTGCCGAATGTACTAAATGATGACCAAAAATACCACAAAGTAACCAATCTCTTGACTAAATTACGATTAAAAGGTGAGATTGCAAATAAAAGGCAAGGTAGTATTTCCTTCTGGCAAATAACATAATCTTAAATGAGATTTAAACGAGATTTAAACGAGATTTAAAATGTAACACACTAATAATAAGCAATATGTATTTAAATATTTACGAGCAATTTACGAGCGATTTATCCGAAAATTAAGCGCAATTAAATAGTATACCAATCATAAACCAGACAAGTAATGGCAGAATCATCACTAAAAGCAAAAACAGCCAAAGGATTATTTTGGGGTGGAGTAGGCAATGGGCTGCAACAGCTATTCAATCTATCCTTTGGCATATTCCTGGCCCGAATTCTTGATGCTTCGGACTATGGAATGGTGGGTATGCTTGCTATTTTCTCTGCAATTTCAAGTGTCATTCAGGAAGGAGGATTTGGAGCAGCTCTCATCAACAAGAAAGAGATATCTCAACAAGATTGCAATGCAGTCTTCTGGTTCAGCCTGAGTATTGGAAGCTGCATTTATTTGTTGCTGTTCTTTTGCGCTCCGCTTATTGCTGATTTCTATGAAGTGCCGGAACTGGTATCCCTATCGCGTTTCATGTTTTTAGGTTTCCTTATTGGATGTACAGGGACTGTACATGGAGCAATCTTTACCAAGCGCTTGATGATTAAAGAAAAAATATACATCAATCTGATTGCTTTATTTTGTTCAGGCTGTATCGGAGTGACAATGGCTTATCACCAAATGGCCTATTGGGCTATAGCTGTGCAACAAGTCAGCTACATGGCTCTGATGGTAAGTATGTTATGGTATAAATCTCCTTGGAGGCCAACATTCCAATTCAGCATTGCACCGCTGAAAGAAATGTTGCCGTTTAGCGTCAAGATAGCATTCACTAACATCTTTAACCAAATCAATCAGAACATACTAACGGTTCTAATGGGGAAATACTACAGTACCCAGCAAGTAGGTTACTACACGCAAGGAAACAAATGGATGATGATGGGAAGCTCTTTCGTTACAAGCATGGTTACTAATGTAGCTCATCCTGTGCTTGCGCAAGTATCATCAGAAACAGAGCGACAAAAGAATGTATTCAGAAAAATGCTTCGCTTCATTTCATTCATTTCCTTTCCAGTCATGCTGGGACTCGCACTTATAGCCCCGGAACTCATCACTATTACCATTACCGACAAATGGTTGCCCAGCGTATCTATTCTTCAATTATTATGCATCTGGGGAGCGATTATTCCTATTAATAATCTGTATTCTAATATGATAGTCAGCCGAGGACAGTCGCAAATCTACATGTGGAATACAATTATACTGGGTATCTTCCAATTGTTGGCCCTTATATTCATGAGCCCTTATGGCATCTTTGTCATGCTGACTACCTTCACTGTCATCAACATTATGTGGCTGGGAATATGGAATTTCTTTGCGCGGAAAGCCATCGATCTCCATTTCCTTGAAATGCTGAAAGACCTGCTTCCATTTCTTTTGGCTGCGAGCGCCACAATGGCAGGTACTTATCTGCTGACCCGGAATATGACCAATCCATATATGTCACTCGTATGTAAAATAACACTAGCAGTCTTATTTTATACAGTCATTATGTGGGTGAGCCAGTCAGTGATTTTCAAAGAAAGTATCGGATTTATCCTGAAAAAAAATAGTAGAGAACAATAGATACCTGCGCTTTATGAAATATATCACTCATGTAGAAACAAATAAAAAAAGTCTATTGTGGACCTTCCTCCGATATATACGGTATGCAGCATCTTCCCTCTGTCTGAGTATGCAGGGAAAAGCAATCAAGAAGCAGAAGAAATATACTGTTGCTGTTTGTGCCATCTTTAAGAACGAAGGTATTTTTCTGAAAGAATGGCTGGAATATCATCTCTTGATAGGCGTGGAACACTTTTATCTGTATAACAACTTTTCGGAGGATAATTATCAGGAAACCCTAACACCTTATATAGAAAAAGGCCTGGTAACTCTGACGGAATGGCCCGTGCAATTCGGACAGCTACCGGCTTACGAAGATTGCTTCCAAAAGGCAAAAGACGAAACGCAATGGATAGCTTACATCGATCTGGATGAATTCATTTGCCTACGGCATGAACTGGATGTACGGAACTGGATAAAGAAATACAGCAAATACCCCACGATTTATGTGAACTGGAAACAGTTTGGCACTTCAGGCAGACTGCAACATGACAATAACCAGCTAGTGATAGAGCAATACACCTCCTGCTGGCCACTCCTGGCAAATTCAGGAAAGTCTTTTGTCAATACCAATTATATTTTCCGGAAGTTTGAATGTCATCTGTTTTACCCTGAAATAGACTTCTTAGGCATAAAAACAACAATCCTTCCGGTTAATGAATTCAAGAAGTTCATACACTATTGGATAATGCGTTCACCCCGGAGAAAAGAATCTGAAATACAAATTAATCACTATTACAATCGTTCATACGCTCAATATATATACAAAACCCAACAACGTGGGGATGCCTGTTCTGCCAACAGCCAAAAAGTAAGAGAAATCCAAGGAACATTTGAACGAAACGAAGCACGAAACACAACAAAAGACTACACTATACAGCGTTTTCTACTGCTGTTAAAATTAAGGATGCAGCAATAAAAGGCAAGAAACCGGAATAAGGACATCACATGAATTTTCCAAGTATCGTTTCAAGCATCCCATTATCAGAAAGCAGTTTCTCCACAAACTCACGAAAGGCCCCAAAGCCCCCATGTTGTGCAGTGACGTAATCGACCTCACGTTTCACATAATCCGGTGTATTACTGGGAGAAGCGCTGAATCCCACCTTACGGAGCAGAGCCAAGTCGTTCACATCATCACCGATGAAGGCAACATCCTGCAATGTGATACCCAACTCACGACACAGTTCTTCCGCCTGTGCCTCTTTATCTTTCACCCCCAGGTAGCAGTAATCTATCTTCAGCTTATCAGCACGTTTCTGAACAATCTGCGTATTCTCACCCGTCATAATGGCTACAGGTATATTCAGCTTGCGAAGGAAAATAACTCCCCAGCCGTCTTTCACGGAGAAGCGTTTCATCACATCGCCCCGTTCGGTATAGTACATTCCACCATCAGTCCACACACCATCAATATCGGTAATCACTAACTTTGGTAACATAGTTTTTTCTTTTTATTCAGATGATACAATCATTTATTTCCACTTCCCGCTCTTTCCCCTCAGCCCATCGCGATAGCCACACAGCAATGCCCACAATTTACTGAACTTCTGCCGCTCATACAGTATGATAAAAACCACACGCTTATAAAAATGATAGCGCAAATGCGACTTCAAATTCAACGCTTCAGGATACAGACGATGCAGGAGAATACCATTGCGCACATTATAGTAGGAACGGGCCGGACCATATTCATTAGGAAATACTTCTTTTCCCAGCAAACGCCTTTTCTTCTTCTGATAACCCAAATCGTGTGTCAGCAGAATATTTTTGAAGCATAAAACGGGAATATCTTTCCTTTTAGCCCTCCAACAAAACTCACAATCCACTCCCCAGACAAAGAGGGATTCCATAAAGTCACCCAAAGTATCGAACAGGCTAACCGGATATATACTTCCCGAAGTCATTGCCGAATACACTTCATCCACAGAGTCCGTTGGCGGATACATGGTGGTTTGCTGGGATTTAATGAAATAATTGGTAGAGAAAATGGCGGCCTTGTCCTCACCATAGTTACGGATTGCCCGAAGGTAGCTTTCGAAGTTCCGCCCACCGAAACAGCTATCCTGATCCAAGGTCAGCAGATGCGTAAATCCATTTGCACGGGCATACGCCACCGCCTTATTCAGCGCAGAACCGATGCCCAGATTTTCACCACAACCATCCTGAATGATTTTCCCCCTCCCATCTCCCAAAGAATCCAAATCCAGATCCCTGCGATCGGCTGCCGGAGTATTATCCCACAACATCAATTCATCCAGCTGAGCAAGATAGGTAGCGATATTCTTTACTACCGCATCATCCGGATAATATAAGATGACTATGCCTAAGAGTTTCATAAATTATTGGATGACATCCGGATAGATAATCTCATTCCGGGGAATTTCTTTCAGTACTTTATGCCCTAGCACTTTCGCACGGTCCGCCCACTTAAAGCCGTCGCCGGGGCTCAACAGATGGATATCCTGTTCAGTAATAACATCTCCGGGATGCAGCGTCTTATTCGTTGCAATGGAACGCTCCAGTTTCACCTTTGCCGAGGCAACGGAAGAGTCGATATACAGTTCTTCTTTTCCCAGCCAACGTTCGGCAATACGGATATCACGTATCATGCGGTTCACACCGTCGGGGCCAAGAGAGCCTTGCTGATCGGTTCCCTTCATGCGGCGGTCGATGGTGACATGCTTCTCTATGATTTCCGCACCCATACCCACGGCAACGATAGGAGCGGCAATACCGATGGTATGGTCGGAGAAGCCGATGCAATACTGCCCGTAGTGCTGTTTCAGATAAGTGATAGTCTTCAGATTCAGATTATCGGGCTGGGTAGGATACTGGGATACACAATGCAAGATAGAAATGTTGTTATGATAACGGGTAATCACCTCCAAAGCATCATCCAGTTCTTTTCTGCCTGCCATGCCGGTAGACAGAATAATGGGTATCTTGGTTTCAGCCATCACTTCCAGCAACGGCAGGTTGGTAAGATCCCGGCTTGCCACTTTCAGACGGTCGGGCGTGAAGAGTTTCAGCAAAGAGAGGCAACCTTTGGAGCAAAGTGTTTCCACGAAATCAAGCCCTAAAGACTTGGCGTGCTTATACACCTCGAAGTGTTCCTCGTCCGTCAGCTCTAGAAAAGCACGATGTTCACCGTAGGTACGTCCGAAAGAATGGGGAGAATCATACGGACGGTTCATCTGTGAGTCCGTCAGTTCTTCATTCAAATCTCGTTTAGTCAATTTCACCGCATCCATCGGACGAAGTTCTATATTGAACACTTCTTCACGAACAGGGCGGGACACCAGGTCTACGATCAGTTTGGCTATATCGACGGAACCGTTATGGTTCTGTCCGATTTCTCCTATTATATAAGTACTATTCATTTACGAATTATAAATTACGAATTACACTTGGCTGCACGGTGGTAGAAGGTATACATGGGCTATTTTTCATTTCTTGCAATATTCTCCAACATTCTGGCACGATATTCAGGATGCGATTGCACCAGTTGCAACAGGGCATGCACACTACGGTCGGTCTTCTCATGGAAGGTGGCATAAAGTTCCTGTAGCAAGGTGAAGTCTTCCATCGTATCGAGAGTGAAACGAAGATCGAAACGGCCTTCCAACTCAGCAGGCAACGGAAGCAGACGCACCTTAAATTTTTCGGGATGCATATAGAGATAGATAGTGACATGCTCGATGTAGAGTTTCTCTTGCGTAGAGACGGCGGCACGACGCAGGGCATCAATCGTTGTCAACTCGGAATATAAACCCAAATGGGATTTGATGGTAGGACGTCCATCGGCAAAGCCATAGGCAATATAATCTGCCGGACAGAAATTGTGTTCGGCAAAGAAGGTGTTGAAAGTTTCGGGACGAAGGAACGGATTGTCCGAACAAACACGGATAAAGCGGTTGATACCGAAAACTTCGGCAGCACGGATAAAGCGGTCGAGTACATTGTCCTCGTCGCCACGAAAACTGAGGATACCCGCCTGGCGGGCTACTTCGGCAAGCACATCGTCCTGCGGGCGATTGGTGGTGGCAAGTACAATACATTTGTCCGGACAAGCCTGTTTGATGTTGGCTATCAGAATGTCGATGATGCGCTGTTCGCCATAGAAGGGGAGCAGAATCTTGTTGTGCAGCCGGGTAGAGCCGGTGCGTGCCTGAATGATTATTCCATCTTTCATAATTTCATCCGTTTAAAAGCGTCGATATAAGAGCCGGGAGTGACATTGATAATTTCCTTACCCAGCCGGCGTGCGTAGGCTTCGAGTATAAAGTAGGACTTGAAGGCTACGTGCATGTGATAGAGAATGGTGTGGAGCCGGGCACTGTTCAAGTTTTCCTGTTTCACGGTATCGGCCTGCGATTTATTCTGGTCGTAGAAGTGCTTTTGGTGCATCAGTACTACGTTGTCGTCCGTTACGGTGATTTCCGGCAGCCAGGAATGGTCGGCACCTGCGAGATAAATCTTCTTGAAAGGCAGACGCAATCCCATAGCGATAGAAGGTATCAGCACGTTATGCGGACGGGGAACGCCCCAGCCTTTGCGGAATATCCAGTTGCAGAACCCCTGGAAGCCTTCGATAGGCGTTGTATTATAAATATAGAGCTTGATGTGGGGATTACCCGCCAGTAAGGGTCGCCATTCTTTATTCTTCAGGGCACGGGCGGGGACAAAGAAGTTCATGTCCCAGGTAGTCTTCTCGGCCATTGTCTTGAAAAGCTGTATACGCTTCTCGGGAACGATCCAGAACAGTGGGTCTGCAATCAGATAAAGTTCGGGGCGGAGACGCTCGAACATAGGAGAACTTACACAGAAGTTCACTGCCAACAAGGTTTTTCCCTTGATGAAATCCGCCGAATCTTCTACCGTGCGGTTCAGCGAAGGGCCGTTAGCCAATATCAGCAATTCATCCGGATTACTGAAAGAAGACGGCAAGCGCGTGCACCACTTGGACTGCAACAGGATTTTCACTATACTGAGGAAGCACTGCCAAAGCTGTTCCAACCATTTCAAACCTTTTTCTCCCATATCATCATAAAGTTACGAGCTACAGGCTACAAGCGACGAGTACTATTCGGTATGGCAGCGCAGCCACTTGTAGCTCGTAGCCTGTAACTTATAGCTAATTTGTTCCTCTGCAAAGATAGACACTTTAGCGTTTACTGGCTAAAAAAACCACGAATTTGTGGATAGAAAGCGGTAAAAGCTGTACTTTTGCCAAAACATTCCGCAACATGAGAGTACTTATAATCAATACGTCCGAGAAAACAGGCGGAGCCGCCATCGCTGCCAGGCGCCTGATGGAATCGCTCTATACAGCGGGAACAGACGTGAAGATGCTCGTCCTGCACAAGGAAAGCCAATCGGAACAGGTGATCTCTGTAGGCAAAGACTGGCAAAAGAAGTGCACTTTCCTCTGGGAAAGACTGGTTATCTGGACAAATAACCTCTTCAGCCGGAAGAATCTCTTTACCGTCTCCATTGCCAATACGGGCTTCAACGTTACCAAACTGCCTGCCTTCCAAGAAGCCGACATCATACACCTCCACTGGATAAACCAGGGAATGCTTTCACTGAACAATATACAGGAAATCTTCAAATCGGGCAAGCCCGTTGTCTGGACCCTGCACGATATGTGGGAATGTACCGCCATCTGCCACCATGCCCACACCTGCACCCTCTTCAAAAGCGAATGCAGAAACTGCCGCTTCCTGCGCTTCCCTGGCAACAACGATCTGGCGCACCGGGTATTCAAGAAGAAACAAAAACTATTCAGTCATACCAGCCCACTGAATATCGTCGCAGTCAGCACATGGCTTTCCTCACAAATACAGCAAAGCACCCTACTTAAAGAGAAACCAGTTTCCGTGATCCCTAATACGCTCTCCCCCACCGACTTCCGGATGATGGACAAAGAACTGTCCCGAAAGGAACTGTCCCTGCCCGATAAACATATCATTCTGTTCGGAGCCGCCCGCATCGACGATCCGATCAAAGGAGTGGAATATCTGCTCCAGGCCATCCGGTTATTGATTGAAAAGAAGCAATTCCCGCAGGAAAAACTTCACCTGGCACTATTTGGCAAGATCAAATATCCGGAGAAACTTCTCAACTCCATCCCCGTCAGCTACACCTATCTGGGACGAATAGGCGATACAAACAAACTCTCGCAACTATATTCCGCCGCAGACGTCACCGTATCCGCCTCTTTCTACGAGACATTCGGCCAGACTCTGATTGAGGCCCAAGCCTGTGGTTGCATTCCGGTTTCTTTCGGCAACAGCGGACAGGCCGACATTATCCGCCACAAAGAGAACGGCTTCCTGGCCGACTACCTCTCTGCCGACAGCCTGGCAGAAGGCATCCGATGGGGAATATCCGAAGCCCGGACAGCCATCTCCAAAGAAAAGATGCGAAGCGAAGTATTCAGGAAATACTCCGGTGAAGTCGTTGCAAAGCAATATCTCAATCTCTACCAAAACTTAATCAGAAGAAAGGTAACACAATGAGAATACTACTTATCAATACAACAGAAAAGATAGGCGGCCCCGCCGTAGCCGCAAGCCGCCTCATGGAAGCCCTCAAGAATAACGGCATCAAAGCCAAGCTATTGGTGCGCGACAAACAGACCGAACAGATCACCGTAGTGGAGTTGCCCCACAACCTGCGCATGGTATGGAAGTTCGTATGGGAGCGAATCGTTATCTGGAAAGCCAACCATTTCAACAGAAACCACCTCTTCGCCATAGACATTGCCAACACCGGCACGGACATCACCAACTTGCCGGAGTTTCAGCAAGCGGACGTTATACATCTCCATTGGATCAATCAGGGGATGCTTTCTTTAAAGAACATCGAGAAAATTCTGTCCTCAGGCAAACCCGTAGTCTGGACCATGCACGATATGTGGCCCTGCACCGGCATCTGCCACTACTCCGGCGGATGTACGCATTACGAAGAGGAGTGTCATCATTGCCCCTTCATCCACAACGGAAGCCGGAAGAAAGACCTCTCCCACCGCATCTTCCTCAAAAAGCAGAAGCTATACGAAGCCCGTCATATCAACTTTGTAGCCTGTAGCCACTGGCTGGAAGAACGCGCCCGGAAGAGTGCCCTCTTCAGCGGACATGCCATTACCAATATCCCCAATCCTATCAACACCAATCTCTTCAAGCCGCATAGCAAAAAAGCTGCACGGGAGAAAAGCAGGCTTCCGCAAGACAGCAAACTGATTCTGTTCGGTTCGGTGAAGATAATGGATACCCGGAAGGGAGTGGAATATATGATTAAAGCTTGCAAACTCTTGGCAGAGAAGCATCCGGAAATGAAGGACCAACTGGGTGTAGTGGCCTTTGGCAACCAGTCGCAACAGTTACAGAATATGTTGCCTTTCAAGGTTTATCCGCTCGACTTCGTCAGCAATGAGCATCAGTTAGTAGATATCTACAACGCCGTCGACCTCTTCGTCACCTCATCTCTGGAAGAGAACCTGCCGAATACTATTATGGAAGCCATGTCCTGCGGCATCCCTTGCGTAGGATTCAACGTAGGCGGCATACCGGAGATGATAGACCATCTGCACAACGGCTACGTGGCACAATACAAATCGGCCGAGGATTTTGCCAACGGCATCTACTGGATACTGACCGAACCCGAATACGCCACACTCTCCGAACAAGCCTGCCGGAAAGCCGTTTCCCATTATTCGGAAAGTGCCATTGCCAAGAGATACATCGACGTTTATAACAAAATAACCGGAAGACATGCATAACCGTCCCACACCCAAGTTCAGCATCATCACCGTGACCTACAATGCCGAGGCCGTATTGGAAGACACGATACAGAGCGTTATCTCACAAACCTACCACCACGTAGAGTACATCATCATAGACGGTGCATCCAAAGACCGCACCCTCGCCATTGCCGAAAGGTATCGCGACCGTATCACCTTGCTTGTCAGCGAACCGGACAAAGGACTGTATGATGCCATGAACAAAGGCATCCACCTGGCAACGGGCGACTACCTCTGTTTCCTGAATGCCGGAGACAGTTTCCATGAAGACGACACCCTGCAACAAATGGTGCACACTTTAGGAATCGGCGAACTGCCGGACGTACTATATGGCGAAACAGCTTTAGTTGATAAAGAAAGGCATTTCCTCCGTATGCGCCGCCTCTCCGCCCCCGAAGTGCTGACATGGAAGAGTTTCAGGCAAGGTATGCTCGTTTGCCATCAGGCATTCTTCGCCAAACGAAGCCTGGCGGTACCATACGACATGCGATACCGCTTCTCCGCCGACTTCGACTGGTGCATCCGCATCATGAAAAAAGCGCGGACGCTGCATAACACGCATCTCACGCTTATCGACTATTTGGAAGAAGGTATGACGACGCAGAACCAAAAGGCTTCCCTGCGGGAACGCTTCCGGATTATGGCACAGCACTACGGACTGATAAGTACTGTGGCACACCATGCGTGGTTCGTGGTGCGGGCGGTATTGAAGAAGTAAAACTTTGCAAGCACAGCCCATACTTTCCACCCAATAACAGACGATTCCTTGCCATAGGCTTGGCATGCTTTTGCCATAGGTTTGGCAAAGTCTTGCCATGCCTATGGCACAGTTGTGCCAATTTGATGGCAAAAGCGTGCCAATGCGATGGCACAACACGGCAAAAGTATCGCTTGTAGTTCGCTATAGTAGTGGCAGTTAACGAAGAATCTCTTTCTTCAGTTCCTTCACCCCTTCCGAAGCGCCTTTCTGAATGATATGTATCTGCCTCATGGAGTGCGTATCCACCGGTTTAGGATCAATCAGATAAACCTCTGCTGTTCGCGGAACATAGTTCAGCAGTCCCGCTGCCGGATACACATTCAGCGAAGTGCCTATAATCACAAAGATATCCGCCTTCTCCACATAGTTGACGCCCGTCTCTATCTCCGGCACAGCCTCACCAAACCAGACAATGAACGGGCGCAACTGACTGCCGTCACCTGCCTTGTCGCCCATCTTCACCTCATACTCCTCCGGCTTCAGCTCCCTGACGTAACGGGGATTATAGGGATCACGAGTGGAACAGACTTTCGTCAGTTCACCATGCAGATGAATGATGTGCGTGCTCCCGGCACGCTCGTGCAGATTATCCACATTCTGCGTAACCACCGTCACATTGAAGTCCTTCTCCAGCTCGGCAAGTCCTGTGTGCCCTGCATTGGGCTCCACATCAAGCAACTGCTTACGGCGCTCGTTATAAAAGTTTATCACCAGCTCCGGATCGCGCACATATCCTTCGGCACTGGCTACCTGCATCACCGGATATTTGTCCCACAATCCGCCTGCATCCCGAAACGTACTGATACCACTCTCGGCACTCATACCTGCACCGGATAAAATCACTAAATTCTTCTTCATACCAAAATCTCCTTTCTATTTATAGCAGTTTCTTTTCTACAAAAATACAGAAGATTGCCGAAGTTGCCACAGATATAAGAAAATTTAAAACCTAAAAGCATAAATCATTCAAATAAAACACTTACTTTTGCGACTTGTAATTTTGCAACTGATTGAAAGAGATAATACTTTCAGTCTCAACCCCAAAGATATATGGATAAATTCAGTTACGCTATCGGCCTCGGAATAGGTCAAAATTTATTAAGTATGGGTGCAAAAGGCATCGAAGTAGATGACTTTGCACAAGCTATCAAAGACATACTGGAAGGAAACAAAACCGCCATCTCACACGCAGAGGCACGCGATATAGTAAACAAATACTTCGCAGAACTGGAAGAGAAAATGAATGCAGCCAGCATAGAGCAAGGCGTACAGTTCCTGGAAGAAAACAAGAAACGCCCGAATGTGATTACTTTGCCAAGCGGTCTGCAATACGAAGTCATCAACGAAGGCAAGGTAGGCACTTATGCAAAAGCTACCGACCAGGTGAAATGCCACTACGAAGGTACACTGATTGACGGAACCCTGTTCGACAGCTCTATCAAACGCGGACAACCCGCCGTATTCGGTGTGAACCAGGTTATCCCCGGCTGGGTGGAAGCGCTTCAGTTGATGCCCGAAGGTGCCAAGTGGAAACTTTATATTCCCTCCGATCTAGCCTATGGCGCACAAGGTGCAGGCGAAATGATACCGCCTCACAGCACATTGATTTTTGAAGTGGAACTACTTGAAATATTATCCCAAAAATAAAAATAAACAGTAAAAGCAAAATGAAAAAAGTAACATTTATCATGGCTCTTGCAGTAGGCGCAGGTTTAGCTTCCTGTACTGCACAAAGCCCGAAAGCAAATCTGAAAACAGATGTTGACTCATTGTCTTACGCCATCGGTATGGCTCGTACGGAAGGTCTGACTCAGTACCTGATGCAACAAGGCGTTGACACTACTCAGATGGCTGAATTCATCAAAGGTTTCAACGAAGGCGCTGCTAAAACCAGCAAGAAAGACGTTGCTTACATGACCGGTATGCAAATTGGCCAGATGGTAGGCAAACAATGGGTAGAAGGCTTCAACCAACAAATCTTCGGTGGCGACTCTACTCAGACTATCAGCCGTGAAAACCTGTTGGCAGGTTTCATCGCAGGTATCACAGACAAGAGCAACGTTATGACTAAAGAAGCTGCTACAGCTTACATGCGCGACGGCATGGAAGCCATCAAGGAAAAAGCTTCAGCTGCTAAATACGCTGATAACAAAGCTGCCGGTGAAAAATTCCTTGCTGAAAACAAAGGTAAAGAAGGTGTTGTAACTACTCCGAGCGGTCTGCAATACAAAATCATCACCAAAGGTACAGGTGAGATTCCTGCTGACACCAGCAAAGTGAAAGTAAACTACAAGGGTACTTTGATTGACGGTACTGAATTCGACAGCTCTTACAAGCGCAACGAACCTGCTACTTTCCGTGCCAACCAAGTTATCAAAGGCTGGACAGAAGCCCTCACAATGATGCCTGTAGGTTCTAAGTGGGAACTTTATATTCCGCAGGAACTGGGTTACGGTGGCAGAGAAACCGGCGGTCAGATCAAACCGTTCTCTACCCTGATCTTCGAGGTAGAGCTCGTTAGCATCGAAAAATAAGTATCAGCCGAAGATTTTTTCTTCAACGGTACAGACTTAGCGGGCGAAACGGATGTAAACAAAAACATCTGCTTCGTCCGCTTCTTTTTTACTCTTTCCCTATTTTTTCCTCCTTTTTTATAGAGAAATTAAAATAAAGTCCTATATTTGCTTACTATTTGATAAAAACAAGAACTTACACAAATTGATATTATGGAAAAAATAGACAATCTTGACCGGCAGATTCTGGAAATCATCTCTCAGAACGCCCGCATTCCTTTCAAAGATGTAGCTGCTGAGTGTGGCGTATCACGTGCTGCCATTCATCAACGTGTGCAACGTTTGATAGATTTAGGCGTCATTGTCGGCTCCGGTTATCATGTGAACCCCAAATCCTTGGGCTACAGAACCTGCACGTATGTAGGTATCAAGCTAGAGAAAGGTTCCATGTACAAATCAGTGGTTGCCGAAATGGAAAAAATACCGGAAATCGTGGAATGCCACTTCACTACGGGCCCTTACACGATGCTGACGAAAGTATATGCACGCGATAACGAGCATCTGATGGACCTGCTGAATAACAAAATGCAAGAAATTCCGGGTGTAACCGCTACCGAAACGTTGATTTCACTGGAGCAAAGTATCAAGAAGGAAATTCCTATTTGCCCGGAGAAATAACAGATAATTTATGGAATTCTTAAACGAATATCATCTTTCGGGACTGTTCATCGGCATTTGTACATTTCTTATCATCGGACTGTTTCATCCTGTGGTAGTGAAAGCCGAGTATTATTGGGGTACCAAGTGCTGGTGGATTTTTCTTGTATTGGGCATCGGTGGCGTTGTGGCCTCGCTTTGCGTGGAGAATATCCTGATTGCGTCCCTCTTAGGCGTATTTGCTTTCTCTTCGTTCTGGACCATCAAGGAGGTCTTTGAACAAGAAGACCGCGTAAAGAAAGGTTGGTTCCCCAAGAACCCCAAACGTACGTATAAGTTCTAAAAACAAAACAATAAACAGTATATTTTGCCCGAAAGGTTTGCATATTTCAACTGAATATACTATTTTTGTGCCCGCTATCCGATGAGGATAACACCGGACTTGTAGCTCAGTTGGTTAGAGCAACAGACTCATAATCTGGAGGTCCCTGGTTCAAGCCCAGGCTGGTCCACAAACTAAGAGGCTCATTCCTAAAGGAATAGAGCCTCTTAGTTTGTAGAGACCTCCGATTAAGGGTCTGTTGCTTGGGTAATAAAGCATTTTCAACTTTATGTTTGAAAGCAGATAATTAATTATTTGTTCTTATCTCTTATTCGTTTATTAATATCTTTCATTATCTTTGAATGAATTTTAACCACCACCCCATAAGAGGCAGGTGCAAAAGAACACATTATCAATGAAAGGAATTATTGAAGTAATCTTATAAAGCCATATTCACACAGAACTACCATTATAATAATGATAATCAGAATCTGACTTCAAGATAAAACAAATATTGTTCCCTCCTTTCAATTTATATCGGCTTTCCAAAAGGGAACAGGAAAGCATAAACACGATTCAAGATGAATTTAAGAGACATAGATATTGCGTCTACCCAACACGCCAGGTATCATCTTCCTTTTTTATATCCCATTCCTCTATCTCATCCTAAAACTTGTGAACAAAGGAACATCACTACTATTATTATTTTCACTAAATATTAACCTTTTATTTTATCATTAAAATGAATACAAACATCTGTCCGAAAACATGGATGGCCGAGTCCATTCTGGTTACTATTTTTTGTTGTTTGCCTTTTGGCATAGTAGGAATCATAAACGCATCTAAAGTCAGTTCCCTCTACGCACAGGGAAATTACGACGAAGCCCAAAGAGCTAGTGCTGACGCTAAAAAGTGGACTATCATTGGACTTTGCGTAGGATTTGTAGGTATTATCACTTATTTAGTTGTTTACGGCTTTGCAGCCTTTACGCTTTTGAATGTTCAATGAGAAGAAAAGGCATTTGGATAGTAGGCATTGTCCTGATCGGGTTGATATACTTTTCATTCAATCCTTCAAAAAATGCCATATTCCCCAAATGCCCATTTTTCGTTCTGACCGGATTGAAATGTCCTGGTTGCGGTTCACAAAGGGCAATACACAGCTTATTACATCTGAACTATGCAGAAGCATTCAGACATAATGCGCTATTAGTGGTATCACTACCACTTATCATAATTTTAATATATGCAGAATTAAAAAGGGAAAAATCCCCCCATCTGTATATAAGGCTACATAACACTACATTTATATGGAGCTACTTCGTTATTGTCATTGCTTGGTGGATTAGCAGGAATATATTCCAATTCTAATGATATAAAAAGGGCATCCGATTCAATCAGATGCCCTTTTATACCTATTGAAAATAAGAAACTGTTATTCCAGATAAAGCGGCTCCACCTCCGTCACATTATCATGGAACCACTCGTCGAGCTTTGCCTCTACCTTATCCTTTATCTGCGGTGTGATATATTTCTTCACCTTTTTATAAGCATAAACAGCTGCAAATCCTTTACCCACCATAAAGAGCTGTCCCAGAACATCCTCTATACTGGTAGGAAACACAATGGCCACCAAAGCAAGCATTATATTGGTCCGCTCACTATCGGGAGTCGTATCGGCAGTCATTACATAATAAGCGGTAAGTACGGAGCGACCGGTAGCGCGACCTGCCTTCTTAATATACTCTTCTACTTTCGTACGGATATCATCCATGGATAAATTTACTTTCATAGTTCTTCTTATTATTTATTCATTTACTTATTAGACGCAAGAAGATGAAGTTTGGTTGCAGAATATTGCTGTTTTTTTATCAAATAGTTCTATTTCACCGTCCGAATTCACCGATTCATACCCGGAACTCATCGGCTTTTCTACCGGAAATCAGCCGGAAAGGCTATATGGAGAGGAATAATTCGCTTACCTTTGAGCCATCAACCCATAACAATGGAATATGAATCAATAACAATAGAAACAATGGAAAAGAAACAAAACTTCCCGTCTCATGCAGGTTTATCAGGCAAGGCACTGATAGCTTCGCTCTTCATCATCTCCGGAATATTACTGTTTGCCCGTAACGTAGGGTGGATTACGTATGACTTATTCAGCATAGTGGTATCCTGGAATAGTCTTCTTATTGTATTAGGTATCTATACAATGACGTGCCGCCATTATATAAGCGGACTCATCCTTACACTGATAGGAGCCTACTTCCTGATCGGAGGATTATCATGGCTACCGGAGAATTCACAGACCATCGTCTGGCCTGTTGCACTGATTGTAGCGGGTATCCTGTTTTTTGTAAAGGCTCGCCGCAGAGAACGCTGGATGAAAAGCCACATGAACGGCCATTACCGGGATTGGGCCAAAAGAGGAGGCGGACACATGCACATGAATATGGAAAACAATGAGCAACAATGCGAATCGGAAAACGGCTATCTGCGCTCCGACAATGCTTTTGGCTCTGTACGCCATGTCGTTCTGGACGAATTGTTTAAAGGCGCCAGCATCCGGGCTTCATTCGGAGGAACAGTCATTGACCTGCGCCACACGCATCTTGCACCGGGAGAAACCTACATCGATATCGACTGTACCTGTAGTGGAATAGAACTGTACATTCCTTCGGACTGGAACGTTCTACCCCAATGCAATGCTTTTGCCGGCGGATGCGAGGATAAGCGTTGGCAGGGAGCGAATATTAATAAAGAAAGTACATTAATAATCCGCGGAAACATTTCCTTCGGCGGATTAGAAATTAAAGACTAATCCTATGAGAGCACATCCAATCATAGATTACCCTTACCGTTGGTTTCCGATGCTTGTGCTGGCATTGGTTCTGGCAATCATCCAGGCGACTTTGTCGTGGGGATATGCCGGAGCTGACTGGCTGCCGGCCATCATAGACGGAATCACGACCATCGGATGGCTTGCAATACTGGCATACCTGGCCTGGTTTGTGGTGGGTTACGTATCCATACTCCAGACAAAGGTCATCACGGTCGCAGCAGGAATATTACTCTGGATTGCGGGCAGCTTCATGATTTGTGACATTATGGTAAGAATAGCGGGAATACCTTATATATCTTTTGCTTCTACCATACCTTTCCGCCTGTTGTTTGGCGTACCAACCTGGATCGCTATCATTTTGTGGTATCACCTGATAGTAGTGAAAGATCCCGAAGCACAGGAAGAAGAATTCATAGCACCGCAAGCAGAAGAAGAAGAAGAAGAAAAGCCGGAAGCACAAGATGAAATCATCGACCGCATTACGGTAAAGGACGGTTCACGTATACACATAATCAAAGTGGACGAACTACTCTATATCCAGGCATGCGGAGATTACGCAACCCTGGTTACCCCAACAGGCGAATACATCAAGGAACAAACCATGAAGTATTTCGAAGGGCATCTGCCGACAAACAATTTTGTACGTATCCACCGTTCCACTATTGTAAACGTGACACAAATATCCCGGGTTGAATTATTCGGGAAAGAGACTTATCAAGTGTTATTGAAGAACGGGACCAAACTGCGGGTCAGTCTGACGGGCTACCGTTTATTGAAAGAACGACTGGGAATATAAAGACCTGAACTATTTTATTAAGCAAAAGCGAAGAATTCCTCCCCTGTTTCAAGGGGAAATGAATCCTTCGCTTCTTTTTTAAATGACAGAGAAAGTGATCTGATTATTTCTTCTTTTCGTCTTTCTTCGGTTCTTCATTCTTGGTTTCCTGCTTGTCTTCCTTCCCTTCCGGATGGATGATACCCTTCACAGTCTCACCAATAGGCAACTTATCCAGTACACCCAGACTTGGAGCAACCGTCTTCACCAATGAACTCAAAAAGTTACTCGTACCTCCGTTTCCACCATCGAATACAGTGATGTTTCCTAAGTTCATATGTTCGAATGCCTTCACCTGTTCTCCGGCAATTTCCTTCCACTGATCTACCATCTTGTACTGGATGGCGATAGCCGGGTTGGATTCCGCTGCACGTACCATGGCCTCGAAACCTTCAGCCTCGGCAAGCAATGACTTCTTCTTACCTTCAGCTTCGGCCTCCAGTTTCATCTGAATAGCTCTTGCTTCAGCTTCAGCCTGCGCCAGAGTAGCCTTTGCACGAGCTTCCGCCTCACGGGTAATCTTTTCGGCAACAGCATCAGCCTGAAGAATGGCTTCCTGTTTCGCAACCTCAGCAGGCACAATCTTTTCTGCCTTCAAAGAAGACTCCACCTTGCGTGCTTTAGCTTCTTCCACTTCCTTCTGTGCTATTTCACGGGCAGTCTGCACGGCAGCTTCCGAACGTGCTTCAGCTTCACCGGCCTGTTTGTCAGCATTGGCACGGGTCACAGCCAGTTCAGCATCAGACTGTGCCACAGCTTTCTGAGCTTCATTTCGTCCGATAGCAGCTTTCTTCCCGGCTTCTGCCTGTTTGATTTCCATGTCGGAGTTCAGTTCGGCGATGCGGCTTTCCTTCTCGGTGTTGGCCTGTTCAATCTTGATATTCTTTTCGGCTTCCGCCTTTGCCACCTGTGATTCTTTTTCAGCATTGGCAATGGCTACCTGTGAGATTCTATCCTTATCCGCATTAGCCACAGAGATCTCCTGCAACTTCTTAGTCTCGGCAATGGCGATATCCTGGTCTTTGCGTGTTTCGGCAACTTTCGTTTCACGCTCCTTTATTTGGTTGGCAATCTTGATGGCACCCAGTTTCTCCTGTTCTTCTATATTTGCCTGAGCCTCATTCAACGCCTTACTTTCAGCTTCCTTACCCAAGTTGACAATATAATTGGCAGCATCACGGATATCACTGATATTGATATTCATCAGATACAAACCGAACTTGCGGAGCTCCGTATCGATGTTATCCTTTACTTTGGAAAGGAACTTATCACGGTCGGAGTTCAGTTCTTCAATCGTCATATCGGCAATAACCAAACGCATCTGACCGTACACAACATCCGTAATCAGATTCTGTTTATCATCTATTGTCAGTCCCAACATACGTTCAGCGGCATTTTGCATTACCTCCGCATCGGTACTGATGGCTACAGTAATAGTAGTCGGTACATCCACACGGATATTTTGAGCTGACAAAGCTCCGGTTAGTTTACAGTCTATCTGCATCGGCTTCATGGACAGGAATTCGTACCCCTGAATAATCGGCCATACAAACGCGGCACCACCATGATACAACTTGGCAGACTTCTTATCACCGCCCGTTTTGCCATATACTACCAGTACTTCGTCACTTTTACATTTCCGGTAACGGGAAAGGATACCAATGAAGGTTAGCAAAATAACCGCCACGAGTATGGCGGCCATAATCATCATTTCTTGTGTCATAAATCTATGTTTTTGAGTTTCGTTTTCATTGAATATACAGTGTTCCTTCCTTGTAAGTCATGATTATGGTTTTATCGCCCGTCTGATAAGACTTACTTGCTTCTGATATTACATCTATCTCGCGCATGGCTCCATCGCGGCTCACCTGTACGGTATATCTGCCATCCCCCTGTTTAAAGTAGATGGTACATTCGCGCCCTACAAGCTGTTCCGTCTTTTCCGTCTTATTCACCTGCTGCAACTGATAGGCTTTCTTATAGAGAAACCACACGGCAAATACGAAAAACAGACCAATCAGAATGGCAACGGCATAACTCTGAATGTCAGTATTTCCAATCAGATACATGTACCAGCCGAAACCGATACCGAAATGCGTCAGTCCCTTAAAAGACACCATGCTGCTGATGTCGGCATCCACGTCTACATCCGCATCAATGTCTCCGAAGAAGATGGAAAGGATAAACTGTATCACAAAAATACCAGTTGTGACTACGGCGATAATCAGAAATATGTTACTACTCATAGGAATTTGAGTTATTGTGGTTTACGATATACTTAGATATATTATTCCAAATATACACATTTGCAGAACATGCGCAAAGAAACCGTTCTCTATTTAACAAAATTTTCTTGAAGGGGAACACAACATTACACAAAGATATTTGTTATGTTTGCGGACGCTACGATGAAACATCTGCACTATATATTCTTATTCATGTGCCTCGCATTAGGAATGTCCGTCATTCTGCAAGAGGAACAGCCGGCACTTCGGATGCTTACCGAAGCCTCGGCGGATGATTCCGTCACTCCTGTCCAAACAGGGTGTTTCATTTCAATGTCAACCGATTACTTCTCGACCATTGCCCACCGCCCCTTCTTCAACGATGAAAATAATGAGCGTAAAATCAATGGTATCCTTTTCCAGGAGAATTTCTACAATCAGGCCAGTGCTCCCTCGAAACTGCTGAAACTAAAGATCCATCCATCTGCAGAACAGATGCAACGTATATTTTCCACCCATTTACGGGTGGAACAGAATGCCAGTCTTTCTTTCACCCCCAGCGCTATCCGTTATTCTTACGGGTACTACGTCTACGAGCTGAAACATATTCTGATTTAAACCGCCACCTTACTTATTACCAACCATTTTCCGGAGGTATGCCATTGGCGTGTCTTTGGTCAGTCTATTGTTTATTCACTTCTAAATTAATGCGATAACTATGCTCGATTTATTAATAGCCACCCTCGAAATGATGGGGCTTACATTCGTGATCGGCTTCTTCGTGGCCTTCATCATCAAAATGATTGCCGTTGCCGCCGACTCATTCGACTTCTACAGCTCACACCAGAAAGAACTGCTTCGCCTGCGACGTCTGCGCAAACTGCGCCAGAAGGTAGAACTCATGATACGGGACATCCCCATGGAAGATAACGGACTTCTCGATGACAAACGCGAAGAGTTCAGCCGGGGAGTAAACCGGGAACTTACCGACTATCACGGATATTACCACGGGGTAAGCACCGGAGTCTCCAAAACGAACCTGGTAGATTATTACTACCCCGAAGATACACACATGATGTACCTGAATCAACAAGAAGAGATGCTATATCAAAAAAATAAGAAACACTCCGGCAAATCAGCCGATAAGACCAAATAAGAAATAGTATGGAAAATATAGATTTCGCGACCCTGTTCCAAGGTTTTGGAACGATGATGGAAAGTGGCTACCTGCTTGCGTCAGCCCGTGTATTTTTAATCCTTTTAGGTTTGCTGCTTATATATCTGGGCTGGAAAGGAGTGCTCGAACCTATGGTAATGATTCCGATGGGACTGGGTATGGTCGCCATCAATTGCGGAACACTTTTCATGCCGGACGGCACATTGGGCAACCTCTTTCTCGACCCGATGCTTTCGGACACGGACGACCTGATGAATACAATGCAGATAGACTTTCTGCAACCTGTCTATACGCTCACCTTCAGCAACGGATTGATAGCTTGCTTTGTGTTTATGGGTATAGGCACATTGCTGGATGTAGGCTTTCTGTTGCAGAAACCTTTCGTCAGTCTTTTCCTGGCTCTATGCGCCGAACTGGGTACTTTCCTGACTATCCCCGTAGCTTCGGCTCTGGGACTGACCTTGCAGGAAAGTGCTTCCGTAGCCATGGTAGGCGGTGCAGACGGTCCTATGGTTCTGTTCACGTCACTGGCTCTTGCCAAACATTTGTTTGTGCCTATCACCGTAGTGGCTTACCTGTATCTCGGACTGACCTATGGTGGCTACCCGTATCTGGTGAAACTCCTGGTTCCGAAACGTCTGCGTGCCATCAAGATGACTTCAAAGAAAGCTCCCAAGAATTATGATGCCAAAGTGAAACTGGCATTCTCGGCTGTACTGTGTGCGGTGCTATGTTTCCTGTTCCCGGTAGCTTCACCGCTGTTCTTCTCCCTCTTCCTGGGAGTGGCTGTACGTGAATCGGGTATGAAGCATATCTATGATTTCGTCAGTGGTCCGCTGCTTTACGGTTCTACATTTATGCTGGGCGTATTGCTGGGTGTGCTTTGTGACGCGCACTTGTTACTCGATCCGAAAATTCTGAAACTACTGGTATTGGGTATAGTGGCATTATTGCTTTCCGGTATCGGCGGCATCATGGGCGGATACATCATGTACTTTATCAAGAAGGGAAATTATAATCCGGTGATCGGAATTGCCGCCGTCAGTTGTGTACCCACTACGGCTAAAGTGGCTCAGAAGCTGGTGAGCAAAGATAATCCGGACTCGTTTATTCTGGGAGATGCCTTGGGAGCGAATATTTCCGGGGTTATCACTTCGGCCATTATTACGGGTATTTATATTACGATTATCCCATATCTTTAAAGAGGTGAGGGAAAGTTGAACAGAGAGCAACTTGTTCATTTCTGTACGGTTATGAATTAATTCACCACAGAGTAACACAGGGTATCACAGAGTTTAATCAGTTTGAAATCAAAAGAATAGAACTCCGTGATACTCTGTGTTACTCTGTGGTGAAAACTCCTTTTTTTTCCGATATGCATTATGTAGGAGTGAACTGAAGAACGTAACTTCTTGTGTGATAGCCTACTTGGTGTTTCACTAAGATTGGTCGTAGTGAAACACTAGTTCAGTCGTAGTGGGAAATGGTTTCAGTCGTACTGGGAAATGGCTTCAGTCGTAATGGGAAGTACGTTCAGTCCTAATGGGAATATAGCTCATTAGCTATACCAAAAGGAATTTATTCCACGAATAAGTTTATCAGCTTTTAATCTGTGCGAATCTGTAGTGATTGGTAAATACCCGCATATCCCAGCAGAATCCTCCTCTTCAAAATAGTATCATTAAACAGCAAAATCTAATCATATCGGAAAAGGCATGTTCTGTACATTTGCACACAGAATAATTAAACCTTTAAACGTACATACCGATATGTTCAGACACATCCTTTATTATGTAACTTCAGTCTTCCTTTTACTTCATCCATCCGTCTGCTATTCCACTGATTACAAACCGGATAAGGAGACAGAAAAGCGTATCGAGGCACTCCTCGGAAAGATGACACTGGAAGAGAAGATAGGGCAAATGAACCAATTGCACTGTGAGAACTTCCCATACCTTAAAGCCGAAACACGCAAGGGCAGAGTAGGCTCCGTGATGAGCATAACCGACCCAAACATCTTCAATGAAGTACAACGCATTGCCGTAGAAGACTCCCGCCTCGGTATTCCGCTTATCAACGCCAGAGACGTGATACATGGATTCAAAACCATCTTCCCTATACCTTTGGGACAAGCCGCCAGTTTCAATCCGGAGATTGCGGAAACCGGTGCCCGGATTGCCGCGACCGAAGCTTCCGCCGCAGGAATAAGATGGACATTCGCCCCCATGATAGATATCACTCATGATCCCCGCTGGGGACGTATAGCCGAAGGATTCGGAGAAGACCCGCTTCTCGTCTCCCAAATGGGCGTTGCAGCGATAAAAGGTTTTCAGGGGAGTAGCCTAAACCACCCGACCTCCATTGCTGCCTGCGCCAAACACTTTGCCGGATATGGTGCTTCGGAAGGAGGTAGAGATTACAACTCCACCTACATCACCGAACGCCAATTCCGCAACCTTTATCTCCGGCCTTTCGAAGCAGCCGTCAATGCCGGAGCAGCCACCCTGATGACGGCATTCAACGATAATGACGGCATCCCCTCTTCAGCCAATCCTTTCCTGTTGAAGGATGTGCTCCGCAATGAGTGGAATTACCGGGGCACGGTAGTATCGGACTGGGCATCTGTCTCCGAAATGATCCGCCACGGATTCTGCGAGGACGAGAAGGAAGCGGCACTGAAAGCCACAAATGCGGGGACCGATATAGAGATGGTGAGCGAAACCTATATCAAGCATCTCCCTCAATTAATAAAAGAGGGGAAAGTTTCCATGGAAACTATCGACAATGCGGTAAGAAACATCCTGCGATTGAAGTTCCGGCTGGGATTATTCGAACATCCATACATTGCCGACCAAAGAAAAGAGACATTCTATCGCCCCGATTTCCTGGAAGCAGCGCAGACAGCTGCCGAACAATCGGCTGTTTTATTAAAGAACGAAAGGGGAACTTTACCCATTCAGAGCAACATAAAGACAATTCTCGTAACCGGGCCATTGGCGGACGCACCCCATGAGCAATTAGGCACCTGGGTGTTTGACGGTGATGCCTCATACTCGCAAACGCCCCTACAAGCATTGCGCCGGATAAGTGGTGACAGCATCGAAGTGCTATATGCCCCGGGATTGAACTATTCACGCGATACGGTCACCAGCCAATTCAATAAAGTAGTGGAATTAGCCCGGGAGGCGGATCTTATTCTTGCTTTCATAGGCGAAGAAGCCATACTTTCCGGCGAGGCGCATTGCCTTGCCAACCTGAATTTGCAAGGGGCGCAATCCGGGTTACTGCACCGTTTGTCCGAAACGGGAAAACCACTGGTTACAGTAGTCATGGCAGGGCGACCGCTTACCATCGGACAGGAAGTGAATATCTCGGACGCCCTGCTCTATGCTTTCCATCCGGAAACAATGGGCGGTCCCGCACTGGCAAACCTTCTTTTCGGCAAGGTTGTACCTTCCGGTAAATTACCCGTAACCTTCCCAAAGGAAACCGGACAAATCCCCATTTACTACAATCACACCAGCACCGGACGCCCGGCAAGCGGAAATGAAAAGAATATCTTCACCATCCCTGTGGGTGCCGAACAAACTTCTTTGGGGAACACCTCTTTCTATCTGGATGCAGGCAAAGATCCCCTATTCCCATTCGGATATGGCCTATCCTATACAACATTTGCATACAGTAATCTGCAATTATCCTCCACTCAATATACCCGGAATGAAGTAATTATCATTACCTTTGACCTAACTAATACCGGCAAGACGGACGGCACCGAAATAGCGCAACTCTATTTCCGCGACCTGGCGGCATCCGTAACCCGGCCGGTAAAGGAACTGGCTGCTTTTGAACGTATCCATCTGAAAGCCGGAGAGACACGGCACATACGGATGGAGCTACCGGTAAAGCAGTTATCCTTCTGGAACTATGCGATGGACCATTGTGTAGAGCCCGGAAAGTTTGATTTGTGGATAGGAGGCAATAGCCGGAAAGGATTAAAAGCGACATTCAACATAACTCAATAACTAACAGTCATGAAAAAACCGAATTTGAACATGAAGCGAGCGTCACTACTGACCTCATCACTCTTGTGCAGCGCCCTGCTGATAGCCGTTCCTCTCCGGAAAGAGCTGAACGAAGGCTGGCAATTCAAACAGGCCCGGCTCAGTAACTGGTATCCCGCCACCGTTCCCGGAGTGGTGCACACCGACTTAATTAACAACAAAATCATCGAAGATCCCTTCTTCCGCCTCAACGAACGCGGCATGCAGTGGATAGACAAGGAAGACTGGATCTACCAGACCTCCTTCCAACTGACTCCCGAAATGATGGAGAGGCAGAACATTGACCTCGTATTCAAAGGACTCGACACTTATGCAGACGTATATCTGAACGAAAAGAAAATACTGGAGACCAACAACATGTTCCGTGAATGGAAAACAGACATAAAGGCGGAACTGAAACCCGGAGAAAATATCCTGAAAATCTATTTCCATTCTCCCATCAAGGTGGACATCCCCAAATGGGATGCACTGCCCTACCACTACGAAGCCAGTAACGACCAGTCCGAAAACGGTGGATTATTCGACAAGAAAGTCAGTGTATTTGCCCGCAAAGCCGGTTATCATTACGGCTGGGACTGGGGACCTCGCTTAGTGACCTCCGGCATTTGGCGTCCTGTATACATTGAAGCATGGGATAACGCCCGACTCAGCGATGTCTTCATCCGTCAGCAGGAAGTCAGTAAAAGCCGTGCATCCATCGTGGGAGAAATAGAAGTTCAATCGGACAAGGAAATAGACGAAGCCACCCTTACGGTGACTGATGCCGCTTCCGGCAGAGTAATGGCAGGCAAAACCGTTTCCCTCCACAAAGGAAACAATAAGATTTCCCTTCCGTTTATCATCCGGAATCCCCGATTGTGGTGGAGTAACGGACTGGGTGAGCAGCATTTATATGACTTCCGTACCGCGCTTACCATCAATAACGAAACATCCGACATTCAGAGCACAAAAGTGGGTATCCGCTCGCTGAAGATCATCAACCGCCCGGACAAGGATGGAAAGACGTTCTATGTGGAACTGAACGGAGTCCCCGTCTTTGCCAAAGGAGCCAACTACATTCCGCAAGACAACTTCCTGCCACGCGTCACACCGGAACTGTACGAAAAGACAATCCTTGACGCCGCCAATGTCAACATGAACATGCTTCGCATCTGGGGCGGCGGCATTTATGAGAATGACCTGTTCTATGAACTCTGCGACCGCTACGGCATCCTTGTCTGGCAAGATTTCATGTTTGCATGCAGCCTCTACCCCGCTGAAGGGGAATTACTGGAGAATATCCGCCAGGAAGCCATCGACAATGTGAAACGTCTGCGAAACCATGCCTGTATCGCCCTCTGGTGTGGAAACAACGAATGTAATGACGCCTGGTTCAACTGGGGCTGGCAGAAACGATACAAGGCGCAGAATCCGGAGTATGAAAAGAAGATCTGGAAACAGTTCACCGATCAGTATTATGTCACCCTTCCCGAAGTTGTGAAGGAATACGCACCCGAAAGTTTCTATTGGCCTTCTTCCCCGTTCGCCCGTGAAGACGGTGGCAGCGATGACCACAACGGCGACCGCCACTACTGGGATGTGTGGCATGGTAAAAAGCCCATCGAGACGTACAACAAAGAACGAAGCCGTTTTTTCAGCGAATATGGCTTCCAATCCTTCCCCGAATTTGAATCCGTGAAGCGCTACGCTCCCTGTGAAGAGGACTGGGATATCTATTCGGAAGTCATGATGTCCCATCAGCGCGGAGGCATGCACGCCAACCAACTGATTGAGACTTATCTGCTGAACGAATATCGCACACCCAAAAACTTCGAAGCCTTCCTCTACATGAACCACGTGCTGCAAGGAGATGCCATCAAAACAGCCATCGAGGCACACCGCCGGGATATGCCCTACTGTATGGGAACTCTCTTCTGGCAACACAACGACTGCTGGCCCGTGGCTTCCTGGGCAAGCCGCGACTACTACGGTCGCTGGAAAGCGCAGCATTACTTTGCCCGCAAGGCTTACCGTGATATTCTCGTTTCTCCCATAACCGACGAAGACGGAGTATTGAACATCCAGGTGGTTTCCGACCGCCTCAAATCCTGTAACGGCACGCTCCAGGTAGAAGTAATGAAACTGACAGGAGAGAAAGTGAGCAATTTCAAACGAAATATAAAAATAGACGCCAACAGTAGCCAGACGGTATTCTCGGTTCCTTTGAGTGAAGCCTTAAAAAATACACCTAAAGAAGATGTATTCGTTCATGCCGTCCTGCTGACCGACAAAGGGACAAACAGTTATGCCAATAACTACTTCCTCGTGAAACAGAAAGAAGTGAACTATCCCAAAGCTGCTATCACTTCGAGCATAGAGCCCATCGAAGGCGGTTTCGAACTGACTCTCAACAGCGACAACTTTGCCCGTGCCGTATTCATAACCATCGGCGATGTGAACAGTTCATTCAGCGACAATTACTTTGATATATTGCCCGACGGTTCTGTGAAAGTGAATGTCTATACCAATTTACCGCAAGCTGCATTTGAAAAGCAATTGAAAGTTATTTCCCTGAGCGACGAATACTAATCCACTCATATTTTCCATTCGCATATTCTGCATCGCTCAGTTTTTCCTGGGTTCCCAATCATCATCACCCGTATTCAGGTGATGATGATTGGGAAACTTATTTCACCTCCACATTCTCAGGCATCTGATACATGTCCGGCAGATCGCTACTGAAGAAAGTAAGCTCATTAGCATGGAACTTAATGAAATCCGCCTCAGAAGCATGCCCCTTGAATATAGAGAAATAATGCATATCCGATTCGTTGCCTCCGACAAATTTATTGCGCCACATCACAATCATGCTGACTTTGCGCCCAGTTGCAGGAGTAAGTATCTGCTTACTCCAATAATCCTTATCAGTAAATCCTTCGACACCGGTTTCCGTCACTCCGCAAGGCTTCTTCTTTTTCTTCGATAATTCGGAAATAGTCTTTAGATTGGAAGAGAAAGTGGCAGGATTCAGACCGTGGTAACAATCCATACCTATAAAATCTACATACTCATCACCCGGCCAACGGAAAAGGAAGTCCTCTTCACGCTTCACGGAATCCATCTGCGGGGAAATGGCATAGATAAACTGGTGTATACCTTTTGTATCACGAAGATAATTGACTGTAAACTTCCAGAGACCGATAAACTCCGCCTCCGTAGTGCAACTTTTCCCCCACCACGACCAAGTCTGCGTATGCTCATGGAAAGGACGGAAAATAACAGGGATCGGCTTCCCCTGATCATCTTTCAATTCACCGGCAAATGTAGCCAGGCGATCAAGCCAGGTCTTAAACTTAGCCTGTACGGCACTCCCGTCTTCAAGAATCCCACGTACGACTTCGGCATTCGAATTATCCCACGAATCACCTCCGGTCAAAGGATTATTCAAATGGCAGCATGCAATAATTACCTCCCCACGACGACGTGCCTCAAGAATACAGCGTTTGCGAATAGCGTTAGCCTAATTCCCCTCACAGCGATCATCCATAATCTCCGCAAAATCTACACTGAATACAGCCGGATAATCTCCGCATACCTCCTTCGTATCAGAATTGCCCGAAACATCATACCATTTACGGCCATAGAACAAATCATCATGGTGTCCGAACATGAATCCGGTTTGCTGTATATCCCATAGACGGGCATACAAGGCCTTAGTTTCGGCCGTTGCACTTTTATCTACCATGCTCAGTTCGACAGTTTCGGTACCCGGCGGTTCGGGTGCAGGCTCATCATTATCTTTAGAACAGGACGAACAGCCCAACAAGGCAATAAAGATTGCCATATATACTTTTTTCATAACTATCTTATTATTAAATATCAGTTAATAACTGGAACGTCTGTGCCTTCAAGGTCGTTTTATACGTTCCTTTCAAATGAAGTCCCGTTTCCTGGGGAACAGGAAATCCATCGGCATCCTTGGGTTGAAGATTTTCCTCATACTTATAAAGGGAGGCATTCTCCATCGGACGGGGTAAAGTGAGCTGCACAGATTTATCTTTCTCTCCCACATTCACCATGGCCACCGTCAATTTGCCCTGGTAAGTACCTGCCACCACATAGACATCTTTATTTTCCGAAGCTACAGCAGTATGCAATATATCCGTTCCGGCAGGAAAATAACGGCACATCAGCGACCAGGTATAGAACCAGGGCCGTATCTGTTCTTCATCGGGTTTATTAAATACTTCCTCTCCCAGGATATTCCACATACCCCATATCTTAACATCTTCCGTCTTTCCGGAATCTCCGCTGCTATGCATCGCATCATCCAGCATCCACACAGCCATACCCGAATATCCTCCATTCATCACTTCCATGGCAAGCAACGGCATATCGAGACCATAGAAATAGTCGTAACAGAGCATATTGCAGTCACTCCCTTTAGTGAAAGGATGCCCTTCGACCCGGCGATTATATTCTGCCATCAACAAAGAATCAGCATCACGCCAATACTTATAACCGGCCTCACCCAAAACAATCTTTTTCCCCTCGGGAACATGACGTTTATAGCGGGAAAGGATTTCAGGATATTGTCCGGTACGCACTTCATTCTGCCCCGGATAAGCATGGACATCGTACAATCCGATAATGGAATCAGCATCCAGTGCCGTTTGTTTCACCCACCCTTCGGCATCATAGGCAGAAGCCTCATTCTTGTAATCGGCTACTACATCCGGCCCTGCAAGCATCACCTTTTCCGTCAGTCCGGGATACTCTTTCATCTTCCGGTGAAAACGGAAAAGCATTTGTTTCCACATTTCATAATCACCATTGGTAGATGCCCAGTTTCCATCAGGCTCGTTGAAGATTACAAAATACTTGATGCAAGAGAAACCAAGGTCATTCACCAGGTAATTAAGATAGTCAACGGACATATCCACCCATTTCTGATCCTGCTTCATATCCCAGGCAGGCGGATTGTATTCACCGTACATGACGGTTATCCCCCGCTCGGTGCAATACTTCAGGAGTCGGGAAATGGAAGCTATATTCCGCGTTTTATCATACGTGCCTGTTGCGGAATCATAATAGCGATAGGGGCTGTTTATCATGCAACGTATATACTGCGGCTTCATAAAGTCGAGTCGTTTGCAGAGTGTTTCCCAGTCTTTATCAGAGACAGAAGCACCCCAAGCTTCAGCCTCATCATAGGGATCCCACTCGGCACCATTGCCGATATATCCGGCATTCGTCACTTCCGGTGAGACCGTAATTTCCACCACTTCTTGCGAGGTGCAAGCTGATACGAGCCATAACAGCATGCAACTTAAAATCATATTTATCTTCATCATAATCTTATTATGAACGGTTATCAATTAATAATCGAAATTCGTATATACCACCAGAGACTCTCCGGGCATTTGGAATGCTTCGCCTTTGGCCGGGCGCAATGTCACCCCTTGGCGATGGGGTAATAATCGGCAATCACCTTCTTTCTGTAATCGGCCCTCGGCATACAAGTACTGTTTCACACCTTTCAATACGGGGAGAGAAGTACTTTTAAGTAATACAGATTTCTCTTCCCTGGAAACATTGACCACGGCAATCATATATTTACCGTCTTTTTCCACAGCAATCGCCTTAAGAGACTTGTCTCCTTCCACCTCAACCTTATAAGCACGCGAACCGGCAGGCATATAGCGCGTCAGCAACGACCAGGCATAAAACCAGGGACGCACTTCCTCTTCTTCCGTACCGAAATACTCTTCGCCAAAGATATTCCAAAATCCCCATACCTTCAGTTTATCAGGTGCTTCTTTCGCATGCATGGCATCATCGAGCATCCACACCACCGAACCGGAATATCCTGCATTTACTGTTTGGAAAAGAGCATCTGCCATGTCAGTACCGTACATGAAATCATAAACAAACATTTGAGAATCATCCATCGAAGCATAAGGCTTTGCCGCTGCCCTACGGAGGTTTTCACGCTGATAAACAGAATCGGCGGGTTCCACAAACTTAAATCCAATCTCACCCATCACGATTTTCCGACCTGCCGGAACAGCTTGTTTATAGGCACGGATAATGTCAGTATACTCCCCGCTATTCACCGTTATTTTGGAAGGATAGGTATGGATATCATAAAGTCCAATCTCATCTTTCAGATGCGTAGCACAACTATCCACCCACCAGGCCTCATCAGCCGTCCAGATTGCAGCATCAGGCCCCACAACCGAAAGTTTACCTGCAAGTTTGTTCTTTTGCAATTCTCCGTAGAAGAAGCGGATGGCACGTGCCCAAAGGGAATATTTTCCGTCCGTTGAAGACCAGTAGCCATTCGGCTCATTCACCAGATTGTAGTATTTGATACAAGAATATCCTTTTTCCTCTATCAGAAAACGAACATATTCGGCAGCAGCGGAAAGATTCTTTTCACGAATCACCTCTTTCCGGGCATCTACCATTCCCCCACCCCAATCACCGAACATTACTGTCACATCACGCGATTGGCAGTAATCCAATATATGAGACAAATGCTCCAAGCCACGTTCGGGATAAAGAATTCCATCCTGCATTACCGATGTAGTGTTGGTCATGACACGTATAAACTGAGGGCGCATAAAGTCCAGACGGTCATACATCTTCTTCCAGTCGGCCTCGGAAATATCCAAACGTCCTTTTCCGTAATCCAATTGATAAGGGTCCCACTGAGCACCGTTACCGATGTAACCTTCATTGATAATCTGTTTCGTATCTACAGAAACAACAGTCTGTGAAGCGGCATAGCCGCCCCACAGAAAGAAAACAGAGAGTATAGCAAACCGTTTCATAAGATATATCAACGTTTGGAAACCGAGATCCAGTAACGGCGCACCTTCTTGACAAACTTGTCATAGTCACTGTAAATATTCGTCCAGTCATCCGTACCACTCAGATTGAAGGCAAAGGCATTCCGATCGATAGTCATGCTCAATCCGTTACCCAAGTCTTCTGTTCCGGCAGCCACTAAAGAACCAGTAGTCTTCCGGCCCTCTTTATCTGTAAAGGTAATCGTATTCGCTGCATAATCGCGTACCCATGTACTTTCACCTTCAGGAATCTGGCGATAGAACTTCTTCAGGTCGATATCTACACCGGGATTCTCTTTGTTACCGTCACCCAAGAAGATGAAATCAGCATATTTTCCATCGGCTCCCGCATCATTGATACAGATACCGCTTGTATTACCCTCATCCGTCACTCCGGTCATTGTAAAGGTAAGCACATTGTCGCACTCAGCCTGCGGACCATACGTTTCCGACCAGCACCAAGGCTTATCTGTTAATTGCATCACGGCACCTCCACCATATTCCGGCCCGGTACCACCGTAAACAGTCAATTTCTTTACATCCCAAGTGCCTACAAGAGTTTCCGTAAATTCGGATACGGTAATCGTATAATTACGTGTCTCTCCGGTAGTGGAAGTAACAGTGATTGACGCACTCCTCGAATCATTCTCAAAATTCAAGGCATCTCCCACCTGTAAGGAAGCTTCCGCCTGATAAGAGAGTTGTAGCTTTTTCAGTCTGATGTTCGACAAATCGGGTACGGCATCAACATTGATAGCCAGGTTTATATCTCCCGTAACAGCATCCACAGTCTCAATAAGGGCGGTCCCCATCTGATTTTCAAATTGTATATCCAATATGGTGCGCTCATGATTCCAGCCACCATCATTGATGTCGTCCTGCAAATCTTTCACACATGCCTGCTGGGTCAACACAATGCAGGCAAGCAAAATGTATTTCGTTAGTTTTACCATAATCTTACTTCTTTTTAAGGTCTGAGACTTCCATTCAAATTTATTTCAGCCTGCGGTATCGGATAGAAAGTCACCTGATCTTCCGAAAGCCCGGCCGCCTCGGGAACATCCGTCGTAATCCGGTTCCATCGGCGCAAATCATATACATGATCGCCTTCAAAGGCAAGTTCAAAAGTTCTCTCTTTCAGTATTTCCCTGCGGAATTCATCTTTCCCCAGATTCGGTTTCATATCTCCCAAACCGGCACGGCTACGAATGAAGTTTACCAGTTCATAAGCCTTAGCCGTAGGACCTGCCGCCTCTGCATAAATAAGCGCCACATCAGAGAAACGGAGCAGGAAAGGCCGGGTACTGGTCTTGTCACCCTCAAACTTCGGGTCTATATATTTGCGACAGAACGGATAAGGAATCTTTCCGGGATATTCTCCCAGCAGCGTACCATCTGCCTTGTAGACTTTATCAACAATAAGCTCTGTTTTACGCTTATCATTTGCATCAAAAGTATTATAAAAAGCAACCGTGGTCTGATATTCGCCCCAACCGTCATGAGTGGGGATATACTCATCCTTGTCCCCCTGTTTCAGATACAGAGTGGCTCCGTCTATATAAGGAATAAACATCTTGGATATTTTAGAGTATTGCCCTTCGGAAGAACCGCTCCGATCCATCGCCATGATAAAGATATGTTCTTTGCCGCGTGCTTTCTCAACGTCATAAATATCAAGCAGCGAGCTCTCGAAGCCATATACCGACTGCTTTTCAATCACTTCACCTGCAAAATATGCTGCACTGTCGTACATGACTGTTGCATCACGGTGCATATCGCGATAGAGTTTCACCCCATGTTCTTTAGCCGACGCCACATACAAGTATGCCTTTGCAGCCAGGGCCTGCGCAGCCACCCGGTCGGCACGCCCTATCTTAGGAGTTTCATAAACAGGTAGTAACTCTGCAGCCCGGCGGCAATCCGAAAGAATCAGGTCGTACATGGCATCCATATCAGGCGCAAGCGCGGTTGAAGTCTGATCCACCGTTTCCACTACTGATTTATGCAAAGGAACAAGGCCGAAGTTACGCACCAGGTTAAAGTAATTCCAGGCGCGGAGGAAATAAGCCTCACCCAGAAAAAGGTCTTTTTGTTCTTGGTTGAAGCCTGCATCCGGCACTTTTTTAATGACGGCATTGGCACGGTTCACACCAATGAAGGCATACTTGAAGAAATTCTCCAATGAGCCGTTTGTTTTAAAGTTACCCACTTTCCAATTATTCAGGTCCTGATTGTCGGCACTTGCATCCGACTTGGTCGTCATGGTTTCACTTGCCATATCACCCAAAAAGAAAATGGTTCTGGAATATTCCAGGTAGTTCAGCGTGCCGTACGCATACATAACTGCGGCCTCTGCATCGGCTGCCGTCTTGAAGAAATTATCTTCAGAATAGAACCCGTAAGGAGTCTCATCCAGATTGCATGCTCCCAATGCCAGGGTTCCGGCAAGCAGTGATATTACAATTCTATTTTTCATATTGTATCAGTTATTTAGAAGGTTAAGTCAAGTCCGAAAGTCCATTTACGCAAACGGGGATATCCGCCGCTATAAACTCCATTCAACCCTACTTCGGGGTCGTATCCCTTGAACTTGGTGAAAGTGTATAAATTAGAAGCATTCATATAGATACGCGCTTTAGAAAGGAATGACTTTTTCGGTAAGTCAAACGTATAGCCTATATTCAGATTCTGAACACGCAGGAACGATCCGTCCTCTATCCACCAATCAGAAATCTTCACCTGACGACCGTCGCGCAGGCTCGGATACTTATTTGTCGGATTATCGGGTGTCCAGCGCAATGGAGAGTTACTGGGCTCACCGAATGCTTTCGTATTCAACACGTCCTGACCAAATACCCCGTTAAGGAATACGCTCACATCAAACTTCTTCCAGGACAGGTTCAACGCCAAACTGGCTGTAAAGTCCGGATTAGGATCACCTATAATGGTCTTATCTGCTTCCGATATTTCGCTGTCTCCATTCAGATTCATGTATTTGAACTCTCCGGGGTTAGCGTAATCACCGGACAAACCGGCATCGATTCCTTCATTCAGGGTCTGGACAATACCATCCACTTTATATCCATAGAACACATTTACCGGTTGGCCGATAGCCAGTATATTGGTATAGTCACGATATTGTTCAAGACTATTGCCCGAATATTCAAAGAGCATCCCCGTCATCGGATCGGTAACCAAACCGGATTCCAAGGTGTTACCCAGGTCTTTCACTTTATTGCGGTTGCGCGAGTAAATCAGGGTTCCGCTCAACTGCCAGTCTTTCGTTTGCAGGATATCGGCATCTACCGTTACTTCAAAACCACGGTTCTGGATTTTACCGTCATTCACCCACATCTTGTCATATCCCGAAGACAGAGCCAGATTACGTTCACGAAGCAAGTCGCTGGTCTGTTTATCATAATAGTCAAAAGAAACTCTCAGACGGCGGTTGAGAAATGCCATGTCGATACCAAAGTCAGCTTGCGCAGTTGTTTCCCACTTCAAATCAGGGTTCGGGATACCACTCCATACCCGGTAAATCCATCCCGGACCTGTCCAGCCGGAAACATATCCCGGACCGATAGTAGTAAGCCCAGCTGCCATCATTATAATACTTATCCGTACCGTAACGGCTCAAAGTCTGATAAGGACTGATTCCCTGATTACCGGAAATACCATAGCTGAAACGGAACTTCAACTCATCAAATACATTCAGATTTTTAATGAACGATTCTTCATGCGCTTTCCAGCTAACAGCTCCTGAAGGGAACATAGCCCACTTGTTATTCTTACCGAATTTAGAGGAACCATCGGCACGAGCCGTCAAGGTCAGCAGATACTTATTATCGTATACATAGTTCAGACGGAACATTCCCGAAACGAGTTTATTATCCGAATATCCATTCCATATTTCATTCTTCTCCGGATTTCCGGCACCCATATTCTCATTGCCCAATGCTTCGTTCACAAAATCCTTACCCGTCAGACCGGAACTTCTGGACATATAGTATTCATAAGAATAACCTACCATGACACCGATGTCATGCTTGTCGAATTTCTTCTGGAAGTTGGCGAAAGTTTCAGAAACCAGATTGTGCCCCTCCCAGTTCTCTATCTCTGCCTGGCCGTTGCTGAATTCTCCGGCTTCGGTATATTTCTTCGGATAGTACCTGTCGGATACGGACTTGCCAAACTTATAGTTCAATTGGGAAGTCAGTTTCAGGAAAGGGAAGAGTTGCCATTCCAGCGCTACGGAAGAGATGACATCCAAAGACTTGGTTTCATTCTTCTGCAAGTCTGTAATCGCCATCGGATGGCTGAAGTCACTTGCATTGGTCAGATAATAGTCCCCGTTTTCGTCATAAACCGGATAAATAGGGTTTCTCCAGTAAGCCAAGCCACCGTTGGCATTGCGCACACCGCGGGAAAGGATATTGGAAAAGCGTACTTTGAAGTTATCATATATATTATGGTCTACACTCAAATTGTATCCACCTTTTGTGTAGTCATCTTTTATATACATACCATTATCCGTATAGAAATTAGCGCTAAGATTGAAAACAGTCCGGTCATTGGAACTGGAAATCGTAGCAGTGGTATTATTGGAAACCGGAGTGTCACGGAATACCAGATCATCCCAACGGGTATTGGTAGTCCAGGTAGTTTGCAGTTCTTCTACCGATGGATAGTAAACACCGGTGGAACTTACTTTTCCCACATAAAGCGGATCAAGCCCTCCATTGATGCGCGACTCGTTGTTTAAGGAAGCCATCAATACGGGGTCGCGCCACAAATCAAGTTTCGTATCAAACTGCGAAAGAGTAATCTGCTGGCGAACCGTTATGTTGGTAGTCCCTGTCTTCGCACGCTTTGTTGTAATCATAATAACACCGTTCGCACCGCGGGAGCCATAAATAGCAGAGGCTGAAGCATCTTTCAGGATTTCCATATTCACGATATCCGACGGATTGATCTGCTTCAGATCTCCGGCATCTCCCAACGGAAAGCCATCCACTACCACCAGTGGAGCATTGGAACCACGCAACGAACTACCACCACGGATACGCACCGTAGCGCCGGCTCCCGGGTCCTGTGAAGAATTGATGACTTGCAGACCGGCTGCACGTCCCTGTAACAATCCTTCCACCGAATTGGCGGGGATTTCTTTCAGGGCCTCCGTCTTGACGGACGTAACCGAACCTGTAACGTCACTCTTCTTCACACTACCGTAGCCTATCACCACTACCTGCTCCAGTTGAAGTGCATCGTCAAGCAGAGTTACATTGATCGTACTCTTTCCATTGACGGGCACTTCCTTATTTTGCATACCTACATAAGAAAACACCAATGTTGCCGTACGCTGCACATCTTTCAATATATAATTACCATCGATATCGGTAATCGTTCCGCCGGATATTCCTTTGACTTGCACAGTAGCGCCAATCAGGAAGTCTCCTGCTGCATCCTTTACACAGCCGGCAACTGTTATTTTATCCGGTGACTGTGCATAAGAAACGGGAATGTTACTAAAGAACATGCATAATGCCACTATCTGCCAGGACAAAAATACATGCCACCAACTTTTTGATTCATTTTTCATACTTATCAAGAATTAAAGAAAACACACATTTTACATTCATAGAATTCTATTTTTCATTAGCTATATCATGATAGGACAAAAGTAAGAGGATTATGAATGACAGCATTTATATTACTTGTTCAATGATTGTACTTTTTTGAACGTTTTTCCGGCTATAATCCACACCCTGCTACCGTTTTATTTGCAAGAGGTATCAATTATCGCATTTACATGGGATAACTATAAGAGATCAATAACAAAAGGAGATTTAGTGCAATCTACAGCTATCGGAAAGTAGATAATCAAGTAATTCATCAACGGCGCAAGTAGCTACACAGACATATTTATCGGCACTGCCATAGTATACGAAGAGTTCGCCGTCCACAATTACATTTCCTGTAGGAAATACACAACCATTATACAGACCGGACGTTTCAAAATCCAGTTCCGGTTCAAGTATAGGTTGAGGAGTTTTAGCCAGAATGTGCAGCGGATTTTCCAGGTCAAGCAGCAGAGCGCCAACACGATAGTATCCCCGTCCGCCATGCTCCACACCATGATACAGCACCAGCCAACCCTTTTCCGTTTTAAGCGGAGGAGTACTTCCGCCCAACTTTTCCTCCCATGAGTTCTCGGTTCCGGTAATCAGCAAATGGCTTTCCTTGTCTTCCCAATTCAGCAGATCATCCGAGAACTTCATCCAGATGGATGGATAATCCACGCCATACTCACCGCCTATGTATTCTTTAGGACGATGCAGCATCACATACTTTCCCTGAACTTTCTCCGGGAAAAGAATAACATCCCTGTCGTCCAATACCGGAGAGGTCAGACGTCCCAGTCTCTTAAACTCACGGAAATCAGTAGTAACAGCCAATCCCGTATTACCCAGATTTTTACGGAGAGCCATAGGAGCATCACTACCGCAATCCGGCAACAACACTTCATCATGGCTGAAGTTCCAATATTGCCCCGGTGCATACGGACGATAGGCATAAGTGATGTAATACTCCGTATCGTACTTCACAATGCGGGGATCTTCCACACAACCCGAATCAGGACCGTCCTCACTGGGGCCGAACACCGGAACATCGGATACACGCTCAAAGTGGAATCCGTCTTTACTAGTGGCCAATCCTAAACGGATCACATGTTCGGCATCATTTCCCGCAGCTCTGTACAGCATATAGAACGTACCATTGTCATAAACCACTCCGGGATTGCAGGTTACCAACGATTCCCAATCATTCGAATCCAACGGGGAAAGTATCGGATTTCCCTCAAACTTCTTTAATTTCATCTTCTTATTTCTTTATAATTATATAACAATCAACTGAATATAATCCATATCAATACACTCAACACCAACAGGACAATCGCCCATGAATGATAATTCTTGTACCATACCAGAGTACGGTTCGCCCGGAACTCCGCTTTCAGTTCACGCATGGAGAAGGTGGTATCCACAAGCCTTTCGGCAACCGGTTTCGAATAGCACATACTGACCAGATAAATAACGATCCCGCTCACCGCCAACAAGAAAGGAACAATCAACAGGAAGTGCATATCGCCAAATATTTCATTCTTATAGAAAAGCATCACAACCGCTATAGCCAAGCCACTGAGCAGACCGGCAAAAGCACCATTTCCATTCACACGCTTATTAAACACACCCAGCAAAAATGCCGCAACAACAGGCGGAGCAATGTAAGAAAGCATCTCCTGATAATACTTCAGCAACGAACCGAACTTCCCGATCTGAGGTGCCCATAAGGCAGCCGCGACAATAATGACGCAAGAGGTTATCTTTCCGATAATCACGAGTTTCTGGGAACTGGCATTCTTATTATATTGCGCATAGAAGTCCATTGTGAACAGTGTAGACGTAGAGTTAAGAATAGCGCTCAAAGTAGAAGTCAAAGCAGACAAAAGCGCTGCCAGCATGATGCCCAACAATCCCACCGGTATCAGCTGAAGCACCATATTGGGATATACCATATCCGGCTTTTCAAGCCCCGGAAACAAATGGCGGGCAATCACACCCGGTATGGCAATGATAAAAAGAGTCAGCATGGTAAGGAAACCCGTAAACAATACCCCCTTACGCCCCTCATCCACTGACTTCGAACTCAATACACGCTGCACCAACGTCTGGTTATTTGCCCAGAAATAGATGCCCAGAACCGGCATACCGACTATCAGCCCCAGCCAGGGAGTGGCCGTATCCGTCAACGGACGAATCAGCTTCACCGATATATCACCACTGGCAAACAACTGATAGAAATAATCCCCGCCTTGCTGGAAACAGTAGAAAGTCAGCAAGATAGATCCTAATATAAGAATGACAGCCTGTATCAATTCCGCATTAATGGCAGAAGACAAACCACCCGGGATAGTATAAGATGCAGCAATAATCGCAAACACAATAATGATCAGTTGCAAATCAGCATCAGGAAGTATCAGCTTAATAATCAGCGCAGCAGCATACAAAGCCCCGGCAGCGTCCAGGAAAATGTTTCCTATGATGCAAATGGCAGAGAAGTAATAGCGCGAACGGCGGTCAAAACGCTTCTCCAGAAATTCCGGTATCGTGAATATACCCGACTTAATATAAAGAGGTAGCAGGAAAACTGCAAAAAACACCATTACCACAATACCCGTCAGGTTATAATTAAACACAGCGATACCCGTGTGATAAGCATCACCGGACTGACCTATCAAAGTGGTACTTGAAATACTGGCAGCAAACAGCGACAACCCCACTACCCACCAAGGCATTGAGCGTCCCGCCAGAAAATAGGATTGGGAGTCTGAGCTCTTACCATTCTTCAGCCCCCACCAGATGATAAAGGCCAAATAAACAAGGACTATTACAAGATCTAAATTGCTTATTGAAAATGTCTCCATAGCATAGAAATTAATTGTTTTGAATTCATGCTGCAAAAATAGAGGGGATTCTGATAATTCGCTTATGATATTCTGTCTATTGATTGTACTTTTTTGAATACCTGACTGTATTTTCATTAGAATTCGTAGCTTTGCAAGAGAGAAACAACTACGACCATGAAAGACATACAAAAAGAAATCACTCCCATTGCCGCGGATGACCTGTTCATTGTACTCAATCATCCGAACGCCAAGTTCGACTATCCGGTACACTATCATCCGGACTATGAAATCAACCTGGTTATGGACACCTACGGGAGCCGCATCGTTGGAGATTCGGTAGAGGCTTTCGAAGCCCTGGACCTCATCATGATAGGCCCCAACCTTCCGCACGCCTGGAAAGGAGAAGTAGTAGAAGGAAACCATGTGATTACCATCCAGTTCTCGGACAAGCTACTGAACTTTCCGATATTGGAAAAACGCTTATTCAACCCCATCAAACAACTGCTGCTTGAATCACAACGGGGCATTGGCTTTTCCAGACAAACCCAACTGGTGATGAAAGATAAGATTATCAAGCTGACCCGGATGCAGGGGTTCCATACGGTATTGGAGTTTTTCTCTATCCTGCATGAGCTTTCTATTGCCGACCGTCACATCTTAGTCAGCAACCAATATGATACCAAAGACACCGTACGCACTTCCAAAAGCCGACGGATAGCCAAAGTCTGCGACTATATCGAGAAGAACTTTGAAGAACCGATTAAGCTGGGCGACGTGGCGCAACTGGTGAATATGTCCGAATCTGCATTCAGTCATTTCTTCAAAAAAAAGACGAATTGCACATTCATCGATTATATCACGAACCTGCGGATAGCCCGCGCTTGCCAGCTATTGGCAGAAACAACCCACACGGTAGCCGAGATCTGCTATACTTGCGGCTTCAATAACTTATCTAATTTTATAAGGATATTCAAGAAGAAGAAAGGGAGTACACCGCAAGAATACCGTATGTTCTTGCAACAGATGCTTATTAAGTATTAACCTCAAGGTTAAGCCATACCACATCCATCCCTTATCCCGGATATGCAAAAGATGCCATCTTTCGTTGCAAAAGGTGGCATCTTTCACTGTAAAAGATGGCATCTTTTGATGTAATAGATGCCATCTTTTGCATATAGGGTCTTAGTGTTGTTCAGGACATCCCTTAACTATCGGGTTGCTTTCAATGCTTCATCCAGGTCAAGACCTAAAGCTTTGGCTACGCCTGTACCATAGGCCGGATCAGCTTTATAGCAGTTGCGCACATGGCGTTGCTTAATGAAGAGTTCGGCATCACCCATGGCACGGGCTGTATTTTCGCACGTCAGTTGCTGATCTTCGACGGACATCAGGCGGAAAAGATCACCCGGCTGGCTGTAGTAATCATCATCATACTCACGTTCGTTGTAGTTATAAACGTCGCCATGAACTTTCAAAGGCGGTTCTTTCTTCTCGGGAGAGTCTTGCCATTCACCGTAGCTGTTGGGTTCGTAGCTCTTGGCACTGCCGTAATTACCGTCTACACGCATGGCACCGTCACGATGGTAAGCATGGAACGGGCAACGGGGTTTGTTTACCGGAATCTGTTCCGCATTCACTCCCAAGCGGTAACGCTGTGCATCACCATAAGAGAAAAGGCGTCCCTGCAACATTTTGTCGGGAGAGAAACCGATGCCTTCCACTATATTCTGCGGATTGAAAGCAGCTTGCTCTACTTCGGCAAAGTAGTTTTCCGGGTTACGGTTCAGTTCCAGGATACCTACATCCTGAAGCGGGAAATCTTTGTGCGGCCACACCTTTGTAAGGTCGAACGGATTAATGCGGTATTCGTCTGCCTGCTCTTCCGTCATCAGCTGTATCTGGAATTGCCACTTCGGGAAGTCACCCTTTTCGATGCTCTCGTACAAGTCGCGTTGGTGCGATTCACGATCCTTGGCAATGATAGCCTCGGCCTCCTGGTCGGTCAGATTCTTGATGCCTTGCAGGGTGCGCAGATGGAACTTCACCCAAATACGTTCGTTGGCGGCATTGAAAAAGCTATAAGTATGGCTACCGAAACCATGCATATGGCGATAGGAATAAGGAATACCACGGGGACTCATCGTGATGGTCACCTGATGCAGAGCTTCGGGCAGCAGGGTCCAGAAATCCCAGTTATTGTTCGGACTGCGCATATTGGTGCGCGGGTCACGTTTTACGGCATGGTTCAAATCGGGAAATTTCAACGGATCGCGCAGGAAGAATACAGGAGTATTATTTCCCACTAAATCCCAGTTGCCTTCTTCCGTATAGAACTTCATGGCAAAACCACGGATATCACGTTCGGCATCAGCGGCTCCCCGTTCACCGGCTACGGTGGAGAAACGTACGAAGCACTCCGTCTTCTTACCTACTTCGCTGAAGATAGCGGCACGGGTGTACTTTCTGATGTCATGTGTTACGGTAAACGTACCGTATGCGCCGGAACCTTTGGCATGCATACGTCTTTCGGGAATCACTTCACGGTCGAAGTGTGCAAGTTTTTCCAGAAACCAGGGGTCTTGCATCATGATAGGACCACGCTGTCCTGCGGTCTGAGTGTTTTGATTGTCGGCGATCAGGCGCCCGTTGGCAGAGGTGAGTTTTTTCTTTTCCATGGTATTTTTGTTTAGAGAACTAATATATAGAACAAATGTAAGGATTCGTAAGTTCATTACCAACAGATAAATTCTATGAGGAAATAGACAAAATCTATGTATGCGCACGGAATGGCTAATCCGGTGGGAATTCGTACCTTTGCAGGCAAAGAAAAAAAGGCATGAAGTATATATATTATTTTCTACTTGCTCTCTGGTTTATCCCCGCATCCGCACAAAAGAGTGAAACGGCAAGATATCTGGAAAGCATCGGACTGGTGAATATTGCCGAAGCGGACAGCTCCATCATCGTAGACCTGATGTATACCCGGGCGGATAATTTCACGGGAAAGGTGCTATACGAAGATCTGCATGAGGCGTATTTGCATCCCGATGCCATGAAAGGACTGCTACTGGCGCAACAGGAACTGAAAAAGCGATACCCCGGCCGTCGCCTCATCGTGTATGATGCCGCCCGCCCGATGAGTGTGCAGCAGAAAATGTGGAATGTAGCGAAAGGCACCTCCAAGTATATCTATGTTTCCAATCCCGCACGTGGCGGCGGACTGCACAACTACGGTCTGGCGGTAGACATCAGCATACTGGATGAAGCGGGAAATCCCCTGCCGATGGGTACGGAAGTAGACCACCTCGGCCCCGAAGCTCACATTACGAATGAAGCCGCACTGGTGCAAAGCGGGAAAATGACAAAGCAGGAACAGGCGAACCGGCAACTGCTACGGAGCGTCATGCGTGCCGCAGGTTTTCGCGCATTGCCCAGCGAGTGGTGGCATTTTAACTGGTGCAGCCGGCAGGAAGCTAAACAAAAATACAAGGTTATACCATAAAGTTCCTTATATTCCTTATATTTGTGCAGACAAACCGGGTAAGAACTTCATACCATACAACAATGAAACAAGCTCTCAAACTTATACTTTCCACCCTGTTCGGTGCATGCATCGGCTTCGGTGCAATGGTGCTTTGCATTACATTCTTTACGGAGACCACATTAAGTGAATTCTTCGGGAATATGGGAAACATACAGTTGAGCCGACTCTTGCTTTCCTGTATCTTATCATTGGCCTGTCTCATCCTTGCCGTTTTCGTACAGATTATTCTGCACGAAGGCGGGCATCTGATCTTCGGACTTGCCACCGGTTACCGGTTCGTTTCTTTTCGGGTAGGTAGCCTTACACTGATAAAAGAGAAAGGAAAGTTCCGTTTCAAGCGTTTCTCCATCTCCGGCACGGGCGGACAATGCCTGCTCTCTCCACCGGATAAGCCTTACGAACAGTTACCTTATTTCTGGTATAATGCAGGCGGAGTATTGATGAATCTGCTGACGGCAATCCTTGCACTTGTTCTTTGGGCTGCCTATCCCAAGATACCGCTGCCTTTACATTTATTCCTTCTATTCTCCTTTATCTGCGGCTTCTTCCTGGCACTGATGAACGGTATTCCATTGAAGATGTCGGGCATCACGAATGATGCCTACAACCTGATATTGATGCACCGGGATCTGAATACCCGGAAGTATCTGGCGTTACAGTTAGCCGTCAACGCTGAAGTTCAGAAAGGCGTAAGACTGAAAGACATGCCGGACGAATGGTTCCCGAACGATGAAGTGACAGATTACAGGAATATCATGCAGGTTGCCGTGAAACTGCTCTATATTTCGCGCTATGTAGACCGGAAAGAATTTGAAACTGCACACGCCCTGTTTAGCGAAATAGAGCGGCATAAAGAGGAAATTGTCGGACTATACGTAAAAGAAATCGAGTGCGAGCTCCTGTTCCTCGAACTGATAGGTGAACGGAGAAAAGAAGAAGTAGAGCGGCTTTATACAGATAAGATAAAGAGATACATCCAGCGGTATAAGATTATGATGTCTTCCAAACAACGCTTGCTGTGTGCTCTTGCCTTGTATTGGGAGAATCAGCCGGAACGGGCGAAAGAGATTTATGAAAAAGTAGCGCGCAAGCGGGATAAGTATTTGCTGCAAGGCGAGGTTAACTCTGATCTGGATATTATGGAGACGATGCTCCGGGAGGCACAAGTACAGTTATAAGTGAAGCCACCATTATTTTCTTTGCATTATTACTTTATAATAATTATCTTTGCATAATCACCATAAAGTAAAGAAGCCATGCTAATCGTCCGAAACCCTTTCATTATAAACGGATACATATCCCCCGCCTATTTCTGTGACAGGAAAGCAGAGAGTGAGATACTTATCCGGCAAATTACCAATGGTAATAATACCGCGTTAATCTCAACGCGAAGAATGGGTAAGACAGGATTGATACGTCATTGTTTCCAGAGTAAAGAAATTCAAAAGACATATTACACATTCTTTATTGATATATATGCGACCAAATCTCTGCGTGAATTTGTGTTTGCTCTCAGCAAGGAAATTATCGAGTCATTGAAGTCCTCGGGCAAGAAAACGATACAGACTTTCTGGGAAACAATGAAGTCACTGCAAGCCAGTCTGACATTCGACTTCAATGGTAACCCTTCATTCAACTTAGGCTTGGGAGACATCCAGTCTCCGGACGCTACGCTGGATGAAATATTCCATTATCTGGAACAGGCAAACAAGCCCTGCATCGTAGCCATTGACGAATTCCAGCAAATCACAAATTATGCGGAAGACAATGTGGAAGCTATCCTGCGCACTTACGTGCAACATTGCAACAATGCCCATTTCATCTTTGCCGGAAGCCAGAGGCACATTATGGGCAATATATTTCTGACAGCCTCACGCCCTTTCTATCAGAGTGTATCGATGATGCATCTGGAAAGTATTCCTTTAGAAGAATACATCAAATTTGCTCAGAGACATTTCAAAGAAGCAGAGAAGACTATATCCAAAGAAGCTATCGAACAGATATACCAATATTTTGAAGGCATTACCTGGTATATGCAAAAAGTATTGCATACCCTGTATGACATGACACCTGTTCATGAGGTTGCAGATGTTTCGATAGTTGAGGAAGCCATCTGTCAAATCATAGGCTCATTCCAATATACCTACTCCGAAACCCTTTTCCGGATGCCCGAGAAACAAAAAGAACTGCTCATTGCCATTACCAAAGAAGGAAAAGCAAGTGCCATCACCTCCGGTGCATTCATCAAGAAATATAGATTGCCATCTTCCAGCTCTGTACAATCGGCATTAAAAGGACTGTTGGAGAAGGATTTTGTCACACAAGAGGCGGGAGCTTATCAGATTTACGACCGTTTCTTCGGATTATGGCTTCAAAGAAACTACTAAACGGCAAGGTTTATGGAATTGAATGACGAAACCCTTCGTTTTATACGCGAACATTGCAAGGATGATGTACGCAACCTGGCTCTGCAAGCACCGAAATATCCCGGTGTGGATATGCCTGTTGCACTGACGCAGATAGCGGGCAGACAGGCGGCGGCAGAGAAAATACCGTCCTGGCATGAGGAAGAAGGCATTCTATATCCCCGTCACCTATCGCTAGAGCAATGTTCCTCGGAAGCTACGGCACGATACAAAGCATCTATCATTCCGGAGTCTTCCTCCGGTACACTGACCGACTTAACCGGAGGCTTCGGCATAGACTGTGCTTTTCTTTCTCCGAAATTCCATCATGTCACCTATGTGGAACGGCAGGAAGTTCTTTGCGAGATTGCATCGCATAACTTCCCGTTACTGGGTCTGAATCATATCCGGATAGAAAACAAAGACGGCATCCGGCATCTGCAAGAGATGTCTTCCGCCGACTGGATATTCATTGATCCTGCCCGTCGTGACGGGTATGGCGGTAAGACTGTTGCCATTGCCGACTGTGAACCGAATGTAGCAGAACTGGAATCCCTGCTGCTCGAAAAGGCGCAGCACGTAATGGTGAAACTCTCCCCTATGCTCGACCTGTCTTTGGCTATTCAGGATTTAAAGCACGTACAGGAAGCACACATTGTTTCTGTAAACAATGAATGCAAGGAACTCTTGCTTATCTTAGGACACAACACTGTTACCGCAAAGAATATTCCCATCCATTGCATCAATCTGCAAACGAAGGACGGGAGGAATACAGAGACAACCGTACAGTTCTTCACTTTCACCCGCGAACAGGAACAATCAAGCCCGAGTGAATATGCCGGTACTTTAGATAAATATCTGTACGAACCCAATGCGTCCATCCTCAAAGCAGGGGCTTTCCGCAATGTAACCTGTATATATAAGGTAAAGAAACTGCATCCTAACAGTCACCTCTATACTTCCGGTGAACCGATAAAGAACTTCCCCGGAAGAAGCTTCCGGATAACGGGTATATGTACATTGAATAAGAAAGAGCTAAAAGGCGTATTAGGAGATCTAAAGAAAGCCAATATCACGGTTCGTAACTTTCCAAGTTCAGTAGCGGAACTCCGTAAACGTATCAAATTGAGCGAAGGCGGAGAGGTTTATCTGTTCGCTACGACCTTGAATAATGAACAGAAAGTTCTGATCCGTTGCGAGAAAATATAAAGAAGGAACTCATATTGCAAATTACAATATCCCCCTCTGAAAAATGCCTTGTAACAGGCATTTTCCTTTTTAATGTAACCTCAGCAAAACAAGATGTAACATCCGGAAGAAATCTGTAACATAGACTCAACTATCTGAAATACGATTCTTCTTCCAAATCCTCTTTTCTGCCTATTTTTGTAATCGTCATCCACAATGACAAAACAGAAGTCTATTAATAACAATAAAAACGCACTAATACCATGAAAAGAAAACTTCAGTTGCTCACCGGAATCGGATGCCTATGTCTGTGCTTCCTTTCCTGTTCACAACCTCCCTACAAAAACCCGGCACTAAGTCCGGAAGAACGCGCCAATGATCTGGTAGACCGACTTACATTGGAAGAAAAAGCCGCATTGATGCAAAACACATCTCCTGCCATCCCCCGACTGGGCATAAAAACCTATGACTGGTGGAACGAAGCGTTGCACGGTGTAGGACGTGCCGGACTGGCCACCGTATTCCCGCAAGCCATCGGTATGGGAGCTTCTTTCAACAATGAACTGCTTTACGATGTATTCACCGCAGTTTCGGATGAAGCACGTGCCAAGAACACCGAATTCAGCAAAGAAGGCGGATTGAAACGTTATCAGGGGCTCACCATGTGGACACCCAACATCAACATCTTCCGTGATCCCCGCTGGGGACGGGGACAGGAAACTTACGGAGAAGATCCTTATCTCACCGGTCAGATGGGTGTGGCAGTGGTACGCGGCTTGCAAGGGCCTGAAGGAGAGAAGTATGATAAGCTACATGCCTGTGCCAAGCACTATGCCGTACATTCCGGTCCGGAATGGAACCGCCACAGCTTCAATGCCGAGAACATCGACCCGCGTGATTTATGGGAAACCTATCTGCCCGCTTTTAAAGACCTGGTTCAAAAAGCGCACGTGAAAGAAGTGATGTGTGCCTACAACCGCTTTGAAGGTGAACCCTGTTGCGGAAGCAACCGCCTGCTAATGCAAATTCTGCGTGACGAATGGGGATATAAAGAAATCGTAGTATCGGACTGCTGGGCAATCAGCGACTTCTACAACAAAGGCGCCCATGAAACCGACCCCGACAAACAACACGCTTCCGCCAAAGCCGTACTTTCCGGAACAGATGTGGAATGTGGCGACAGCTATGCCTCGCTGCCCGAAGCTGTGAAGGAAGGGTTGATTGACGAAAAACAAATAGACATCTCTCTGAAGCGCCTGATGAAAGCCCGCTTTGAGTTGGGCGAGATGGACGAACCTTCGCAAGTGTCCTGGGCACAGATTCCTTACAGCGTGGTAGATAGTAAAGAACATCGTGAACTGGCACTCCGCATGGCACGCGAGAGCCTTGTATTGTTGCAAAACAATCAGAGTTTACTGCCTTTAAATAAAAACCTGAAAGTGGCCGTGGTAGGACCTAATGCCAATGACTCCGTAATGCAATGGGGCAACTACAATGGTTTCCCCTCACATACCATCACTCTATTGGAGGGTATCCGCGAATATCTGCCCGAATCACAGATCATCTACGAACCCGGATGCGACCTGACCTCCGACGTCACCTTGCAAAGCGTATTCCAGCAATGCAGCATGGATGGCAAGCAAGGTTTCAGTGCCAAATACTGGAACAATACGAAACAGGAAGGAACACCGGATGTAACCAATCACATCAGTACCCCCTTCCACTTCATCACCACCGGTGCCACGACCTTTGCAGCCGGCATCAACCTGCAAGATTTCTCTGCCAGCTACGAATCCGTATTCCGCCCCGCCAAGAGTGAAGATATCGCTTTCCGTTTTCAGACCCAAGGGATAACAAAACTCTCCATTGACGGCAAGGAAGTTGCCGCAGGCATGAACTTCAAAAACAATGCAAAAGTCTACACCCTCCAGGCAGAAGCCGGAAAAGAATATCGTATCAAGATTGATTTTGCTTTCCGCAACCGTGATGCCGCACTCGATTTTGACATGGGGCGTGAAGTCCCCGTTGACCTGAAACAAACTGTAAACAAGGTAAAAGAGGCAGATGTCATCATCTTTGCCGGAGGTATATCCCCGGCAGTGGAAGGTGAGGAAATGCATGTCAACATTCCCGGCTTCAAGGGAGGTGACCGCGAAACCATCGAACTTCCGTCCATCCAAAGCCGTCTGCTTGCCGAATTGAAGAAAGCAGGAAAGAAGATTGTATTCGTCAACTTCTCCGGTTCCGCTATCGCCCTGACTCCCGAATCGAAAACATGCGATGCTATCCTGCAGGCATGGTATCCCGGTCAGGCCGGTGGTACGGCTATTGCCAATGTCCTCTTCGGAGATTACAATCCGGCAGGACGTCTTCCGGTCACTTTCTATAAAAGTACGAGCCAGCTGCCCGGCTTTGAAGATTATTCCATGAAGGGACGCACGTACCGGTACATGACGGAAGCTCCGCTCTTCCCCTTCGGGCATGGTTTGAGCTATACCACATTCCGTTACGGAGACGCTTCATTGAGTACACAGGAAGTGAAAGATGGAGAACAAACCATCCTGACCATCCCCGTGAGCAATGCAGGTGAACGCGACGGCGAAGAAGTGGTACAGGTGTATCTGCGTCGTCCGGGCGATAAAGAAGGCCCGTCGCACGCACTCCGCGCCTTTAAGCGTGTGAACATCGCCAAAGGGGCAACCAGCAATGTGACCGTATCATTAAGCAAAGAAGATTTTGAATGGTTTGATACGGAAACTAACACAATGCGCCCGATAGAAGGTGATTATGAAATACTTTATGGTGGTACGTCGGAGCTGAAACTGTTGAAGGCGATACCAGTCACTGTTAAATGATAAATTAACTACGTAATCTTGAAAATCATATAATATAAAACGTTCCTTTATGAAGAACTTATTTTACCTCCTCCTCTGCCTCATCGCCGGAACATCGTGCAGCCAGGCAGATTCGACAAAGCCCTGGAATAAAGGCGCTTTCGAAACACAGAAGTACCGGAATCTCTTCGCCGAGATAGGTTATAAACAAGCAGACATCGACGCCAAACTCCAATCCGTTTTTGACGATGTATTCTATGGCCCCGACAAAGTATATTTTGAAGTAGGCGATTCTATGGCATATATCAGCGACATCAAAAACCATGATGTCCGTACCGAGGGTATGTCCTACGGATTAATGATTGCAGTCCAGTTCGATCGTAAGGATATCTTCGACCGCCTCTGGCGATGGGGCACAAAGTACATGCAGCATCAGGAAGGCCCATTGAAAGGCTATTTCGCCTGGAGCTGCAAGACGGACGGTACCCGTAACTCCCAAGGCCCCGCCTCCGACGGAGAGCTTTACTATGTAACCGCCCTCATCTTCGCCTCCAACCGTTGGGGAAACGACACCGGCATCAACTACCTTGCCGAAGCCCAGAATATCCTGAACTGTTCCATGGAGAAAGATGGTACAGACCGTGTAATGCCTTTCATCAATGTGGAGCATAAGCTCATCACCTTCGTTCCGGACATACATGGCGGACGATTTACCGACCCGTCTTACCATGTACCCGCTTTCTACGAAGTATGGGCACGCTGGGCCAATGACGGCAGAGCTGATTTCTGGCGCGAATGTGCCGAACGCAGCCGTGAATATCTGCATAAAAGTATCCACCCCGTAACCGGACTAAACCCCGATTACAACAACTACGACGGCAGTCTGTTGGGCAATAACCGCATCATCGGCGACGCTTTCCGCTTTGACTCCTGGCGCGTACCCATGAACATGGCTTTAGATTATTCCTGGACCTGTGCCGATAAAGAATGGCAGCAGGAATACGGAAATAAAATTCAGGATTTCCTTTACAGCCAGGGTATTGATACCTTCGTAGATCAGTATAACGTAGACGGCACGCAAGTAAAAGATACCCTTGGAGCCGGAGGATATAAGGCACTGAGACACTCATTAGGTCTTGTAGCCACTTCCGCCGCGGCTTCACTGATGTGTACCCACGAGAAAAGCCGTGAGTTTGTAGATAAGTTGTGGAACGCAAAGCATGAACCGTATGAGGATGGTTACTTCGATGCTTACTATGACGGGCTGCTCCGCCTCTTCGCTTTCATGCATCTGAGTGGAAACTATAGAATCATATTCCCGGAAAAGTAAAGAATAAGTAACGGACAGTTGCAACAGACTTGTAGGGGTACACATTGCCCCTACAAGCATAATATAAACACACCATTACAACAAAAAACACTAAAAGCTGCTGAAAACACCCTTCACCACTACCATAAATATCAAGAATGAACAAATAGTTTTATTTTTTGGTGCTATACTACTACGATTTCAAAACAATCTTCACTACGTTTGTAATAAGTAAAAGTTACGTATAATATAACGACTTATCACAATATTACAGTCACTTTAATTAAAACTATATGAATAAACTGATTCTTTTGGTATGCACAGTTCTGATGGCTGGATGTACCGCAACAACAAAAGAAGAACTGACCGAATCCGGATTGAAGCGAAGCGATTTCCAGACAGAAGTCAATGGTGAGAAAACTGACTTATTCGTTCTGAAGAACAAGAACAAGATGGAAGTGTGTGTCACTAATTTCGGAGGCCGTATCGTGTCGGTCATGGTTCCGGATAAGGATGGGAATATGAAGGATGTGGTACTGGGATTTGATTCCATACAGGACTACATCAAATATCCATCTGATTTCGGAGCAAGTATCGGACGATATGCCAATCGTATTAACCAGGGACGCTTCACACTGGATGGTGTGGAATATCAATTGCCGCAGAATAACTACGGCCATTGCTTGCATGGCGGTCCGAAAGGTTTCCAATATCGTGTGTACAAAGGGGTACAAAAGAGCGACCGGGAATTGCAACTGACTTATCTGGCAAAGGATGGAGAAGAAGGATTCCCCGGCAATCTGCAATGCACCGTCACCATGAAACTGACGGATGACAACGCCATCGACATACAGTATGAGGCGGAAACGGACAAACCGACCATCGTCAACATGACCAACCACTCTTACTTCAATCTGGATGGCAACCCTTCAAAGGATAATTCAAGTTATCTGTTGACCCTGAACGCCGACCATTATACTCCGGTGGACAGCACCTTCATGACGACCGGCGAAATAGCAAGCGTTGAAGGTACTCCCATGGATTTCAGACAACCTACTGCCATAGGTGCCAACATCAACCAGGACTTCGCACAGTTGAAGAATGGAAATGGCATCGACCACAACTGGGTGCTGAATACTCAAGGAGACATAAATAAAGTATGTGCCACACTCGAATCGCCCGCTACAGGCATCGTTCTGGATGTTTACACCAACGAGCCCGGTATACAGGTTTATTGTGGTAACTTCCTGGACGGCACATTGACCGGCAAGAAGGGGATTGTCTATAATTTCCGTACGGCTGTTTGCCTGGAAACGCAACACTATCCCGACACTCCTAACAAACCGGAGTGGCCGTCGGCTGTGTTACGGCCGGGAGAGAAATATCAGAGCCAGTGCATCTATAAATTCTCGGTACGCAAATAATCGGAGCACGATTTCCGTGAGGACAATAGATTAACAATAAGAATGTTCTGTATTTCTTCCATCTCATTACCTGAACCGTACCAAGTCCGTGTCATCTCCGTATCTATACGCATGGACTTGATACGGACCAGGTACGGCCCAGACACGGACCGGATACAGTTCAGACAAGAAAACTGTTCTAAATCTCCGATTACTAATGGTAAGAGTTACGATATTCCTGTGGAGTCAGCCCTGTTGTCTTTTTAAAGAGCCGGTTAAAATAAGAATAGTCATCGTAGGAGAGGGCAAAAGCCACATTCTTAACGGACATCTCATCAGTCACTAAAATAAGCTGTGCTTTCTCTATTTTCTTCTGATTGATATACTTTGAAGGAGTAACGCCTGTTTCTTTCTTGAACAGACGGATAAAGTGGTCTTTCGACAAGCATGAGTTTTCGGCCAATGTTGCCAGGTCTATAGTCTCGTATATGTGTTTACGTATATAAAGAATAGCTTTCTCTATCCGGTCATCTTTAGTTTCCACTTTAGCTTGCGCACGTTTCAGGAAATGTGCCAGTAACTGGTACACTATGCCACGCGACTCAACCTTGTCGCACAATGCCCGTTGCTTATTTTTCAGAAGGTTCTGCATGAGCATCGAGTTATTATCATAACTTGCAGGGTCCGACTTAGGCAAACTCATGTGAGGGTTTATTGCACAGAGACGCTGAAACAAAGCCAGGTCCAAATCTCCGGCAGGTATCTCAACCGGAAACTCCCACTCATCTAATAAATTGGAATCTGACTGATGTTCTTCATAAATGTGCAGGTAGTAATGACAGAAATAGGAGTTACAGATATAGCTATGCACAGTGAATGCCGGAATGAAATACAAATAATCAGGCTTTAATATCTGTATACCTCCTGATAACTGTATCTGGGCAGTCCCTTCCGTTATGTAATATAAACGTGCAAACGGACTATTTACATTCTTCCAGTTCCAATCTGCATTGTGTACAGCCAAACCTACATTTAATACCAAAGGGTGTAGTTTATCAACTAATAGTGCCATAGTATATCATATTTAGTAATTTGATAAAGATAGGTGAATTTCTTCATCATTCAAAACAATTATCGATATTCTCAATATAAAAATCGTTTTTATCCTATACTATCAGATATTTCCCAATTATATCATCGATATTTTCCAATACAAACACTTTTTAATCCTATTACAACTACTAATTAATACATATCTTTGCAATGTACAATAGAAACAAAATTGATACCTATGAAAACGAAAATTTTATTAGCCTCTTTAGTTCTTTCAATAGGAACCTTATCTGCCCAGAACTATCAGGTTCCGGTTTCAGAAAAGAACGAACCTATGATGAAAGGTAAATTCCAGCCTACATGGGAGTCTTTGGAGAATTACCAGGTTCCCGAATGGTTTAGGAACGCAAAATTCGGAATATGGGCGCATTGGGGACCTCAGTGTGTAGAAGGTTCTGGCGACTGGATGGCACGCTCCATGTATATGGAAGGAACATCAGAATATAAGCATCATGTAGAGCACTACGGACACCCCTCTGAGGTGGGTTTCAAAGACATCATACCGCTGTTTAAAGCCGAAAAATGGGATCCCGACAAGCTGGTGGCCTATTATAAAGGATTAGGCGCACAGTATTTCTTCGTTTTAGGCAATCATCATGATAATTTTGACCTTTGGGACAGTAAATATCAAGCGTGGAATTCGGTAAATATGGGACCGAAACGCGACATCCTGGCAGAATGGGAAAAGGCGGCACGCAAATACGAACTCCCGTTTGGTATCAGTTTCCATGCCGACCATGCCTGGACTTGGTATGAACCCTCTCAGCGTTACGACAGACACGGACCTAAAGCCGGTGTTCCATACGATGGCACACTGACCAAAGCCGATGGTAAAGGCAAGTGGTGGGAAGGATATGACCCGCAGGACTTGTATGCACAAAATCATCCGATGAGTAAAGGTAGCTGGGTGGATGGCATGATTCACAGCCAATGGGCCTGGGGAAACGGAGCAGCCACGCCAACCGAAGAATTTTGCACAAACTTCTACGACCGCACCGTAGATGCCATCAACCGCTATAATCCCGATTTAATTTACTTTGATGTAACCGCTCTTCCCTTTTACCCCATCAGTGATGCTGGTTTAAAGATTGCAGCTCACTTCTACAACCATAATATGGCAACCCACAAGGGCAAATTGGAAGCTGTTCTATTTGGTAAGATTCTGGATGGTGAACAGCGTAAAGCCTTAGTTTGGGACGTAGAGCGCGGTGCACCCAATGAAATATTGGATCGCCCCTGGCAATCATGTTCATGCTTAGGTGGCTGGCATTACAATACATCCATCTACGAGAACAACTGGTATAAATCAGCATCAGATGTGGTGAAACTCCTGGTAGATATTGTCAGCAAAAACGGCAACATGCTTCTAAGTGTTCCCTTACGCGCCGACGGCACTTTCGACGAAAAGGAAGAGAAGATACTGAATGAGTTCGGCGAGTGGATGAATGTGAATAAAGAAGCCATCTACGACACGCGTCCCTGGGAGATATTCGGCGAAGGCCCCATAGCCGAATCTGATATTAAAATTAATGCACAAGGATTCAATGAAGGAGCGTATAGCAAAGCTACAGCACAGGAGATCCGTTTCACGCAAACCAAGAAGGATTTATATGCTACGGTTCTGGCATGGCCTGAAAATGGGAATGTAATCATCAAATCACTTGCAGCCGACAGCAAACTATTTCCGCAAAAGATAAGGAAAGTAGAATTGCTCGGATATGGGGCGGTAGGGTTCAACCGCACAGCAGAAGGACTTTCCATTACTCTTCCCTCAAAGCAATTAAATAAGATTGCACCTGTATTTAAAATAAAAAAATAAATAAAACTCAGTAATATTATACATGGTGGGATAAACAACCGGATATTGATTCGCATACAGATATATTCATTCTTCCTAAAAAGGTATTAGGTGCAAATCCTGATTTAAAGCAAAACCCTGGTTATCCTGAAGCAAATTGATAGAAGCAATTTTAAATCCAACCGGTCTTTAGATAAACACATATCAACATTAACTATGGCGAATATGAAAAAAATAATCCTCGTTTTACTATTCTCCTGTCTAGGTCTGAATATGGGATGGGCGCAGTCAATACTTTCTTTTAAGCAAGAGAAAGATAGAGTTCTATTTACTACCGCAAATGGAGAACTTCAACTATACCCTTTGGCAAACAATGCCATAAGAGTGAAATTCGTGAAGCAACAACCTACTATGCCGGAATGGATTTACGCAGAAACCCCAACTCCTGCATATAAAATAAAGAAAGAAAAAGGTTTAGTGTCTGTTTGCTTATCAAACCTTAAGGCACAGGTGGATATGCAAACCGGGAAAATAACCTTCTTATCACCGAAGGGAGATGTACTTTTAATGGAAAAAGAGAGAGAGCTTTCTCCGTCTTCAGTACAAAATATGAAAACGTTCTGCGCTATGCAGGCCTTTCATTCTACTAAGGATGAGGCACTTTTTGGATTAGGACAGTTTCAGGACGGATACTTGAATGTGCGTGGTCTTTCTCGTCGTCTTACACAAGTGAATACACAGATATCCATACCCTTTATAATGTCAAACAAGGGATATGGCATATTGTGGAATAACTATGGCTTGACAGATTTTAATCCGGCTGACCATAAAATCAATCTTGTTCATAAGGGAACAAGCGGTGATGCAGTTGTGGTGGATGTCACTTCAACCGAAGGAAGAAAAAAAGAGGTTCGTAGTAGTAGTATCTTTGCTGCATCCATCACAGTACCTGCAGCAGGGTGCTATTCCATAATGTTGGACGTCGGTCAGCCGATGGCCAGAAAACATCATCTGAGAATTGGCGATAAAACCGTTTTTGATATGAGCAACGTGTGGTTGCCTCCCACAACCTCTGCTATTATAGAATTGGAAGCGGGTGTCCATAAAATCGAAGCAGAGCTGGAAAAGGATGATCAACCTACTGTTTACTTCAAAGAAGTTGAGGACGAGACTGTATTTAGGTCGCCCACTGCAGATTGTATTGACTATACTTTCTTTGCAGGAAATGCAGATGATGTGATTGCAGCTTATCGAAACACTACCGGAGAAGTGCCAATGATGCCTAAGTGGGCATTGGGGTATATTCATTGTCGCGAACGATTTAACACCCAGCAAGAGATTATACAGACTGCAACCAGATTTCGTAAAGATAGTTTGCCGATGGATCTTATTGTGCAGGATTGGCAATATTGGGGAAAACTTGGATGGAATGCCATGCAATTTGATAAAACAAATTATCCGGATCCCAAAAAGCTAGTAGATGATTTACATGCGATTGATGCTCGCCTGATGCTCTCTGTCTGGTCAAAAATAGATCCAAAATCGGAAGTTGGACAGATAATGAGTACTAAAGGATACTACATACCGAACACTTCTTGGGTCGATTTTTTCAATCCGGAAGCAGCCGCTTGTTATTGGGAGAACTTCAGTAAACGTTTGTTGAAGCCTTACGGAATCGATGCTTGGTGGCAAGATGCAACGGAGCCTGAAAATGATGATTTGGTAGGAAAAAAGATATGGAATGGAACCATGCCTGGCGAATTATTCAGAAACACATACCCGCTTCTGGTTAATAAGGTTGTATATGAAGGGTCACGAAGAGATGTTCCTAACAAGCGTGTAATGATTTTAACACGCAGTGCCTTCCCCGGAATGCAGCGTTATAGCACAGCGACATGGTCCGGAGATGTCGGCCATGATTGGGAAACTTTGCGCCGGCAGATTGTAGGAGGTCTGGGTATGACTGTGTCAGGTTTACCGTGGTGGACGTATGATGCGGGAGGATTCTTTCGTCCGGGAGATAATCAGTATATTGACCCGAAATATCATGAATGTTTTTTAAGATGGTTGCAAACAAGTGTCTTTCTGCCATTGATGCGCGTTCATGGCTATATGTCCAATACAGAATTTTGGAACTACGGTGCAAGGATGGCAGATTTGGCACGTAAATCTTTGAATACGCGCTATAGCCTGTTCCCGTATATTTATTCAGAAGCAGCAAATATCAGCTTTAAGGGTGGAACGATGATGCGTCCTTTAGTGATGGACTATGCCAGCGATACACTTGCAATTTCTCAGAAATACGAATACATGTTTGGATCTTCATTATTGGTGGCACCAGTTGTTGAAGAGAACAAAAAAACATGGGATGTGTATTTGCCAGAGAACAAAGGCGGATGGTATGATTTTTGGACCGGACAGTTCATTGCCGAAAAAGGTTGGAAACAGGTCCCTGTTACATTGGAACAAATTCCGGTATTTGTAAAAGCAGGAACAATATTGCCTTTTGCAGACGGCAAATTCCAAACGACTCAAGCGGCAGCAGAGGCAAATTGGATTATAAAAGTATTTGCCGGTGCTGATGGTACATATACTGTTTATGAAGATGACGGAACCAATTATGACTATGAGAAAGGTCTATATTCAAATATCCGTTTCATCTGGAATGACGCTCGGAATGAATTGACAATAACGCGTAGAGAAGGGAAATTTCCCGGTATGAATACGACACGTAATATACGGATTATCAAGATATCGAACGCCCTAAATGGGAATACAAATAAAGAAAAAACCATTATCTATAATGGGCAAAAGGTAAGTGTGAAATTGTAACAGTATTCATATGTATTGAGATTAAAAGAGACAGACTGAACTGTTTCGAATTTAATGTCAAGTTCCATCTAAAGGTAATTCAAATATGGCAATCAAAGGTTATAGAGTGAAAGAATACCGTTGTCCGGTAAAGAGATATTGTCAGACAATGGATTTAAAAGATAATCCAGAGTTAATCACCAAGTACATTAAGCTCCACAGTAAGCTTGAAGCCTGGCCGGAAATCAGAGCCGGTATTCGTTCAGTAGGTATTCTGGAGATGGAAATCTATATATTGGGGTCCCGGTTATTCATGATTGTAGAAACTCCACTCGACTTTGACTGGAAAACTGCAATGGAGAAATTATCCCATTTGCCCCGGCAGGAAGAATGGGAGAATTATGTATCCGGATTCCAGGAATGCATCCCGGGAAGCACTTCTGCTGAAAAATGGAAACTGATGGAACGTATGTTTTATTTATATGAATAAAAGGATTGCATAACAGTTAGCTTATAGATAAAAATAAACGGATTCATTAACTTAAAAAAAAGGCCTATGGAATAATAAAAAAGTAAAGAACGAAAAAATAAGTGAAGTTCACATCCACCTATTTCTGATTTTAATTCTACAATCACAATTCTTGGCGGAATATGTGTAAGCAATTGTATAACTTTAAACCAGTACAAAGATATCATATTTTATGTAAAAAACAGACTTCTTGTACTTAAACACTTTAATGCTAATGAAAAATGTAACAAGAAAATTACTACTACTGCTGTGCTTTTTTACTTATGTAATTGAAAGTCATGCATTAGTCAATGGAATAGTAAATGCAGACGTAAACTTCGAAATAGATCAACAAACTATTTCGGTTAAAGGCGTTGTTATGTCTGAGTTCGACGAACCTCTTCCTGGTGCCACAATCACTATAAAAGGAACTACTAAAGGTGTCATTACTGACATGGATGGTAACTTTACAATCGATGCAGCATCCGATGCTATCTTAGTTGTTTCTTATATAGGAATGGAGAAACAAGAAATCAAAGTGAATAACAGAAAAACGATTCACATAATACTAAAAGAACAAAGAGATGAGTTGGAGGAAGTGACCGTCGTTGCTTTCGCTAAACAGAAAAAAGAAAGCGTTATCAGTTCGATCACTACAGTAAAACCCAGTGAGTTGAAAGCTCCAAGCAGTAACCTTACCACTGCTTTAGCAGGACGTATGGCTGGTATGATTGCCTATCAGACAAGTGGAGAGCCAGGCAAAGATAATGCACAATTCTTCATACGCGGTGTAACCACATTTGGCTATAAAAAAGATCCATTGATTCTAATTGACAATATAGAACTCAGTGCCGATGACTTAGCCCGATTAAATGTAGACGATATTGCAAGCTTCTCCATTATGAAAGATGCAACATCCACCGCCCTCTATGGAGCTCGTGGAGCAAACGGAGTCATTATGGTAACAACCAAAGAAGGAAAAGAAGGACCAGCCAAAGTTTCCATCCGCTTAGAAAATTCGATATCTACTCCTACTAAAATGGTAGAATTGGCTGATCCTATCACTTATATGCGTTTAGGAAACGAAGCTGTAACGACCCGTAACCCACTCGGAATAACTCCTTATTCTCAAGAAAAAATAGATAAAACAATAGCAGGTACTAATCCATACGCCTATCCGGCCATTGACTGGTATGATGAACTTTTTAAATCACAAGTCATGAATCAACGCGTGAATTTCAATATCAGTGGTGGAGGAAAAGTGGCTAAGTATTACATTGCCGCTTCGTATACAAAAGACAATGGCGTAATAAAAATGGATAATCAAAACAATTTCAACTCCGGAATTGATTTGCAGAAATTTAACGTGCGTTCAAATATCAATATTAATCTTACACCCACCACTGAAGCATCAATCCGCTTTCAAGGTAGTTTCGATGATTACAGAGGTCCTGTGGATGGAGGAGATGCATTATTCAAAAAAGTAATGCGAACCAATCCTGTATTATTTCCCAAGTATTATCCCAAAACAGGAGAATATGCAAATTCAACCCATATTCTGTTTGGAAACTATGAGGACGGTACCTATCTAAACCCATTCGCAGACATGGTGAGAGGTTATAAAGAGTCTAATCGTAGCCTTATTCTGGCGCAGGGAGAAGTAAAACAGAAGTTAGATATAATAACCAAAGGATTATCTGCCAGAGGATTAATTAGTACAACACGCTATTCATATAATGATGTTGTGAGACAGTATAAACCATTCTACTATCAGGTTGGCTCATATAATAATCAAACCAATGAATACAGCCTGCATCCGCTCAATGAGACAAGTGGTGAAGAAAATTTAAGTTATGAACCGGGAGGAAAAGATGTACAGACCACAAACTATATGGAGCTATCTATGACATATAATCGTGATTTTGACGAACATGGGCTTAGTGGAATGTTAGTATACACACGGCAGGAAAAAAGAGTATCTAATGCTGATGACCTGCAAAAATCATTGCCCTACCGTAATCAGGGCTTATCTGGACGTTTCACCTATGCTTATGCAAAAAAGTATTTTGGGGAATTCAATTTTGGATACAATGGCTCTGAACGTTTTTCTAAAAATGAACGTTTTGGATTTTTCCCTTCTATTGGTGCAGGATATATCATTTCGAATGAGAAGTTCTTCGAGCCATTAACCAAATACATCAACAAACTAAAATTCAAATATACCTATGGTTTAGTGGGTAATGATGCAATTGGCGACGAAAACGATCGTTTTTTCTACCTATCTAATGTAAATACCAATGATGGCGGTAAGCAGCAACAATTTGGCAACAATTATGATTTCAGACCCAACGGAATAACAGTAACCCGCTATGCCAACAATTTGATCACTTGGGAAACTGCAAAGAAAATGAACTTCGGTATAGAACTTGGACTATTTAACAGCCTTGAAATTCAACTCGATTTATTCAAAGAAAACAGAAAGGATATATTGATGGAGCGCTCTTACATTCCATCAACTATGGGACTCTCAGCCCCCGTAAAAGCTAATGTAGGTGAAGCAAGTTCTAAAGGAATAGACTTATCAGTAGACTACTCTTTTATTTCACAATCTGACTTTTGGATGACTGGACGCGCCAATTTCACATATGCCATCAGCAAATTTGAAAAAGTCGAAGAGCCTGATTACAATCTGCAAAAGACTCCTTGGAGATCAAGGGTTGGACAAAGTCTAAATCAAAGATGGGGGTACATTGCTGAACGCTTATTTATAGATGAAGGAGATATCATAAATTCACCGGATCAATCTGGTTTAGGGTTCTATGAAGCAGGTGATATCAAATATAAAGATATAAATAAAGACGGGAAAATAACCGAGGCTGATATGGTACCTATCGGCTATCCTACTACGCCTGAGGTTACTTTTGGCTTTGGATTGTCAACTGGTTATAAGAACTTTGATTTTTCTGTGTTTTTCCAAGGCAATAGCAGAGTTTCATTTTGGATAGATCCGAATGCTATTTCCCCATTCATTGACACTGACGGTAATGATGCTGTTCGTTCCGAAAATGCCATGCTAAAGGTTATCGCAGACAATCATTGGTCCGAAGGTAACAGAAATTCCTATGCCTTTTGGCCCCGATTAGCCAATAGAGCAATGGATAACAATTACAAAAGCAGTACTTGGTGGATGAATGATGGTTCATTTTTGAGATTGAAATCAATAGAACTTGGATATTCTCTCCCAACCAGATTACTAAAAAAAATAAGGATCGAAGGAATGCGTATTTATGTAAGTGGAACAAATTTATTAACATTCAGTAAATTCAAATTGTGGGATCCGGAAATGGGCAGTAATGGTTTAGGATATCCTATTCAACGAGTGTATAATATGGGATTAACATTAAATTTCTAAAACAGAGAATATGAAGAAAATAAAATATATAAGCAGGCTTGTTCTTTTATTGATAATAACAAGCTGTTCTGATTATCTTAATGTAGTGCCTGATGGTGTAGCCGACCTTGAAATGATGTTCAATAACAGGACAAGTGCAGAACGATACCTGACTACCTGCTATTCATATATACCTCTTTTCGGTGCCCAGCGTGATAATCCCGGATTAACTTCCGGAAATGATATATGGTACTATACATTGAGAGACCAGTACAATGATAATGAATGGGCTTTTGGAATAGCTAACGGGCTACAAAATACTCAAGATCCATTAACAAATTATTGGGATGGCGGCAATGGAGCCAAATCAATGTTTAAGGCCATTAGGGACTGCAATATCTTTCTTGAATATGTATCTGACGAATCCAGAGTGGCCGGCTTGGACATCATGGAAAGAAAACGCTGGTTGTCTGAAGTAACAGTTTTAAAAGCCTTTTATAACTACCACTTGTTCCAATTATACGGTCCGATACCTATCGTTGATAAGAATCTCCCCGTTTCAGCCTCACCGGAAGAAGTGAGAATTAAACGGGCAAAGGTAGACGAAGTAGTTAACTATGTAGTCGATTTGATCGACAATTCTTATACAAATCTGCCTAAGTACATATCGAAATCGGCTATTGAAGACGGAAGACTGACGCAAGCAGCAGCTTTATCCATTAAAGCAAAAGTTCTATTATTGGCAGCAAGTCCTCTGTTTAACGGGAATACAGACTATGCAAACTTCCTGGATCATGATAAAGAACCGTTCTTCAATCAGAACTATGATCAATCCAAATGGACAAGAGCTGCAGAAGCGTGCAAAATGGCACTTGAATCAGCAATAAATGACCAAAGGCGCCAATTATATGACTTCAAAAGAGATGGAAAGCTTGCCGTTACAAATGACTCCATTGCCTATATGATGAATTCACGTCAGGCTCTTACAGAACGCTTTAATGTCGAGTTAGTATGGGGATGTGGAACACAATACACGGGAGATTTACAAAATGTAAGTCAACCCAGATTAAATCCCGGAACCAAAGGAGCCTCCGATGGAACAAACCAATATAACTGCAAATCCATTTATGCTCCCACCATGGAGATAGCTGAAATGTTTTATACTCGTAGAGGAGTACCAATGGAAGAAGACAAAGAATGGAATGAAAATGGTTGGTATGATGACCGTTATACTGCATTTGAAAAGACAACAGAAAATGACAAGTATTATATGAAAGTGGACTTTGATGCCCCCTTATTGCATTTAAGGCGAGAAGCACGCTTCTATGGCGCATTAGGCTTTGATGGCTCCACTTGGTATGGACAAGGATGGACCATACCAGATGACGCTTCTACCCGCAATTATGTGGAGGGAAAACAAGGAGAATTTTCGGGTCAAAAGCTGACCACCCAATACTCAATTACAGGCTATTACGCCAAGAAACTCATTTATTATGGAAATATCATCTCCAATAATGTTGTAATCAACGAATATCCCTTCCCCATCGTTCGTCTGGCAGACCTGTATTTGATGTATGCCGAAGCTCTACTCGAATCAGTTAGTGGTGACAGTGATATTCCGGAAGAAATATACGATTGTCTGAGAGTAATCCGTGAACGTTCCGGCCTCAAGAAAAGTGATAAAGAGCCAATAGATATCGGTGATGTTCGTGAAGCTTGGAAAGCTTATTCAATCAATCCCGAAAAAGCAACAACCAAAGCAGGATTGCGAGAAATTATTCGCAGAGAACGACAAGTGGAACTTGCTTTGGAGGGACAGCGTTATTACGATATCCGACGTTGGAAATTAGCGTCAAAGGAGTTTAACAAGCCCGTCAGAGGATGGAATGTAGGTGAATCTACCACTGAAGATTTCTACAGGATAAGATACATCTACAATCAGAAATTCTACCAAAGAGATTATTTATGGCCCATCAAGGAGCAATCTTTGATCATTAATACAAATTTAATCCAAAATCCAGGATGGTAACTTTAAAATCAAAATATATGAAAGCTAAATATGGCCTCCTTCTCCTTATACTGCTGTTGACCAGTTGCAGTGAGGAGATTATAAACAAGCCCTATGGGAGCAATGATGGAAAAGCTCCCGGCATCGTTGAAGTAGTTGATTATACCCCCATACCGGGTGGTGTTATTCTACAAGTCAGAAATCCTTCAGATGAAGACTTACTTTACATCAAAGCTAAATATCAACTTGATTCCGGAAAAGAAATGGAAGAGAGGATATCCGCTTACTCAAGCACAATAACTCTGGAAGGCTTTGGAAATGTTTCAGAGAAAAGCATCACACTTTCTGCCGTCGATCGTATGGAGAATGAAGGAGAATCATCTACTATTAAAGTAACGCCGGGAAGACCAACTTATTTAAAAGCATACGATTCAATGGACATGTACGTCACATTTGGAGGTATCGGAGTTTCCATTAAGAACGAAGACAAGAACAATCTGATTATCGACGTATATACAAAGGATGAAAAAGGCGAATGGTATATTACCCACACAGAATATACATCAAAACCGGACATCGTTTTTGCGGTACGCGGGTTTGAGAATAGTCCCCGTGAATTTGGAGTCACAATAAGAGATCCTTGGGAAAACAAAACAGAACCAGTATATACCACTGTAACCCCTTGGTACGAAGTAGAGTTGGATAAAGGTAAATTTGCAGAAGTTTTACTGCCGAACGATGCATCTATGGCATACTGGGGATTCAGCATAAGTAGAATTTGGAATGGTAATTATGCATACGGTGCAAACGATATGTGCCACTCCTCTGAAAGTGAAGGCTGGCCACAGAGTTTCACTTTCGATCTTGGAGTAGTAGCAAAGCTGAGCCGTTACAAATATTGGCAGAGATTACAAGATGACTATATATACCAGCATGGGAATCTTAAAAAATGGGAACTTTATGGACGAAGTGATACTCCCCCTGCCGATGGAAGTTGGGATGGATGGATTAAACTCATGGAATGCGAAAGTCTTAAACCGTCCGGACTACCTCCCGGCCAAATATCTTCAGAGGACAAAGCATATGCTGCTGCCGGAGAAGAGTTCGAGTTTCCACCGAGTACACCGGCTGTCCGTTATATCCGCTGGAAAGGGCTCGAAACATTTACCGGTGCCCAATTCATACATTTCCAGGAAGTAACGTTCTACGGACAAGAAGATGTTATTGAATAAAATAAATATTTAAACCATAAGAAACAATGAAAATATTGAATACTATATGCCTTCTTATCGTCACGATACTATTTGCATCATGTGACGGCATGCTGGATAATATACAGGGGTATCTGGATGAGGGAGAAACTGTTTATGTAGGCAAATTGGTTTCTCCTTATGCCAATCCCGGTAAAAACCGCATTCAGCTGAATGGAACTCTATATTATGGAGTCACTCAAAAACAATGTTTGATTGAGTGGAAAGCCCCGGACGGAACAAACGGTTCAAAAGAAGTCTCTGTTCAACGGGAAGAACAATTGGATATCTTCTCGATCATCCTAGACAACTTGCAGGAAGGGCAATACGATTTTACCTTTACAACCATGGATGCAACAGGAAACAGATCTTTACCTACAACGACTCAGGGATATGTATATGGAGATTTCTATGAGCAGTCTTTAATGAATAGAAACATAGCTCAAATTGAAGCATATAAACAAGAAGGATTTATGATAACCTGGAGACCACTCAACGAAGAAGGTGCAATAAAAACGGAGGTTACATATATTACAGATGAAGGTCCCCAAACGGTCTCTGTACCAATAAATGAAAATAGTACTTTACTAAAAGGGTGCATCCCGGGAAGTACTATAACCTGGAAAACAGAGTACATCCCCGTAGAAGATGCCATAGATATATTTTATTCCACACCTTCAGAAAAAGAAGCTCCGAACGATTTTGTAATACAACTCAATAAAAACAATTTTAAAGAGGTAATATTACCTACGGATGCTAAAATGAATTATTGGGGATTTTCTCTGTCCAATATATGGAACGGAAATACGAATTGGGAAGCAAATAGCATGTGCCACAGTGGTGATGCAGAAGGATGGCCACAATGGTTCACTTTTGATTTAGGAATGCTGACAAAACCAGATCGTTATAGATATTGGCAACGCTTGCAGGAAGCCTATTTATACGAGAAAGGAGACAATCCCAGAAAATGGGAGCTTTATGGAAGAGCTGATACTCCTCCTGCCGATGGAAGTTGGGACGGATGGATAAAACTAATGGATTGCGAAAGCATAAAACCATCGGGTGTATTTGACAAGACATTAACAACGGAAGACATTGAATATGCAAAAGCAGGAGAATTGTTCATGTTTCCGGAAGACACTCCACCTATAAGATATATAAGGTGGAAAACATCAGAAACATTCAGTGGCAAACATACGGTCCACTTCCAGCAAATAACATTCTGGGGAGAGGATTTGAGTGAATAACACAAATTAAAATAGAACAGGGTTTTCAATAGGCATTGAACTTTACCGAGAATGGTTTATGATAACCATTCCGGTAAAGTTTTAAATATATACACAAAAAACATATTAATTTTCAAATACTTTAATCTCCCAAAAGCTATGTTCAGAAAACTATTTATTTCATTATTGTTACTCTTGGCAAGTAATATGCCTCTTCTGGCAAAATGCCTGCAATCATTATACTCTCCGGATAGAAACATACAGTTAGTGATAAATCAGGAGCAGGAACATATAATGGCAACAGTCAAATATCAGGGAAGAACAATCATCCCCGAGATAAGATTTGGCATACAAGAGCAAAAACAAACATTCTATGGCAATATGAAATGCCTGGGATTTTCAAAAGAAACTGCAATCCGAGAGCAATACTCTGCCATCCATGGGAAGAAGAGCTCTTGCGGCAATATTGGAAATGCATTCACCATGTATCTGGAGAATCCACAAAAGCAAAAACTGGATATTGAATTCAGAGTGTATAATGATGGAGTCTGCTTCCGCTATGCTTTATCTGAAAAGCGGCCCGATTCATTACATTTTATAAATGAATTTACCACTTATCGTATCCATCGTGAAGCCGACCGATGGATGCAGAAGTACGTTCCGCACTATGAAGGAGATTTTCCGCACGAAAAAGGAAATGTCTCACAAGGAGAGTGGGGATATCCTGCATTAATCCGTTACAATAAATGCTGGGCGCTGCTGACAGAAGCTAATATCGACCGGAATTATTGTGCCACACATTTAACAAATGCTGCTCATTGTGAGTATTATCAAGTGACTTATCCCAATAAGGAAGAAGGAAACGGAGTAGGTTCCATATATCCTGCAACCCAGACTCCATGGTCCTCTCCCTGGAGAGTTGTCATTTTAGGAGAACTCAAGAACATCACTGAATCAACCTTAGTTCAAGATGTAAGCCTGCCCTGCTCTTTAGCAGAAACAGACTGGATTCAACCGGGATCGGCATCATGGATATATTGGGCATACAATCATGGGACAAAGGATTACAGGATATGCTGTGAGTATGTTGACTTGGCAGCTTCAATGAACTGGGAATATGTCTTGTTTGACTGGGAATGGGATCAGATGCAAAATGGAGGCAATCTTGAAGACGCGGCAAATTACGCCATTTCCAAAGGTATAAAGCCTCTTCTTTGGTATAATTCGGGAGGAGCGCACAATCGCGTTTCAAGTACTCCAAGAGACAGGTTGATAACTGAGGAGAATAGGAATATGGAATTCAGAAAGCTCAAAGAAATGGGATTCGCCGGTATTAAGGTCGATTTCTTCGAAAGTGACAAGCAACACATGATCAATTACTACTTAGACATTCTGGAAGATGCAGCAAAACATGAACTGATGGTCAACTTCCATGGTTGCACCTTACCCAGAGGATGGAGTCGCACCTATCCGAATCTGATGTCAATGGAAGCTGTATATGGAGCAGAACAGTATAACAACAGTCCATATATGACAATGGCTGCATCACGCCTGAACTGTACTTACCCCTTCACCAGAAATGTAGTGGGGTCCATGGACTATACCCCTGTAGCTTTCACTGATTCACAACATCCTCACCGTACTACATATGCTCATGAGCTGGCTCTATCTGTCATTTTCGAATCCGGCATACAGCATTGGGCAGACAGGCCGGAAGGCTTTTACCAATTATCTGATGAAATAAAGTCATTTATGAGCACTGTACCTGCGGCATGGGATGACACCCGATTTATTGAAGGGTATCCGGGAGAATATGTCGTAATGGCACGCAGGAAAGGAACAACATGGTATTTGGCAGGAATCAACGGAACAACTTCCCATAAGAAACTCGCTGTCGTTTTAGATTTCCTGCAAGATGCCAACTATCAGATGAATTTGTTTACAGACGGGAAAGAAGCCACTCAGATACGTACGTTTGGCAGTCAAGTAAGCAAGTACGACAAGCTGGAAACAGAGTGGCTACCGGAAGGAGGATTTGTGGCATGCATTAAATTGCAAGAATAATCAAACATCGAACTTTAATACCCGGTTACGAAAAAAATGGAAATATATATCCCCCACATCAGCCTTGTAACCGGAATGTACCATATTTGTTACCGATTCTTAAATTTGCCGCAAAACGTATGAAACGCCACGTCTCTACTTTTGCGGCAAATTAATCAACGAATGACAACAGGTATGAAACACATTGTTAAAGTATTCACGCTCTTATTCTTATTTGCAACAGTCGGCAGCACGGCAAAGGCTGACGAGAAAGTAAACGTAGTGAAACAGGGCACCGTACGCGGCCGCATCATAGATGCCACGAAACAAACCCTTCCGGGCGCCTCAATCTACATCGAGAAACTACACGCCGGAGTGACGAGCGACGTCAACGGCTTCTACACCTTTCCCAATCTGGAACCGGGGACGTATACCGTAAAAGTTAGTTATGTGGGCTACTCGCCCGTAGAGCTGAAAATAACCATTCCCGAAGGACGCACTTTAGAGAAAGACGTAGTGATGAACGAAGGAGTGGAACTACAGGAAGTAGTGGTAGGCGGTGCTTTCCAGGGACAACGCCGCGCCGTCAATTCGCAGAAGAACAGCCTCGGCATCAAGAATGTAGTGTCTGCCGATCAGGTGGGAAAGTTTCCCGACTCCAACATAGGTGATGCACTGAAACGCATCTCGGGCATCAACGTGCAGTACGACCAGGGTGAAGCCCGCTTCGGACAAGTACGCGGAACCTCTGCCGACATGAGTTCCGTCACTATCAACGGCAACCGCGTCCCTTCTGCCGAAGGTGATACGCGCAACGTGCAGCTGGACCTTATCCCGGCAGATATGATACAGACCATCGAAGTAAACAAAGTAGTTACCCCGGATATGGATGCCGACGCCATCGGCGGTTCCATCAACCTGATTACGAAGAACTCTCCTTATAAACGCTTCATCAGTGCCACTGCCGGAACAGGCTACAACTGGATTAGCGACAAAGCGCAACTGAACCTGGGTTTCACCTATGGCGACCGTTTCTTCAACAACAAACTGGGACTCATTCTTTCCGCTTCCTATCAGAACTCCCCCTCCGGCTCGGATGACATCGAATTTGTATGGGACAAGGACGTAGAAACCGGAGAACTCTGCATCACCGACTATCAGGTGCGCCAATACTACGTCACCCGCGAACGCCAGAGCTACTCTGCCGCCCTCGACTGGGACATCAACGAGAACCACAAACTGACTTTCAAAGGCATCTTCAACAACCGCAACGACTGGGAAAACCGTTACCGCCTCAACGTGAAAGGTATCAATCTGGAAGAAGATGACAATGGCAACGAATATTGTTCCATCAATAACAAAGGCGCCGTGCGCGTGCAGACCAAAGGCGGCACGCCCGACAACCGCAACGCCCGCCTGGAACGTCAGCGCACGATGGACTTCACCCTCGGCGGTGAGCACCTCTTTGGCAAACTGGACACGAAGTGGAGTGTCAACTATGCCAAAGCCAGTGAAGAACGTCCCAATGAACGCTACATCGACTATCAACTGAAGAAACAGAAGTTCACTATGGACCTGAGCGATGAGCGCAAGCCTTTGCTTACCCCGCAGGAAGGTTCGGCTATGTATCTGAACGACGATTTCAGCCTGAAAGAAGTGACGGAGCAACAGGAAGATATTCAAGAGAAGGATTTCAAGTTCAGACTCGATTTCAGCTTGCCGCTCACAAAAGGAAAGTTCGGCAATCATCTGCGCTTCGGAACTAAGGTGGTGCACAAGACTAAAGATAAAGAGATTGACTTCTACGAATACACCCCGCTGGATGAAGACGGTTTTGACAAAGCCAGCCTGGCTGCTGCCGCAGACCAGAACCGGGACGGATACATGCCGGGCAAACAATATAAAGCCGGTAGCTTCATAAGCAAGGAATATCTGGGCGAGCTTGACTTGAACAATGCGAGTCTGTTTGAAAAGAAGCAGGTGCAGGAAGAGCTTGCCACCAACTTCAACGCCAAAGAAACCGTTGCGGCAGGTTATCTGCGTTTCGACCAGAAGCTGGGTGAGAAGTGGGACTTGATGCTGGGCCTGCGTCTGGAGAATACACATGTGAAATATTCGGGCAGCCAGTATGATGCGGACGAAGACAAGACCACCCGCACAACCTACGAGTCGGACAGTTACCTGAATGTGCTTCCTTCCGTTCTTGTGAAGTATGATGTAAACGATGACTTCAAGCTGCGTGCCTCGTTCACCAATACAATTGCCCGCCCCAAGTACTCCGCCCTGGCACCGAACATTACGATTAAGCGCAGCGACAACTCCATCTCTTTGGGTAATCCGGGCCTGAAACCTACCATTTCTTATAACTTCGACCTGAGCGGTGAGTATTACTTCAAGAGCATCGGTCTTGTCAGTGCCGGCGTCTTCTACAAGAAAATCAATGATTTCATCGTAGACCAGACTATGCGTAACTACAATTATAACGGAACCACGTATACCAAGTTCAGCCAGCCGCGCAACTCGGGCAACGCCGACCTACTGGGGGTGGAGGTAGCCTATCAGCGCGACTTCAGTTTCATAGCCCCGGCCTTGAAGTGCATCGGCTTCTACGGAACATACACTTACTCTTACTCCCGCGTGGATAACTTCAACTTCGAGGGACGTGAGAATGAAAGCGATCTACGTCTGCCGGGTTCTCCGGAGCACACGGCCAATGCTTCGCTCTTCTTTGAGAAATCCGGTGTGAGCCTCCGCCTTTCTTACAACTATGCATCGGCATTTATCGACGAAATGGGAGCGGAGAAGTTCTACGACCGCTATTACGACGCAGTGAATTATATGGATGCCAACGCCAGCTATACTTTCGGAAAGAAACTGAAAACAACGTTCTATGCCGAAGCCACCAATTTGCTGAACCAGCCCTTGCGCTACTATCAAGGAACGAAGGAGCGGACGATGCAGAGCGAACACTACGGCATAAAGGTAAATGCAGGCGTAAAAATCAACTTTTGAATTACTATTCAATAACAACTTGTTGACGAAATGAATTCAAAACGGAATGGTAATGAGTTTTCACCACAGAGTAACACAGAGTATCACGGAGTTCTATTCTTTTGATTTCAAATTGATTAAACTCAGTGAGACTCTGTGTTACTCTGTGGTGAATTAATTCATAACCCTTACAGAAATGAATCAAATTAATTCCGCCAACAAATAATTAACAATCAAATCAATATAATAATGAAAAAAGTATTCTTTCTCCTTTTAGTTGTCCTCCTCAGCAACTGGGCAACCGCACAGATAACGGATTATTCCATCTTCGACAAGAAATTCAACTTCTACGTCGCCAACGACCTGGGTCGTAACGGTTATTACGACCAAAAGCCCATAGCCGAACTGATGGGCACCATGGCCGAAGAAGTAGGTCCCGAATTCGTAGTCGCCACCGGAGACATCCACCATTTTGAAGGCGTGCGCAGCGTGAACGACCCTCTGTGGATGACTAACTACGAACTCATCTACTCCCACCCGGAACTAATGATAGACTGGTTTCCCGTACTTGGCAACCACGAATACCGCGGCAACACGCAAGCCGTAATGGACTACACCAACGTCAGCCGCCGCTGGACCATGCCCGCCCGCTACTATACCAAAGCATTCGAGGACGACGGCATCACCCTCCGTATCGTCTGGGTGGACACCGCCCCCATGATGGACAAATACCGCAACGACTCCGCCACCTATCCCGATGCCTGCAAGCAGGACTTGCAGAAACAACTCGCCTGGATTGACTCCGTATTGACTACCGCCAAAGAGGACTGGGTAATCGTCGCCGGACATCACCCCATCTATGCCGAAACCTCGAAGGACGACAGCGAACGCCAAGATATGCAGGCCCGCCTCGACCCCATACTACGCAAGCATAAAGTAGATATGTACATCTGCGGGCATATCCATAACTTCCAGCACATCCGCAAACCGGGAAGCGATATTGATTATATTGTCAACTCCGCCGGTTCCCTGTCCCGCAAAGTGAAACCGACGGAAGGAACGGTATTCTGCAACCCGGAACCGGGCTTCTCCGTTGTCTCTGCCGATAAGAAAGAGTTGACGCTACGGATGATTGATAAGAAGGGGAATGTGCTGCATGCTGTGACGCGGAAGAAATAAGACGGTCCGAAAAGAGATTCCTTCTTCCATGAAAAAGAATGTCTGTAGTGTTAGCTTTCTTCTTTATATACCTTTTTGTCCGTTATCTGCTACCTGCACCGGACAACTTAGGCATTGCATCTGATTGGTGCTTATAATTAGTAGTTTTCTAACAGTACTTGCAAGCTACTCTGATACAATAGTTTGCAGTTTCCCCCACGGTAGGAAACGGGACGTTACACGGAGAATTGTGTTGCTCAGAAGGCTACACCATTTCCCCCAAAGGGTGTAGCCATCCACCCCGAAAGGTGTAGCTATCCGCCCAAAAGGGTGTAGCCTTGTAGTATGAAAGGAGGTTTTCCTATAAAATAGGGAGGAGAATCTTCTCCTAAAAGCTGTTTTAGCTCCTACTTTCAGGCTTTTCTCCGACATTTTTAAAAGAACGTTTTGATATCTTTTAGTCTCTTTACATATAAATTTGGATAGGATTATCAAATTAGCACATACAGAATAGTGAATAATCAGAATTACATCTTTCTTTTTGAACATCCATCAAGTCATTTCCTTGCATTCTTTTCCATCAGTATCGGGAAGGTTTCCAGATTTTCTATTCAGGCCGTTTGTCCTGTCTTTCCGTATAAAACGGGGAATGACAACAATATTCACAACAGAACAATAAGATTAACGGACACCAACAGATGTCCGATTGAACAAACAATGTACTCCCCCAATACTTAGTCCGATGCGAAGGCACACAAAGAAAACAGAAAAAAGGAAAATAAAATTAGAAGAACACAAATGGAAAGTGATAACTTTGTCCCAACAATAACAGATAAACGCTATGAAGAAGATACATCTCTTCCTGCTGCTGGGCCTGCTACTTGCAGCATGTGACAAAGACAAGGACAAAGACGAACAACCCATTTTCGTAACCGACATCGTGATGCCCGACCCGGGAATCGAGTTCACTCCCGGCGACAAAGTAACCATCAAAGCACAAGGCTTTCAGACGGACGATGACATCATGCTTGATATCCGCTGCCCACTCGTAGACCACCCGCTCTTTGACGAAGGATATGCGCGCGGCGTATCGGCCGTCATCACGGAGAAAACAGCCACCAGTATCACGCTCCTGGCACCCGGACACTACCCGGCCTCTACCACAGAAGTATTCCTGCGCCGCTCTGGTGAAATGATGTCACTGGGAAAGATTGCGGTGAAAGACGGACAATCGCCCGAAGAGTTCCAGCTCTACGGCATTGTCAATTCCAAATCCAATACAGACTATCCCTACTCCATCGAACACATAGAACGCGGAACGGGAAAGATTACAAGAGTGGAACAATTCACGGATGGCAAAGAATTCTCTTGTGCAGTCAACATCTCCGGAAGTTTAACCCTCTGCGGGATTCAATCGCAGGGAGGAAACCGGAACATCGCCAACTACGACCTGTCCATGAACTACTGGAAGTGGGCGGAACTGGGGCAAACTGTGACCCTCTGCACCAGCTATAATAATATAGTAGCGATACAGGAAGTCGACCCGAATCATGTGTCGACACACGTTGTCAGTTCTTGGGCCAACACCCGAAGTGACTATCCTGCAATCCCTAGCATAAAGTTGCCCGACGGCATGAAATCCGAAGCCCTGGCCCGTTATACCGGCGTGATAACGGGTAGCAATCTGTTGCTTTCGGCAGACAACGGCAACGGCACCTTTTCTCCTGTTGTAGTAGACCTTGGAAAGCATAGCATGCACGCTTTAGCCCCCCTACAGTCCACCGCCCTGATTCCTTTCTGGATAATGGTGCCTGTAGAAGATGCAGGAAGTATGAAGTATACACTTAGCGGCGGATATGCCGTAGTAACCGACAGCGGAACGGAATTCCGCCTTTGGAATACCACCACCATGAGTATGGCAGAGCCTTTTGCTACCTCTCCCGACTATGCATGTTCAATAGCAACGCACATGAAAGATGCGAATACACAGGAACTCTATGTGCTGTCCACCGGGAGGAGCGATCAAATGATTGGGGTTTACGATATACTGAAGAAAGAGTGGAACTTGAGGTTATTCCCAGGCGTTTATCCGTATTCGGAGATTGTGCTGGCACGGTAAAGCAGGAGGAGGACATTCCTGTTTTCATGAAAAAGGATGTCTTTATTGTCAGCTTTACGTGATTTCTGAAAAGCAAATCTGAAATTATTCTCATAAACAGGTAACTTCGACGTTGAATGCAAATAACTTAAATCTACATGGCTAAAATAAAAGTACAAAATACAGAAATTACAGTTCTAACAAATAACGACCAGGATTATATTTAATTAACCGATATGGCACGTAGTCAAATGCAAGAGCACACAATATTCAGATGGCTTAGCTTAAAAAGTACACTTGAATATATCGGTGAATGGGAAATATTATACAACTCACATTTTAATTGTACCGAATTCGGTACAATTAAAAATATGGCTGGTAGTAACAATTTTGTTCTATCAGTTAAAACATGGATAGAACGAACTGGAGCTATTGGCATAATATCAAAAGCTGGAAGATATGGTGGCACTTATGCCCATAAGGATAATTCACACTGACGCTATCAAACAGAATCTTATTCCAGTAGAAGTAACAGCTAAGCAAGCAAGCATTATTTATGCCGAAGAAGCCGATGTGCTTAATGTGGCTATGTTTGGGCAAACAGCTAAAACATGGCGAGAGCAACATCCCGAACTAAAAGGAAATATCCGTGACTACGCTTCCATCAATGAACTTATTTGCCTCTCGAACATGGAGAACCTCAATGCCGTATTTATTGATCAAGGTATTCCCCAAGGTGAACGGCTAATTAAACTCAACCAAATAGCTATTCAACAAATGAGAATACTAGAAAATGATGAGAATAAAAAACGATTGAAATAATTCAGGCATGCACTTCATTTTCTTTATCACCTTCATCCCTACGGGGAAAATAATCCACCTCTGCACCGGATAAGGTTTATTTCTTCCCCCTCAGATCATCCTTGGGTATCGTCGTCTCACTACCGTCGCGCGTAGCGATGTAGTGCGGCGACATAATCTCGATGCCCTCTTCATTAAATCTATCCTGGATATTCTGATGCAAATCGGAATACACCTGCGCCAACTGGTTGGCATCCTTTATATAAGCATTCACCTGATAGACCGGATAATAATCCTGAAGAGACGTTTCCAATACAAACGGACGCGGATCATCTACCACTCCGGGTGTATTCAGAGCGGCCTCAACCAGAAGTTGATGCGTCTTCCGCCAGGGAATATCATACCCCACACTCACTTCCGAATGAATAATCAGTCCATAGTCGCGTGCCGACTGACTGAAATTCACCGTATGCGAAGACATGATGAAAGAGTTCGGGATAGTTACCACCTCATTCTTCGGCGTACGGATACGCGTCACTAACGGAGTCTTCTCTATTACATTGCCCGTAGTATCATTCAGTTTGATGCGGTCGCCCAATTTGAAGGGACGCATATAAGTGATTACTAATCCCGCAATAATATTCCCGATCACCGTACTCGAACCCAACGAAACAATCAAGCCGACAAAGACCGATATCCCCTGAAAAACACCCGACTTGGAACCCGGCAAATAGGGATAAATCATAGCAATCATAAACGCATAAAGCAGGAAACGCACAATGTGAAACGTCGGCATAGCCCAATCGGCATAGAAACCGCCTATCTTCAACCGCTCCGATTGAATTTCACTGGCAAGATAGCGCACCAGCCTCACCAGGTACTTCACGGCAAGCCATATCACAAAGATAGTGAACAGATTGGGAATATATTCCACTATACCCAGGAAGATACTCTTTATCGGATCCCATATATACGAGAACAACTTGTAGGCGAGGTCTTTTGTCTGAGGGAATATGGAGAAGAGCAATGGCACCGTCAGCACCAATTGAAGCAGCATCACCGCATATCGCAACAGATTTGCCAGGAAGACAAGCAGATTCACCTGCTTCTGCGTATCCAGCAATTCGTAATCCTGAATGGAGATAGGTTTCAGTTTGGTATCTTTCAATCGTTGGATACGCACTTTCAACTTATTGAACAACCAGGTGGTGAGTTTAAACAGCAGATACTGGCCTATGATTACAAGAATGAAATAGAGAATGCGTTTGCCAAGCTGCCACAGGCTATGCTCGTCTTTCATCACCTTTAGCTTGTCTACGATCACTTTACGCTTGGCAACCGCCAACTGATCGCGCGAACAACCTTCCCACAGACCATCCTGATCCGTAAAAGAAGAAAGAACCTTATTACCATACATCAGATCGGTAACAATATCACTACTCTCTAAGTAAACCGAATCCGGTTGCAGATTAAATCGCTTGCCCAGTTCCGTTATTGCCGCTGCATTCATTTCGGCACGTTGCTGCGGAGTATGCCCGCCCCGCTTGGCAAACAGGTAATACAGCGTATCGCCTTCCACCACTACCGGCACACCCGGCGTCATCCGCCTGAGCGAGTCAATGCGCAATCGCTGCTTTGCCAGCTTCAGGGAGTCCGCCGCATCATACTTCAGCCTCATTTGCTCTATCTCCATCCTGAGATTAGCCTCATTCAGCCTTGCAACCTCCAAATCCTCTTTCATCTTCAGCAGATAAACCGAGTCTGTATCCGCCCTTTGGGCAACAACATTCCCCAAAGTATCTTCATTAAAGATATCTAAAACCTTCTCTACCAACTGGGCAGATGCAACGCCCGCAGGCAACAGCAAGAGCCAAAGACATAACGCACGTATTCCCTTCATATAATAGCCCTTAATCAGGTTACTTAAAAACAACAAATTGATTAACGTGCCAAACATACGGAATGTTTTTCACTTTTCATAAAAGGAATTAATTATATTTGCACAAAAAACAGAATTCTCATGGATATTCTTTGTCTTATCGGAGGACTTCTCCTCATCCTTTTAGGGGCCAACGGACTGACAGACGGAGCCGCATCCGTCGCCAAGCGTTTCCGCATCCCCTCCATTGTTATCGGGCTCACCATCGTAGCTTTCGGGACTTCCGCTCCTGAACTGACGGTCAGCGTCTCTTCGGCCCTGAAAGGCAGTGCGGACATCGCCATCGGAAACGTTGTAGGCAGTAACATCTTCAATACACTGATGATTGTAGGCTGCACGGCACTCTTCGCTCCTATTGTTATTTCCGGAAATACGCTGCGTAAGGAAATCCCACTCTGTATCCTATCCTCCATAGTATTGCTGATTTGCGCGAATGATGTTTTGCTGGATCATAGTTCTGAAAATATAATCAGCACTACAGACGGACTGTTGCTGCTCTGTTTTTTCATGATCTTCCTCGGATATACCTTTGCCATCGCTTTTCAAGGGAAAAAAGAGGGAGAGACGGAAGAGGAAATCAAACAACTTCCCATGTGGCGATCCATACTATATATAATAGGTGGGCTGGTGGCACTGATTGCCGGCGGCAGTTTCTTCGTAGATGGTGCCAGTGGCATTGCACGCAGCCTGGGAGTAAGCGAATCCGTCATCGGATTGACTTTGGTAGCAGGCGGCACATCCCTGCCCGAACTTGCAACCTCCATTGTCGCCGCCTTAAAGAAGAATCCGGAAATTGCCATTGGAAACGTGATTGGCAGTAACCTGTTCAACATCTTCTTCGTACTGGGATGCAGCGCTTCCATCACACCGTTGCACCTGACGGGTATCACGAATATGGATCTATTGGTACTGGTAGGCTCCAGCATACTGCTATGGATATTCGGATTGTTCTTCGCCAAACGCACCATTACCCGCATAGAGGGCAGCATACTGATACTTTGTTATATAGCATATACCACCGTACTCATTTACAACGTTTAATGGAAGGCATCAATATATCATACTTCATGAACGGAGCTGCATTCATGTTCTTCGGATATGTCAGTTTCCGTTTGCTCACACATAAGCCACGCTCACGAATACAGAGCATACTGGGACTGACCCTTGCTTTTTGGGCATTACTGGAACTCAAAGATATATTACTCTATTTTCCTTCACTGAAAACCGAACAATTGGTCAATTCCCTGCTATTCATTGACGGATGGGCAGTTGCCGCCTGTTCTTTCTATCTTCTGGAATTAACGGCACCCGGATGGCTTAACTGGAAGAAAGTATTTTTGCTTTTCAGCCCCTATATGGTATTTACAATTGTTTATTTGTGTACTTTCTATGCTCCCATTTTCCCTTTCTATTTCGGATTCATTCTGCTTTATAGTGCCGTTATTGTACTCATAGTTACATTCGCTGCCCGACGCTACCAACGATACATACGCAACAACTACTCTTATTCGGAACATATCGATGTGGCATGGTTGAAGAAAGCCACACTTATCCTCGCCATCTGCCTGGTAACATGGGTATATACCAGCATGAATATTACAGGCTGGGGAGATACTATTTATTATATTTCTTCCGTCGTATTGTGGTTTGTTATTATTCATTATTCAGCCTATCAGATCAGTATCCCTATGCCTAACAACCTGAAAGGCAACCTCCTGGCTAAAGAGCCTGTAGAAGAGAACGGAACCAGCGGAACGGAACAGGATAACGGTTCTTATTACGCTTTCCGGGAAGAGTTACTGAAAGTGATGGAAGAGCAACAACTCTACCTGAATCCTAAACTGACTATCAGCGATGTAGCTAATGCCATCGGAACCAACCGCACCTACTTATCCTCCTATTTCAACAATAAGCTGAATATCACTTTCTACGACTATATCAACAACCTGCGCATTGAGAAAGCCGGCAAGCAACTACTGACCACCTACCCCTATACCATGAATATAGATGAGATAGCCGAACGTTCCGGATTTAACTCCACTTCCACCTTCCGGCGTGCTTTCCTCAAAAATACAGGTATGACACCTTTACAGTATCGGAAAAGCATACAGAAATAGATTAGTTTTTATCTCCGCCGCGTGGTATTTTAAAGATTATCATGTATCTTTGCCACTTCATTAGACATAAAATTATGGCAATAACAATCAAAAAAGTTTCCACAATGAAAGAATTGAAACGGTTCATCCGCTTCAATTACCGGCTATACAAAGGCAATCCCTACTCCGTTCCCGATCTCTACGACGACATGCTCAACACTTTCAATAAAAAGAAGAATGCAGCGTTTGAATTCTGTGAAGCAGAGTATTTCCTGGCTTACCAAGACAATAAAATAGTGGGCCGCGTAGCTGCCATAATCAACCATAAGGCCAATGAAGCCTGGAATAAAAAGAATGTCCGTTTCGGCTGGATCGACTTTATTGACGACTCGGAAGTATCCGATGCCTTGATCCACACGGTAGAAGAATGGGGAAAAGAACGTGGAATGACTCACATACAAGGTCCGTTGGGCTTCACAGACTTCGATGCGGAAGGCATGCTGGTCGAAGGCTTCGATCAACTCAGCACCATGGCAACCATTTACAACTATCCTTACTATCCGCAACACATGGAGCGTATGGGATTTGAAAAGGAAGCTGACTGGGTGGAATACCAGATCTACATTCCGGATGCCATACCGGACAAGCACAAACGCATCTCCGATCTTATCCAGCGTAAATATAATCTCAAGATTAAAAAATATACATCTGCAAAGAAGATTGCCCGCGACTATGGACAGGCCATCTTTGAGTTGATGAACGAAGCTTATAAGCCCCTGTTCGGTTATTCCGCTCTGTCCCAACGGCAGATTGACCAGTACGTGAAAATGTATCTCCCCATCGTAGACCTCCGCATGGTGACGCTTATCACAGATGCCGACGACCAGCTTATTTGCGTAGGCATATCCATGCCATCCCTGTCCGAAGCTCTACAGAAAGCGCACGGCCGGCTATTGCCCTTCGGATGGTACTATCTGCTGAAAGCACTGTTCATGAAACGACGTGCCAAAATGTTAGATTTATTGCTTGTTGCCGTGAAGCCGGAGTACCAGAACAAAGGTGTTAACGCATTGTTATTTTCCGATTTAATTCCGGTTTATCAGAAATTAGGTTTTATATTTGCAGAAAGCAACCCTGAACTTGAAATGAATGGCAAAGTACAAGCCCAATGGGAATACTTTGAAACCAAACAACATAAACGGCGCAGGGCGTTTGTGAAAGAAATTAATAATTAAGAATGAAGAATGAAGAATTGCCATGCGGCATCACAGCGTAGCCAAATTCTTCATTCCTCATTCCTCACTCTTCATTAAATAAGCTATGGAAGAAATCAACGGACTGATGCCCGAAGGCAATGTAGAATATACGGAAGACAACATTCGTCATTTGGACGACATGGAGCACATCCGTGTCCGTTCGGGTATGTATATCGGTCGTTTGGGCGACGGTACGCAGAACGACGACGGTATCTATGTATTGCTAAAAGAGGTAATGGACAACAGCATCGATGAGTTCAAAATGGGTGCTGGTAGACGGATCGAGATTAACATTGAGGATAATCTCCGTGTCAGTGTGCGCGACTATGGTCGTGGTATTCCGCAAGGGAAGCTGATTGAAGCGGTGAGTAAACTCAATACCGGCGGTAAGTACGACAGTAAAGCTTTCAAGAAAAGTGTCGGACTGAACGGCGTAGGTATCAAAGCTGTGAATGCACTTAGCAGTCGCTTTGAAGTACGTAGTTATCGCGAAGGTAAAGTTCGTATCGCCATTTTTGAAAAAGGTAATCTCCAGAGTGATGTAACGGAAAACTGTAACGAGGAAAGCGGAACTTACATCTTCTTCGAACCGGACAGCACGTTATTCCTGAACTATTCTTTCCAGGCTAATTTCGTGGAAACGCTATTGCGTAACTACACGTACCTGAATACAGGACTTTCCATTATATACAACGGCCAGCGCATTATCTCACGTCATGGACTGGAAGATTTGCTGAACGACAACATGACTGCACAGGGGCTTTACAATATCATCCATCTAAAAGGAGAAGATATTGAAATAGCCTTTACGCATACGAATCAATACGGCGAGGAATACTATTCCTTTGTCAACGGCCAGCATACCACACAGGGTGGAACACACCAAAGTGCGCTTAAAGAACATATTGCCCGCACCATCAAGGAGTTCTACAACAAGAACCAGGAATATGCCGACATCCGTAACGGTATTGTTGCCGCCATTGCCATCAATGTGGAAGAGCCCCAGTTTGAAGGACAGACCAAGACCAAACTCGGTTCCCCTTCCATGTCTCCCGGTGGTGTAAGCGTGAATAAGTATGTAGGTGACTTCATCAAAACGGAGGTGGATAACTATCTACACAAGAATCCGTTGGTTGCGGAAGTCATGCTGCAAAAGATACAAGACTCCGAAAAGGAACGTAAAGCCATTGCCGGTGTTACCAAACTGGCACGTGAGCGCGCAAAAAAAGCCAACCTGCACAACCGTAAGTTGCGCGATTGCCGTTACCACCTTAATGACGGCAAAGGAAAGGAACAGGAATCCGAGTCCTGCATCTTTATCACTGAAGGTGACTCCGCCAGCGGTTCCATCACAAAGAGCCGTGACGTAAATACGCAGGCTGTATTCAGTCTTCGTGGTAAACCGTTAAACTCATTCGGGCTGACTAAGAAAGTGGTATATGAAAACGAAGAATTCAATCTGCTACAAGCTGCCCTGAACATAGAAGATGGCATTGAAGGATTGCGTTACAACAAGGTGATTGCCGCTACCGATGCCGATGTGGACGGTATGCACATCCGGTTGTTGCTCATCACATTCTTCCTGCAATTCTTCCCCGATCTGATAAAGAAAGGGCACGTCTATATCCTGCAAACTCCGTTGTTCCGCGTGCGCAACAAGAAAAAGACAATTTACTGCTACACGGAAGAGGAACGGCAAAAAGCCATTGTTGAACTGGGCCCCAACCCTGAGATTACGCGTTTTAAAGGTCTGGGAGAGATCTCGCCTGATGAATTCCGGCATTTCATCGGTAAAGATATGCGTCTGGAACAAGTTACTTTACGCAAAACGGACCTCGTAAAGGAGTTATTGGAATTCTATATGGGTAAAAATACCATGGAACGGCAAAACTTTATTATTAACAATCTGGTTATAGAAGAAGATCTGGCATCATGAGAAGAGCAATCTTTCCGGGAACATTCGATCCTTTCACTATCGGCCATTCATCGGTAGTGACCCGCGCACTGACTTTTATGGATGAAGTCATTATTGGAATTGGTATCAACGAAAATAAAAACACCTACTTCCCTATTGAGAAGCGCGTGGAGATAATACAGAAATTCTACCGGAACGAGCCACGAATCAAGGTCTACTCCTATGATTGCCTGACGATTGATTTTGCCCGGCAGGTAGACGCGCAGTTTATTGTTCGCGGTATCCGTACCGTGAAAGATTTCGAGTATGAAGAGACCATTGCCGATATCAACCGCAAACTGGCAGGTATCGAAACTATCTTGCTCTTTACCGAACCCGAACTGACATGTATCAGTTCGACTACTGTCCGCGAACTTCTACAGTTCGGCAAAGATATCAGCCAGTTTATCCCCGAAGGGATGGATATTTAATAATTAGTAAATTAGTGATTAGTGATAAGCGAAAAAGAATGATGAAGAAACTTCTTATCTTTATAATATGTATATGCGGTGCCATGGCTTCCATGCAGGCGCAGAATATGGGCAACTTGGCTGCCCGCAAGTTACAAATGGCAGAGTTTGCCATCACCAACCTGTATGTAGACTCGGTAGACGAAAATAAACTGGTGGAAGAAGCTATTATCCGTATGCTTGCCCAACTCGATCCGCACTCCACATACAATGATGCTGAGGAGGTGAAGAAAATGAACGAGCCTTTGCAAGGTAACTTCGAAGGTATCGGTGTGCAGTTCCAGATGATAGAAGATACATTACTTATTATACAGCCCGTCAGCAACGGACCATCTGAAAAGGTTGGTATCCTGGCAGGTGACCGTATCGTGGCAGTGAACGACAGCGCTATTGCCGGCGTAAAAATGTCCACAGAAGATATAATGGCACGCCTGCGCGGCCCGAAAGACTCAGAAGTAAAACTCACCATTGTCCGCCGCGGAGTGGACGATCCCTTATACTTCACTGTAAAACGGGATAAAATACCCATTCTAAGTTTGGACGCTTCGTATATGATACAGCCCAAAACCGGCTATATCCGTATCAACCGCTTCGGCGCCACTACCGCCGAAGAATTTACTGCGGCCCTCAAAGAGCTACAGAAGCAAGGAATGAAAGACCTGATACTCGACCTGCAAGGCAACGGTGGCGGCTATTTGAATGCAGCAATTGATCTTGCCAACGAGTTCCTGCAACAAAAAGAACTGATTGTATATACTGAAGGAAGAACCTCTCAGCGCAGTAATTTCTACGCCAAAGGCACAGGTAACTTCAAGAACGGACGCCTCATCGTGCTGGTAGACGAATACTCTGCTTCAGCAAGTGAAATCGTAACCGGTGCCATACAGGACTGGGACAGAGGCGTGGTTGTAGGCCGCCGTACTTTCGGTAAAGGGCTGGTACAACGCCCCATCGAATTGCCCGATGGCTCTATGATTCGCTTGACTATCGCCCGTTATTACACCCCATCCGGACGTTGCATCCAGAAGCCGTACGACCATACAGCCAATCTGGACGGCCGAGGCCTTAGTAAAGATGACGGCCAGGAGAAATACAATATGGAACTGGTAGAGCGTTTCAACCGTGGAGAAATGATGCATGCCGACAGTATCCATTTCCCTGATTCACTGAAGAACTCCACTAAGAAGTTGAAACGTACCGTATACGGTGGCGGTGGCATCATGCCCGACTATTTCGTGCCTATTGATACAACTCAATATACCGATTATCACCGTAATCTGGTCGCCAAAGGCGTTGTCATCAAAGCAACAACCAAGTATATCGAGAAAAAACGGAAAGAACTCCAAGAGAAATATAAGAAGTTTGATACCTTCAACAATAAATTCGAGATAGACGAACAGATGCTTGCGGACATACGCGCTGCCGCCGATAAAGAAAAGATTGAGTTCAACGAAGAGCAGTACAACAAATCATTGCCTCTGATAAAGACGCAGTTGAAAGCCTTGATAGCCCGTGACCTGTGGGATATGAACGAATACTTTCAGGTGATAAACACCACGAACAACAGCGTGCAACAAGCCCTTGAGTTATTGAACGAAAAGATTTACGAGAAGAAACTACCACTTTAATTACCGAACAACCACTTATTCAGCCAACGGTTCACATAGATATTTACTACAGCACATCCGGCTCCGATAACTGCACCCGCCAGCACATCGGAGGGATAGTGCACACCTTCATTCATACGGGATACTCCGACAGAACATGCCCATAAGGCGGATGGAGCGATTACATACCATTTCGGATATTTCACACAAAGTGAAGTTGCCAATGCAAAAGCAGTTGCCGTATGTCCGGAAGGGAAAGAAGGACTGGTTTCATGACTATAAGCATGAACCCGGTCGGGATAGCGATCGAACGGACGTTCACGATCTATAAGATATTTCATGCCATAAGTCACAACAAAAGCGCCGGCAACACTGGTACCTACATACACAGCATCCTTCAATAATTCGCGGTCTTTTTTCACCCAGGCAGCCAATGCCATCGCCACAGGAACCCCCACAGCAATATAGGGTTCAGTACGAGAAATTATTTTATTATAATTACGAATGAACTTACCATCCCAACTATTTATTCTATGCAAAGTATTAATGTCCCAGTTCTGGGCAGAAATATTGAATACAAGTAATGATGCAAAAAATACAAAAAAAATAGTCCGTTTCATGTAGTCTTTCTTATAGTTTGCTGCAAAGATAGACGATTTTGTTAGAGTATTCATAAAAAAATTCTATCTTTGTTGCCATAATTTTAGTAATTCGTCTTATATTTCATGACAAAAGACACTCTTTGCACACGGCAAGTAGATTGTACTCTATGCCCAAAAATCTCAGACGGGACATTGGTATACCGCCAATATCCCCAGGGGCAGCATTTCTCGGCGGAGAAGTGTACCCAGAACTGCATGATCTTTATGTTAAAGGGAGAATTGTTGATAAATAGTAACGAATACCCAGGCACTACGCTCCAGAGCAGACAATGTGTGCTGCAAGCCATCGGTTCAAAAATGGAATTGTTAGCACTGACTGAGGTGGAATATATCGCCTATTGGTTTACGGAACTTCCACTTATATGCGAAGACCGTTACAAGGATATCCTCGAACGCTCTGAGGCCCCGCTGACCTACACACCGTTGATAGCGAATGCAAAATTGGAGCGGTTGCTGCATGATATCGCCGACTATTTTAAAGAACAGCCTTCCGCATGCGGGAAATATCTCGACATCAAGCGCCAGGAACTGGTTTACATATTAACCTGCTATTATCCCCTGCGCCAGATAAGTACGTTCTTCTATCCCATCAGCACTTATACGGAAAGTTTCCATTATTTCATTATGCAGAACTACGACAAGGTAAAGAATGTGGAAGAATTCGCCCATTTAGGTGGATATACAACCACTACATTCCGCCGTTTGTTTAAAAATATGTATAATGTTCCGGTGTACGAATGGATACTGGACAAGAAGCGTAAAGGTATTCTGAACGATCTGCAATTCACCAAGCAACGTATCTCCGTGATTAGTTCACGTTATGGTTTTGATTCCCTGTCGCACTTCGCTCATTTCTGTAAGGACTCCTTTGGAGACACCCCTCGTTCCTTGCGAAAACGTGCTGCCAGCGGAGAGAAAATCACCATTATAAAAGAAAAAAATGACGACTCAGCCAGGGAACAGGGTGACGAGTAAGAGTAATCTTCCCTTGTCAACCTGTTCCCTGACTCACTTGTCAACTTCTATCTATTCCCTGAATTACGGAATTATTTCTTTAATTCCTTGTTTAATCAATGTATTTCTTCTATTTTTGCGGGAAATTAGTGTAAGACCCTAAGTAAAAGCAAATTTTCTAACTATTAAATAATTTAAATTCAATCATTTATGTGGTTAAGTAATTCATCTGTAGGAAGGAAAGTGGTGATGAGCATTACCGGTATCGCCCTTGTCCTGTTTCTAACGTTTCACATGGCGATGAACCTGGTTGCATTAATCTCGGCAGAGGGATACAACATGGTTTGTGAGTTTCTGGGGGCAAACTGGTATGCCTTGGTGGCTACGGTAGGTTTGGCCGCACTTTTCATTATTCACATCATCTACGCTTTCTGGCTGACAATGCAGAACCGCAAAGCACGCGGTACCGAACGTTATGCCGTAGTTGATAAACCCAAAACTGTAGAATGGGCTTCTCAGAACATGCTCGTATTGGGTCTTATCGTAATCGTAGGTCTGGGTCTGCACCTGGTAAACTTCTGGGCAAAAATGCAGCTTCCTGAGTTGATGCACAACATGGGTATGCATGCTGACACGCTTACACTGGCTTATGCCGCTAACGGTGTTTATCACATTCAGAACACATTCAGCAATCCGGTATACGTAGTGCTTTACCTCATTTGGCTCGGCGCACTGTGGTTCCACCTGACTCACGGTTTCTGGAGTTCTATGCAATCCCTGGGTTGGAACAACAAGGTATGGATTAACCGTTGGAAATGCATCTCCAACATTTACTCTACTATCGTCGTTGTATGTTTCGCCTTGGTAGTTGTCGTATTCTTCGCAAAATCATTGTGCGGCGGTGCTTGCTAATTTGTAAATTGTAAACGATTAAAATGTAATAGCATTATGACTAAGATAGATTCAAAAATTCCGGAAGGACCGGTGGCTGAGAAATGGACCAACTATAAAGCTCACCAGAAATTAGTAAACCCTGCTAACAAGCGTCGCTTGGATATCATCGTGGTAGGTACGGGCTTGGCAGGTGCTTCTGCTGCCGCTTCACTCGGTGAAATGGGTTTCAGAGTATTCAACTTCTGTATTCAAGACTCTCCGCGCCGTGCACACTCCATCGCAGCACAGGGCGGTATCAACGCTGCAAAGAATTACCAAAACGACGGTGACTCTGTTTACCGTTTGTTCTACGATACAGTAAAGGGCGGTGACTACCGTGCCCGCGAAGCTAACGTTTACCGTTTGGCTGAGGTTTCCAACAGCATTATCGACCAATGTGTGGCACAAGGTGTTCCCTTCGCCCGCGAATACGGCGGTTTGCTGGATAACCGTTCTTTCGGTGGTGCTCAGGTATCACGTACGTTCTATGCCCGCGGCCAAACCGGACAGCAGTTGTTGCTGGGTGCTTACTCTGCACTGAGCCGCCAGGTAAACGTAGGTACCGTAAAATTATACACTCGTTACGAAATGCAGGACGTTGTCCTCGTTGACGGACGTGCCCGCGGTATCATCGCTAAAAACCTCGTAACCGGTAAACTGGAACGTTTTGCTGCACACGCAGTAGTAATCGCTACCGGTGGCTATGGAAACGCATACTTCCTGTCTACCAATGCAATGACTTGTAACTGTACAGCTGCCGTTTCTTGCTATCGCAAGGGTGCCTGGATGGCCAACCCGGCTATGGTACAGATTCACCCCACTTGTATTCCCGTTCACGGTGACAAGCAGTCTAAGTTGACTTTGATGTCAGAGTCTCTGCGTAATGACGGTCGTATCTGGGTTCCGAAGAAGAAAGAAGATGCCATAAAACTCCAGAAGGGTGAAATCAAGGGAAGCGATATTCCTGAAGAAGACCGCGACTACTACTTGGAACGCCGCTATCCGGCATTCGGGAATTTGGTTCCGCGTGACGTTGCCAGCCGTGCCGCTAAAGAACGTTGTGATGCAGGTTACGGTGTGAACAATACAGGCTTGGCAGTATTCCTCGACTTCTCTGAGGCTATCAGCCGTTTGGGGCTTGATATTGTTCTTCAACGTTATGGCAACCTCTTCGATATGTACGAGGAAATCACTGACGTTAACCCGGGCGAACTGGCAAAAGAAATTGCCGGTGTGAAATATTATAATCCGATGATGATTTATCCGGCTATCCACTATACAATGGGTGGTATCTGGGTTGACTACGAACTGATGACTTCTATCAAGGGTCTGTTCGCTATCGGTGAATGTAACTTCTCCGACCACGGTGCCAACCGCCTCGGTGCTTCAGCATTGATGCAGGGTCTGGCTGACGGTTACTATGTATTGCCTTACACTATTCAGAACTATCTGGCTGACCAGATTACAGTTCCCCGTTTCTCTACCGACCTGCCTGAATTCGCAGCAGCAGAGAAAGCTATCCAGGAAAAAATCAACTGGATGATGAACATCAAGGGTAAGAAGTCAGTAGACTCTATCCACAAGGAACTGGGCCACGTGATGTGGGAATATGTAGGTATGGGCCGTACAGCAGAAGGTCTGAAGACCGGTATTGCCAAACTGAAAGAAATCCGTAAGACATTCGAAAAAGACTTGTTCATCCCGGGAGATAAGGAAGGTATGAACGTAGAGCTGGATAAAGCTATCCGCCTGTACGACTTCATTATCATGGGCGAATTGGTTGCTTACGACGCTCTGAACCGTAACGAAAGCTGCGGTGGTCACTTCCGTGAAGAATACCAGACTGAAGAAGGCGAAGCAAAACGTGACGATGAAAACTTCTTCTACGTTGCTTGCTGGGAATATCAAGGTTCCGATGAAAAAGCTCCTGAGTTGCTGAAAGAACCGCTGGTTTACGAAGCAATCAAGGTACAGACTCGTAACTATAAGAGCTAATCGGGAAGTTGAACATTTAAAGAATTAAAGAAAATGGATAAAAATATAAGTTTCACACTGAAAGTATGGCGCCAGAAAGGCCCAAAGGCAAAAGGCGCTTTTGAAACATACCAAATGAAAGATATCCCCGGTGACACTTCATTCCTCGAAATGCTGGATATCTTGAATGAACAACTGATTTCTGAAGGTAAAGAACCGGTTGTATTCGATCATGACTGCCGCGAAGGTATCTGCGGTATGTGTTCGCTCTACATCAACGGACATCCTCACGGTCCTGCAACAGGTGCTACTACCTGTCAGATCTATATGCGTCGTTTCAACGATGGTGACACTATCACTGTTGAACCTTGGCGTTCTGCCGGTTTCCCGGTCATCAAGGACTTGATGGTAGACCGTACAGCTTACGACAAGATTATGCAAGCCGGTGGTTACGTTAGTGTGCGCACGGGCTCTCCTCAGGATGCCAATGCTATCCTGATTCCGAAGCAAATCGCTGACGAAGCTATGGATGCAGCTGCTTGTATCGGTTGCGGTGCTTGTGTAGCTGCTTGTAAGAATGGTTCTGCCATGTTGTTCGTTTCCGCAAAAGTTAGCCAGCTGAACTTGCTGCCGCAGGGTAAACCGGAAGCATTGCGTCGCGCAAAAGCTATGTTGAGCAAGATGGATGAACTCGGATTTGGTAACTGTACCAATACTCGTGCTTGCGAAGCCGAATGTCCGAAGAACATCTCTATCAGCAACATCGCCCGTCTGAACCGCGATTTCATCATCGCAAAACTGAAAGACTAATCAGCCCTTTCTACATTTGATTAATATCACAAGAACTCCTCTACCGGGAAACCGGTAGGGGAGTTCTTCTTATGAGTCAGAAGTCTTATACCTCATCCGCCAAAGATAGAACAACCGTAAAACAGCTTCCTTTTCCTACTTCAGACTGTACCTCTATATGTCCGCAAAGCTTCTCAATAATGACTTTACAGATAGAAAGCCCAAGCCCACTTCCTTGTTCAAACTCGTCAGTCTTATAAAAACGGTCAAAGATCATCATGAGTTCTTTCTCATCAATTCCCTTCCCTGTATCCTGTACATACACACTGACCTTCCGACCTTTTTTATCCACTTTGCATCCTAATGTAATAGAACCACTCCGGGTAAACTTATCCGCATTGCCCGGAAAATTGGAAATAACCTGGATAAAACGCATACGATCTATATTGACAGGCAAAGAGAGATCCTCATCCAAAGCCAGATGAAACTGTAACGAGGGCTTGATAAATGCCTGGTAAGCCATATAAATCTCTTTCACAATCGTCCTCATGTCCCATTCTTTTATTTCGAGATCCATGCTGCCGGAATCCAGACGTGATATTTCCACCACATCATTGACCAGTTTCAAGAGTAATTCGTTGTTACGGTTAATGCTCTCAAGCATAGCCTTCCTCTCATCCGGTTCAATCTCATCACCCCCCTCGCCAACCAGCAAATTGGTGAAACCTACAATGGCATTCAGCGGAGTACGGATTTCATGGCTCATATTATTCAGGAAAGATTGTTTCAACTCAGCATTTTCGGCCATCTGCTTAGCCTGAATGAGTTGTTCTTCACGTTCTACCTGTATCTGAATATCCTGCATAATGCCCGCCAGCATTATCCTTCCTTCCGCATCTTTCAAACTGCGGCACCGAAGTTCATACCAACGATAATCTTCTTCACCGAAAGAGAAACGTACACGCCTAACCTGCATATCTGTAGATTGATGCAGTGTTTCGTACAATGAATTCAATAGAAAAACATCATCGGGATACGCATATTTCAGGAAATCAGTCCGCACAAATATCCTCTGCTTCATTCCTACCAAACGCGTATAGTTCTCATCAAATTCAATATTATCCCCCTGTATATTCCAAAGCGAAATACGTCCTCCATCCATAGAAAGTGTCAGCCGCTTATGAGTCTCCTCAAGCATCTCCATATTCTTACGTTCCACACGCGAACGCCGGCGCATACGCAGCAGACTGATCAATACCAAAATAAAAGTAAGGATAAACAATCCGCTCAGGAAATAAAGTTCCTTCCGATACCGGTCATAGAAGGAGTAATTGATAATACGGACATCTTCAGGTACATTTTTCACATCAAAGTCCGTATAGGCTGAGAAATAAGTCCAATCCAGTACATATTCCTTTTCCATATCCCTGATTTTCGGCATACCAATTTTCTCCTTATTCATCAGACGAACAGAAAAATCAGCCGCAGTACGCGCAGAAATCTCATCAGTAGCCATGTAGCCGCCCACAATCTTGGCATCCTCCCCAAATCCCTGGCGGAGACAGCTGAAAGAAGGGATGTTTAAGGCTTTAGTTATCGGAAGCGACATCTGGTCGAACTTATCTAACAGGAAAACTTGTTTTTCCCTCCCAGCTTTTGTTTTTTCTATCTCGGTAAACAAAGAGGTCCCTTTTATATAACGAAAAGGGCAAAGGCTTATGGTAAAATCATCTTTATCAATACGGTTGTTTGCTCTTGCAGGCATCAGATTATAATGCTCAACCATTTCCTGCAATTTCCTGTATTCATGCTCCACTGAAAAAGTAGACTCACAGCCTAAAAACCGAATTTCTTTTCTATCCGCAAACCGGGTTAATAAATCAAACGATTTATATCCAAGCGGAGTCAGATCAATATTATAAATAATATCTATCCCTACATGTGGCTGCAAAGATTTTATAAAACCAATGTTATGCTTAAAATCCGGCGCATCACGCAGCACATATACCTTTCTGCGCTCATATTCTTTTATAAGTTTCTCATCGGGAAAACGTACGTTGCAAGCCACTACAGGAATGGAAGAAAGTAGTCGATGGCGGGTAGAAAGCAGGGCGGATGCGGCTTGGTCGCCCACTGTGAGGATCAGCGCCATCGGTTTATCTTTGATGATACTAAGATGCGCCTCCATATTTTTTATCCCATCTTCCGGCGTGACAGTATTGAAATCCAGATAAAATTTATCAAATATCGGTTCTATTCCCTGCTTCCTGAATTCCTGTTTCAAGAGTTCTTCAAAGTTTCCGTAACAATCATACTGAGGAGAGGAAGAATAAACAAGAGAAATCATTTTTTCTATCCGGTGGTTAATAGTGTACCACCGTTTAAAATTGACTCCGCACCAAAAAGCACACAGCAAAAAGATGAAGGCTAAAACATATTTTAGTTTGTCGGTTTTCATTGTATCACTTATATTGAGCAAAAGTAGCATAATATCTATAAAAAAAGAAGATTTTATGACGAAAACTCTCTAATTTTGTGACTGCCATAAAAAGACTGACATGAAGGTGTACAAAATCTGGTTACTATTGCTATTCTTGCTGATTCCGACTATTCTATCCGCCCAAAAAACAAGGACAGTCAAGGGGCAGGTATGCACTGCATCAGAGACCAAGAAAGGAGAAGAGCCTCTGCCCTATGCAAGTCTTGTTATCCTGGAAGGCAAGGATTCCACCTTTGTAAAAGGAGTTGCAAGCGGTGCAGACGGTCGTTTCAATCTCCAGTTCACCCCTCAGAAAGGAACACAATATTTACTGAAAGCCTCTTATACAGGAATGCAATCTGTCTTCCGCAAACTGGACAGCAACACTTCAACAATCAATCTGGGTAGCATCTTACTGGAAGAAGGTATCGAATTGGGCGAAGTGACAGTAAACGCCCGGATGCGCGATGTAGATCAGGTGGGAGATACCACCGTCATCAATGCGGCAGCTTACAAAACACCGGAAGGCTCGTATCTGGAGACACTTATCAAACGTATTCCCGGAATGGAATACGACAGCGAAACCAAAACACTGAAATACAACGGGCTACCCATTAACGAAATCAACGTAAACGGTGAAGCCTTCTTCTCAGGTGACAACAAGATGGCACTGGAAAACCTTCCCGTAGAGTTAATCAGCAAGATAAAAGTGTACGATAAGAAAAGCAAGCTGGAAAAGTTGACGGGTGTCAGCACCGGGAAAGAGAACTATGTGCTCGACCTGCAAACCAAAGAAGAATTCAACGGTACCCTACTTGCATCGGGAAAAGCCGGATACGGCAATAACAACAAAAAAGATTTCAACCTGCAAGGCAACTACTTCAAAAATAACGGAAATAATTTCTCAGTTATCGCCAATTCCGGTAACCTCCATATGCGGACCAGCTACAAGGACAACATACAGGAGAACGTTGCCGTAAATTTCACCCAAAAGTACAATAAGAAACTAACACTCAACGGAAATGTATCCTATCACCACAACGAGCAGGGCAATATTTCGACATCCTACAACGAACAATATCTGACAAGTGGCAATAAGTACCAGTATTCTGCCGGCAACAATACGAACCGTAGCCGCAATATGAATTCATTATTGGGCTTAAACTGGCAGATCGATACCCTGACTTTTGTCAATTTCTTCGGTAATTTCAGCCTTGTCCGGAATAATAATGCCAATAATAACCGCCAGGCCACGTTCAATGAAAATCCTCATCTGGATATCCTCGATCCTTTCAGTCATATCAACGATGTATCCGATGAGCTGAAAATCAATGACATCGCCATGGGGTCGCTAATGCAAGGAGAACAACACCGGTATTCCTTCCATGCAAATATCATGCGCCGGATCAATAAAAAAGGAAGTTCTATCGGCCTGACTGCGCAATACAATGATAGCAAGAATGACAACAATAACTTCTCTATCTCATCAACCACGTATTATCAGTTGAAGAACAGTGCAGGAAACGACTCCATACTCTACCGTAACCAATACTCATCGAGCCTGTCCCCCAACCGTCAACAAGGCATCGGGCTGATGTTCAGCCACCCTTTTTCCAAGAAGCTGCACGCACAAATCTCATATAACCTCAACTACAGTAAGCAGAAAAACGACCGCAATACCTACGACCTGTCCGGCTTTATGGAAGAAACGGCAGTACAACCCGGATATCTGCCCGAAGGATATGAAACGAGCTACATCGACAGCCTGAGCAACCGGAGCCATAGCAGTACCCTGCAACACGGAATCAACCTGCACTTTAATTATTCCGACACCATTTGGAACATCAATGCCGGAGTATCCGTGCAACCTGAGCGACGCAGCCTGAACCAGAAAACAGGCCTGCATAGAGCTGATACCACCCTCCATTCAGTCGGCTTTCAGCCTATGCTTTTCATCTCATGGCAGAAAAAGAGAAACAGGATAACCCTGAATTATTATGGAAATACCTGGCAACCATCATTATATGATCTGATTTCACCAACCAACAACAGTGACCCGCTCAACATCACGCGAAGCAATCCTAACTTGAAGCCTACTTATAATCAGTCTGTCCGATTGGAAGCACAAAATATGAAGGAAGGACTCTTTGCCACACTGAACTGGAACAACAGAATCAATAGTCAGACCCGTGCAGTGATCTACAACCAGCAAACCGGTGGACGTGAAACTTATCCGGTGAATATTAACGGCAACTGGAACATAAACGGTGTGTTCCGGTATCAGAAGCCCATTAAAAACTTTAATCTGAATGCAAATGCCGGAGGCTCCTTTGCACAGGATGTCAACCTCATCAACGAAAACCAGAGTGAACAACCCGAACGCAGTGCCACGCATAACACCGGTCTCAACAGTGACCTGCGCCTATCCTACCAACCTAAATGGGGTAATCTGGACCTAAACGGGAGGTGGAACTTCCAACATTCTTCCAACTCACTTTTAGAGACGGATACATATACACGCAATTACACCTTCGGATTGAACGGTTTTGCCGATTTACCGGGAGGTATACAGCTGAGAACAGATGCAAATTATTCCTTCCGGAACGGTACAAACATAAAAAAAGGGGAAGACGACCAGATTGTCTGGAACGCAAGCATCACATGGCGTTTCCTGAAAAAGAAACAGGCGGAGGTATCAGCCAACTGGGTGGATATACTCAGCCAGCAGAAAAATTATTTTCGAGGCACAATGGCTGATGGCCTTTATGAAAACCATACGCAACAAATAGGCAGTTACTTCATTGTCTCAGTGAAGTATCGCTTCAACCAGCCTCTTCACAAATAGTTGGCGTTTCTTGTGGAGGAACAGCCTGTACCGAACGCAGTCCACGAGGTGAGATTCCGAAATTCTTCTTGCAGAAGTTAGAGAAGTGAGGCAAAGATTCGAAGCCATATTTATAACAAATCTCAGAAATAGTGGCATTTGTGTAACGAAGTTCGTAAACAATGCTCTCTTTACGTTTCTCCAACATCCATTCATAAACAGGTTTATGGAATACAGAATTGAAGATGCGCCGGAAGGTAACAGTGGTGTATCCGCCTAACTGGGCAAGTTCTTCTACCGTCTTCACTTTCAGATGGTTTTGCAGGACAAAATACTCAAAGCTGGACGTATAGCGGGAAAGTGTATGCACCAGCATCGAAAGATCATAATCGGAGTAGTATTCTCCCAAAAGAAAGGCAAGTTCTTTTCGTTTGAACGAAAGCAGTTCCCGACAAATCTTTTCTTTCGCCAAATAGGATTTGGAGGCGTCCAGAAAGAAACGCAACTCCGGAATAATTTTTAATGGAGTGAATATCAGAGGCGGAGTTATTTCTTTCATAATGTATTTATAACGTTCCTCACAGAAAAACTCCGGCTGATTAAAACGATAACAAACACATTCCACGTCCGTCAGAGCTAGAATCTCATATTTTGAACCAATGGCTTGAAGAATGAACTCCCCCGCACGTAAAGTAGTTCCGGCATATTCCTGACTGTTGACAAGCACTTCTCCTTTCAACAAAAAAATCATAATGTTTTCTTCGCATTTTTGAGCAGGAAGGTGGAAGCCTCTTGAATGAGAGGCATAAATAATCGCATTACCCACAGCCTTAGGGCACTGCTGACACGACATGGCCGCACCACATGCAGAGTAAGTTTGCATTGCAGATTGAATGTTTTTTGTTTGTTTTGTGCGGCAAAAGTAAGAATATTCCGGGAAGGAACAAAAAAATCCCCGAAGACTTTGTGGGAAAGAAGGTCTTCGGGGAAGGAAATTTATAGGATTATTGTTCTAAAAAGCAGTCTTAATCAGATGTGTATTCGCTTAAAATTATCATCCCATTGCTTTCCTGCTGATTGAAGCTCCAGCAAAAGTATATCCATCTTCTCTTGTATCAACCTTGATTATCTTTGGTAAATGTAACCATAAACTCTTTGCATTTACGTTTATCGGGTCGAGCGGCTGCGACAGAATACGGACTGTATTTTTCGTATATATCAAGACCACGTCCCATTGAAATTACCCAACCATTATCAGTTTTGATACAACGATCGTGAAATTCGCGGAACTTATAGTCAAGCTCAATGCCATAGCCGATCATATCGTCTTTTATATCATCCAGTTTGTCTATAAGGTCAGGTATTTTATCTTCATCTTCACTAGTCACCAGATGCACTTTGAGATCATCCACATCACGTGTGTCAATGAGCATCGTCAGAAATTCCATAAGATTCTTCACTTGCCAACTTGCTCGGATGTACGGGTCTTCAATAGTAATTTCAGTTGCATCCTTTAGATAATCGGCAAAAAGGGATTGATAGGTGACGCCGGTCTGTCCCAAGCGGAAGAACAGATTCTTTTCCTGTAAGGGAATAAACCTTTTGCGAGGCTGTCGTTCTGAAGAAGGTTCTTCTTGCCTTGTTGTTGCAACTCCATCCTGTAAAAGCATTATGTCGCTATCATTCATTTTTGACGTAGCAGTATTACCTTGTGAAGTGTTCTTAGGGATGATAAGTGCATTGCTTACCTTTTCTAAAGTCTCTACATTAACCTCTATGCCATCTTTCTCGCGCACATATCTGAACTTTGCAAGCTCTGCCTTAAACGTCTCATCCACAATATATAACTGATCTTTAACACGCTTACGACTTTCGGCAGCAAAATCTATCAGTTCAAAAGCCTCTTCGTCTGTCATATTGCCATCCGGATAAATCAACTTCACCATGCCGGAAAAGGTTTTTCGGATAGCCAAGTGATCACGTTCAGAGAGGGAACCGTCAAACTTAGCATAATCCTTCAATAATGCCGTCAAATCTTTATTGCGCAGATTGTGCAGAATAGCTGCTATGTAATCGGTAATCAGACCGTATCCCTTCGAGAAGCTATCTTTCTTCAACATCTTAATCTCCCAACCCGGGTTGTAAAGATGGATGCGGTCTAAGAAGGCACCCTTAATAAACGAAGTAGGGATTGATTCAAAAAGATGGCTATTCTTTAACATATAAGGAACCGTGTGCTTCGTATTACCCACAAAGCACATGGAAGCCGAAGCCTCATGTGTACCCTTACCACGGTTGAAAGATTTATTGGCCAAGTAGTTTTGCATGGTATCAATCAATACAGCATCTACGGCACGGCCTTTTTGCTGTTCAAACTCATCCCACGCCACTACATCCCAGTAGCCCACTAATCCTAGAATCTCTTTATTACCGCTCATCTTGACAAACAAACGGGGACTGGTCACATCACCACCGCTCACCAAAACGCCATAGGGTGATAACTCCTGAAAGACATGACTCTTACCAGTACCTTTAGGTCCCAGTTCCATAAAGTTGAAATTATTTTCAACATGAGGGAGCAGACGAGCTAACGTAATGAATTTTTCACGGCGATTTAAAGCGTCAGGATTCAGTCCTACGGTATGCATCATAAAGTCCAGCCATTCCTCAGTGGTGAAATTCTTGCGCTTATCAATGTAATCTTGAACATCCACATTGGATATTTGTACAGGCTTCAGGGTCTGAATTTCCCAGCGCACTTTAATATCTTCGCCTGATATGTAACCAATAGTGACGATACACCAAACACCATTTCCTGATAAGAGTTTGGGGTTATCTGTCACATATTGAGTGCCAATAGGTACATTGGCAAGACCTAAGTTGGCAAAATGAGCCTGATACTCGTCTGCTTTCTCATTGAGGGTAACAGTCACCTTGTCGATGATACGATGGCGACCCTGCTCACGGATTTTACCCTTAATGGCTTCAGACTCCGCACGATGCACATAGTTATTTTGGATGACCTGCTTCACTTTCTCCAAGCCTTCTTCTATAGCTGTTTCGTCATCGCAGGCACAATACTGTCCAAGCAAATATTCCAATACATATGTAGGCACAGGAAGACCTCCCTTTACAAGGAAAGCCAAATCTTTACGAACCACTTTGCCTATAAAGGCATTCATTATTTTTTGTTGTAGTGTCATATCTTAAAAATCTTGTTCTATCATTGTATTATTCTTCACGACCTCCTTGATAAGAGGGTTCAGGCGATCTTCTTCGTCATACACACGCAACTGCAGCATACCTGAAGGTACTGAATGGTTCAAAGTTAGTACAACCTCGTATACTCTATTATTCAAGTTGGTCGTATCAGCACTATCAAGCGTAATAGTTTGTTCGCCGGTCACAGGTATGTCACCTTGATATACTTGACAAACCACCTTACGTTCAACTACCGTCATAGAAACCGCTTCACTTTGTATCAATTGAAATTTTACTCTACTGCTTACCATCACAAGATTGTGATCAACCAATGCCACACCCACTTTATTGGTCTTATCAGAACGTTTTTGCGAACTATGAATCACTGGAATAAGCATTTCCTGCAAAGTTGCCCCACCATGGGCAAAACTATATCCACCGGAAGCCGCTAAGCGGTTGGTCCCCATGGGTACTCCTATATAGACAGGAGCATCGGTTTTCATTCCCGACACTTTGTCCAATGGCATTGTCACCACCCCTTCTTGTGCGGTAGGTTGGTCACTCACGTAGTAACGCGTTTTCTTCTCGATAATACCTGCAACTGTCACCGCATGTTTATCCTTCTCTGCAAATTCTACGTCATTATAGAGAAAACCATGATCGGCTGTAAGCACAACATTCGTCACATTCCAAGAAGCATGAAGACGACGAATCAGCACAGCGAGCTGTTCAATGACCTTACGACATGCCGCAATCACATCGCCGGCATCGGCTCCATGGCCGGCAGCATCAATTGTATCATGGAAGATATAGACCAACGGACGTTTAAACAGTGCACGTGCCGTCTTTTGGTCCGCTTTGATCACTGTTTCGTAGTCCACACAACAAGCATCTTCCTTGTATTTGGCCACCTGCGCCGATCTACTCTCTAATGTGGCCAATACTTCACTATCTACCAACATTTCTTTGTTCTTCCATATCAATGAGGTATGAGGCAGAAGGGCTGGCTTACAGTATTTGGTTTCAGTAGGCAGCATGGCTCGATAAGCTGATAGTTTTGCTATATGTCTCTCTTTGGCCAGCTCCTGCATCAACTCTGCCGCCACTTCATAACGCAGTGCATCAGAAATGATTACTACCTGCTTACTACTGCTGCCACATTCATTTACATAGAAGTCCTCCTGCTTTTTCAACGACAGACCATCAAAGTAGTCGCCTTTTTCTATCACACAGGTCATCCATTCCAGATTGAAGACATTGACCATTCGTGCATATTCTCCGTCAAACTGTTGCTTCAGTCTGTTCAAACAGGTAAGTATAGGAATATCCTTTGACAACAACTTATGATATTCTTCCAAAGCACAACGATAGAAGGTGTCAAGCCTATAAAAGTCGTTCGTATAGAGTTGCACGTATGTTTCCGGAGTATTCAGCTTCAGGCTACCCAGTCCTCTTACCATTTCGTAGTAAAAAGCCATTTGCATCAAAAAATTTATAACTTGTTGAAGCACACTATCAGCAGGAAGCTTTTGGGAAAGCAAACGCAAACGTTCTTGCATTTCAGCAGGTTCTGCCACGAGTTTGTTATCAGCAATCTCTTGCAAAATAGGCCAACCTAACTCTTCTGTCAAGTAATAGAAGGAAGCATCCATACCATAAATAGTTATCAGTTCCTTTTCTCGGATATCAGCACCTAACCCTTTCATCAGTTTCGTGAATTTATCTGCAAACTCTCGATCACGTGTGCCCTGCTCATAGATACGGTTCATTTGCTCCAATGCTATGCTGCTCTTGATTTTATAAGCCTTGTAGGAGTCATCGGCAACCACATCAAGAAGTTGGGTGATGCTATTATACTTCAAGCTTTCCACCAACTCTTTCACCTTCACGTCTTGGTTAGGATTGTAACTAAATCCAAATATCTTGGTCAAACGCTCATCAACTGCTTTCTTGGCGTCCTTATTTCGTTCCAACTTGTGATAGAAATCCAACCGTCTCTTATTTTCTGAATCCAATCCGAGTATGAACATTCTCATGATAATATTTTCCCATTCCAAGAGTTTCTTTTCGCTCAGATAAGAAGAAATAAAACCACGAATTACTACATCCTCACTGAATGCTTCCGGCGTGAACCGGTCTTTCAACATTGCATTTATCTTATTCGACATCAGTTCACCGATATGACGGCTGATAAAGGCACGGAATTTCTCAGGAAGATTATATTGTTGCATGAAAGCGGCATAATCTTCCTCTTTATATTCCATGTTCGCTTTCAGCATGTCCATAAGAGGGAATTTGAGTTGCTGTTCTTCACTGATTGGATAGGTACCTAAGGGGAAGAGTAACACCACACGTTTATCTTTCCATGTGTATTCAATGTTATATTTGGTGTTGAACCAAGCTCCATCAAATACTTTATAGATATATTCAGTTCCCCACTGGCAGTCTGCCAAATCATTCATAATGATATTTGCCTTATCAAAGATGAAGAGGACATGTAACTGTGGATTACGCTGGAAATAATTGTATATTCTTTCTTGAGTCATAATGATTACTTCTTTCTATACTTTTGGTTCATATCAAAAGGATTGTTTGGAATGGTTCGCTCCAAATAGCCTGCATCTACTAATTCAGTAACATACCTTTTGATATTACTATTATGATATTTCACTCCTACTCTCTCAAGTATCTCCCGGCTACTTCTCGGTACACTACAAAAATTCACTATATCCTTTTGCTTATTGGTAAGTTTCACCTGATGAGTGTTAGGGGATTCATCAAAAGTGTTAGGGGTAGTGTCTAAGTCGACCTCAAAAGTGTTAGGGGTAGTGTCTAAGTTGGCCTCAAAAGTGTTAGGGGATTCATCAAAAGTGTTAGGGGTAGTGTCTAAGTCAATGTCTAAATCCTCATTCCTCTTTATTGTAATCAGAAACTCATGTATCCGTTCCTCATTCGTGAACTCTACTTGTACACCCTCCTCCAAGGCACGCTGGATGCCACTACCTGCACCTGTATAAGGGAGAAGATAGATGGCATTACTGAAAAGGAAATTGTTACGGGGCATCGAAGTGCCATTGGTAATGTCTTCCACTTGCAAACCGTTAGGCAAGGTACCCGGACTGTGAATCTCCACTCTATTATCAAAGATAAAGATACGTATGGGAGCTTTCCAATTCAGCGAACGATGAACCAGTGCGTTTACCACAAACTCCATCAAGCTCACGTATGGAATCTCAAGCTCACCCAATGAATTGAACTCTTTTTCCACTTGCACATTCTTGAGGTTGCGAGTGAAGAAAGACATAATGGTCTCAAACTGATGCAAAAGATTTCCTTCCATCACTGCATCGTTCACCTTGTCTCGAAATACCTTACCTCCAATAGAATTGCCTACATAACTGATACACTTCGCCGTCATCACAGGCAACCAACGCTGAATATATTTTCCAAACAGCAACATGGCAGCCACTGTAAGACTCCCATCTGGACGGATAAAGCGCAAGTTGCGCATCAGCTTATTGATATCATGTCCTTTGGCAATTGCGTTGGCTATCTCATCCAGTGATGCTTCCTGCAAAGCATCATCAATCATTCCTTTTTTTTCCAATACCAGAGCAAATCGGTTTTGCAGGAACTGTTTGAGCGTATCTTCGTCCAAATCATCCAACGTAGCATCTTTAACAGCGGCTTCATCAGGGGTAAAGTTACCACACTCAGTCATCATCTCCGCCAACTCCGCATTATCGAAAACCTTACGTTTATCCGCTCCATTCTTCATCCATACGATACCTTTATTGTCATGGTAAGGTTTGTTATTTCCTTCTTTAATAGTAGCTATCACCACACTGCCTCCTTCAATGCTGACTGTATCTATCTCAAGTAAGATGCCAGGCACCACATTCTCCGAAGCCATATTGCTGAGCAGATTAGTGGCTTCCTGCACTTCGGCATACGACAACGGATTAAAAGCTCCTGTCTTATCGTTGATGCCAATGACAAGTTGTCCCCCGCGAGCGTTACTCATGGCAACCAGTTCGCAGCCCATATCGTATTTATCCAAGATACGTTCTTTGAACTGTACCTTGCTCACTTCACCGAGGTCTCTGAGTTTCAGTATATCTTCAGCTGTCATGTGCAATTACGACAATATTGTTTTAAATATTATTTCTGCATTATATCTATTATAACTCCGGAATCACTTCAAAAAGCTCTTCCAGCTTCTCGGAAAGGTTATTGTAGGTCTTTTCCTTCTTAAAATGTTCAAGTGGGGTTATCTGTAACCGGTATTCATCATCATCAATATAACTACTTCCCTCTATCGTTTCAAGTAGTTCTTTTGCATATTTTTTTGTTTTACATTCCAATTCAAAGCACAACTCATGATGCTGACAGAAACCCACCCAAAGAGTACATTTATGCCTTTCTTGTTTAAGCCAAATGTCCTTACCAAAACTATCACCATATTCTTTGTACATACCAAGTTGATTCTCGTCATTATAAACGAAACCATAGTTCTGAACAATGTCATAGGCAATTTGAGATCGCTCGGTATCTAACGCAACCTTAGCGAATTGCTTTCTTGGAATAGCAATCATTATATGCCCTTCATACAAATAGATCCTGAATACAGATTTTTTCTGTATTTCCTCGTTGACAATCCAATCATATAGCTTAACATCCCTTCGTAATCTTTCGACTGCCATGTCACAGTATTCTTTATCAGTGTATGTTGCGCCAAACCAAGGAATAAATCCTTTTGCATTATCAATGTATGATGCTAATACACTCTTTATGCCATCTTCATTGTCTTGGCTAAGTACATCAGACAACATAAGGCGCACTTTATCATGCGAGGCAAGAATGTTTTTCAGATACTTGTTTATTTCTGCTCTTTCTGTAACATAACGCTCTTTAAGTTCATCCCAAGTAGTAAATTGACTGACAATTGCACGAATAAGCAGGTGCTTCTTTCTGTATATTTCAGAAATACCATTCTCATCAAACATATCCTTAGCAAGTTCATAGCTATGTTTGTATTCAGCTAATGACATACCTTCTTCATAAAAGAATAGTACCATACCTTTGAAAAATGGATGCTGCTCTGCCTCTACAAAAGCATCAAGCCAGTGTTCTTCTTCTGAGATACGTTTGGCTTTCTCAACTTCCTCTATCAATGCTCTGTTCTCACGTTCGTCGGTGTTATCATCCTTCCATTGAGACAGAGCTTCGTAAAACACAATGCCTTCTCCGGATCTCCTCGCTATATTACGAATAACAGCAGAGAATTTTCTAATCAAAGATGATACAGGTGTCAAGCTGTCAATGTTTGTGTTCTCAACCACATTCCATACAACACGCATCCATTGTCTGAATGTATGAACATCAAACGTTCTGTAAGCTTCAATAAACTCAATGACAGCTCCAAAAACAATAAGCTTAGTCTGAGTCATCTTAGATGCTGCGTTGCAATAGAAGTCATCACCTCCTTTAGAAATATCTTTCTCCCATGAAGGAACCATCATTTCATAGATAGCCTTCTTTGCATCCTTGTAGTCGTATTCGTAAAACACATCAAGCACTTTGTCAAGGGTAAGTACATATTCGGGATGCCTATTAAGTAACTGCTCGAACTCTTGGAATCCGAGATATTCATTTGCTTCGCTTCTGTTTTCCGCTTCTGTATATATATGACGCAAAGTCTTATCCTGACGCATATCTCTGTCCGTGACAATATCTTTTGTTGAAACGATATACTTACAAGCAAATAAACGTGAGAAGAAACTCATGTAAGCGGCATCAAAGTTTTCAAAGCCTTTCTTCCAGAAGATGTCAATCCACTTGGCATCAAGTTTTACGGAGAAATTAAAATTAAATTCAGCCTTCTCCCCACTATCTTTCTTATACAAAGAAACCTGTTGTTTGAATGGCTTGTACTCCTTACCACTGATGAAATTCGTTAAATCCGCCTTAAAGTTTTCGAACGGGCTCAACTGCAAACCACGGGCATTCATCTTAATGTACAGCTCCTCAGAAAGATTGAAATAACCAAGTGACTTTACATAAAACTGAATATTATCCAGTTTCTTGTAAAGTTCATTGCTTTCCTGATTATTGTATCTTACATGGATAGCATCAAGCATAGTAAGCATGGCACAGATAGTACTATCTCTGTCAAATGATTTAAAGTACCACTTTGCTTGTCTTATAGCTTTAGAAGGTATTGTTTCTGACAAGTCAATTCTATATGACGACAGTTTCTGGCAAAATACAGTAGAAGTTGAACGTGTCTCATAAACAAAACGGCTCAAGACATCACGAATTTCTTTATCAGTCTCATCTTTCTCATTAAGTTCCCGGTTAGCTATATACCAATGAACAAGGAATAGCGTTGTCATCCGTTGCTGACCATCCAGTAATTCCATGATGTATGTGTCATTAGAAGGGCGAACAATACCATATATGAAGTTGAAGTCAAAAACTTCATCTGTATTGAAGTTCGCAAACATTTCATTAAGAAGCGTGTTACGAACGTATGTACAAACACCATCTTGCCGTCCCTGGGCGTATGGACGTTGAATCTTAGGGATGACTATCTGATTGACCTTTACCTTTGTATCTTTGTTTAGGTCAAGATCTTTCTTATATATATCTATAAATGTATATCTTTCGCTCATTGTTAGTCCTCCTCATTATTAACATAGGTAATAAGTGCATCATAAATGTACTTGTGATATGCTTCCATATCTTCCTTCATCCACAAAGAACGGTTTGTTCCTTTGGGGTCAAAGAACTTGGCAAAAATATATTGCGTTGCGACAGGTACGAATACACCTTGCTTTATACGTTCAATGATGATGCGACGTTTGGTACAGAACAGACTGTTGCCATAAGATCTATTAGTAGAAGCATCAAGAAGAGTTAAGTTGCCGATAGTATTCTTGATTTCTTCGTCTGCTTCTACCTCCTGAGCATTCTTCTTCAGGAGGTTGATAGCATCATCCAAAGCATTCCCTTCAAGTTTCTGCTGAATCAAAGATTTTTCTTCGTCCTTTAAATCCCCCGAGCGGTCATCCATAGCTGTCTTGATCCAGTCTTCCTTGTCTTTGTCCTTCTTTAAGTTATTGGTGTGGAAAGAGTCAATATGCTCTATATCCCAATTTTGAGCACTAAGCACATCGAAGGGAAACTTATAAACATCTGATTCTGATTCCAATTTCTGATTCTGTTCGTTCAGAAGATGAATATTGAGAGTCAGCAACAACTTATAGATAGTATCATGTTCCTTATATGTATTGAGAATAGCCTTTTTTTCCTGATCAATCTTGGTACCACGCAAATGATATGAAATACGTTGTTTCAGATAGTTTTCAAAATCCTCTCGACATGATGTCTCTGGCATATACTCGAAATGAAGAACAAGTCTACATAAATCTTCGCCACACTGACTGAGTAAGCCAATGAAGTTGTATGTAGAAGGAGAACAGAACCAGTCATCAAGGGTACGAAACAGTTCCATTACCTCATTCCATGCTGATGCTACCTCATGTTGCAGATCTTCACCCATTTTGCCTTCAAAGCGATTGTAGTAGAAACGGAATATCTCGCTCTGTCTTGTGTCTGACAATAGTTCATCAATCTCTTTGATCTTATTATCCCATTCATCTTCGGAAACCTCTTTGAGAGCATTCTTCTTATATATAAGATTAAAAAGAAGGTCAATGCGGTTAGGCATATCGGAACTTTTCTTCTGCAAAAAGTACCAAAAGTTATTGGCATGAAGAGTGTTTTCTATAAACTCCCATTCCAGCGACAACTCTGACTGTTTGATATACTTGTCACCTGAAGTAAAATTCTTCTTCAACAGGAACAGGCCTTTTATAAGTTCGGCATCTGTCAACCGAATTTTACCTGTATTAATCTTTTGAAATTCCTTGACATTATTCTTTTCCTTAATCTCCGCAATTTCATACCACAGCACTTGAACTGAACCTCCCTTTGTGTCGCTCATTCCATTCAAAAGTTTAAAGAATGATGTGCGTATGTTATCAAGGCTACCACCTAACTGATAGCGAATATTTATATTCTTACCTTCGGTCTTAATCCACTCACCAATATATTTAAAAGCATTAGCCATATGGAAGAAGTCAACATTCTCCTTAATGTCATCCTTATTACTATCACTAAGGGTTTTCATTGATAACCCCTCAAGGAACTTTGAAGAACCATCACGAGTTGCATAACAGATATGATATAGCTCCTTTCCATCTTCTTCTTCCCTCAGTGTCTCTGCATTCCATCCCTTTTGGTCGAGCAAATATTTGTAGAGTAGAAAAATGGTGGTAAGACGCTGCTGACCATCAATAATCTCCCATACGCTATGCTCCAGAATACTATCATTATACTCCGTTCCGAGGATGGATTTCAACTTGTCTTTGTCAGTAATAGGACGCGCAATCACCGGTTGAAGACAGTAAAACTGATCTTGTTTCTTTTCCTTGCCTTCATTTGCAAAATCGTTGGCAAAGCAAAGTAAGTCGCGAAGCAAATCGCCAACCTGCTTTTCTGTCCAGCGATACCCCCTCTGATAAGAGGGTATATAGAGACACCGTCCATCAAGAAGTTCACCTATAGCATATTGTTTTATAGAATTGTCCATTGTTCTTTTTATTTTATTCGTTGTAATACATCACCCAATTTAGCATAGTTCACCACCACCCCATCATCAAGATCAAGAGGAATGGCTTGTTCGGCTACTACGGCGAGGCGGTCGTGATATTCGCGGCACTCTTCGAGCTGCTTGTTCAGTGTATCAAGATGTTTGCGCTCAGCGATGCTGAGGTCGGCTGCACGGGCGGTGAGATCGGCAATCTTGCGGCCCAACGTTTCGATGAAGGGCAACAGGTATTTGCTGCGGATGCGCTCAGGGGTATAGGGCGTCATGCGATGCAGGTAGGCAATACATTGAAAGGTACCTTTCTTGCTCGCAAAAAGCCAGTAGATAGGGCGGTTCTGATACATCTTCTTATGGTCTTTCCAGAAGTCCTTCTGCCAATACTGCTCGATGGTCTTACCAAGGGTACGTTCTATGTAGTTGAGATTCTCCACCTGATGCTCGGCACCAAACACGTCGCTTACGAACTGGGCAGTACGCAGGCAGGCATTGTCGGTGAAACCGCTATCGGCGGCCATAAGAGGGAAAATACCGTCATCGTCTATCTCGATGGTGTGACCGCGATAGGTGTAAGAAGCCAGCTCCTCGGCCATAGGTTCAGGGTGAGCGATATGCAGACCGGGCTTACCCAAGCGATAACGCCCCATCCATGCACCGGCGGCATAGCTAAGAAGTTGCTTTAATATTACTTCGTCGTGCCATATCAAGGCATTGCTTTCGACACCCACTTCTCCCTGTTGTAAGATGGTGACTTCGTCAAGGGGGACATCGGGCGTAAGTTCATCTTGCAGGCCATAGATGTCGATGAACTGACGGTTGAGTTCTTCTTCGTTGGCGTGGAGTTGCATGAACTTGGTTTCCCACTTGGTTTTATATACGTTCATACGCCACTCCAAGCTGTTAAGTTCAGGAGTGGCAAGATCAGCACAGATGCCGTGGAAGGCAGCATACTCATTCATGATGTCAAGGTATTTATCTTCGTTATCGAAGGCAATAAGCTCGTTCTGCTCAAAGTTCCACGAGGTTTCGTGAGAGTCCCAATCAAGTTTACTAATTGCAATATTTTGTTGAACCATACCATTAATATCAGAATACCTTTCTTCAATATTACAAGCTGGTATTCTTGAAATTTGACCAACTTCAAAATTTAATGTAGGAGATAATATTTCAAGTATCTTATGCACAAACTTTGAATTCAAGTATGCCAAGTAGTAAGAGTATTCTTCATCACTATTAAAGAACATACTCATTGCCGCACAATCATAGATAAACCCATCTGGATAATATCTGAAGGATATATCATTAGAACATACTTTAGGCCAACTTAAGCTATGTTTAAAATAGTATGAAGGGTTACGAATAACAGCCCCTTTAAAGGCGTATAGTTTCTTGCCATTATCCATCCAATTTATTACATAATCTTGATTACCATACCAACGTCTGAATCCTCCACCCTTATTATGGGCAAACCATTTCAGTCCCGACTCCTTTGCCTCCTCAGCCGATTTCATTCCAAAGCCAATCTTTTCAAGATTGACTTCATGCCAATATCTGAGAAATCTCGCATTGTCTGCTGTTGCTAAGCCCTGTGTTGGCTTGCAAACAGCAGACAATGCGAGATTTCCCGCAAAGCGGGATAAAAATTTTTCAGAAACCCAGTATCCTATTGGGCATCCCGGAATCTTCTCAAAGTTTTCCTGCAGCACATTGGGGTAGTATATCTTTGCACCTTGTTCGACCGTATGCAAAAACATCCGTTCCTTATCCACACAGCATTTGCCTTCCACCAAGCGAAAATACGCTCCGCTTCGATTGGCATTGTGCTTTGCCACCACGAAAGTTGTATTCTGCACCACTTCCCCACTCAACTCGTCAAAAGTACGAGAACCGAGATGAAGCATACTCTCAATGTGACAATTGTCAAGCAACGTCTTACGTAATTTCTCGAACGAAGAGAGGAACATCCAGCTCTGCATATTAATCATACCGTAACGACCATGCGCCTTCAGTCGGTCGATGGCAAGTTCCATAAATACAGAGAAAAGGTCAGCCTTTCCATCCTCATAATTCTTCTTCACATACTTACTCAACACCTCATTCATATTGCCTCCACCCATATACGGTGGATTCATCACCAAAGCATCATATTGCTCTGCCAATGCTATCACCAATGCTGCCGCTTCATTCTCAGTTACCAAAGAAGCCACCCATTCCCAAGCAGCGGGTGTAAGGTTAAACTTCATGATGCTACCCAAAGAGTCGGCATCCTCCAGCAAGGCATTGACGGCATCAATCTCTACCGCTAATCGGGTATCGGTGGGCAAAGGCAATTGTACCTTCGGCATCGTCAACACCCGGGGCAAGCAATGCGCATCAGCAAAGCTATGATCGTGTTGACAAGCCTTCAGCGTCAATGCAAAGAGCGAAAGCTGCTGTGCACGAGGATCGAGGTCGATACCAGTGAGGTTGTCCATGAAGATATGCGTGATGGCTTCGCTACGAGTGTACCCCTCTGTAATATAAAGATCGTAAAGCAGATCGAAGCACTCATTAAGGATATGCCCCGAACCACAAGCGAGATCTGCCACCTTGAGGTCAGTCAGTTCATTGTAATGAAGTACCGCATCGGCAGGTGTCGGTTCGGCTGAATCCACAAGATATTGCCACTTCGACTTCATCATCGAAGTAGCAGAAGGATTATTATCAAGATAGATACGCCCCACCGTATTCTGTACCATGTACTTCACAATCCAGTTAGGCGTAAAAATCTGCGTGGCGGCAGGAATCTCATCAGCCTCAAACTTACCCTTCTTGGCAAACACCTCGTCCTTGCGCTCACTGATGTAGAACTGGTAGAGCCAGCCAATGAGTTCGGGTGAGCGAAATTCCTCATCAGTAATAAATTCGGTGTGATTCAGGAGGTCGATAAAACCATTCTCCGCTAAGATGTTGGCAGGAAGCAACAGTTCGGTATAATCTTCCATCGTGCCGAAGCAACGTTGCAGGATGGGATTTGCATGACACCATGCCACCAAAAGTACGGCAAACTGCTCGGTAACCTTCGTATCATCATCGAGCAACTCCAGAAGGTGACGCTTCGCAACTTCCTCCATCGGCGGGAAGAGTCCTTGACGGGCTTGGTTCACTATCTGCGGAGTGCGTGCAGAATCAGCGTATGTACTTACCGGTTCGCAGAGTCCGTTCTTCTGCAAGATGCGAATAGCTACAAGTCGATTGAACCAAGTATAGGCTGCCTGCTCGTACACTTCATTCACGCCCTTAGCCTGCACTTGCTCATAGAGACGCATCCATTGGTGGTAAAAGCCTTCGGGAAAGGTCTGCCCGTTCCAAAGCGTGCCGCCTTGCAAGAGTTGCGGTTTCAAAATCTCGGGCACTTCGCCCTTGCGGTTGAAGCCCAAGCCGGTCAGTTTGGCGGCAATACCCGCCTTGAGTATATTGCGTGCTTCAGTAGCAAATTTCTTTAATCTATTGGTATCCATCTATCCAATTTCTTTATTCATTATTTGATAATCATCACCGTCTCGCCTTTCTCTATATGCGCCATCAGTTGCTTCTTGAGTCGGGCAAGATACTTATCCACATCAGCCTCAGTGCCAATGGGCAAAGTAGTACGAGTTGTCAAGGCGACCTGTGTAGGATGCTTCTTAGCTAAAGTTTCGTCATCATCGCCATTCTTATCATCGTCACCACCAATCTTTGGTTTTGACTTCGGCTTCGCCGCCAATATCTTTGCCGACTGTTCGCCAAAGAATGCATTAGTATCGAGGTTGGCCTGCAATACGGGGATACTATCCGATTGCGTTTTGAGTTTTACCGTAGCCTCTCGGTCAGAGAGAACAGAAGTCGATACCTCATTATCCTTGCAGCCTTGCTCCAGCTGAGCATACGTCTTGGCATACTCTTCAGAGATCTGTTTACGCAGTTCCGTCCGCTTAGCGTCAATGGCTGCGGCAAGGGTGTTGCGAAGCTTCATATAGGTGCGGATGGCAATGGGCCATGCTGCACTCTCGATACCCAGCAACTGCGTAGTCTCTTCGTGAAGTTCGGCAGATACGAAGCTAAAATTATCCCGATTATCACGCACAAATCGGAGAATATCTTTATAATTGGCCATCTGATCCTGAGCGAATTGCACGACTTCTTTGCAAGTGTCGAAAAGAGTGCGTGCCTGTTCCTGCTCGTCCATCACACGACGGAAATACTTCAACGGATCGCGCTCAGCAAGCCAACCTTCAAGCAGGGTCACCATCTCGTCGAGCGGTGCACTGAAAGAGTATGCGGCATTATCCTTGTAGAGTTGCTTGTAGCGTGCTACTACATTCTCGACACCTCGTACATTCTCCTTTTCACGACTGAGACGGAATAGTTGGGTACTATCGGTGGTGGAGAAAGATTCGCTCACCCCAAAGATATTCTTCCAAGCGGCAATGAAGCCATTAATCACCTCGGGCGAAATGGCAACAGCCGGACGAATGGTAAACTTATTGGTTTCGCTCAGCAAACGGTTTGCCACAATATTCACTTCCACATTAGGATTGTTACTATAGCTATAGTTACGCTTATGCCGACGCACGAGTTCGTTCACTACATAAAGGGTACAGATGCCATCCCAACCGTATGGAGCTTTGGAGAACTTGGCTACCACATCACTCACGTTCAGTTCCTCATATTGCTTGTTGAGGTAAATCTCCACTTCGTGCTCGGCTTCGGTAAGCGAGGCATTTAATCCTTCGTAATCACCCGGATTCACAGTACGAGAAATAGTTGCTCTGAGCTTGTCGCTATTTCGGGGTATTTGCAGTAAATCTACCAGTCCAGCTTTAGTGTAGATGCCGGAGAGATGTTTCTCGATGGCAGCCAGGTATCGGTCGTTACCTTTTTTATTACCCAACTCTACATCATCAATCACAGAGAGACCACTCACCAAGGGACAAGTGTCGAGAATCTTCTGAAACTCCCGTTCAATGATACCGGTCATCACTTCGCCGGCACGTTTCTTGAACTCTTCGCGCACGGCAGCATTCTCGTCGCTGGTAGCAGGATTGGTAGTCATATAACTCTGCACCTTGCAATACCAATAAAAGTTATTGCGCAGGCGAGCATTAGCCCGGAATTGCGGCCCCACATAGTACACCAACCGATTGGACTGGTTTTGCAAAGCAAGCAGTTCGGGCGTATCATAATCATCATCCATCATAAACTCCAGCACTACATCCGGGTTATTACTGAGGTAGTTGCGCTGATTGATGGTCATACCCACGGCAAACACACGGGTTTTGTATTGCTCCTTGTTCTTCAACCCTTTCAGGTAGCGGTTAAAGATCTCTTTCAGCTCACCGGCCTGTAGATTATTGTCGGCTGTCTGGCTCTTAATCAACTCGGCTACCTTCATCTCCTCTTCGCTATAGAATGAGAAGTAGTCGGGCGCACCTTGTCGGCCCTGCTCACGACGAATGATATTGTTGTCGCAAAGGAAGTCCACCACTTTTTCTACCTCATTCTTCAGATTGAGGCGAGGCGTGGTCATATCGTTAATCAGCAACGTGGTGATATTGTCGAGCGTTGCCGGGAAAACCAGTTGATCCGTTTGCGAAATATTGCAAACCATAAAAAGGACATTGGCTACACGTACCGCCAGTTTCGGATCAGCGTATGTACGGGCTATGCGGATAGCATTGTCCACAGCCTTCTGTCCACGAGCTTGCAGACCCTCCTCGAACATATTGTTGTAAAGTTCATCAAACGAGACGAACTTACCCACCTCGGCCTGAGCATTGTTGGGAGCCTTGGCTGTAGCGTGAATCACTTTGATGATGCTTCGTTCGTTACCTTTCACCTCCTTGGCCACATACCCCAAGGCAAGGAAAGAATCGAACACCTGCATAATGAGTTTGAACTGATAAGGAACAAAGGGGTAGAAGTCGATAAAGTCAGTTTCCGTATCGTAACTTTTATACGCATTGGGTAACTTGAACTGGAGACTGAAGGCGCCTTGCTGCTGCTCGTACATGGCAGCTAAGTCGGTTTTCACTTCCGGTTTCTTTTCTAAAATACGCTTCTGCGTAATCACTTCGGGTTGCGTACCTTTGAGTGACACCTTCACCTCGAAACGACCTTTAATCTTTCCCTCCTTGTCCTTTTCTTCGCCAATATTGCAGTCGTCCATAATCTCGCTGAGGTCTTGCTGGGCCGTACAAGCCACCCATACCTGATTGTGGCAGGCTTCAGAGAGTTTGGTGATAATCTCCTGAAGATTCAGGTAACGGTCACGTTCCTTATTAATAAACTGGCTCACCTCATCGGCCAGCAATATCAAGCGGTAGTCTTCGCCTTTGTCCTTGAGATAGTCTGCCAGCTCCATGCCGAAGCGTTCGATGCTGATGGCATAGTCGCGCTTGTCGATATGGTTATAGAGAGAGTTGCGATCAAACTGCGGATTGAGTTCGACTGCGGCGTCTATGACCATCTCCAAGGCTTGGTCCACCAAGTCGGCAGCCTCGCTGGGATTGTTCCAATCGCCACCCATTTCGGCAATGGTTTCCTTAAATTGCTCCAACAGTCCACGTTCCATCAGCGGCTTTTCCAAAAGCTGCGCCAAGGTGAGGTTGAACTTGTTCAGTCCACGTTTGCCGTTAAACTCATCCCAAAACACCTGCAAGAAAGCCTTTTTCTTGTCGGTAGCCGCATTGTAGGAAGTTTCAAGGTTGAAGATGCATGTATCAATGGTGGCTATCTTGAGCCACGAAACAATATCCTGAACCTGTGAAAACTCAAACTGAAGGTTGTGCTTACCATCGAAGGGGTCAATTTCCTTCATGGCATCAAGTAAACGTTCTAAGGCTACATCACGGGTTTCGGGTGTGATGCAGTAGTCGAGGTACTTCAAGAAGTGAGATTTACCCGAACCGTAGTAGCCATCAATCCAAATACCTACATGGTCGTAGGGTTTGTTGTTCTTGATGGCATCCAAAATGCGGTAAAGTCCATTGAGGATTTCATCGGTAAAGACGTATTCCTTGATTTCAATATCAATGGTCTCTTTATCGAACTTGGTAGCAGAAACAGCCGGATTGACCGAGCGATTGATGGGCTTGATATATAAGTCTTTTAATTGCATAGTTTATTCGTTTATTAAATAGGTGGCACGATAAGTATGGTGGTCGTTCAGGGTATCAAAGAGTTTGAACGAATTTTGTTCCCGATGTCCGGGATAAAAGAGAATGATTTTATAACGTCCGGTTTCATTGTAATCTTCATATTTTGCCAATAGTTCATTGGCACGCAGATAGGGATACATGGTACCGATGCCATACATAAACACGTATGGTCGGCGGTATTCATCATCAATCGTAATATGCGCTACGATGCGCTCATGCAGGTATTTCACGAACTTCTCACTATGGGCATGACGCTCCAATGTGCTGAATATCTTATCACTCGTATCGGGTTGCGCCTGTTCTTTTTCGAGCAAATATTGCAGCATAGAGTCGAACTTGAGGAATTTCTGCCCATCAAGATAATTACAGAATTCTTCAAACAAGTCGAGCGTGAGTACATCCACATAGTTCGTAGGGCGGATAAGGTTCTGCTTGAACTCCTGTATCTGCCTACGAATATCATACTCCTTCTCCGCCGGGTATTGGTAGATGAAAAAGTTATAGAATAAGTCACCGTTCTCAGTATCCTGAAAGCCGGGACTATTAAGTTTATCATCCAATTCTTTTATGGTCATATCAAACTCTTTTTTATCTTTTCAATTTGATAAGGCTGCAACAAACAGGCTTCCAAAAACCAAGATTCACCAATCTGCAAATAGTATGGATAGTTGGTACAATCAAGCACTTGCAGTTGGTTAGTTCTATCGAGCATTCCTACCTTTCGCAAAATAGACAAATAGGCACTAATTACCTTGTTCTTCGTAGCTTCACTCCATGAATCAACAAACGCATCACGAGCAGATATTTCATTAAATTCCATGAGGATATCTTCCTTGTTTACAGACTTAGCGACGCTATTCCAACGACGTATCGTCACGTTTACATGAAAGTCAAAAAGTATTTTGTATGTCTTCAACAACACAAAAAAAAGGGCAATAGGCTGCTCTACGGAGGTCATCGCTAAAAAATCTTGCCAAAAAGCAGGAGGCATTACGTCATAACGACGGCTAATCTCTGCGATTGCTCTTTTTCTCGATGTTTCAGCATTAATCATCAGCACATGGTTGTTCAACTGTTCGTCTTTGAGACGCTCTCCCCTATCTGTGCTCTGCAAGAGAGGGAGCAGGGCAAGCGTCTCATTAAGGAGAAACCCTCCACCCGTAATTGCAGCGGTATAAGGGCTGTTCATCTTCATTGTCATATTTCATTCTTTCGATTTGGTTATCAGTTCTCGCACGTCAACATCCAAAGCATTTGCTATTTTGTTTAACGTCAAAAGATCGGGTTGTGACACGTTGGTGCACCACTTTGAAACTGTAGCCGGGTCCTTGCCTAACTGCTGAGCCAGCCATTTGTTGGTTCTCTTTTTCTCAACTAAGACTACTTTAATGCGATTCAAATCTGCCATAACTATATATAACATTGCGTTTGTCGCAAATTTAATGATTTTTTTGGGTCGAGCCATGGGTTTTGACGCCTTTTTTAGTGCGATATGTATCATTTTTCGCTTTATGATACAAAAAAATCCCCGAAGACTTTGTGGGAAAGAAAGTCTTCGGGGAGGGAGATTATGGGATTAGGAAAGGTTATGCAGCGGGAGTGGGAGTTACAGGGGTATCAGGAGTAACTTCATTACCAGCATCTTCAGTATTCCAATTATTGACATCAGTATCAAGGTCAATAGCGTCTCCACCCACAGGTAAAGTCAATTTATAACGAATATTTTGTCCAATTCCCCATGCAGGTGTCTCTGCAGGGAGAGTAACAGCCTTTGTACCAGTAAAGAAAGTATGCTCTCCCGATTTTGTCGTATAAGTTACTTCTATAGTTATACCAGCAGCAGCTTGAGGCAATAACATAAGTGAACCATTTGTATCATCTAATTTATAATACTCACCATCTTTTTCGGGCGAAGCAGCAATAGAATAAGAGTAGCTTTTATCTTCCGTAGCATTAGTAGTATTCCATACTCCATCACTTACACCAAAAGTATATTTAGCAGTTCCACCTAAAAGTCCCTTAATTTCTATATTGGATATAGCATAAGTATAATCAGGATTTTCGGGTTTATAAGAGAAATTTACGCGAGTTAGAATATGCTTAAATTTAAGTGTATATGTCCCATTATCCGCAGGTTTAGTTACATCAGAATGGTGAGCCACAACTAAATCAAGCTGACTTGCAGGCGAATCATTTACAGCAAAAGAAAAAGTAGGATAAGCTGTTCCTTCAGTCGCAAAATCTGTTATCGAAGAGGGATAAGCAAAAAACTGCATTTTTTCATCTATAGGCCAATAATAAGTTTTTGCTGCCTCCCATTTTCCTTGTCCACCCGTGTATTCAACTCCATCCATATAAGCACTGCCCAATCCTTTGGCTGGAATATTTGCTACATCAACAATATAAGCATTTACTTTAAAAGCCTTAAAGCTGGTGTTATCTGTCACAGCAGCTCTTGTAGTCTTACTTACCATCGTTCCAAAGTTAATCTCCGCCTTTTCACCAGCCTTCTCAATCTCTTCATTCTGTGAGCAACCTACGATTGCCAACGCAGCAACTGCTGCCAATAAAATCTTTTTCATAATCGTTTGTTTTATAAGTTAATATTTTATTTGTTCAATTTTTCAGTTTACAGGTAATTCAACATTCGTTTCATCATCCCAGTCTCCTACATCACCACCAATGCCTCCGCCTCCACCGGGAGGAACTTCCACATCCTCCACCTCGATTTCCTCTTCAATCGGTATCTCGATATCCGTTACCGGATCTTCTTCTTCCCCGGGTGGGGGAGGAGCTACAGCCGCCGTGATGTCAACCTTGGTCTCTTGAACCGTATTATCCACCTTAACTAGCAATAGCTTCATCACCACCCCCCCGGTAAAACGTGTATTCGCAGACTCTGATGAGGAAAAAGCAGAGAAACTGCCACGTATTATATCCTCTCCTTTATGAGCCTCCACATAGATAGGAGCAATGCTTGCCGTACATGAGCCATTACTTATGCAATATCCCCCATCCATTCCATCCACATTGCAAACAATGCTTGCCACGTTCTTCAATCCTTTCACCTTTATTTCAAAAGAATAGTGCTTGACTACCAGCTTCGGCTGAAACTCCATCAAAAGCACATCTTCACTCTTTTCTATCCTCATATCATTCATACTTACTACATATAGAGGGTCCGGTGACCACACCATCTTCTCACTTGTTTCAAGCCCTTTGCAATAATCAGTATAAGCCTCAATCGTCTCATACGCCTCATCATTGCGAATCAGTACACATTCCGTATTATAATTGTAAATCACCATGTCATAACGCCCGGGCGGCACCTTCACCTCTCCCCCTTCCACCGAGAGATAACTCTCTACCTTTCTACCTTCTTCACTCTTCGGGTAGAAAATCACCCTCATTCCTTCGGGTAACTTATCCGCCACTCCCTTCCAGTTAAACTTTATCTTTACTCCACTGACAGGATACTCATCCAGTATGTCTCTGAAATCACATCCTGCTAACAGTACCGGCAGCCCGAACAGAAGTAAAAGAAACATATATTTTGTACACCTCATAGCTATCGCCTCCTTCCCTTAATGAGCCATACCAAAGAGATTTTGGCTTTTGTAGGCCCCATAAAATGATAGCGTCCGCTGCTCGTCCATATCAAATCGCCTTCGTAGGTGGTGTATTTGCGGTATTCTGTCGCCAAATAACCAATACCCAAACTAAACTCAAGAGCCAGGTGCCGTGCCAGTTGATGGCTATACCCATACGTCAGACCGGAAGCTGCATAGTAGTTTCCCCGATATCCTTTGTCTTTGTCAAATTGAAAATCGTACACTCCCCCTTCGGCATATATTCCCAGAAAATGTCCTGTCAGTCGTTCACGGTTCTTACGTTTTCCAAGCCAGCAACGTACCTCAACACCTCCCGAAAGAAGCTGGTAACAAAAGCCATGCTTGCTGTTCGACCACCAGGGACATTTATATTCCATATTCAAAGACCACCGCTGCCCTACGGGCAATTCCACCTCCACATTCGGAGCCAAAGCTAAATCATAAAGTATATTGTTCTTCAATGCAAGCACTGTTCTGTGCGGGGTTTCCCGCTTACTTTCCACTTCAACCCAAGGAGCGAAAGCCATAGTTTCCAATTGCTCCTCCGGCAAAGTATTCGCAGGCAATGTTAATGCAGCTACCGGCAAACTGTCCTTCATCTTCCCTGTCCGTTCTATCTTCCGAAACTGATGTTCCGATAAATAAGCGTAAGGTCTGCCACCATCCAAATAGCGCAACAGCTTTATCTGCTTTTCAAAGTTCCCGAAGTGATACCGGATCAACATCAACACATCTTCTTTATCCGGCACTTGCGGGTCGTCCATCACCCATTGGTAAATTTTGCTCCAGGTTTCCGGCTGAGTCATCCGGTCCGATACTCTACAAGTATCTCCTTTCGCTGCATATCTTCCAGCCCGCGCCTCTTCTTTGCCTGATATCAAAAGAAAGAGTATCAAAAGTATATATAAACCGACGCGAACCTTCATAACTTTGCTTTGTATGGAGGCATATATATATTATTATAATTGAAGAAATTATACGTTTTATAACTCTTTTCGTGGGGTGAAAGGTTCTGTGAAACGAATGAAACAGATTTGCAACTTTGCAACATAAAAGTGAAGCAGATTTCACTTCAATCAGTAAACAATTTCATCTTTCTAAGAAATAAACCGGGATAATTCCTACTTCTTTTTTTCTTTCCTTCATACCCTTCCACACCCCCGTATTTCCTTATCCATCAACCTTAGCGGGTGGAAGGGTATATCCACATACTTTCTATAACATTGTCAACGGATATTTTTCAATAACGGGTTATTAGCTATTCAACTAATCTATAATACATTATATTATTTTGCATAGGACATCCATAGCGTTTGATTACTGTCAGTAAGTTTACTGACAGTAATCAGCATGCTTGCTGACAATAGTCAAACGACTTACCGACAGTAATCAACATACGATTATCCATATAGCAAAATAAACGTATCTTATATATATATGCCACCTATGCACTATGGTTATTCCCCTTTTCGCCCGATAATCATTTAGCCACTATCCACCCCTATATTATCTCAAAAAGACAGTTCGTGTGCGAAAACAGTGAATATCCGTGAAAGAATTATAAAAGGAATGCCAAACACTGACATATATTTGGAGGAAATAGGATGAACCCCTATATTTGTCATGTGATTTTTTTCATAGTATTAGATTTAAGGTTAACAAAGGTTGGAGTACAGCGGTACTCCTTTTTTTATGCCCATACCTTAACCGTAGTCATTTGAAAACTATATAAGAGTCTTATTGGTGTATTTCTGATAGGTAAAAACAGCAAAACCAAACAAATAGATTATTTCATTTTTGTACACTTTTGCTACAAACTAACTCTATTAATCAGCATCTTACAAAGGAAAAGTGTACCAAAATAAAGCTGTATAAAATAGCATTTAGATACCAAGCCATACAGTTACAAGCCACTAACAAATCAAAAAAGAATCCCGCTATTCGGTAATTCCGGAAATTATTAATAATATTGCAACCTGTTACGTAAGCACAAGGCATACCTTTGAAGCCTAAATCAATAATATATGATTGCAAACGAAAATAGAAATGAATTGCTACAATCACTGAAGGAGGGTTCTTTTTCTGCATTCGAGAAGTTATATAACCTGTATAGCGGCAAGCTCTACAACTTTATGATGCGTCTCTCTTCCGGCAATCAGTATATGGCAGAAGAGGTGGTGCAGCAAACATTTATCCGCATATGGGAGGTGCGGGAGAAGATAGACCCGACTGAAAATTTCATCTCCTACCTCTGCACCATAGCCCGTAACCTGTCAATGAATATGTACCAGCATCAAACAGTGGAATACATTTATACCGAATACCTGCTGAAAAGCAATCCCAACCGAGACCATCAGACAGAAGAAAGCACAGACCTGCGCTTTCTGAACGACTACATCGACTCACTGGCTGAAGAACTACCCCCCTCGCGCAAGAAAATCTTTCTGCTCAGCAAACGTCAAGGCTATACCAATAAAGAAATAGCTGAGAAGATGGGTATTTCGGAAAGCACTGTTGCCACGCAACTGTCACTTGCCGTAAAGTTCATGCGCGAACAATTCATTAAGCATTACGATAAACTGATTCTCATCCTATGGGCCTTTTTTGTTAACGAAATGCAATAATAACGGCACAGTTGGACAAGAGAATGGAAGTAACTGTATACACATATAGAAATAAGTAAGAGAAGATGGAAAAAGAATATTATAAGAACTTAGCCGAAAAATACTTCGCAGGAGACATCACAGAAGCGGAAATCAGCGAACTGGCAAGATGGATACGCAACAATGCCCAACTGGCAGGATGGTGGGAGAAGGAGTTTGAGAAGTCCGTCGCCAACATCAGTCCCGCCTTGCGCGATAAGATGTTTGCCAGAATTAAGACGGAAGTTCTTAAAGAGGCTTCCGGAACTTCCGAGGCCTCCGGGCTTTCCGGTAAAGACACAGTTGCCCCCTACACACCGCAACAACCTGCCGTGAAGCGTACACCGGGCAAAGCACTGGTTCCCGCCTGGGCAAGGTGGGCAGCCATGATTTGCATTCCCATCTGCATCGCCTTCTTCACTTACAATATTCTGAGTATCTCCAATGCCGATCAACCCCGTTCACCCTTCATTGTGAAAGCCGACAAGGGCGATAAAGCCACTGTAGTTTTGCCCGACGGTACAGACGTCATCCTGAATTCCGCCTCCCAACTCAGCTATCTGAGCGACTTCGGAAGAAACGAACGCCGGGTGCAACTGGAAGGAGAAGGTTACTTCAAAGTGGCACATGATACCCGCCGCACCTTCATCGTGCAGGTGGGCGAACTGGAAGTTAAAGTAATGGGTACGGTGTTCAACGTCTGCGCCTACAGTAACGACCAGGATGTGACTGTCGTCCTGCTGGAAGGAAAAGTCGGTATCCACACGCCATCCACTTCTACCACCCTAAGCCCCGGAGAGAAGATAAACTACAACAAGTCCACCCGCAGACTGAGTACCGAGAAAGTCTATCCCGACGACTACGTAAGCTGGACGAAAGGCAGTCTCTACTTCCAAAACGAATCTTTGGAAAACATCATGAAAGCCCTTTCACGAGTGTATGATGTCACAATACGTATCGACTCACCCAAGATATCCGAAGAACGTTTCACCGGTACTATCCCCGGTGGAGGTATACAGAACGCTTTAAACATTATCATGCTGACCTCTCCATTCCGTTATGAAATGGAAGATTCAGTCATTATATTAAAGGAGAAATAGCCGTTGGTTTGTTAATGTGAGTTAAAAGAAAAAAGCCGCTTGGACGGCGACATAAGGAAACCTGTATACCTATCAAATCAAACCAACTTAATTTATTTGATATGAAAAACAGGAAACCAAAGAATCTAAGAACTATGCGGGCGCTTTGCCTCACCATGTTCTTGAGTGTATCACTCAGCCTTTTCTCGCAGATCACCGTCACTGTGGAAAACACGCCGTTGCGTGCCGCACTGAAAAAGATTGAGCAGGTAAGCGACTACAAGTTCTTCTACAATGAGAAACTGGCAGGCCTTGATCAGCCCGTCTCCTTCAACGTAAGCAATGCCACCATTGAGCAGACTTTGCAGAAAGTGCTGGCGGGAAAGGAACTTACTTACAGAATGGAGAAAGACAATGTAGTAGTGCTGTTGCAGAAGGAGGCTGTGAATCAGAAGACTAAGACGATTACCGGAACGATTGTAGACCAGTCGGGCGAACCGGTAATTGGTGCCAGCATTGTAGTAAAAGGAACCAGCAATGGTACCATCACCGATATAGACGGTAATTACACCTTGGCAAATGTACCTGAAAACTCCACAATCAACATTTCCTATATAGGCTATCAGCCCTTGACCTATCCCGCATCCAGTAAAGAACTCACCAAAGTTACGCTGAAAGAGGATAGTGAAATGCTGGATGAGGTGGTGGTAGTAGGATACGGTACCACCAAGAAAGCAAATCTGTCCGGTGCCGTAGACCAAATATCCTCGAAAGAAATAGAGCACCGCGTCAGTGGCAATGCCGGGCAAGTACTCCAAGGAATGATTCCCAATCTGAATGTTTCCTTCAGCGATGGTTCCATAAACTCAAAGGCAACCTTTGATGTACGTGGCGTAGGTTCCATAAACGGCGGAAAGCCTTTGGTACTTATCGACGGCGTAGAAGGTGATATGAATTATATCAATCCCAAAGATATAGAATCCATATCTGTACTGAAAGACGCTTCTTCTGCCGCCATCTATGGTGCCCGTGCCGCTTTTGGTGTAGTACTTATCACGACCAAGAATCCGAATGCCGGAAAAATACAGGTGAATTATTCCAATCACTTCGGTTGGAGCAATCCCACTATCAATACAGACAATTTTATCACGGACGGCCTGGAATGGGCTCGCCTGAGCGACAAGTTAAGTCTTTTGGAAAACACAAGTACCTACTTAGGATACACTGAAGAAGACTATGCCTATATGGAAGCCCGCAAGAAAGACCCTTCACTCCCTTCCGCACTGATAAAAACAGTAGACGGCGTGGAGCGCTATGTACATTACGGAAATACGGATTGGTGGGATTATATCTTCCAGAATAACCAGCCCTCCATGGAACATAACCTGAATATTTCCGGTGGTAGCGAGAAAGTTCGTTTCTATCTTTCCGGAAGATTCTATTCAAGAGAAGGTATTTACCGAATCAACCCCGATAAACTGAAAAGTTATACCTTACGCAGCAAGATCGATTTCCAGCTGACCTCCTCTATCAAGATAACCAACTCCACCAATATCTATTTCAGCGATTACGATTATCCGGCAACCAACAACCGTAATGTAGGTGGAAGCGATAACAGTGAGGATTGGAGAAAATATACCTTCCACGCTTCCCCGGTATTCTTACCCCGAAATCCGGATGGTACTATTCTTATCAACGGCGCCTACACTCCCGGCCGTGACATAGCGGACGGCACATTTGCCGACCTGACCTATGGGAAAAGCAAGGGACTTGACCAGGAGCATGACATTTCAAACACCATTGCTTTGCAGTTTACTCCCATCAAGGATGTAGTATTGAATGCCGACTATAGTTTCCGTAAAGGAAGTCCCGTTTCCAAACTGTTACTGGTTTCAACTCCACACACCAACCAACCCAATGGTGAGGGAACAAGCCGCTATATGCCTAACAAATCACTCTATAAGGAGATGCATTGGCAAACTATGTATCAGGCAGTCAATGCCTTCGGTACATACAGCCACCTCTTTGCAAAGAAACACGATGTAAAGGCAATGATCGGATTCAACCAGGAATGGAGACATTGGGAGCGCAGCGTTGCAAGACGCAGTTCACCCGCATCCGAAGAACTGGGTTCTTTCAACCTCGCCACGGGAGAAAATGTACAGGTTCAGGGAAATGCTGATGAATGGGCTATCCGTGCCGCTTTCTACCGCCTGAACTACGACTACCTGGGACGCTATCTATTAGAGTTCAACGGACGCTTCGACCTTTCCTCCAAGTTCCCCCATAACAAACGCCTGGGTATTTTCCCCTCCGGTTCTTTTGCCTGGCGCATAAGTGAAGAACCATTCTTCCAATCATTGAAATCCGTTATGGATAACTTGAAATTCCGCGTTTCCTATGGGACACTGGGCAATCAAAACGTAGGTCCATACGACTACATAGCCAAAATGAAAGTCACGCAAGGGGATTACCTGATGGACAGTTCATACATGAGTTACCTGACTACTCCTGATGCCATCTCCTCAAACTTCACTTGGGAAAAATCTCAGACCATTGACTTTGGAATCGATTTCTCTTTGTTTAACGGACGGTTCTCCACTTCTTTCGACTGGTATCAACGCGACACAAAAGATATGTTGACCCAAGGTAAGAAACTTCCATCTGTTTTCGGAACTTCCGAACCACAAGAGAATGCCGCTAATCTGCGCACAAGAGGTTTCGAGCTGTCAGTGAAATGGCAGGATAAATTCTTGCTGGCACACCAGCCGTTCGAATATAAAGTAGGATTCACATTAGCTGATAACGTAACAGAAATTACCAAATTCGACAACCCCGACGGACAGATAGACCAGTTTTATGTAGGTAAACGCTTGGGTGAAATATGGGGATATACGGTTGAAGGGTTCTTCCAGGATGACATGGAATATCTGAAACATGCAGACCAAACGAAAGTAAACCGAAGAATCCAACGTAACTACCTCATTAACCATCCGATAGCAGGAGACATCAAATTCAAAGACTTGGATGGCAATGGAGAAATATCTCCAGGTAACCAGACTTTGGCAAATCCGGGTGACCTGCGCATTATCGGTAATACATCGCCCAGATACACTTGCTCCCTGAACCTGGGATTCAATTATTACGGCTTCGACTTTTCAACATTCTTTCAGGGAGTCCTGAAACGTAACTGGTGGCCGGGCAAGGATAACAGTTTCTTCTGGGGACCGTTTACACGCCAGTACGAGAATTTCTACCCTAAAAGTATTGAGCAAAACTCATGGACCCCGGAAAACCCGAATGCATACTTCCCACGTCTGGCTGTATATGCAGCCAACGAAGGTGGAAATTATGAAGGCGCCCAGTTGAGAGTCTATTCTGATAAATACTTGCAGAATGCTGCTTATGTCCGCCTGAAAGATATCACTTTAGGCTATACTCTGCCTAAGGCACTCTGTAGTAAGATTGGATTCTCCAGCATCCGGGTTTATGTTTCAGGAACCAACCTCCTGACATTCTCTCCTTTGTACAAACATAACGAGGACCGCACCGTAGACCCGGAACAATTGGGAGACGGTAATTCTTACCCGTTCAGCAAGACATTTGCTTTTGGTTTTGATTTTAAATTTTAAAGAAGAAGTATAGCTATGAATAAATTCAATATAATAAAAGTTTGTACTGTTTGTATGATAGGCATAGGAATGGCCTCATGCAACGACTCATTCATGGACAGATTCCCAATCGCGGAAATATCACCGGAGAACTCATTCAAGTCTGCACAAGACCTCGAATTGTATACCAATGGGTTTTATGAGAATCTTCCGAAAATCAATGATATTGTCCGAGGAGATAATACATCAGATAATATACTTTACAGCAATGTACCTATGGAACAACGAAGTGCGGAAAGAGATATTCCATCCGAAGCCGGTAGTAGTGGCTGGAGTTGGGGAGCTCTCCGGAAAATCAATATTTTCTTTGATAACTACACACGCTGTGAAGACAAAGTTGCCGCACTGAAGTATGAAGGTGTTGCCCGTTTCTTCAGAGCCTGGTTCTACTTCGACAAGGTGAAACGCTTTGGTGGTGTGCCCTGGTATGAAACAGAAATAAAAACAGACGATGAAGACTTGCTATATAAGCCCAGAGATTCACGTGAATTCATTATGAACAAAACAATTGAAGATCTGGAAATAGCAGTGGAACGTCTGGGTACTACCAGAAAACCGGACCAGATATCCAAATGGACCGCATTGGCTTTCTTGTCCCGCGTATGTCTCTACGAAGGTACTTATCGTAAATATCACACAGAACTAAATCTTCCCGATGCCAACAAACTACTGGAGAAAGCATATAAAGCAGCGGAAAGAGTAATGAATGAATCGGGCTATAGTTTATATACCACAGGAAATTCCGATGTCGATTACAGGGACTTGTTTGCTTCCGATGAGCTGAAAGAGGCAGAAGTTATTTTGGGAAGACGTTACTCTTTGGTATTGAACAAGATGCATAATACAAACTATTATTTTCTATCAAAAACCCAACAAGACGTAGGGCTGACCAAAGACTTTGTGAATACCTATCTGTTGGCCAACGGAACACCGTTCACCGCTCAAACAGATTATGCTACCATGCAGTTCAAGGATGAAATGAAGAACCGGGACAAACGTCTGGCACAGACAATCCGTTCAGTGGGATACACCCGGATTGACAGCGACAAACCATTACTTCCCGACTTAGAAGCCTCCATGACGGGATACCAGATTGCTAAATTCATATCCAAAGAGGCACAGGATGGAGATGGTGCATCCTATCAGGATGTAGCTATCATTCGCTATGCGGAAGTTCTTCTGAATTATGCCGAAGCCAAGGCTGAACTGGGAGTAATCACACAGGATGACATTGATAAGTCTATAAGGCTGATTCGCGTAAGAGCCGGAATGCCAAATCTGAATCTTGCTACATCCAATTCCAACCCGGACGGGATACTTGCAAGCGAATACACCAACGTAACCGGAAGTAATAAAGGCGTCATTCTGGAAATCAGACGCGAACGCCGCATAGAGTTAGCTCTCGAAGGATTCCGCTATGATGACTTGATGCGCTGGAAAATGGGTAAACTACTTGAACCTCATTTCACAGGTATGTATTTCCCCTCACTGGGTGAATTTGATTTGGACGGAGATGGCACAGCCGATCTTCTGCTTTACGACGATAAAGCACCCGAAAGTAAAGCGAAACAAAAAATCAAAGTGGGAGGTGTCCTTCAACTGACAGAAGGGAAACGAGGCTATCTGGTTGGTTTCCTGAATATAACGAAGAAGTTTGATGAAACACGCGATTACCTGTACCCAATACCTTCAGGCGATATTATGCTGAACAAGAAACTGGAACAAAATCCGAACTGGAAATAATAAAAACAGAGTGAATCATGAAAATAGATAAAATATACATAACCGGATTTTTCCTTTCCCTGTTTCTTTTTGTTGCCTGCGGGAGCGATAACGAACCATCTATTCCGGAAGAGCCCGACCCTTCGGAAGTATACTATCCGGAAGTTACCGAAAGTGAGCGGGTTTCTATTCCCGTTTCATTACAGAAGAGAGAGCATGTGCAGATATGCGCCCATCGAGGATACTGGAAAGATGCACCGGAGAATTCCATCAAAGCAGTAACCCTGGCTATCGAAAATAAAATTGATATGATAGAGCTGGATGTAAGAATGTCAAAGGATGGAAAGCTGGTATTGATGCACGATGCCACTATCGAACGTACGACAAATGGCATCGGAAAAGTATCGGAATTGAGTTACAAGGAATTAAGTTCGTGCAATCTGTATCATGAGGGAGAATTGACGGAGGAAAGAGTACCGCTCTTCAAAGATATCCTGTCAACAGCCAGAGGAAAGATCTACATTGATATAGATGTGAAGATTTCCGATTATAAGGCAGTATACGACTTGGTAAAGCAATATGGTATGCTTTCCCAGGTACTGTTTACAGTCTATGATGTGGCGGCAGCCAAGAAGGTGGTGAATCTGGATGAAAACGCCATCCTCTTACCGGTCATCTACGAAATGCAGGATCTGGAAAATTATCTGGCAATTCGCAAACCTCTTCCCGTTGCCCAGTTCAATAGCGCTGCTTTCACAGACGACATTCTGGCCAAAGCATCCGAAAACGGTGTTTTCCTATTCAAAAACATTTATATAAACACCAATATTACTCCGACTTCGGATAACTACAAACAAGTGAAAGCATTTCTGATAAAAGAAGGAAGTATCATACAGACAGATTATCCCGTTGAACTGAAAGAGTATTTAAAAAACAATTAAAAAGATACATCAATGAAAAATACAATATTAATAATACTGACTGCACTTCTATGGATGGCATGCAGTGATGAAGATAAAGTGAATATAAAACCGGTGGCGGCTTTCAAGGCAAGTGAAGTCATCGTCCAGGAAGGACAGTCTGTGGCTTTCACAGACTTGTCATTCGACCAGGACGGACAAATAGCCCAATGGGCATGGGATTTTGGCAATGGCAGTTCTTCCGAAGAACAATCTCCAATAACGGAATACTCTGCGGCCGGAGAATATACAGTGACTTTATCCGTCTGGGATAATCAAGGGACACAGAATGCAAATACATTCAGTAAGACTATCACTGTAAAAGAAAAGTCTACCGCTGACGTAGAACCCGAAATAGCATGGGAATTCCAGACACCATGCGGCTTTCAGGATGTATCTCCTGCCATCGACGATCATGGAAATGTCGTTGTGGGCTGCGATGCAAACAATGCACGCGGCGGGCAAAATATATGGGTAATAAACAATGGAACAGAAGTCTGGCATTATTCTTCGGGCGACGTAATCCGTTCTTCGGCTGCAATAGCAGATGATGGTACTATCTATGTGGGCAGCTATGACAAGAAACTATACGCTTTCTCCGCCAGTTCATCCGCACCATTGGGAACATTTGATCTGGGTGCCACAGCCAAGTTCAGTAGCCCGGCCATAGATAAAGATGGTACAGTATTTTTCTCTGCCAATAAAAAGTTATTTGCCATCAAGGCGGCACCGGGTATGACCGAAAAGTGGAATGCCGATTGTGAAGGGACTACGCAATCTACTCCAGTAATAGGCGATGATGCTGTATACATCTGTTCCAATAGTGGTAAACTTTATGCTTTTGCCAAAAATGACGGAAAGAAGAGATGGACTGTGGAATATGGAAAGACTTGTACTTCAGTTCCCGCCATAGGAGAAGACGGCCTCAGCCTTCGCTAATTCCGGTATCTCGCTGAGTATCGACGGATATTTGTATGTAGGCAATTCTGACGGAGATATGCTTTGCTATACTCAGGAAGACGGTACCTCTGTCTGGAAGTTCAAGGCACAAGGACAAATTCGTTCGGTACCTGCAATAGACAATGCCGGGAATATTTACTTCGGTGACGGAAAAGGCTACTTCTATGTACTAAATTCAAAAGGAAAACTGAGTTATAAGGAAATTCAGTTGGGAGCAAACATCTGGTCATCTCCTGTTATTGATAAGAATGGACTTATCTACGTTTGCACCGATGTTACCAAATCATCAGAGCCAGGCAAGGTATTCGCACTCAGAACCCATGCAACAGGAGCACAACAAGGTTGGTCCATGCGGAGTGGAGACTACAAGAGAAACGCCCGTAAAAAATAACTTTAACGAATAAAAAACTCAAAAGAAAAATAGAATATGAAAAGGATATTATCAATATCAGTATTACTGATCGCTTATTTGGCAACATTTGCCCAAGGACATTTTAAAGAGATAGAAAAGAGCTTCAAGGAACCGGAGACTAAATCGATTCTTGTTGTTTCCCATCGTGCCGATTGGCGCAATGCACCGGAAAATTCCTTGCAGGCTATCCAGAACTGCATCGATATGGGTGTAGATATGGTGGAAATCGACCTGAAGAAAACAAAAGATGGTCACCTGGTACTGATGCACGATAAAATGATAGACCGCACAATGAACGGTAAAGGAAGTCCGGAGGATTATACTCTGGCAGAGCTGAAAGCCATGAGACTGAAAAATGGTGCCGGAATCAAAACCCGGCATCAGATTCCTACCTTTGAGGAAGTCATGAATCTATGTAAAGGCAAGATCATGGTAAATGTAGACAAAGGCTATGACTACTTCAAAGATGCGTATGAAGTACTAAAGAAAACCGGCACCGCAGACCAATGTGTGATGAAAGCCAGCCTGCCCTATGAACAAGTGAAAGCTGAAAATGGCGAAGTGCTGGATAAGATGATTTTCATGCCTGTTATCCAGTTACACAAAGAGGGAGCAGAAGCAATCATAGACGGGTATCTGAAACACATGAAGCCACAGGCTTTTGAATTAGTCTTCAATAACGACAGCCCTGAAGTGCAGCGCCTCATCAAGAAGGTCCACGACAGTGGAGCAAAGATATTCATCAACTCCCTCTGGCCCGAACTTTGCGGCGGACATGATGATGATCGTGCCGTAGAACTGCATCAGCCGGACGAGAGCTGGGGATGGATCATCAACCAAGGAGCAAAACTGATTCAGACAGACCGTCCCGCTATATTGCTGCAATACTTAAAGGATAAGAAACTGCACAAGTAAAGAAAAGAAAGCATGTTGAAACATATCATTGATTTTTACAAGGTGTCGACTCCGGCACCTTGTAACGGGGAATCTTTGCCCGAACAAAAGCGTCGGTTGAAGCGTCTGCAATGGTCCACTTTCCTTGCGGCAACCCTCGGATATAGTATGTACTATGTATGCCGTCTGAGCCTGAACATCGTTAAGAAGCCGATTGTAGATGAAGGCATCTTCTCCGAAACTGAATTAGGTATTATTGGTTCTGTATTATTCTTCACCTATGCCATAGGTAAGTTCTCTAACGGTTTCTTGGCGGACAGAAGCAATATCAACCGCTTCATGTCAACGGGATTGCTGGTGACGGCACTGGTAAACTTGTGCCTGGGCTTTGTAAACTCGTTCATCTTGTTCGCCATATTATGGGGTATCAGCGGTTGGTTTCAGTCTATGGGAGCGGCATCCTGCGTTGTAGGGTTATCACGCTGGTTCACAGACAAAGAACGCGGTTCATTCTATGGCTTCTGGAGTGCCAGTCACAACATAGGTGAAGCAATGACGTTCATCATTGTGGCCTCCGTCGTGAGTGTGCTCGGATGGCGTTATGGATTTCTGGGTGCAGGCATGGTAGGTCTATTAGGTACATTACTTATCTGGCGCTTCTTTCACGATACACCCGAAAGCAAGGGGCTTCCTCCGGTCAACGCACCGAAAGAAAAGAAAGTGATGAGTGCACTGGAAACGAAAGAATTTAACCGTGCACAGAAAGCTGTCCTAAGGAATCCGGCAATCTGGATACTTGCCCTCAGCAGTGCATTCATGTACATCAGCCGTTATGCGGTGAATAGTTGGGGAATATTTTATCTGGAGGCACAGAAAGGCTACTCAACATTGGATGCCAGTTTCATTATTTCTATCAGTTCGGTATGTGGCATCATAGGTACCATGCTTTCCGGTGTAATCTCAGACAAACTGTTTAAGGGGCACCGCAATGCACCGGCACTTATATTCGGATTAACGAATGTATTGGCGCTTTGCTTGTTTCTACTGGTTCCCGGTGTTCACTTCTGGCTGGATGCTCTGGCAATGGTACTTTTCGGTATTGGCATCGGAGTATTGATTTGCTTCCTCGGCGGACTGATGGCCGTCGATATTGCCCCGCGCAATGCTTCGGGAGCCGCTCTCGGAGTGGTAGGCATCGCCAGTTACATCGGTGCGGGATTACAGGATGTAATGAGTGGTATATTGATAGAAGGGCAAAAAAACGTAGTGAACGGAACAGATGTGTATGATTTCACATATATCAATTGGTTCTGGATTGGCGCGGCACTGTTGTCAGTAGTGCTGGCGTTGCTGGTATGGAATGCTAAGTCAGCTGAAACAGAATAACCCTTTCTTTTGATTATCAAATATTTATTTTAGTTTCTGTCGAATCTGGAATTTTCAGATTTGTCAGAAACTAAAGCCAAACAATTTACCCTCATCTCCTGAATCATCGAGAATTAAACATTTTTCCTCAGTAGTGAACGTCTCTAATATTTCAACAGGCAAATCATCCTCTATTGAAGTAAATATGTATTGAATATCATAAACTTTACAATATTCCTGCATGAGGTCTATAAACTTTTTCTTTTTACGGTTGTCTAGTCCTTCCAATACCCCATCATGATAAACAAAACGGTAAAAAGAAAATTCACGATATGCTATTAAAACAGCTACATCAAAAGCCACACAAAGCATTTTACGATAAGTATTTCCATTACTCTCAGCTGTAATTCTAGATGATTCTGCTACATCTGTTTTGAATTCAACATTACCATTTGTGTTTTGCATAACATATAGCAATGCCTCTACATTAAATACAGTACGGAAAACATTATTGAATATTTTTTTAATTTCTCCATTTATTGGATTGTCTTGGTACTTGAGGTTATCATTTATTTCTTTTATTGTAGCTTCAAGCTTATTATTAATTTCAGATACAATGTCTTTTAAGTTTGCAATTTTATCAATACTTTTAAGTTGCTCTTCCAACTTTGAAATTTCACCCTCAAGTCTAGCCAAATTGACTTGATAGGTTTTGAATTTTTTAAAAGAATCTCTAGATTGTAAAACATCTAAAGTTTCATTTCTTTGCATATTCAATTCTTGTAACTTCTGACGTACACTTTGCAGCTCTTCTGTAATGGCCTCAATGCGTTCTTTCAGATACTTATTTCTTTCTTTTGTTATATCATTATTGAACTGTATTAGTTCTGTATAATCTTTAGTTAAAGACTGAGGAAAGTAAACTTCTACATCAGAGTATATTTCTTTCAACTGCTCTAAATCAAATGAAACCGAATTAGATATAGACCTTTGAGCCTTGTCTAACTCATACGAAAGACTATATTCCAAAGAGTTTAACTCAGCAATAGAGCTCTCAATATTATCAATGAGATCTTTATTTAAACTGCGTTCTTGTTTATAGAAATTAAAACTGTCTATTTGCTTCTTAGTTTCCTCTAACTCTGAGTACTTTAATGCTATTCGACCTTTTATTCTGTCTATCTCTCCCTCGTCAACAGAGAATTCACTTTTAATATTACTAATAAACTTGGTCTGATTCTCTATCTGGCTATCGAAATTATATTTTTTTATTAACAGCTTTCCACTAAATCCTAATAGATCAAACATGAAAGGTTTCCAATCAATATGTTTCCCATTCTGAAATTTCCCTAACTGAAAAACATCATTGTAATCATTTTGGTTTCGTAAGAAATATGAGATTGATTTTCTATAACTCCAGCTGGTAAGTACATCAAAATTAAGATAATCATTTAGTGTTTTCACACTCGGTGATAATCCCATATCAGTGATGTCCCATACGGAATCGTCACTTAAACGTGTTTTTTGATTATTCTTCTTAAATGATATTTTGTTAGGTTCGTCAATACTACGGCGAATAGTCAAATACTCACCCGAATTTAAAAGAATCTCTAAATACAAAACAACTCCTCTAAATTTAGTCTCAAATTTCTTAAAGATATGTTTATTATCAATTTGCTTTAAAAGCATGAAATCTAAAACAGCAATCAACGTCGATTTTCCAAGATTATGAGAATCTTTCGTAAGATCGTACTTTTTAGTAACTTTACCTATTACGATATTGATGCCACTACTGAACTCAATATCTTTAAAGGAACTTGCATTGGAGTATATTTGACTTAATTTCATCGCACTAATTCTATAGTATCTAATTCTCTATTATATTGTATTTTACCTAATAAATATAGGAAACTAAGAGTTGATGAAAACACCTCTTTAGCGTTTTCACCTTGAGCAAATATCAATCTGTCAAGAAGATCATCATACTTCATAATCTCTGAAACTTGAAGAATCTTCAATATTATTCCTCCCAAATTGACTACAGAGAGGTTTAAATCTAAATATTTATTAGCAGCTATCATTCTGTTTTACCAATATCACAATTAAAATACATGAAATGAACAAATATTCGGAATAAATTTCTTCGATCCTTTATCTCTTCTTTATCTAAATCAACAATAGTATTTACAATATGTTCTATCACTTCCATGAATGAAGGAAATTCATCTCTATACTGTATTATATACGCTTGTAAATCAGCAACAGTATTCTGATATTTTAGGGTGTATCGTTTATTTTTAGGGTCTTTAAGAAACTTCTCAATCTCAACGAAATAAGGTAATGATTGTTTTTTTATAAAATCAAAATACTCATTACTTAGATTATTCAATAAGTTTTTTTCCTTTTTATCAATATTCAATAAAGCATTACAGTTATTACCTGGTACAAAATTCAGATAATCGTTTACATCACTAAAAAGTAAAATAACTTCTTGAATATCTTTTTCATAAAAACGCTCAGGAACATTAAACTTATGAAGCCCAAATTGTAGAACTATTTTAGGATAGGATGATAAATAAGCATCAAGTTGTTCCTTGCCTATAACGTCCGCATTCTTTATATTTAATTCTTGAATTAACTTTTTTACAATTTCCGGATGTTCGCCGCCAGTTAATTTTCTGTTTGTAAAAAGCAAATAGTTATCAAAAGGATGTTCTTTTTGGACTTCTGACAAACGATTTATTTCTTTAGCTACAATACTTGTCTGATTTTTATAAAAATTATTATCTGAGCAGCTGGCCTCAGATGAAGTAGTATGCTTTGCTTGAACTACAAATATTCCTTCCCATTGCGATGCTCTTGAAGGGAAATTTTCAGCTCTTCCTTCAAACCAACTATCCTTCCCTTCATCTCTACCTTGAGAGAATGTCTTGCACCCTATACCCAATATATTGTGACATATTGCAATAATAAGATTTTCAAAATCTATTTCATTTAAATTCTCATATTGATATTTGGTGCGCATGTTTCTCTTTTTTCTGCAAAGTAACATTTTATTTTCAAATTGGCTTTTACTTTTAATGAAATATTTCAGAAATAGCCGATGCATCGGTTATATGCCCTATGCAAGTAGATAGCCATTATATAGTTTTAATATCATAAAGACTACGATTTAGTCTTTTAGGCTACATCCCTTTTATATAAAAGAGATGAAATAGAAAAAATCCTGCATATAGTACAGCATCTATATGCAGGATTTTCGTATAATATACCCCCTTTATGCACTAATTCGGCAGAAAAAGCCAATACCTTGCTGACAAACTCTTAACTTCCTGCCGACAAGAAGTTAACTTCTTGCGAACAAAGAGTTAACCCCCTCTACGAGGAACAGACTTTTTACCGTAGAAGAACGACTTTTTCTCGTAGAGGAACGAATTGAAGAAGGTATTCAAAATTATTAAAGTTGTAAACAATCTGATATCCTCTTGATTTTACAGCACTTGCAGTTTTTCATTCCATTTTTTTCCAGCATTCCGCAAGAGAGGACGAAAGAGCGCATCCTGAAACCACTAAAAATGCAAAGTGTCAGAATGGTATTTCTGCCTGGTTGCCTCAATATACAATATTATCACTTTTCAGATAATCCTTCTCCATATTTTCGATATGGACTTTTCGCCCCGTATCCTCACTTCCAAATATGGTTCCCCGTATGGTTACATCCTTACACCCGTTCAAATAAAAGGCACTTTGATCGGGAGAAAGAGAAGATAATAGATAGGTATGCTCAACCTTATTATTAAGAAAAAGAATTCCCTGCGTACTTTTTGCGTACAACACCGGGTTGCCAAAAGTCTTGAAGAGATTGTTCTCTATCCGGATATTCTTATGTACAGAGCGGTTGGCATCCACCACAGAGTTAGATGGATTAACAGTTATAATCGCATTCCTGTTCCCTCCATTATATGCACAATCCACAAATGTATTACCCTTAATCAGTACATCGCATACCGGACCGGATTCAAACCACCCTTCAGCGTCTCCCGCAATAAGAATAGCACTCATTCCTGTTTTGTAATAGACATTATTCTCTATCAGAACTTTCCGGGGAGTAGTGACTAATGTACCTCTGGTACTGGTACGCGTGAAATAAGAATTCCGTATCACCACTTCAGGAGTACAGGTCATATTCTCTATACAATCATGATTTACTTTTATATCAACCGGTATTTCCCGGTCAAGCTTTATTTCGACTTCCCTATCCGATACCTTTTTAACCGATACTACCTTTGCAGATGCAAAGCGCTCCATAGTCGATGCACGGACATAAGCAATCTCATCATTAGGGAAATAAGCCTGAAATCCATAAGTTTGGGCATGCATAAAACGTAACTTCAACGTACGCCCATCTATCCTTTCTATAATTCTCAGGTTAGTACCGTGAATGTTAATCGGGTCATCCTGTGAACCGGCAAAATAGCAACTGTCAATAATCACTTTCCCCTTACATCCGGAAAAATGCATCATATCTGCCGAAGCAGCCAGCAATCTGCCACTGCTTTCCGGCGGCACACACTTCACCCTGTCCATCATAATATTCTCACTATATTGGCTTACAATACCCAGCCCATGCATATAATGCATATTTACCCTACTTAATACCATATCCTTGCTGTTGACAATGAACATTCCCACTTGGTCACGGATGATATCCCGTATAGTCAGGGTATTGCCTATCTTCGGATGAAAATCCTCCGGAACAGTAAAGCGAACGAGATGGTCGGCAACTTCTTCTGCCTTCGAGTCATTCAGGATATTCCATCCTTTGCTATATCTAAAAGTCTCAAACTCCGGATCATATTCAATGTAATGATTTTTGATTGATTTCCATCCTTCGCCATATAAGTTTAGTCGGCCATTCACTATTTCATAGCGGGTATCCCGGTGTATACGCACCTCAACTCCTTCACTATCTTCTTTGACATATTGCATTTCAGAACCGGCCGGACGTTCGAAATCGATATGAATATTATGTAGCTTTATATTCTTGCAATGGTCAAAAACCATTGTTGTCATTTTCCCGTGATACATAAGGGTTGAGCCATTTCCTTCGATGGTAAGGTTATCGATATCCTTAAACCACAGCCCAACAGTCTTAACTTTAGAAGGACATTCCTGCTCTGAAGAAGTGTTTGAGATGAAATACTCTTTCCGCACGGCACCTTCGGGCCAGATATCATACCGTCCCTTGGATAGTGACAACACCTTTGCACCACTACGCTTACACTCGTCAATGGCTGACTGCAATTTCTCAATACAATTTTCATAAGTATAAGGCTGAATGCCCAAGTCACGCAGGCAAACGGTATCTTTTTGTATACCTCTGATATTTTTGTTCGCTTTATAATCAAGCGCCTTATTCTTTATCTTCAACTGACTGATAGCATTACCCAACGAAGAATTTATAATCACACTCCCCCGCCTAATATCCGGATTTACAATGCTGGTATCATAAGCCGATTGATCTAATTCGCCATTCAAGTAAATCTTCAACATTCCATTCCGCTCACGGCACAGTGATACCAAAAACTCACTATCGTTATTCACTGTTTGCCTGGATACCACCTTCACTCCTCCAACCGTAAACACCAGATGCCCGTCAACATCTAAATTTACCGACAAATCCTTTCCCTGATGCAACAAAAAAAACATCCGACTTATTCGTTTTCAGACAGAAAGACATATTAAAATCACTGCCGCCACTGATTCCTATCGAAGCAGGTATTTCCTGATTTTCAAAATAAATGAAAGCCGTCCTCAGTGCTTTCCCATTCCCTGCATCATCCTTCACACCCAAGACATTCAGGCGATATTTTCCCTCCTGCTTCATTTCATGAGCCAACGTCAAAGTTGCCATACGTCTGTCTGCAGAAAGCGAAACGCTCTTCACCTCATTTTCCGAAACAGTAAACGCTCCTTCTTCCAAAACCACCGGTTCATTGAACTCTGCTGTCAAAGTCGTTGGAGAAGTAGTCTTGACCATTCGCAATACAGGGACTTTCTTATCAGCTGTAGTACTGAACTTCCAGATTCGCACCTCTCCCGGTTGCAGGCTTAATGAGAGCTCTTCACCATAACCAAACAAATGATTCCTGCCAGAATCACCCTGTCCATCGGTACGATATGTCCACACAGTCGTACAATACAATCCTTTCAATCCCTCCGGCATTCCAATGGTACGATCCAGTATAAAAGAGAATTTCTTTACCTGATCCGACGGATTGCGGACTGAAATAATTCCTTCTCCATCGGACCATGCAGAAAAGCCATAAGGAGTGCCCTTCGCAGGCGTCTGCCCTATCAACTTGGCATGCTTCAATATCGGATAATTATCCTGAATCCAATGCAGCACATCCGCATTTATCACCCATTTCTGCCCCTCGTTCATTATATTATAGCTATAATAAAGTTCCCAGAAAGCAGTGCCACGAGTGGCCATCATCATCAGATACGTACGGAATTCGTCATCATCCATCTTCCCGGCAAGTTTGGCAGTACTACCATAAATAGGATCGTGATTATAGATATGCGCCAAAGGAAACTGGAAAGCGCGGGTCTTCACAAAATCAAAATAGCGGTCGTCCCTGTAAGACAAAAGCTGGTCGAGTTGCGACGGACGCTTCACATTCAACCGCCCAATGTCCTGCGAGTTCTGCATCCATACCGAATTGGCCCATTGCAGAAACCACGGACTGGGATTCACGTAGCAAGTCAGATTAACCCATAAGTCATCCCGTTTCTCACCACGCTGGTCGCGTATCGCTTGGAAGATGTCAATCCAGCGTTCCCAATGCTCCGTGACGTAATACATCCCCTGATATCCTCCGGAGATATAATTTCCCTGCGGATCGGGCTGCGGGGCACGTACCAGGAATCCATCTAGCTTCCAGTAGTTGACATCAAACTTTTGTTGGCAATATAAGAAGAAGGTCTTCATCTTTTGCAAGTACACCTTGTGATTGGTGCAGATGTCGTTTGTGTACCGGTTCAGTTTACCGTTTCCATTTTCTTCAAGGAAGCGGGCGAATTTGATATAATAATTATAGCCTCCACGAGGTCCCAGCCACAATCCGAAGTCGGAAGCAAGCCGATGCGACAAGTCCGAAGGAGTGACCAGTTCATTCGGGAACTTACTGTTGAACGACCAGAACCCGGTTTTATTCTCTTCCTGCCAAGGTCCGTAAGCATTCCACCCGTCGTCCACCACGTATGAGTCGAGAGGACGAACGCCGTTCTGCGTCAACCCACGTTCCACCTCACGGAAAGAATCGAGGATATTATTCTCATTGATGTCCAACATGAAATCGTACCATGAATTGTATTGTATGCGGAGGTCAATCGGGACGGAAATGTCTTGGATATAACTGAAGAAATCTGTTTGGATGACATCCATATCTGTGCTACGGGTAGCGCCAATCACCTCTTTCCAGGTAGAGAAAGTCCCTTCCTCCAAACGACCTTCTTCCGCAAGCATTTCAAAATTCTTGCCCGAATAGTAACGGATGCGCACCGTGTTATCTTTAGTGATTTCTGTTTCCGCTGCCGGAAATTCAAGCCCGAAGAACATAGCCTGCACGTATACCGGTTGCCCCAGGGAGATATAATAGCCACTCACTCCCCCTACGCCTTTTTCCATCTCCGGATGTGTCCAGATGGCAATTCCTTCCGGCAGTTTCATCGGCTCGAAATCAATATAGTCGATACGTGCCTGGCTACGTTGGGAGTCAGGAACCGTAATCTCCAGATACTTCTTCATATAATGTTTCCCCTTTTCCAGAGTGAACACCATATTTATCTGCCAGTCCACTCCTTCAAACCGGAAAGTCTTATAATGGAAAGTTAGCTTCCTGCCATTTTTCTCCATATCTGCCAGTTGCACATCATCCAGTGAAAGTTTTGACGAACAGATATCCGCCGCCACAGAGTTGGGGCCCACCAGTGTACGGATAAGAAACTCTTCGGAAGCTGCCTCGGGAATAATCCGGACCGGATTCTTTCCCGTGCGTTTATTCACAACCATTCGCGTACTAACCCGTCCGTTTGCCAATGAAAACTCACGGGCCAGAAACTCATTTCCAATCGTCACCACATCTCCGGTACGGGTGATATAGACTTCTTTAGTATCAGCCGCCGTCATAGAAAGGCACCAGCCCCAAAGCAGCATTGAAAGAATATAAAAGTGTTTCATCATACTATCTTACTTGAATAATTATCATTTCATTAAACCTTTAAAAATAATCCGCACTTGTACATAGCCCTCAGCAGTAAGAAGAGAATCAGATAGTTAGCAAAAGTAAGCCATACGGGATACCACGTCCCCAGATATTGCTCCAACCCATAGCTCACCGAAGCGGCGACACAACGGAAGTTCACCACCTCGCCCAGCAGATAGGCCGTAATGGAATTCATGCCATACACCTTCAGCCAAGCCAGTCCACGGGTATGTCCTTTATAATCTATCCAATAATAAAACAACGCCATTAGCAGAAAACAATAACCACCGGAGAGTAACGTCATACTCCCTGTCCATAAGCGCTTAATGACAGGCATCTGCAAGCTCCACAACAGTCCCAGTCCCACCAGTACCAGTCCGGCCACCGACAATATCCGCACCACTCTCTTCCGATCCGTTTTCCCTTCCTTCATTATCTTCCCGGCAAAAGCGCCCAGCATCACGGTAACTCCGAAGGTCAGACTACTCCATATCCACGTATACGTGTAATGGGGCGAGAAACTCCAACTCCCGTCTTCATTCCAATAAACCCCATCGCGGAAGCGCCCCAACACACATTTGTCCACCTGAGCGGCAAAGTTTCCCTCCGGTGTAAAATCGCCCAGAAAGGTCATGGGAATCCAATACAGGAGGAGTAACAACAAGGTTACTCCCACCTGCCACTTGAATGAAAAATGCAACTGTATCACCGCCGCCATAAAATAACCGACGGCAATGGATTGTAATGTATTCGAATAAATAACCAGATGCCGACTGTCCAGCCCAAGCAAGTTTCCCTGAACTATCATCCCGAAGATGAACAGCAAAGCCACCCGTTTAAGAATCCTCCTGTAAACAGGCCAATAACTACCGGAAACACCTTTGTACTTCGACAGCGAAAAAGGCATCGAAGCTCCCGTCATAAACAGGAAAAGCGGCATCACAAGATCCCAGAAACGGAACCCTTCCCAAACCTCGTGGTCGAACTGATAGAGGATGCCATTAAGGAACGGCACATCCAACTGCCGTGCCAGCACCCAAAGCACCGGCTGGAAAAAGACAAGAAGAAACAGGTCAAAACCCCGGAGGATATCCAACGAGGCCAACCGTGTGTTATTCTCTGAAAGTTTATTCATTGTAAAAAATCTGTTTTATATTTCCGGCTTTTATTCGATTATCATCTCATCAAAAAGTATTCTCGCCTCCTGCCCCGGACGTACATGACCTTCCGGACAAGCTCCGGGCCCTTTGGCGGTCACACGCACATACCGTGCCTGTACGCCTCCCATCTCCAATGCCAGGTCTTCTATAAAATTTCCCTCCCGGAACACCTCCTGAGATGTAAAATTCAACGTACCGACTTTCCTGAAGTTACAATTATCGTCCGATATCTCCACGTTGACGGATACCGGCTTATGTATAGCCATTCCGGAACTTGTGATACATCCCAGTGTGAATGTATTCAGAACTTCTTTCTTTAGCAAGTCCACCGTAAAGGAGACAGAATCGTTCTTGGTCCACGAACACCACTCAAAGTCCGAATATTTCAGGCTTCCACGTATCCCGTTGGTCAGGAGTTTCTCACTCGGATTGCTTCCCAATACAGGTTTGGCAGTAGCCAGATTCCACTGGATGGGAAGTGTCAGTGTCTTTCCCATCTGCCTGCCCTGTGCAAAAGTAGTGCATTTAAGTGTCCGTTCTTCTTCCACAGTCAATTCTTTTTCATAGAGCGGTGAAGCCGCTGTCGGTTCACGGCCATCCACCGTATAGTGAATTTCCACATCCGGGCGGATACATTCCAGTTTCACCTTCAACACTCCATCTTCCGGTGTCACCGTATGCTGAATGTTATACATGGAACGGGAATAGACGATTCCCTTGGCCGTCAGATGCTCGTCATACACATCCAATGCTTTCAGGAACGACGCCCAATCCTTCGCCCCGGGCTGTGTCCATGCCACTTCCGCCAGCGCTGCCAAACGGGGAAACACCAGATAGTCCACATCTTCCGGCTTATTGCAGAATTCCGTCCACATGGATGCCTGCACTCCCATCAGCAACGACGCATATTCCGGCTTCCAGTCCGCCTGTACTGGTTCGTAATCGTAGATATCTTTCAGCGTATTGTTTCCGAAATAAGTCTGGGGCTCGAACCATTGGGGGCCCTGATATCGGATCAAGTACATAATTCGTGCAGGCGTCATAATGAACCGGTGTCCTTTCTCGGCGGCTTTCAATGCTGCCGCTCCCAGTCCTCTCCACCCCTGAATAACCACTCCTTCGGGTAAGAAACTGCTGTTTGTCAGTTCGTCCCAGCCAATCACTTCCCGACCTTTGCCCCGTACATATTCACTCATCCGTTTCATAAAGTAACCTTGCAGATCTTCTTCATTGGCAAGGTGCTCTTTTTTCATCCGTTCCTGGCAGAGCGGACACTTCTTCCAATAGGCTTTCTGCGCCTCATCGCCTCCCAGATGAATATATCGCGAAGGGAACAATGCCATCACTTCGTCCAGCACATCCTGCAGGAAAGTAAAGACACTATCTTTTCCGGCACAGTAAATCACTCCTGAGTTGCCTCCACCCAGTCCCGGTATCACTCCGATGTAGCCCTTCACAGCCGGACAGGTAAATTCCGGATAAGCCGCCAGTGCGGCATTGCTATGAGCCGGCATATCAATTTCGGGAATCACCTCTATCTGCCGTTCAGCAGCATAAGCCACCATTTCTTTAATGTCTTCCTGAGTGTAGAATCCTCCGATGGGCGTAGGCTCCCCCGGTTGCGGGTTGCGCCGGAAATAAAAGGGAACATCCATGTGATTGACCCTCCAGGCTCCCACTTCCGTCAGCCGGGGGTATTTCTTGATTTCAATTCTCCAGCCATTGTCATCCGTCAGATGGAAATGAAGCGTATTGATTTTAAGCATCGCCATGCAGTCCATAATGCGCATTACATTTTCTTTGGGAATGAAGAAACGGGCGGCGTCCAGCATCAATGCCCGGTAAGGGAAGCGCGGCCCATCCTGAATCGTCACTGCGGGTATGCTCCAGACCATATCCTTCACCGGCTGATTGCCTTCAATAGCCGCAGGCAGCAACAAACGGAGGGTTTGCAACGCATAAAAGAATCCTTTCGTATCCGAAGCTTTGACCTGAATGTCTTCCGAAGTAACTTCCAGTAAGTACGCTTCGCTTTTAAAAGAAGAGTCAGTCGTAAAACGGAGCTGACTCTTCTCACTCTTACCCATTGTCAACTGAGGGGTTATCCCTGAACTTTTCGTAAACAAACCGATAAAATTGCGAGCGATGGCGGCCTGTTCCTGATTCTCTACGGAGAACACAGTTCCGGCCGAAATAGTAAAGTTCCCGTTGCCCGGCACGATGCGCACCGGGCTGGGAACTATTGAGATGGGGGTTGGTGTCAAGTCGTCAGCGCACATACCCGCCAAAGGCAGCAACGCCATAAGTATGATTAAGATGTTTTTCTTCATGGCAATCGGGTTAAAAAGAATCATCCGGGAGAGAACTCCGATGAGCCCTCCTTCCGGATGATTTATAATAAAACTACCTATTAATAGAATTTGGTTCCATTCTTGGTCTGCCCCTGTTCATAGTCCGCAACCGAAGCTTTGTTGATGTAGGTACGAACCCAGTCAATTTCCAGACGAGGAATAGCATCGTTATCACGATCCCGTTCATAGTTGTTGAAGCTTGCAAAACCGGAATCCCAACCTGCGTCGGGAGCCCATACGCCACCGGTTTCCGTACCACCGCCAAGTGCCCACTTGTTGGGTGCGCCCATGGTAAGGATGAATTTAAGTCCCTTCTGGTTTTTGGCATTGGTGAAGGTCCAATCCTCCTCACTGCATTCACTCTTCTTCAGGCATACGGTTTCTACACCATTGATACCTAATGCAATTTCTTCGCCGGAGCGCCATTCCATCCAATAAACATTCCAATCATTCATATTTATCGAATTCTGAGCAGATTTGCTACCCTTATTCTCATTTGCAGAAAGCCCATAGTGGAAAGTCTGGAATGCTTTATTACCGGTGATAGGACCAACCGGATTTTCAAGAATATCCACTTCCGAATAAGTAGGACTTGACCCTGAATCATCCGACATCAGCCATATACCCATATTGAATCCATTTTTTTCACCACGAAGACGGGCACGGACTTCCATTCTGCAACCTTCCAGTATCAGCTGGCTGTTGGACTTCCAAGGAGAACCTGTACCACATGCATAGAACGCTGCCGTACCATAGTCTCTCTCTCCCTTTCCACCACCTGTAGCCGTTGACGGCACTTTCATCTGAATCATCTTCAGAATTCCTTCTTCCGTAATATTAGAGAATTGTTCATTAAAGACAGCTGCATGATTCTGGGCAACCGCCGTGTTACGGGCTGCCAGGAAGAGAGGCACTTTATTCTTGAATGCGTTACCATCATTCCACATATCACCGGAGTTGCCTACACTATGGAATTCCCATGCGTTATAGAACTTCCAACCTGCCGCAGCCAAATCCGCATTGGGATGCGAGTTCATTTCCTTCATCGGAATGATTTCCCCGTACTGGTCAGCCACAGCCCCCTGTCTGCCGCTTGAGGCAAACGGAACTGCAGGTCTGTCATATACCCAACGTTCGTCAAGCAACCTGTCTCCTCTACCTACTTCGAGGTCTTTCATCAGAATCTCGATCTTGGCTTTATCCAACGGATGAACGCCGGAAAGAGTCGTGAAATCAAGTACCAATGTTTCGTGCTGCGAAGGATCGGGATTATGTTTGGTCTTGACTACCGCTTCCGCCAATTGCTCGCCGGCTTTGATAGTCAGTTTGGCAGGAGGCAGCGTTTCATAGAAAACTTTCTGTGCATCGGGGATGGATATGTTGACATCCACATCATCCGTCACCGGAACCGAAACTTGTGCCTGAATAGTGAACTTGTCACCTTCGTTAATCTCATTATCCGCATTATTTTTCAACGATACCACGGTATAATTGTGATCAGAGACAACGATAGACTGAGAGGAGTCACTCACTTTATATCCCCTCACAAAAGCCAGTACGTTTACATACACTTTTTCTTGGGGCTTAAGACCGCTTTCTACCACCAGCAGTTCAATCTTCAATTCACTTACCCCCTTCGGGAAAGTAACCATCGAAGGAAAATCCTTGAATACGACTTTCGATACATCCTCAGTTCCATCTTTAGCGGTCAGATAAATATCAAAATCCTCATTGGATACTGCCTCCGGATTATCCTCATCATTCACTTTGATGGTAAGAACCAACTTATCTCCCATCACAAAACTTTTTCCGCTTACCTCCATTATCAACGGTACACTTTCCGGCAACGGAGCCATCGCATCGTCATCGCAACCTGCAAAACCCGTAGCAAGCAGGCAAGCTGACAAAAACGTATATAGAATTCTTTTAATCATAATGATATAGTTTATTTTAAATGATATATTTATTCAGCCTGATCATTTCCAACCCGGATTCTGTACCAACTTGCGGTTCAGTTGTAATTCATCTGTCGGTATCGGAAGCAGATAGTCCCGGTTCAGGTCGAAAAGATATCCCTGAGGCAAATAGTCTTTCAATGGGTCCATCCAGCCCTCATTATCCTTCGACACCAATTTCAATGATTTGCGTCCGTCAGGTGAGAAGCTCTGATACAGAACGCCATCCTCGCCCAGATAGGCACCTCTGCCGCGCCCTTTTGTCCCTTTTAGTATTCCGGCACCTGCCCAACGCATCAGGTCGTCCAAGCGGAAACCTTGAAGAGAAAGTTCCGAACGTCTTTCACGACGGATTTCCTGCAACACCGGAGTAAGTCCGGTAAAGGGGAAGTTCGGGTCAACAAGGGTCGGTTTCGCATAAGTCACCCCTGCTCTCTCGCGCAGCGGTTTCAGTGTTTTCTCCAATACGCTGTCATCACACTTGCCCAATTCTTCGGCTGCCTCTGCATAGCAAAGCAGGCCTTCCGCATAGCGGAATAAGATGATAGCAGTTTCACTATTACCTTCTACAAAAGTCGTATCGATGCCCAAGCGGATATGGAAACCTGTAACACTCTTGCTGTTACCGTCACTATTCAGCCCTGGAGATACAATATCCGCATTCTTATCCTTCACTTCTTCATCGGTGCCGGTAGCATCATAAATCCTCACATTCATCGGCTTGGACGACTTAGAGGTAGAACGGTATTTGCATCCACTATGCATCACGGTCACAAGAAGTCTCGCATCCCGTCCCTCAAACGTTTTATTGAAATCTTTGAATTTCTCATCATTGGGATTAATGAAAGTTCCGTCTGCATTCAGATAATTGTCGACCAGTGATTTCGACAATCCTGAGGGTCCTTGACCATCTACCACGCCAGAAGCGAGTAAACCTCCCAATGCATGGAATACACCGTCCTTTTCCGAATATTTCTTCCAGAAGACAGCTTCCGACATTTCGGAAAGGTCTTTCGTATTAAACAAATGCGCAAAGGCATCTTCCGTATTCACAGCATCTTTGTCTGTTTCCAGTGTGTTCAATGTCAAACCGGAAGGAAATAGTTGTTGGTCTCCCCAGCTCAGAACTTCTTGATAGAATTCTGCGGAGTTATCTTCAGTGGCAAAATCAGTTCCCTTATGATATTTCTCCCATGAAGCCTCATAAAGTGCTACCCGCATAGCCAGCAGAACAGCCGCTTCTTTGCTGATGCGCAATCCTTTGTACTTGCTGCGGGCATATAGTTCTGCCCGTGCCTCCGGCACCTGTCCGATGGCAGCTTTCAAATCGTTCAATATAAACCGGGCAACATCCGAACGTTTGGCAGCAGGAATTTGCAGACCGGCTAACGTTGCATTCTCATCCCAAAAGTCATCCATAATAGGTATGTCTCCAAAACGGGTAAGCAAGTAGAAATGCCAGTAAGCGCGGAAGAAATAAGCCTCTCCACGAAGAGAACGTACGTCTGCCGTTTCCTTTCCTTCGGGAACGGAATAATAATGGAAGAAATAGTTCACATTACGCAGATTTCCATAGCCTTTCGACCAGTTATCCGAGCCACTGAACAGATTATTTTCACCATTCAAGCGTTTGTCATATTTCTCAGCCAGAATGTTATCGCTGTTTACCTCTTCGCCTCTGATGCTCATTCCATATTGCGACGGAACCGGTAGAGACGGATATAAGGCATTCAGGTAATTTTCCACCTGTTCGCGTGCCACCAGAAAGCTTGCGTTGTCAGGCTGTGTCAACGGTTTCCGGTCCAGAAAGTCGGAACAGGAAGTTAACATCAACCCGATAAAAGCGGTTAATATAATTATTTTCTTTTTCATGATATTTTCCCTCTAATTAAAATGTGACATCAATTCCAAATACAAAATTCCGGTTCATCGGGTAAACTCGTCCGTTACCGTTCTGTGTCAACGGTGAAGTCAATCCCGGCGCAGCATCATTGCTACCTCCTACCCAGCTATTCACCTGATTGATTGTTTCCGGGTCAAACTGTTGCGGCAAGTTGGAGATTGTAAACAAGTTATCGCAAGTGACGTATACTTTCAGATTGCTTAATCCTAAACTTCTCACCACTTTGGGAGTAAATGAGTAGGACACCATCAGGTTCTTCAAACGCATATAGGCTGCATTCAGCATATAGCGGGTCGTATTGTAACCTGCATTCACTTCATTATCTTTTGCCGCAGCATCTTTCGTATTCATGAGGCGTGGCAAATATCCACCGGGGTTTTGAGCGCTGAAATGGTCAAGATGTTCCTTGAAATAACAGTTTCCGCCAAAGAGGTAATTAGAACCTGCCATAGGGAAATCTCTTTTAGCTACTCCCTGGAAAAGGGCGGACACTTCAAAACCCTTATATCCCGCACTCAAATGAATACCGAAAGAATACCTGGGAGTTGTGCTGCCGATAACCTTCAGGTCGCCATGGTCTGCCAAAGTACCTTTACCTGGGTCAACTTTTCCATCGCCATTAGAATCGATAAATTTCACATCACCACGTTCCCATCGGTCACTGTTCTTGAAGAAGCTAAGGTCTACTTGCTTGAGATACTCATCCACCTCGCGATTCGACATGAAGAGGTCATTCGCTTCATATCCCCAGATTTCGCCCACGTCCATTCCTTCATAATATCCTCTGTTACCTGCCAGACCTGTATGGTTATTATAAATCAATCCTTCCGGATTATTGTACTTCGTCACCACAGCCTTATAGTCGGACACATTGAATCCAACCCCATAGCTGAATCCGCATTTCAGTTTATCCTGCCAGTCAACGGAAAGTTCCCAACCCCGGTTGCGAAGCGTTGCATTGTTTATTTTGGCAGCTTTATTTTTGCTAATACCTCCGATTGCCGGAATAGCTTCGGCCGGGCCAATCATATTCCGCGTTGTACGCTGGTAAATTTCCGCAGTAATCGCAAGACGGTCATCCAGCAGCATCAAGTCAAGACCAAGATTAGCAACCTCTGATTCTTCCCAAGTGATATTAGGGCTGACCATCTTAGGAGTCTGTGCCAGCATCCCCTTCTCAGGAGTATCTTTTACTCCCGGCAACAGCCAGGCATCAGGTGAATCTGTCACCACATTCATTATCCCGAGGTAATCATACAGCCCGGCGCCGTTCTGATTTCCCAAACGTCCGTAGGAAGCTCGAAGTTTAAATTGAGAGAACGGAAGATTCAGTTCCTTAAAGAAGTTTGAACGAGCCATATCATAACCCGCAGAGAAGGAAGGGAAGAAACCCCAGCGATTTCCGGGAGCAAAACGGGAAGAACCGTCATAGCGTCCGCTGAATTCAAAGAAATAAGTCTCCTGATAGTTGTATCTCAACTGAGCATACATACCCATCGTAGCCCAGTGAGTACGGTCTTCTCCAGCAACCAGATTTCCATTAGCATTGGCAAACGAATAGATATCATTAACCAGAATACCATCTTTATACGTATAGCCACTGGAGTTTTCCTGCAGTTCCATCTGGAAACCTGCCATTCCTCCGAAGTAATGATCCCCCCAAGTATGAGTGTAGGAGGAAGACACATTCGGAGAAAGATAATAATTGAATTTGTTGCCACGGGTATATGACCCCCAGTTAGAATTCTTCCAGTGCATACCCGGATAGGAATATCCTTGCTTGATGCCCTCTTCTATCGTCAAATCGCCATCAGGCTTTTCATAAGCGGGAAATCCGCGCTTGTAATTGTTGTCTTCTACGTCAAAACGAACTTTCATATCTCCCACAATGTCCCATCCTGGCAATGGAGTGACAGTAGCGGTAAAAGTCATTGCATCCGAAATACGGTTCTCTACATAATGAGATTCCTTGAAATAGCGGAACTCCGAAGCGTCACCATATTCTGAATCCACCGGATAGTGCGTGGGAGCATTTGGCAATGCCTGACCAAGAGTGGCATAAAAAATGGTTTGATTCGGCATCGGACGTTTCAGGATATTCAGCGTGATGTTATTATTAAAATTGAACTTCAACCATTTGTTAGCCGTAGCCTGCAATTTTGTATTCACATTGTATTTATTCAGGTTATCGTCTACCACGTCGAGCAAACCTTCCTGATAAGTATATCCCAAACCTACATAGAAGTTGATTTTTTCCGATCCTCCCGTCACACTCAGGTTGTGTGTATGGCGGAGGGTAGCATCCTTGAAATAAAAGTCAAACCAATCCGTATTGGCATATACCGCATCAATGGAAGCCGCCCACGCCGTTTTATTCTGATTGGGGTCGATGCCGGGGAACTCTGTGGAATAAGGATTCGCCATAAATCCTTTCATCTTTTCAATCTGTCCGTCGGAGATAAGGCGTTTGATACCGGAATTGTCACAACGTTCATTCACGTAATTGGCAAACTCCAGGGAGTTCATCATCTCGGGCATATTGATAGGAGAACTAAACCCCACTGTTCCACTATAAGAGACCTGTGTTTTTTGCGGACGTCCGCTCTTTGTGGTGATTAATATCACACCATAAGCGGCACGGGCGCCATAAACAGCCGAGGCTGAGGCATCCTTCAGCACACTGATAGTTTCAATATCATTAGGATTGACATTTTTCAGGCTCTGTTCCACTCCGTCAACCAATACATACGGCTCACCGCCATTGATAGAGCCGGTACCACGGATATTGAATTTGATATCAGCGCCTAACTCACCGCCAACACCCCCAGTTGCGGCATCCGTAGTAAAGTTCAAACCTGCCACATTGCCTTGAAGGGCACTGGTAAGGTCGGTCACCGGGCGATTTACAATAGCATCGGACTTTACCGTAGATACAGCGGCCGTAATGGTATTACGCTTCTGTTTGCCCATACCTACCACCACAACTTCATCCAATAGATGTACATCTTCTTTTAATGTGAAATGATTACCGTCAAGTTTCGTCACCTTGACTTCAAGAGGGGTATAACCGATAAAAGAGATGACCAGCGTGCTGCCGACCTTACCTTGAATGGAGAAGTTACCGTCAATGTCGGTCAGAGTACCATTCTCCGTCCCTTTTACCATGACCGTGGCGCCGATAACGGTTTCACCAGTGTTATCCAGCACCTGTCCTTTAATCATTTGTTGCTGTGCGAATGCTCCCGGAGATACTAGCAGGAGGAGCATCAGAAGAACAACAAAGCAGCTTTGTTTTTTCATAAGCTTCTTTCTTTTCATAATACTAAATTTAATTAACAATAAAAGATTCTATTATATTAGCTAACAAAATAAATCCTTGAGTATGCTGAGAATTGAAGGGCGATGCCTGACAAACTCATAAACGAAAATTTATGTGCAAATGTAAAGCGGTAGAGGAAAAGAGGGCATTCAGAAATCACCGAGAAATATTCAAAAATCACCAGAAACGACCGTTTCATTAATAAGAATAGGGTATTCACAGAAAAGAATAATCAAAATTGGATATTCAAACAAGCCGTCTCACCGCCACTTTCATTTTTTTCCTGTGACAGCTAAGGGGAAATTATAGAAATGTCTAAGAGATTCTCTGTAAGGATGCTATTCTAACTTCCTTCATTGCCCAATAAGACTTTCTTCATTGCCTATTCTTTATTCGTTCTACTATAGTATAACGCAAGGGTAACTATAGTATTCCTTGCGAATAACTATAGTGTAACGCAAGAATAACTATGGTTGAATGAAAAAATAATGCCTAACAAAATAGATCCTGATAGGCAAGCAATGAAATAAGAAAGACTTAGTAGTTGCCTTACCTAATATATAAGAAATCCTGCAAACTGATAATAATCATAGTTTGCAGGATTTCCCCTATAGAAATATATTCTATTACTCTTTATAGTTTATCAATATCTTCAATAGGCAGACCGGTAATATCGGAAATCATAATGTTATCCAATCCTCTAAGCTTCATTTTACGGGCATTGGCTACACGTTCTTCTTCACGACCTTCTTCACGACCTTCTTCACGGCCTTCTTCACGACCTTCTTCACGACCTTCAGCTCTACCTTCAGCTCTACCTTCAGCACGCTCTGTGAATATATTATCACGAAGAATAACGATGTTATCCAGATGCCGATAATAAGCACCCAGTTCATCTTTCTTCATTCTATCCAGAGTCAATCGTTCGCGAGCTTCATGCAAACCTGGTGCCGTAGCGGTATCAGGGATATTCCCTGTATTCAGATAATAGATCCACTCTTCAAGAGGACTTTTGGCCACTTGATTAAAGTCATTCACTTTTAGGATATAATACTCTGGATAAAGCTGGCTTACGTGGTCCACTTTAAAAGTTTGTTTCTGGAAAGGAGTCAGTTCCAGTACATCACCTTCATGTATCCCCCGAAATTCCGTTTTCCCATGATATACAATATCCTTTCCGCTGCCTAAAGAGAAGTATACAATATTGATACTATACACTTTGCGCACCTTATCGTAGCCTTCTCCGCGATTAATGTATTCGGTTACCAACTTTGAAGTGCCGAACAACATCCGCTGGAAATAAGCATATTCGTTATTGTTTTGGACTTCAATCAGAATAAGCTCGCCTTTGGAGTTCTCAGCAAGCATATCCACGCGATTATACTTATCAAATTCATCCTCCTGATTACTTTCGCTTTCCAATAGTTTTTGAATCGTGATAGTCTCTTTCAACAGGGTAGTCAGAAGTCCTTCGAGTACCCCGAAATTGGCTTTATTGCGCAATAAGCGCTTCATAGCCCAATCGAAACGAATATAATTACTTGCCATAATTTCGTCTCCTTTCTCTTGTTTTGTTTTCATGATAACAAAGGTAAGGGGAAAATGTTGAATTCCAAGCAATAACAAAGGATTTATTCAGTGGATATACCGCAAGGTAAATCTCTCCACCCCCCAGCCAGGACAAGCCGTTCCCTCAACGCCGGACATCTCACACTCTTTTAGTGATTTTTGAAAGCATATTGGATAAAATTGAAAGAAATAACACGCTGTTTTTGTGACGCAGATAAAAGAGAACCCGTATTTTTGTACTCAATATTGTGACTGGCGGCATATTACTTTTATGTACCTGTTTCGCTGACAGAAAATCCTTTAAACAACAAAAATAATAGTATGAAAAAGCTCCAATCCTTCTTTATCTACATGTTCTTCTCCTTATCCGCCTCGGCAATAGGAACGACCGATTACACTCAAGGACTCTCCATTTGGTTCGACACCCCCAACAACCTGGACGGACAAGCCATCTGGCTGCGTGCTTCCGGATTAAGAGCCAACCCCGACCGGGCATGGGAAAGCCGCTCACTACCCATCGGAAACGGTAGTCTGGGAGCCAACATCTTAGGTTCCATATCCGCCGAGCGAATCACCCTCAACGAAAAAACCCTCTGGAAAGGAGGACCTAATACGGCCAAAGGAGCCGATTACTATTGGAACGTCAACAAACAATCGGCAGAAGTCCTGAAAGAAATCCGACAGGCTTTTCTGGACGGTAACCAAGAGAAGGCAGCCTTACTCACTCAAAAGAACTTCAACGGATTAGCCGCCTATGAAGAAAAGGACGAAACACCGTTCCGATTCGGCTCGTTTACTACTATGGGAGAACTTTACATAGAAACCGGACTTAGTGAAATCAGAATGGACAATTACCGCCGCATCCTGTCACTGGATTCCGCTATGGCAGTGGTGCAGTTTGACAAGGACGGGACGCAGTATCAGCGCAAATACTTCATATCATATCCGGACAGCGTCATGGTGATGAAGTTCACAGCCAGCAAGGCCGGGAAACAGAACCTCATACTCAGCTATTGCCCCAACAGCGAAGCAAAAAGTCATCTCAAGGCAGACGGGAATAATGGACTGGTCTACACCGGAATCCTCAACAATAACGGCATGAAATTTGCCTTCCGCATCAAAGCCATTCACAAGGGGGGAACACTGAAAGCCGAAGATGACCGCCTCATCGTGAAGGATGCCGATGAAGTGGTATTCCTGCTCACAGCAGATACGGACTATAAAATGAACTTCAACCCGGACTTCAAAGATTCAAAAGCTTATGTAGGCAACGACCCCGAACAAACCACACAAGCCATGATGAAGCAAGCCCTACAGAAAGGATATGATGAATTGTACCGGAACCATGAAAACGACTACACCTCCCTTTTCAACCGGGTTCGCCTGCAACTCAATCCGGAGGAAAATAGCCCGAATCTGCCGACTTACCAACGTCTGGCTAATTATAAGAAAGGCATGCCGGACTATCAACTGGAACAATTGTACTATCAGTTCGGCCGCTATCTGCTCATTGCCAGCTCCCGCCCCGGCAATATGCCCGCAAACCTGCAAGGAATATGGCACAACAATCTGGACGGCCCCTGGAGAGTGGATTATCACAATAACATCAACATACAGATGAACTATTGGCCCGCTTGTTCCACTAATCTTTCAGAATGCACCTGGCCTTTGATAGACTTCATTCGTAGCTTGGTGAAACCGGGTGAGAAGACAGCCCAAGCCTATTTCAACGCCCGCGGATGGACTGCCTCCATATCCGCCAACATCTTTGGATTTACAGCGCCTCTGTCCAATGAAGCCATGTCGTGGAACCTGAACCCTACTGCAGGACCTTGGTTAGCCACACATATCTGGGAGTATTACGACTATACCCGTGACAAGAAGTTCCTGCAAGAAACAGGATACGAGCTTATCAAAAGCAGCGCCCAATTCACGGTAGACCATCTGTGGCATAAGCCGGACGGAACTTACACTGCCGCCCCTTCCACCTCACCCGAGCACGGGCCGGTAGACGAAGGAGTCACCTTTGCACATGCCGTAGTACGCGAAATACTGCTGGATGCCATCCAGGCAAGCCGCGTGCTTGGAGTAGACGCCAACGAACGTAAAGAATGGGAGAATGTACTGGAAAAGTTAGTTCCCTATCGTATAGGACGTTACGGCCAACTATTGGAATGGTCTTCGGATATAGACGACCCGAAAGATGAACACCGCCACGTCAACCATCTATTCGGACTACATCCGGGACACACCATTTCTCCCGTAACCACCCCCGAACTGGCCCAAGCCGCCAGGGTAGTGCTTGAACACCGCGGAGATGGCGCCACCGGATGGAGTATGGGATGGAAACTCAATCAATGGGCACGGCTTCAAGATGGAAACCATGCTTATAAATTATACGGTAATCTACTGAAGAACGGAACCCTGGACAATCTGTGGGACACGCACGCTCCTTTCCAGATTGATGGAAACTTCGGAGGCACGGCCGGAGTAACCGAGATGCTGTTGCAAAGTCACATGGGATTCATCCAACTGCTTCCCGCCCTTCCGGACGCCTGGAGAAACGGTTCGATAACCGGAATCTGCGCCAAAGGTAATTTTGAGGTCTCCATCTCATGGAAAGAGGGCAAGTTGGAGAAAGCTACATTCCTTTCAAAATCAGGAGCTCCCTGTAAAGTGAAGTACGGAGACGATGAACTCATGTTCAAAACCACAAAAGGCAAGATATATGAGGTGGTCCTAAAGAAAGACCATCTGAAAAAACTCTAAGCCAGAAGATAGTCTAAAGAAAAAAAAACTTACCTTTGTTAGAGTTAATCTGCAACTAAGATGAAAAAAGGATTTCTCACGACACTGGGTCTCACATTTATCATGCAATTGATACTTGTCTATTCTCTTCAGGCAAAGCATTACTACTTCAAGCAAATTTCCGTGAAAGAAGGACTACCATCCAACGTTCGCTGTATCCTGAGAGACGGGCAGGGATTTGTATGGATAGGCACCAGAGCAGGGTTGGGAAAGTTTGACGGACACGAACTTAAGAGATACACACACAAGGCAAACGACCCGAACTCTCTGCCTCACAACCTGATTCATCAAATTGCCGAAGACAAACAGCATAACATCTGGGTACTGACCGAAAAAGGAATTGCCCGCTATCAACGGGAAAGGAATAATTTCACATTTCCTACGGACGAAGACGGGAATTACATCACTGCCTATTCTTTCTGTTCCGTCCCGGAGGGCATCCTGTTCGGAGGTAAAGACAGAATCTATATGTATAGATATGAAGATGACTCTTTCAAACTCTTGCAATATTTCAATGCCAAATCTTTTAAAATCACGGCACTTTGTCCCTGGGACTCCCAAACACTGCTCTGTTGCAGCCGCTGGATGGGATTGTTGCTGGTAGACCTGCAAACCGGAAAGTACAGGCGTCCCCCTTTCGACTGCGGACTGGAAATCATGAGCATGATTGCCGATACGCAGAAAAGAATATGGGTGGCGCCCTACAACGGCGGACTGCATTGTTTCTCGCCAGACGGCAAACCATTATCCACGTATACCACAACCAATTCTTCCCTCAGTAATAACATTGTAGTAAGCCTTGCCGAAAGGGAAGGACAACTATGGATAGGCACAGATGGAGGAGGCATCAACATCCTTGACCCGGAAACCGGGAAAATCTCACAACTGGAGCACATCCCGGGACGGGAAAACTATTCGCTTCCCGCCAACTCCATTCTCTACCTGCACAATGACTATAGCAATAACATGTGGGCAGGAAGCACTTGCAACGGTTTAATCAGCATCCGGGAAGTGTCCATGAAAACCTACACGGATGTGGTTCCCGGCAACGACCGCGGACTAAGCAACAGCACCGTACGGAGCCTTTACCAACAATCGCCCGATAGTATATGGATAGGAACGGACGGAGGAGGCATCAACCTCTTCAATCCGAATTCGGAGAAATTTACATACTATCCTTCCACTTGGGGAGATAAAGTAGCCTATATCACCAACTTTACTCCCGGGAAATTGCTCATATCTCTTTTCTCACAGGGAGTATTTGTATTTAACCCCGCAACAGGGGAGAAACAGCCCTTCACCATCATCGACAAAGAAACCACTACACGGCTCTGCAACCGGGGGAAATCCGTCAATTTGTATCGGAACACTCCCAGCACCGTATTGCTTCTGGGTGATCATATCTACCAATATCATCTGAAAGACAAAACATTCAGCATCATCACCGAAGAAGAAGGAAAGGATATCGTAGGCACGCTTGTCCCCTTCAGGCACGACGGGAATCTGACTTATATAAATGACTTCAAACACATCTATGGACTGGACAACCGCACTTCACAACTGAAAACGGTCTTCGAGTGCTACAGGGACACAGTCATCAGTTCCGCCTCTCAGGATAAATACGGACGCTTTTGGATAGGAAGTAATTTCGGACTGATTCACTATGACCCGGTTACGAAAGCGCAAGTACATATTCCTACCAATCTGTTCACTGAAGTCAACATGGTGCTGTGCGACCGGAAAGGAAAAGTTTGGGTAGGCGCTGATAATATGCTTTTTGCCTGGCTCATCAAAGAACAGAAGTTTGTACTTTTCGGCGAGTCGAACGGTGCCATACAGAACGAGTACCTGCCCAATTCACGGCTGGTAAACAAACAGGGAGATGCCTATATAGGCGGGGTGAGGGGATTGCTACGCATCGACGGACAGCTCTTTCTCAATACATCCGAGTCACCGGAACTCCAACTACTGGATGTTATTATCAACGGCGAGTCGGCCAATGAAAAGATATACAAAAGCCCGGTGAAAGTTTCCGTTTCGTGGAACAGCAATATCAACATTCGCATCATGTCCAGAGAAGAAGATATATTTCGGCAAAAAGCATACCGGTATCAGATTGAAGGGCTGAATGACCAATACATCGAACAGTACAGTCCGGAACTGGCTATCCGGTCGCTACCACCGGGCAATTACAAAATCATGGCTTCATGCACCACTAAAGACGGCAGCTGGATTCCCAATCAGGAGATATTGGAATTGATAGTACTTCCTCCCTGGTACCGGACATGGTGGTTCACACTTGGTTGCGCCCTTCTGGTTACAGCCATCATTATCGAGGCTGTGCGTAGGACGTTGAAACGCAACGCAGAAAAGCTGAAGTGGGCCATGAAAGAACATGAAAAACAGATGTACGAGGAGAAAGTACGCTTTCTTATCAACATCAGCCACGAACTGCGCACTCCACTGACATTAATCCACGCTCCACTCTGCCGGATATTGAAATCCCTCTCGCCCGGAGACACTCAATACCTGCCGCTAAAAGGTATCTACCGCCAGTCACAACGCATGAAGAACCTGATTAACATGGTGCTCGATGTTCGAAAAATGGAAGTAGGGGAAAGCAAACTGTTCATACAGCCTCATCCGCTCAACCAATGGATTGAGCATATATCGCAAGATTTCATCAGCGAGGGGGATGCGAAGAATATCCATATCCGCTACCAACTCGACCCACAGATAGGCATAGTCAGCTTCGACAAGGACAAGTGCGAAATCATCCTGAGCAACCTGCTTATCAATGCGCTGAAACATAGTCCGCAAGACACGGAAATAACCATTGATTCAGAATTATGCCCCGAAGCAGGAACAGTGCGCATCTCCATCATCGACCAGGGATGCGGATTGCAGCAAGTGGACACGGACAAACTCTTTACCCGCTTCTACCAAGGAACCGGAGAACAGAGTGGAACGGGAATCGGCCTGTCCTATTCCAAAATTCTGGTAGAGCTTCACGGTGGCACCATTGGTGCACGGGACAACCAGGAAGCAGGAGCTACTTTCTTCTTCGAATTGCCGCTGAAACAAGAACCGGAAGAGGTTATCTGCCAGCCGAAAGCATATCTGAATGAACTGATGCTGGACGACAACAGTGAACCCGCCTCTGCTGAGAAGGAAACATTCGATACCACCCCTTACACAGTCCTGGCAGTGGACGATAACCCAGATATGACAGATTTCCTGAAGAAAGTATTAGGAGAAGGTTTCAAGCGGGTGATTACTGCCAAAGATGGCGTAGAGGCTATCCAACTTGCCAAGAATCATATTCCGGACATTATTGTCAGCGATGTGATGATGCCCCGTATGAATGGATATGAACTATGCAGAAACATCAAAGAGGACATTACCATCAGCCATATTCCCATTATTCTGCTGACGGCGAAAGACGACAAACAAAGCCAACTGAGCGGCTACAAGAATGGAGCAGATGCTTACCCGACAAAGCCTTTCGAAGTGGAAATGCTCATGGGAATGATTCGTAACCGACTGAAGAACCGGGAATGTATCAAGCAGAGATACATGGATATGGGAGTAATTCCCGCCCCGGAAGAGAGTACGTTCAGCCAGGCTGACGAGACTTTCTTACTAAAAATGAATAAGATTGTCCAGGAAAACTTAAGCAATACGGAACTGGGCATCAAATTGATGTGCAAGGAGATGGGAGTAGGTCGTTCATCGCTTTACAATAAGCTGAAAGCGCTTACCGGCATGGGGCAAATGAGTATATCAATAAATTCCGGATAGAAAAAGCAATCAAGTTAATAGCCAATACAGATATGACATTTGCTGAGATTGCGGAGGAAACCGGATTCACCACTCCCAGCTATTTCAGTACAGCGTTCAAGCAGTATACAGGGAAGACTCCAACGCAATATAAAGAAAAGAAGAAAGAGATATGAGGCAGTACAAAGTGTCAGAATGATATTGATTTTTCAATTTATTCTCCTACATTTGCAGAACCCCGTTAGGAAAAAAAGACATGAACCTATACGTAATACAATGAAAAAAAGCCTCTTCCTCCTTTTCCTGTTATCCGTTACCGGTTGCCTCAGAGGGTATTCTGCCTCCCTGCCTTTGGATACTATGCTCGTGCAACTGGACACCCACCTGGCAAACAGCAAGCAATATATCGACCGGAAAGAGAAGCAGATAGCCGAATGGCGACGGAAACTTGGGGAAGCCGTATCCGACGAGAAACGTTACGAAGCCTCCATCCACCTGTTCGACGAATATAAATCCTATAAGTACGACTCAGCCTACATCTACGCCAACAGATCCCTGCACCTGGCAGAGAAACTGCACAACCGGGGATACGTAGCAGAAGCAAACGGAGGAATCGTATTCTGCCTGTTGTCCTCGGGACTGTTCAAAGAAGCTTTCGATGTGATAAGCAGAATTGATATTACAGACGTGTCCCTCTCCAGCCGGATAGCCTGTTACTCCCTGTACAGCCGGTTATACTACGACATTGCTGACTATAACCACGAAGCTCCTTTCCAAAACGAATATATTGAAAAGGGAAGTCTCTATACCGATTCATTGCTAAGGCTTCTTCCCGAAAAATCGCTGAAATGGTGGTACGCCGTAGGACAAAAGCAAATGAAAGAACGACAGTACGATGCTTCCATACATTCATTCATGACACTACTGGAAAGAAAAGATATAGACCCACATACAGAAGCTATTATTTCGTCCAGTCTGGGCTGGATGTACTACGAGCTCAACGATAAGGAACGTGCTATGATTTACCTGATACGTGCCGCCATCGGAGATATTCGTTCCGCCACCAAAGAAACCACCGCTTTGCGCGTGCTCGCCGGTTTGCTTTACGAACGGGGTGACATCAACCGTGCCAACAACTATGTGCGGCTGGCACTGGAAGACGCCAACTTCTACAATGCCCGCCACCGGAAGATAGAGGTAGGCTCCATTCTGCCCATTATCGAGCAGGATCGTTTCGACATTGTAAAGAAGCAACGGAACGTGCTGATAGGATTTGTCTCCCTTGTATCCCTGCTTTTCATTCTGCTGCTGACCGCTACGCTCATCATCTATAAACAGATGAAAAAGTTGCGCTCTGCCCGTCATACCATCGAAGAACGTAACACACAGTTGCAGCAGACGAACGACCTCCTGTCCGAAGCCAACAACATCAAAGATGAGTACATCGGCTATTCCTTCTATCTCAATTCTGAGTATATAGACAAAATGGAAAGCCTCTACAAGATGATTAACCGGAAGATCGCCGCCCGTCAGTTCGAGGACCTGCGCACCTCGTTCAAAGAGTCCGACCTGAACAAAGAGCGTGATAATATGTATGCGTCTTTCGATGAGACATTCCTGAAGTTATTCCCCGGTTTCATCACTTCCTACAACAACCTCTTCCCTGTCGAAGAGCGTACACGCGGAGATCATGAGAAATCTCTCTCTTCCGAAATGCGCATCTTCGCACTGATACGCTTGGGTATCTGCGAACCGGAACGCATTGCCAAATTCCTGAACTACTCAGTTCACACCATCAATACTTATAAGACTCGCGTGAAAAACAAATCGCTTGTTCCAAACGATTTGTTTGAACCCAAGATTATGGAGATTGCCTCCGTGACGCCGCAATAGATTGAGACACCAAGCACTAAGGGAAATAGAAAAAAAGAAGGAAAAAGAAGAATATTTCCCTTATACAAACCCACCTTTAAAAAAACCGTTACATACTGATAACAAGCGATTTGCTAAAATACAAAGCCCAAAAAGCATTATACAATTCCTATTTATTTTCACTTTCCCCTCCAAACCCTGTAGCTTTGCAATGTCAACCGGAAGAAACCCTTCCCTCGACCAATGCATTGCTTTAGAGAGTTAACCTATTTATTTATTCACTTAAAAAAACTACAACCTATGAAAGCATTGAAACCTTTGTATGCTTTACTACTACTGTCGTTGATGACCGGTACCCTATTTACCGCCTGCAACGATACTGAGGATGGTTCCTACGTAGAGCCTATCACTCTTTACGAAAAACTGCAGGGAACATGGAGCCTGCGCACTCTGCAACAAGTGGACGAAGCCGGAAAAGCAAGCGGTGCCAAGTACACCACCATGGAGCTTACCCAAAGCTTTGATTTCACCACCTTCAAGCTCAATCTGCAACTCGATGAGAGCCGACGCCCTACAACTTTCCAGGTAAGTGGAGATGCCCCCGCCCTGTTCCCCACCAAGGGATACTGGGAACTGAGCAACGATTTCTACAATACCGACGGAGCTCCAACCGTAATGTATCTGTATTCTGACGCCTCAAAAAGTCAGAAAACAGGTCAACTGACTGTTTCGTCAGTGCCCGGTTCCACTGCTATTCTGGGACTGAAGCTGACACGCTCAGCCAAAGGAAAAGTATTCATATCATATAATTATGAACTGGCGCCTGCTGCCAAATAAGGAAGGAGAAACACATTATGAAAAGTAAATTAATGGCTTTAATAGCTTTAGTATGGATGATGCTCCCGGGCACCGCCTCTGCCGAATATGTAAGTAATACGCTCCCCCAGTTTTGGACAGTACCTGCCATATATGCTTTTGATGAAGAAGTAACCTGGTACTTCGATGTGTCCGGACTCGGATTCGAAGAAGGGCTGGACCTCTATCTATGGGCATGGGAACCCAGCGAACCCGATGCGGGCAACCGCGATAATTCTTCCGACTTCGCCAAACTGGAGTACGTGGGAAAAGGTATCTATAAAAAGACACTCATACCTACCGTGTACTTCAACTGCGACCTTGCTAAATTCAACGATTTCCCGGGCTTCTGGATGCAACTGAAAGAGAAGCACGACGGACTCTGCACCAAAGAATTCGCCATGTCCGATCCACGCCAGACACTGAAAGAGTTCAAAGAATCGGGAAAGGCCAATATGTTCTATCCGCAGCAGTTCGGCAACAACGATGAAGTAACCATCCTGGTGAACGCCTCCGTACTGACGGCAAACGATCTGCCCTTCGCCGGTCAGGAATTCGAATCCATACACCTGGTGTCGGGACTGAATGGTTGGGATCATAAAGTGGACGGCGAAATGTACAAGCCTGAAATCGTGGAAAAAACCAGACTCTCCTCTTTGGGCGACGGACTGTACAAGATTTCACTGATCCCCACGGATTATTGGGGCATAGATGAGTTCTACGAAATGGAAACGATACAATATTTCTTCATCTCGCACAACCCCGACTGGGGCTTGAAGAGTCCCGATGATGAATACAAGGTGGACGCCACAGCCCTGACGCCGGAATTCTTCTTCTTCCCGCAACAATTCACGCAGCATGACATCCTCACGCTGATACGCATCAACAACGAAAAGAGCAGCCGGGGACTGGAATATACGATTACAGCGGGCAGCAAGACCATCACCGGTGAGTTTGAAGGAACACTGGCCGAACGCCTTGCCCACGTCAACCTGCTGAAAGAACTGGCGGGGGAAAACGGTGTAGACAAGATCACCGTGAAAGTAAGCCATAAGAACGGTGCAGAAATAGTGAACACCACCATCCCATTGGTATCCCTGTCGGAAGTCGAATAAATAATTAATCATACAAGAACCATGAAAAATAAATATATAAATCATATTTGTTTCCTGCTCGTATTCTTCACTCTCGCAGGATTCGGACAAAGTGCATGGGCACAGACCATCACTGCCAGCGGTAAGGTATTGGACAGAAACCAGGAGCCTCTGATCGGAGCCAATGTAAAGGTACTGGACACAGCCACGGGCACTATCACCAATCCGGACGGTCACTTCACACTGGAATGTCCCAAAGGCAGCATACTGGAAGTTTCGTTCATCGGCTACGTGTCACAAAAGGTGGCTGCCGGACAGGACCTGACCATCGTGCTGGAAGAAGATGCCATCACCTTGCAGGAGACGGTCATCGTTGGCATAGGTTACGGCACCATGCGTAAATCGGACCTTACCGGAGCCATTGCTTCCGTCAGCCAGAAAGATATGAAACAGGGCATCATCACCAGTGCAGAGCAACTGCTGCAAGGTAAAATTGCCGGTTTATCGGTAGTGCAAAGTTCCGGTGACCCTACGGTAGGCGCATCCATCCGTTTGCGTGGCGGTACTTCCCTTTCCGCTTCCAACTCTCCACTCGTAGTAGTGGACGGCATTCCCGGTGTGGATTTCAATACCGTACAACCTTCTGAGATTGTTTCTATCGACGTATTGAAGGATGCTTCCGCCGCAGCTATCTACGGTTCGCGCGGAGCCAACGGTGTTATCATCGTTACCACCAATCGCGCTTCTTCAGATGTAGAGCGTAAAAGCATCGAATACAACGGCTATGTTGCCATCAGCTCCGCAGCCAACAATCTGGACCTGCTTTCCGCCAACCAGTGGAGGGCTTATGTTCGCGACAACAACATAGCCTCCGCCACCGATTACGGAGGTGACACCAACTGGCAGAAAGAAATACAGCGCACAGCTATCTCACACTCCCACAATGTATTTTTCAGTAGCACCCGCAAGAATAGCGGATACCGTGCTTCGGTAACCTACCAGCACAATCAGGGTATCATCAAGCGCAATGACCTGGACCGCCTTACCGGCAGCCTTTCCGCCTTCCAGAACGGCTGGAACGGACGTTTGCGCCTTGAAGCCGGCGTCAGTGGCAACTTCGACAAATGGAATCCTATCGATAACCGCATCTTCGAGCGTTCACTGAACCTGAACCCTACCCTGCCCGTAAGAGACAAGAACGGCAGCTTCACCAACATCGGCGGTACGCTGAACGAGAACCCCGTAGAAATATTGACCAACCGCGAAGACGACAGCTCACGCCACCGCTTCCTGGGCTACGGAAAGATAGAGTTGGACCTGGTGAAAGGATTGAAAGCTGTTGCCAACGGTTCGTATGAGTACAACTCCCTGCAAGGGCGACTCTACAAACCCACGTATGCCATGATGGAAGGCAAAACAGAGAAAGGATGGGGACAGCGCACCTTAGCCGAATATACCAACAAACAGATTGAAGCCTATCTGAACTACGACCTGGAGTTCGCCGGAATTCACAGGTTGAACGCAATGGCCGGTTACTCTTACCTCGACAATACATACGAAGGATTCGGCTCCACCCGCAGCGGTTTCGACACGGATGCATTCCTGTACAACAACCTGGCCGCCGGTTCCGACTACCGTGCAGGAGACGTCTACTCTTACAAAGGCAACTCGAAACTGGTTTCCTTCTTCGGGCGCGTCAACTACAACCTGATGGGCAAGTACATGCTCACCGCCACCCTGCGCCGCGACGGTTCCTCGCGCTTCGGCGAAAACCACAAATGGGGTATGTTCCCCTCCGTATCCTTGGCATGGCGTATCTCCGACGAAGCATTCATGCAAGGCACTTCTTCCTGGCTGAACAACCTGAAACTACGTGCAGGCTACGGAGTAACCGGTAATCAGGATGGCATCGGCGAATACAAATCTCTGGCTATCCTCTCGGCGAACGGTGCTTCTTATTATGATGCGGCTACAGGTGTATGGAAGAAATCATATACCCCGACGCAGAACGTCAACCCCGACCTGAAATGGGAATCGACCGCACAGTTCAACGTTGGTATCGACTTCGGCATCTTCAACCGCATCAACGGTACCATCGAAGCGTATCACAAGAAAACGAGTGACTTGCTGTGGACTTACCCCGTACCGCAACCGCCTTATCTGGTAGGTACCATGCTTGCCAACGTGGGCGACCTGGTGAACAAAGGAATCGAAGTCAGCCTGAGTGCCAGTATCCTGCGGCAAAAGGACCTGACGCTGGATGCGAACCTGACCTTTGCCTATAACGAACAGGAAATCACCAAACTGTCCAACAGTGACTATCAGGCTGTAGGCTTGAAATCGGGTTCACTGCATGGCCTGCCCGGTATGTCGGGCATGTACTCGCAGATTATCAAAGAAGGATATCCCGCCGGTGCCTTCTACGGCCCCAAATGCAACGGACTGAACGAAAACGGTGAATATATCCTGGAAACGGACGAAACCGGAAAACCCATTGAACAATACCTGGGCAGCGCCCAGCCCAAGTTCAACCTCGGTTTCGGCATGAACATGGCTTACAAAGATTTCGACTTCGCTTTCTCCGGCTATGGAATGTTCGGACAAAAGGTACTGAACGCTACTGCCATCAGCATGAGCAGTCCTACCCGCCTTCCCGCCCAGAACGTTACGGACGACTTCTTGAAAAGTGGAATCCAGAGCACTCCCGTATACTCTGACTACTGGATTGAGAGCGGTTCATTCTTCCGCTTGCAATCCGTGACACTGGGGTATACCCTCCCGGGAATCAAGAAAATCGGTCTGGAAAAGATACGCGTCTACGTAACCGGTGAAAATCTCTTTGTCATAACCGGCTACAGCGGCATCGACCCTGAAGTGAACATGAGCGGTCTGGATGCTCCGGGTATCGACCGTTTCGATAGTTATCCACGTCCCCGCACTTTCTCACTGGGACTCAATATTTCCTTTTAATCTGACTAAATAAATGACGATTATGAAAAATAGAATCATATCAGCCTTTCTGATTTCATCGCTTGCCCTGGGTGCCTGCACCGATCTGAGCGAAACTCTTTATGACAAGGTATCCATGGACGAATACGGACAAACTCCTGCGGAGGTAAAAACCATTGTATCTGGCGCTTACTCCACGTTGCGCGGATTCGATTCGAGCAACGGAGGTGTCAATTGCTATCCGTGCAGCGAGTACGTGTTCTTCATGCTGGAATGCGCCTCTGATGAAGCCTGCGTTCCCACCCGCGATACCGGTGACTGGGACGATGCCGGGCAATATCGCGAAATACAATATCACCATTGGACCGCCAACAGCACACTGGTGCTGTCATTATGGAACTATGCCTTCCAGGGTATCGGCAATGTGAATGCCATCATCTACCAAGTAGATAGTTCGGCACTGACAGACGAGGCAAAAGCCACCGTAAAGGCCGAACTCCGCGGATTGCGAGCCTATTATTACTATCAGATGCTCGACCAGTTCGGCAGTGTGCCCATCGTAACGGACTATACGCAGAAGGAACTCCCAAAACTGTCCACACGCCAGGAAGTATTCAATTTTGTAGAAAAGGAGTTGAAGGAAATCCTCCCGTTGCTACCCAGCGGAGCCGTCTATGCCACCTTCAACCAAAACGTAGGCTACACGCTGTTGGCACGCCTCTATCTAAATGCGGAAGTATACACAGGTACACCGCGTTGGCAGGAATGTCTTGATGCCTGCGATAAGGTGAGCGGCTACTCTCTGGAAACCGATTACTTCGCAAACTTTGCACAGGACAATGAAAAATCAAAGGAAATCATCTTTGCCATTCCTTACGACCATAAAGAAGGTACAGTAGGAAACTATCTGGCATCCATGACTTTCGAATACAACCAGACTTGGGCTTTCTCCATCGACGGCAGTTATCCCTGGTGCGGAAACGGTATCTCCGCACAGCCGGGCGTATATTCCTCATTCGATGAAACGGACATCCGCCGTAAGTCTCTCATGGTAGGACAACAGTACAATATGGCTACCGGTGCACCGCTAAGTTGCCAGAAAGACGGTACTCCACTGAATTATACCGAAGAGATAGAGCCTTACGAAAAAGCCCCGCAAGCTGCCGGTGCCCGCCTCAACAAGTACGCTTGGAAGACGGATGACATCTGGGAACGCGATAATGACTGGGTGCTGATGCGCTATGCCGAAATCTTGCTGATGAGGGCCGAAGCCAACTTCCGCCTGGGATTCGACGGCAACGCATTGCTATTGGTGAACCAGCTTCGCGGCCGTGCCCAAGTGACACCATTGGCGGCAGTGACGGAAGAAGACCTGGATAAAGAGTGGTTGCATGAGTTCGTATTCGAAGGTTTGCGCCGGACGGTGAACATTCGCTTCGGTACCTATTTCCAGCCTTGGTGGAACAAGGATGCGACTCCTACTTACAAAGGAGTATTCCCCATTCCTCAATCAGTGCTCGACAAGAATCCGAATCTGAAACAGAATCCGGATTATCTATAAGGACCTAATAAAACGAACTGTCATGAAGCTGATAAAAGCCATTATATCCATTATTTGTTGCCTCCTGCTCCTGCCCGGAGCAGGTGCTTGCAGCAGCGGAAACGATTCTCCCGGTAACGGTGGCGGAGAACCCGTCCTGCCCGGAACGCTGGACCCCGTGGCCGTGACCAAGACGAACCCCATAAAGCTATACGTGCACTATATGCCGTGGTTTGAAGACCCCGCCAGCAACAACGGCACATGGGGACAACACTGGACCATGAGCAACTGCAACCCGGACAAAGTGAACAGCAACGGAAAACGGGAAATAGCTTCCCGTTACTACCCGCTCATCGGCCCGTATGCCTCCAGTGATACCGACGTGCTGAACTACCACCTCCTGCTGATGAAGTATTCCGGCATAGACGGAATACTGGTTGATTGGTACGGCATCCAGGACAAATGGGACTACCCCGCCAACAAGCGGAATACGGAAGCGCTCGTCAAAGCCGTGGAACGTACCGGACTGGAGTTAGCCATCGTCTACGAAGACCAGACCTTGAAGGACCTGAGCAAACAGGGACAACTGACTCAAGCCAAGCAAGACCTGAAATATCTGGAAAACAGCTTCTTCAGCAAGGACTGCTACATCCGGATAAACAGCAAACCGCTGCTGATGACCTTCGGCCCGCAAACCATACAAACCCCTGAAGAATGGAACGACGTGCTGGGAAGCCTGAAAAACCGCCCCACTTTCCTTACGCTCTACACATTCTCAGCCAGTACGGCCAACAACAGCCAGTACACGAATGCCGTCGGAGAATATCTGTGGGTAGACGCGCAACCAGAAAAGGCCTATGAGCAAAAAGACAAGTTCAACGTGTTTATGGGAGGTGCCATGCCCGGCTTTGATGCCTACTATAAAGAAGGCGGATGGGGAGACAATCCCCACGTGAAGGTAGACTCCGAAAACGGCGCCCTCTTCACCCGCCAACTGGAAGCCGCCCGAACCGCCGGACTGGACCATCTGCAACTAATCACCTGGAACGACTTTGGCGAAGGTACTAACATCGAACCTACGCAAGAATGGGAATACCGCTATCTGACCGCCCTGCAACAGTTTGCCGGCGTCACTTATAGCGAGAGTGTACTGAAAGACGTGTACCGCTGGTACGTGCTGGAAAAAGAGTATGCCAAGGATGCGGCGGCACAGAAGATTCTGTCGCAAGCCTTCTACTACTTCGTATCCCTGCAAGCGGACAAAGCCCAACAACTGATGAATGAACTGAAGAAATAACTGATGAATATGAGAACAGACCTGTTATATACATTATTAGCCACATGGCTATGCCTCGCCTTCGGCGCATGCACTACGGATAAACCGTCCCTCCTCCAATCACCCGACGGGCAAATCCGCCTGACAGCCGGACTGGAGAACGGAAGGCCTTACTACACCGTGAAGCGGGGAACAGAACCCGTCATCAACCAATCTTTCCTCGGCTTTAAACTGGAGGGAGGGAACTTCGACGGAAATTTCCGCATCCTCAACGTTAGGCATGACTCACTGGATGAAACCTGGAAACAACCTTGGGGTGAAGAAGTGGAAGTGAGGAATCACTACAACGAACTGACACTGGAACTAGAAGAGAAGAGCAACCTTCACCGCCGGCTTTCCATCGTCTTCAGAGCGTTCGACGACGGAGTGGGCTTCCGCTACATATTTCCCGAACAGAAAAGTCTGAAACAATTCGTCATCCTGGACGAGCAAACAGAATTCAACCTGCCATGGGACGCCCCCACCTGGAGTATCCCGACAAACGGAACCAAATACTACGAGGCACTGTATGAATCTTCTCCCGTCAGCAGCAAGGACACGGTTTCCACGCCGGTGACAATAGAAGCCAATGACAGCCTTTACATCGTTCTGCACGAAGCGAACCTGACCGACTATGCCAGTCTGAACCTGACGCCGGACTCGGAAATCCCTACCACGCTGCGTGCAGCACTCACTCCGTGGTCTACGGGTGAGAAGGTATTTGCCACTGCGCCTTTCGCCAGCCCCTGGCGGACGATTATCGTAGGTAAAAAACCGGGCGACCTTATCCTCTCCCGCCTGATGCTGAACCTGAACGAACCCTGCAAGCTGGAAGATACGTCGTGGATAGAACCAGGCCGTTACATCGGCATCTGGTGGGGTATGCACATGGAGAAATACACTTGGGCACAAGGTCCCAAACATGGTGCTACTACCCGGAACACCATGCGCCACATAGACTTTGCCGCCCGGAACGGATTCAGCGGTGTACTGGTGGAAGGCTGGAACTACGGCTGGGACAGTGACTGGACGGTTGAAGGAGATAAATTCAGCTTCACCCGCCCCTATCCGGACTATGACCTGAAGAAACTGGCCGAGTATGCCCGTGAGAAAGGTGTGCGCCTGATAGCTCATAACGAAACCGGCGGCGCGGCCACCAACTACGAGCAGCAACTAGACAGTGCTTACGCCCTGTATCGTTCACTCGGTATCAATGCCGTAAAGACGGGATATGTCAACCCACAGCTTGACGGCAAGGAACTGCAACACAGCCAATATGGTGTACGCCACTACCGCAAAGTTATAGAGACGGCTGCCCGCTACGGTATCATGGTGGACAACCACGAACCGGCCATGCCCAGCGGTCTGCAACGTACCTACCCCAACCTGATGACCCAGGAAGGAGTACGCGGACAGGAATATGATGCCTGGTCAGCCGACGGAGGTAATCCGCCCGAACATACCTGCATCATCCCCTTCACCCGCGGACTTGCCGGGCCGATGGACTTCACGCCGGGAACGTTCAACTTCAGCAACCCCGTCTTTCCCGGCACACAGGTACAGACCACGATTGCCAAGCAACTGGCACTGAGTGTAATTCTGTTCAGCCCGCTTCAAATGGCATCGGATATGATAGAGAACTATGAAGGAAGACCGGAGTTCTCATTCATTACATCCTGCCCCACCACGTGGGCAAAGACGGTGATACCTGATGCAAAAATAGGTGAGTACGTGACCATCGCCCGTAAGGACCGGAATAGCGAAGATTGGTTTGTAGGCTGTATCACCAACCGGAAGACACGGAACATGGAACTGCCTCTGGACTTTCTGGATGACCACACCACTTATAAAGCAACTCTTTATCTGGATGGTGATAAGGCGGACTATAAGACAAACCCTTATCCGGTAAACATCATACAACAAGAAGTGAATGCGGATACGGTGTTGAAATTACCTCTCGCACGAGGCGGTGGAGCGGCGATAAGGATAGAGAAGATGTAGAGCCTTTCACCACAGAGTAACAAAGAGTTTCACGGAGTTAAAATTAGAGAAATAAAACTCCGTGAAACTCTTTGTTACTCTGTGGTGAGACTCCATTTCCATACCTATTTCCTCTTCTTTCCCTTCTTCCCAGCCATCAGGTGTTCCTTCTTCACCTCGAACGAATAGCTACCGGGAAGAAGCTTCAAGACTACCTGCCCGCTTCCTTCACCAATATATTCTATTCCCTTGCATTTTCGGATAAGTTTCTCCCCTTCGCGGACATCTCTCAACGATGCAGCCGGCAGATACAGCGTAGCCGTAGTATTTCCGGGCACCGTGAAAGTATAACGAATCATGCCTCTTTCCTCTCTCCAACCACTCTCAATACGTCCGTACATCGAATCATAATATCCCCGGGCATACTTCATCTTTCCGGTCGGATCGGGCATCGGCTTCAGAATGAACTGTTTGAAACCGGGATAAGCCTCATCACGCTGTATTCCTAAAGAATAATTGTACATCCAGGCACCCACGGCACCAAAAGAATAATGATTGAAAGAGTTCATGCGATTGTTACCACCGAAACCATCCGTGTGAGTGTAAGAGTTCAGACGTTCCCAAATGGTAGTCGCTCCCTGTTCCACGGAATAAAGCCACGAAGGATAATCAGTCTGTTGAAGCAGCCTGTAAGCCAGATCGTTCAGCCCGTAATCGGATAAAGCCTTACTGATCCATGCCGTACCGATGAAACCGGTCATAAGAGAGTAAGAAGGACACAGGCGGCCTCTATCAGTGGTATTCTCCCGTCTGACTGTCTCCGCAAGATTAGCAATCACCTTATTACGGTTCTCTTCATCGATAATGCCGAAAGCCAATGGAAGCACATACGAAGTCTGTATATCGACAGGTTGCCCCTTCTTGTCAGGGATGAAAGCGGAGAATATCGTTTTTCCGCTTTCCGGCTCTATATAAGTCTTATTGAAGAAATCCCTCCGGGCGGCATGCAAGTCGCGGAACCATGCGGCATCGGACGTCTTACCCAAAGCCACCGCTATCTTTGTCATCAATTCCAGATCGTGGATGAAATAGGCTTCCCATACCAGGGACTTATCATTCTTCTCATCCTCCAATCCTAACCAGTCACACAGGTCACCCCATGAACGGGTCTGCACGATCAGATTGGTTTCCGTCTCAATCGTTTGGTCAATGATATATTGAATATAGCGCTTCATGGCAGTGTAGTGCTCGCTCAGCAGTGCGGTATCTCCGTATTGCTGGTAGCACTCCCAGGGAACCGTAATTCCGGCACTGCCCCACAGCATACCACCGAAACCACCACCTAATGGGGCGATATCCGGGAAGCGTCCGTCCGTCCGCTGCACATCGCGCATGGCACGCATATGACGGCGCAGGAACTGCGGTACATCCGCCAGATAAGTGGCGGTACGGGAGAAGACGGAGATATCCCCACTCCACCCCAAGCGCTCATTGCGTTGCGGACAGTCCGTAGGAATGGAAAGGAAGTTGCCGTAAGAAGACCAGGTGATATTCTTCCACAGCTGGTTCACCCGTACATTGGAAGTTTCGTAGTGAGAAGCCAGTTCGTGTATAGAGCTTAGCACTATCCCTTTCACGGATTCCACAGGCAAGGGTTTGTCAATACCCGTTATCTCTATAAAGCGGTAGCCATGATAGGTGAAACGGGGAGAGATGGTTTCCTGCCCGCCTTTGGCGATATAAATATCCTGAGCCATAGCGGCACGGATATTCTCCAACATAATCATGCCGATGTTTCCCTCGTATTCCGGCAAATCGGGATATTTCACTTCCGCAAAGCGCAGAGTGATTTCCGTTCCGGGCTGCATGCCCGACAAACTGATACGGGGGACTCCTACCATATTCTGCCCCATGTCGTACACAAACACACCTGGGCGGACTTCTTCTACTGAAAGAGCCGTCAGTTCATTGATTTGTTTCACCGTCTGGCCGAATTGCCCGATAAGTTCAAAACCGGAATAATCGTTCACCCACGGCATATTCGGATTTCCCGCCGTACTGATATGTCCTTTCAAAGCAACCTCATGAGCCGGTTTCCAGGCAGATGCATCATAAGATGCCGTGCTCCAGCCTTCCACTGCCGGTTCTCTTAAAGCATCATACACTTCGCCCTGAAAGAAACTGCCGTAAGCAACGGGGCCTTTGCCGAAATACTGCCAGGACAAAGGATCGGTCACCACAACATTGGTCCTACCGTCCGCATACGTGATAACCAATTTTGCCAATAAAGACTGGCGGTCACCGAAGAAGTTCCAGTTATCTCCCGTAAAAGTAGCGCCACCGCTCCACCAGCCTTCTGCCAGCAAAGCACCCAGGGCATTTCTGCCGGAATGGACGTACTTTGTCACATCAAACGTCTGGTACAGATGAGTTTTGTTATACTGGGTAACTCCGGGATTAAAATAATCATCCCCTACACGCTCACCATTGAGATAGACCTCATAAATGCCACGTGAAGTAACATACAGGCGGGCTTTTACAATCTCCGCATCGGGAGAAGGGAAGACCGTACGAAGCATCGGTGCGGAGTTTCCTTCGGGAGTAAATATAGCAAGAATGCCGGAAGCTCCGCCGACTATCCGGCTATTTCCTTCCCGGCAAGTAGCAATCACGTTCGAAGGGCTTCTGAAATTGGCAATCTCCATCTTCGGGAAAGTAGCGGATTGCCCGGCGGGAACATCAAAGCCAATGTCGCCCACTACCGGGAAAGCGATGAAATCACCTCCCTGCCCCAACGGATTCAGATTTATCCAACCAAGCTCTTCAGCATTATCCACGTAGAATCTTGTAAAACCCAGATCAGAAGTAAGGTTCACCGTATGCAGGTCATACTTATTACTTTCATTAATCAATGCCAGAGGGATGGGAAAGCTCTTGAAAGGAACATCTTTCCGGTCGTTCGGATGGTATCCTACACGATATACATTCAACATCGCCTCTTTACCCGAAGCAAGCGAATCCAAGTCCAGTTCTATTTTTATGTAAGACTCATCTTTCCCGTTCTGTAACTGATACAGATTCTTATTCTTATTCATCAGGCGCTTATCATTCGCTCCGTAGACAAAGCCTGCACGAGTACTCTTTGTCTCTTTATCCAACCGGAGTGCAACGTTCAGCCTGAACACCGGAAGATAGTGAGAATAGAGCACCATGTCTTCATCTCCGCCACCTATCCACTTCGCATCACTCCATCCCTCATACGGATTGGCTTTACTCATTAGTCCCGTTTCAAACCAAGAGGTCGAGGAAGATTGCTCACCCTTCTGGTTCCATACGTTTACCGTCCAGAAATAGCAGGTAGTGGGTTGCAGGGGAGCACCGGCATATTCAATGTTCAGCGACAGGTCACTCGACACTCTTCCGCTGTCCCATACCGTTTGTCCCGCTTCGTCAGTCACCGTTATCTGATAGGCTTTCTGCGAATACCCCCTTTCAGTATTCTGCATTACCATCTGCCAACTGAAGCGGGGCTTTTCCACATCTATACCCAATGGCATTTCGGCATATTCCACTTTAAGCTTTTCAATAGATACAGAATGTTCCGTAGCCGCATACAACAGAGCAGGGCAGGAAAGACAGATAAGCAAAACAGATAAAATGTGAATTCTACATCTTTTCATACGTGATGTTTTTGGGGTTATAAAGGAGATTAGGCAAGCAAAGATAATAAACTTGCCCAATCTCTTTATTATGAGACACTCATTTTATTACTGACCGGATGCTATTTGCTCTTCTTGTGAAGCAATAGGGGTTTCATTCAGCTCATAACCGGAATACCCATAGTTCTGATTTACCCGGCCATACAAGTTCGCATCAATGGCGGTCTGCGGTATAGGCCAGAATATATTGTACTTCCCTATTTTGTATTCATCATTATGAAGCGTTTTCACACCCTTATTGTAATAGTTATTATATTCCGTGATTCTGTGCCACCAATAACTGTTACTACTTTCGTCTGCAAGGTCTTTCGGAGAGGTGTAATTCCCTTCCTGATTCTCTTTTATAAACGAAACACGTACAAGTTCCACATGCCTGAACTCTTCATACATCAGTTCACGGGCCCTTTCATCCATAATCACGTCCAGCCCGTCCAATCCATTAAGTTTGCCGGCATCGAACAAATCCGTACATCCGGCACGTTCTCTGATCTTATTTACATCAGCGGCAGCTTTCGCATATTCCTTCTTCCAGTAGTAAGCCTCCGCCCTCAGCAGATAAGCTTCCGCAAGACGATATACATACCAATCGCCCGAACCTCCAACGTAGTCCGTACCCGAATATCCATTGGCTACTTCCCTCGCCGTATCTTCTACCCATAATTTATAATACGGATAATCGAACCAGCAACGAATGGTATCCTTGCACAATAGCGTGCCGTCATCCGCATACTTCTGTATAGGTTTCAGATAATAGACAGCATCGTCCGTACCCAATAATTTAGGATCATTATATTTCAGATCCTCCATCACAAACCAGTTACCGGCTTCCCGGCTGTGTCGGAGATCATTCTTATCCCCCCACATGGATTTTTCCGCATGATAAGTAGGTCTTGAAAACGCTTCACCACGTCCATAGATCGCCCTGCAATCTAAAAAGTCAGGATATTGTGCCAGCATACCCGCCGTAGCAGACTGTCTCGTCATACCGGACTGCGACTTACTGGGCACCAGGATACCTCTGTTCACATCTGTTTGCGACCAGAACGGAGTCATATTATACAGGTAATTCGTATTGAGCCGGCTTTCTGAATTATCATATCTGTTCACCATGAGCATGATGGTCTCCTTATTGGAAGCATCTGCCTTATTTACCGGTCTATGCAAATCCCAGATCACATTACGCGTCACCGGATGATGTTCCGGATAGGGATTCTCCCACTTGCCAAATGTGTTTTCCATCAGTTCATATCCGGAAGCATCAATAAGGGCATTGGCCTGTTCAAGCGCCTTGTCAAAATCTCCGGCTGCCATGTAATACTTAATAAGCAGCATCCGGCAGGCTCCCTTGTTTTCTTTACCATAATCAACCTGATCAGGGATATGCCCTACGGCATATTCCAGGTCTTTAATCATTTGCTCGATAACCACTTCCATCTTTGTGGAACGAAAGTCGAGCTTCGGAGTCGTGACTTCTTTCGACAGGAAGGGGATATCACCAAACTGGAAAATCAGATGATAGTAACGCCAGGCACGCTGGAAATAAGCACTGGATAACATCTGTTCTTTAGTGGTCTGGTCCAAATCCAACTCGGAAATGCGCGAAATCACCACATTGGCAAAGCTGATACCTTGCGTACCCATATTCCAGAACCAATTAATCATATTCGTACCGAACCAATTGTTCTCAGAAATAGGAGTCACATTCGAAAGGATGTCCTGGCACCCGCTAAAGTCGGATACAGCCGTTACAGCCACATCCGAGAATATCATTTCCGTAGCCAATGCAGGTCCGTTATCCTCCATATAATAATAACGCATCTGTCTGTGGCAGGTAGTGAGTGCAGCTTCCAACCCTTCTTTGGTGGATAACGTCACACTGGGTTCATAAAATGATAATGGTTCCGGTTTCAGCCAACTGTCCGAACATCCCGTTAATGCTAATGAAGATAACCCGAAGGTCAGATATATGGCTTTTATTAGATTTGTTTTCATGATAGTTATTTAATTAAAATGTTATACTTGCACCGAAAGTAAATGTTCTGGGGAGAAGTCCCTTTGTTTCCGGATCCCAATAATCCCACTCTTTGTCAAAGGCCCAGACAGCCACGTTCCTGACAGTTCCGTATATGCTGATCTCTTTAGCCATCAGTTTCCGTGCAAACTGTTGGGGTACCCTGTAGGAAACAGAAATATTCTCCAGACGGATAAAGCCTTTGTTTATCACCTTCTTGGGGTTAATATTCGAAGGACGTGTCGACTTCAGACGGGCATACGAATTTGATTTGTTCTCAGGAGTCCAGTATTCGCGCTTATAGGTATTCGAATAATCACCCAGATTATCAAAGAAGTTCAGATATTCCGTTGTACTTTGCTTATGTCCCATCTGAGAATAAAGATTAAGAGAAATATCCCAATTCCGGAACAAAGTAAATTCATTTCTGAACGACCATCTGAACTTAGGTGTTTCCTGACCTAAGAAGACCTTATCCTCCTGGGTAATCTTATAATCTCCATTCGCATCCCTGACTTTTGCATCACCCGGTTGCTGCCCGTACTTTGCAGCTTCTTCCGCTTCATCTTCCTGCCAGATGCCGATGAATTCATGGTCCCAGATGGCCGAAATATCTTTCCCTACAAACCAGCTCCTGTTCACATCGTCCACTTCTTTACTTCCTACCACTTCTCCGGCCTCGTTCAATACATCTTCGTAACGGTAATACAAATGCTTAATCGTATTCTTGTTGTGTGAAAGCCCGAATGTAGAAGACCAGGTAAAGTTCTTATTGCGGATATTAACCGTATTCAATGAGAATTCAAACCCTTCATTATTAACCTGTCCCAGATTGGTTACGATATTTGTATAACCAGTGAAATTCGGCAAGCTTCTGTCTACCAGCAAGTCCGTTGTAGGCATATGATACCATTCAATGCTACCATTGATACGGTCATTCAGGAAACCGAAATCCAGACCGACATTCCAGGATGTGGTAGTTTCCCATTTCAAATCCGTATTGGACATTCTTTCAATCTGCAATGAAGACACTTCATACAAACTCCCTTGTGGGGTGACATAAGTATATTTGCCGGCCGTACCTCCATACAATTGGGACAAAGCTTGGTAAATACCGATATCCCGGTTTCCATTCTTACCCCAGGACAAACGCAGCTTACCGCTACTCATTGGCTCCCACTTGAAGAACTTTTCATTCGTGAAACTCCATGCCACGGCTATGGCGGGGAATGTAGCCCAGGGATTGGAAGCACCGAAAGCTGAGAAACCGTCGCGACGAACAGATGCGGTCAGCATATAGCGGTTGTCATAAGAGTAGAATAAACGGGCCATCAATGCGGCACCCGTATGTTTCGTATCATTGGCACTGATTTCTTTGTTACCCGCAGTCTTCATGTTATGCCATTCCAGTACATCCGAAGGGGTAAAGTCGGAAGCTACCATTGACTCTTCCCATACTTCATATTTCTCGGCACTCTGAAGCAAGGTCAAGTCTATATTATGTTTCTTGGCGAAAGTATAGTTCCACTTCACCATATTGTCCAGTGTCCAATCTACGGAACGGGCCGTCGATCTGCCTGCAACTCCGTTGTCTTTATCAAAGACGCTTTGCGAACTGTTCCAGTATCTTGAATGGTTCCAACTATACCGGGGTGCAAAGTTGAACTGATATGAAATGTTGAAAGGCAGTTTTAATTTAGCATAGAAATTCGCCGTCACATTCTGGGTACCTGCATCTTTGGATGACATGGAGTTATTGTAAAGACTGTTCACACCCGTTACCTGATTCTTTTCTCCCATAGGCCAGGGGTTCAGCGTGCCATCGCTATAATATGGAGTAGAGTAAGGAGAATTAGCGATCTGTCCTTCCCAACTCACCGCCTGGAAGCCTTCTTCCCGGCTCTGCAAATTCAGATTGACACCTGCCTCCATGAAGTTACCTATCTTTCCATCCAGTCGCAAATTGGTACGATAGTTCTTAAACCGGTCTCCTACCACCAATCCTTCGCTGTCCAGATAACCTAAAGACCAGTAATAATTCAGGTTGGACGTCTTACCGGACAGACTTACATTGTAGTCCTGTCTCAATCCGGTTTGAAAAGAGGCATCATACCAGTCGTATGTTCTACCCGCATAATAGTTTTCGCGCTCTATCTCTCCCAGACCGATGCGTTGCAACCAGATGTCTTCCATATTCGTGGAACCCTGTCCTATGGCATCATAGCTACGCCATTGCGCTTCGGTAAGATTATACTTATTCAGGTTTTCGGCCGTAGGCTTAACGTAATAGCCTTGATTTCCAAACCCGTTGCTGCTTGCCGCATAATCTGCACGATATTGCAAATACTCATCTGCACTATACACCTCCCGGTTAGCCCCCATGGTCACAAAACCCACGCTTGCATCGAACCGGATAGTCGGTTTCTCCTCCGTTCCTTTCTTGGTAGTAACAAGTACCACACCGTTAGCCGACTTTGCTCCGTAAACGGCTGCCGATGATGCGTCTTTCAAGACGTCTACAGACTCTATATCCACCGGATTTATCTCAGAAAGATCACCTTGAAAGATCATACCGTTCAGAACAATCAACGGTCCGGTTCCACCCTTCAGAGAGCGACGTCCACGCACTAACATATTACCACCGCCTTTGGCATCGTTGGACAGATCCACGTTCAGTCCCGGTGCCGCGCTACGCAATAAATCCTGCATGGTAGCCGGTTTCTCTTTCGCCATCTTTTCAGCCTGCACATGGGTAATGGCCCCTGTCAGGTCTTTCTTTTTCATACTGCCATAGCCGATTACAACGACTTCGTCCAGTAAATTGGCATCTTCACGCAGAACCACACGCAACAGTTTCAGATCCTTCAGCTTCACTTCCTGTGAAACATATCCTATATAGCTAAACTGAAGTACATCGCCCACATTGGCAACCAGCGTAAACTTACCTTCAAGGTCTGTCACACTGCCTTGGCTGCCACCTTTCACCAGAACGGTAACCCCAATCAGAGGTTCTCCCGATTCATCGGTAACCACACCCGTTACGCCGGCTTGACGTACATCAGCCACTGCCTGTCTGGTCAGGATGATATGATTTCCCTCCATCTTATAGCGGATAGGAGAGTTTGCCAGCAATGTATTCAGTACTTCCGATACCTTTGCATTATCCGCCCGGATACTTTTGCGCGCCTCTACGTTTACATCTTCTTTATAAATGAACAGATAATCCGTCTGAGACTCTATTTCATTCAGTATAGATTCAAGTTGTACATTGGTTCGATTGATTGTCACCCGTGCATTCTGTGAGTGACTATTCTTCGCCATCAGGCTAAAAGCACAGAAGAACAAAAAGAATATTGATATTCTCATAATTCTAAATAATAATGTTAATTGCGGATTTTTAGGGCAATAAATATCCGACAAAGGAATGTTTTTCATATCTTTGTAAATGAGTTATTAATACGATTTATAAATTGAATTGTGTTAATCAGGGCCGGTGGATGGGGCAAACATCTATCGGCTTTCTTGTTTTCCATCAGTATTGTTCCATAGGCTAATCTCTTGTTTTAATCCGGTTAATATTACGATTTACTTTATATAAATGACGTCATTATCTTTATCTCTCCGGTAAGTAAAGGCTACATCCTTCTGCAAAACACGCAATGCATAGTCCAATCCGTCGGATATACGGAACTTTCCGGTCAGTGCCACACTTTCTATGCTCTTCTTATCCACCTGGATTTTCAGGTCATAATATCTTTCCAAATCTTCCATGATCTGGGTGAACCGCTTGCTCTTAAAGCAGTACAGACCTTCCTTCCAACGATACACATTGTAATCATCAATCTTGCTCACTACCAACCTGCCATCTTTCAGAGTTGTTTTATAATTGGGAAGGAGTACCACAGCCGTCTTTTCATTATGAGGCGACTTCACCCTGATTTTTCCTTGCATCAACGATGCTTCAAATACCGCTTTCTTCGAATAAGCCTCCACATTGAACTTTGTGCCCAGCACTTCCACATCCATTGCATGCGTCCGCACCACGAAAGGGGATTTCTCATTGTGTGCCACCTCAAAATAAGCCTCTCCGTCCAATATCACTTCGCGTTTGCCTTTCATGAACGAAACAGGATACTTCATCGTCGTCCCGGCATTCAGCCAGACGTTTGAACCATCGGGTAAATCGAGGTTCACACGCTGGCCGGCCGGCACGGTAATAGTTTGCATGGCTACATTCATATCCTCCTTATCTTCTCCTATTGAAAACAATGCAGCCGTTATGCCTACCGTTATCGCGACAACAGAAGCTATCTTCAGAAACTCTCTGACGAAATGGTTTCTTTTCTTCCTGAGTGTAGTTTGGCCGTCAGATGGTTCGAGGCGCCCCGAAAGAATGATGGCATTGAACAGCTTGCGCTCCCGACGTAACAGCTTGCTGTTCTCCTCGGAGGCTTCCGACCATTCTTTCACTAATCTCATTTCTTCTACGGAAGCACGACCTTCAAAAAAACGATATAATAAGTCTTTATCCATACATACTTTTATTTGTGTATCTATAGTAATAGCGAACCACGGGAAATATTCCCTAGTAGAAAAACAAACTTTTTTCAGTTGAGGTAGAAAAAGAGTAAAGAGACGGGCAGATAATCTTTCAGGGCCAAGCGTAACGCCCTGGTAGACTTAGAGATATGAAACTCTACGCCTTTGGTTGTCATTTCCAGTAAAGCAGCAATTTCTTTATGAGACTTATTCTCATAACGGCTCATCCTAAAAATACGTCTGGTTTGTTCGGGCAGGCTATCCAGAGTCCTATCAACAATCTCCTGTATCTCTGCCGTAAAGACCTCATAAGGTTCAAAGTCTTCCAATGTAACGATTCTGCCGGACAGCTCCCAAGCATAGATTTGGGAGATTTCATCCGAAACGTCCTGTCGGATTTGCTGGTGACGCAGATGGTCAATGCATTTATGTTTGATAGTGGTCAGTACATAAGCCGGAATATTGGTATCGGCAGGCAGGCGGTCTTTATTTTCCCAGTAATACATCATGGACTCAATGACAAAGTCTTCGGCAACGGCTTCATCGTGCACATAGGTACAGGCAAAGTGAACGAAGCGCTGCTGATAGTCAATAAAGAACTTATTAAAAAAATTCAGATCTATTGTCATTGACCGTCAAGTGTATTAAATTAAAAAAGGTACGGCAATGCAAATATAAGCCTTTTCATTCATAACCGGACAAAACCGGGCTTAAAAAACAAAACCTATCCGGCAGATGAACCGTCCGGAATACGAAGTTACATTGTGACATGTTGCATTCCTAAGCCATCGAGAATCATTTCTTTAGCCCCGAAGTACAAGTACATCGGAAATATACAAAAGAAAAATCGCATCTGCTTAACTAATAGAATGATACAAAAATACGGACAATCCTGTTATGTTGAAAGCCGGTCCGTTTTGCCCGGAATAGATGCTCCGTTTCAGAAGAATAGATGTTCCATTCAACAAGAATGCATGCTCCGCTCGTCCGGAATGCTTGTTATGCTCAACAAGAATACTTGTTCCGTTCATCCGGAATACCTGTATGATCTGTCCAAAAACTATACTCATTGCATAAAGCTTGCATAAGGATAAGAAATCACGCAAATCTGCCGCATGTATATGCATTCCATTCTGCGGTACAATTCTATTTCAGGCTTTCAGCAAACGGCATAAGTCAAAAAAAAGGCGCTTTTGATGACGTATTGCATCAAAAGCGCCTCTATACTTATCATTTCGCCTTCACTCTCAATATAGTATATGAGAATGGCGGGAAGGTATAATCGAAGCTCTTTCCAAAGCCTTTGTATTCGCTTTCCTTCGGAGAGATCTTCATTGGTTCTTCAAACGAGTTCTCATCCATGTCACTGGCTGCGGACAGAGAAATCACTTTACCGGTCTTTTCCACGTCGTCCACTCCATCCAGTTTGATCCGTAACGGATAGGGCTGAGCCTCTGAGTTCACTACTTTCACGATCACCTCACCGGTTGCTTCATCATAACCGGAAGAGAAGAACTGAAGCGGAGTCGTCTCCGGGGCATGGGCCAATATCAGTTTGCCATCCATAAAGAGTTCGCTCTTCTGAGGAGTAACCACCAGTTTCGCGTCGTACCATTTATCGGTTTCGAGGCTCTGAGGTACCCGGTCGCCTGCCACACCGGAAGTGCGTCCGCCCGTGACTTCTTCTACAGCCGTCGTTCCATTGTTCCATCCGGCAACGTTATACACAAAGCCTTTGTTACTGTCTTCCGACAAGCCGAAATAGAGGAAGAAACCTTCGTTACCGCCTTCTTTGCGAACCTTGAACTCCAGTGTAAACTGGTTGCCATTGAAGCCATCGACAATGTATTTCGCCGGTTCTCTCAGAGATGTTTGCTTCAGCAGACCGTTATCCAGACTCCATTCGCCTTCTTTCTTCACCGCCTTGTTAAGATCAATATCAATGGGCGCTCCATCTGCTCCGGTCAGTTTCACGTCCTTGAATTCAACTTGTGTATGCCAGGAGCCGAAGCCGAAACGTCCTTCATTATAATCGACTATCCGTGGAGTACTCATAGTCATATTGCTCTTTACATTGTAGGTCGGACGGTTTTCAGCCGCCATCTGTTGTACATAGTAAGAACTGCGCCCCAATACCTGATCCGTATCCAGCCAAATGAGGTTGACAGCCCATGAACGGTCGTTCCGGTTCTCCAGAAGCGGGGCATACGAGGTCATCTTCACCAGATCGCCGTTGCGCTCCATACCGGAGATAAAGGCGGCTTCCGAGAGGGCGGCACGCATATTTCCACCGCCTACATTGGCGTTACAAGCATATTCACCTACATAGACATCGTATTTTCCACGCGGATGGTTATCAAAGACAGTCGTGTTCTGGAAGAAGAATTCCGGATTCACGTACCAGTGCGGGTCGATCATATCCGTTTTGGCAATCTTACCCGTTCCACCCAAACCGTGATTGGAAATCAGGATCAACCCGGGATATTTCGCTTTGATAGCTGTATAGAAGATATCGAAACGTTTGTCATACTCATCGCCCCAGTTCTCATTACCAATCTCCACGTATTGCAACGGGAAAGGTTCGGGATGTCCCTGTTCGGCACGCTTGGCACCCCATTCGGTAGTCACGTCACCGATAGCATACTCGATGGCATCCATGCAATCGTCCAGATAGTAATCTATCTTACTCTCCGGTGAAGCGTCTCCCATGCGATACTGGCAACCCAGACCGACGTTGCAGACGAACATTGCCTTTGCATCGATATCTTCACAGAACTGCAACATTTCGTGATAGCCGAAACCATACGAACAACGATAGCCCCAGGTACTGTATTCTCCCGACCGTGCGGCAGGATCGCCCAGAGACTTCTTCCATTCGAAACGGTTCTCCAACGAGATACCTTCTACCACACAGCCACCGGGCCAGCGTACAAAGGCGGGGTGCAATCCTTCCAAGATTTCAGCTACATCTTTCCGCAGTCCATTCGGACGGTCGCGGAAAGTTTTTTCGGGGAAGAGGGAAACATAATCTACATAGACTGTACCCGGAGCGTCAAATTCCAAAGCAAGCTTTCCTTTGGCGGAGGTTGCCGTGGGTTGCATTGCCAGGTTCAGGTCGTTCCATTGTCCGGCAGCAGTTATATCAACAGGAGCGGAAGCCAGCACTTCACCTTGCTCGGACAGTAACAGGGCAGTCACCTTTCCCTTGTAATCGGAAGCAGGGCGGATAATGGTACGCAACTGATAAGAGTTGTCTTTCACCAGATTCATCCCCCAGTATCCTTCGTTTACCAGGCGAACAGGAGTTGAAGCATTTTTAATGGTTACCTTCAGATTGTTCGGAGCCGTGGAGAACTTGGGTTGTTCCTTGGTCAGTTTCATTTCCGCAGCATCCTTTGTGTTCAGAGTCCAGCCTGGCACCGGTTCGGTAGTCCAGCGGAAACTTCCTTCTCTCACTTCACCCGAAATGTGGTTACACACTTTCTTCGGATGCAGCACATCACCCTCGGCATAGTAACCTTCGGGCATTTCCAGTTCCTCGAAACTACGGTTCTTCACCAGTTCGGCATACAAGCCACCGTCGCCCGCATGGTTAATCTCTTCGAAGAAGATACCATACATGGATGGCGCCACTTCAGCACCTTTCTCTTGTAGGTTGATTACAAGTTCTTCCTTCGGCGCAGCGTCCTTGCAGGAACTCAACAAAAGAGCAACCGCGGCGAAGGGTAAAAAAATCTTTTTCATAAGCCTGTTTATTTATCGGTATTAGATATATAATGTTCCACATGCAAAAATAAACTATATCTTCCAAGAACAGGGTATATAAAAACATCAAATAGGTGGACATTTCAATTCATAATCGCAATTCTCAGCTAATTTCGGAACTGATAACTAAAGTTTTATTATGCATCAGTTTCCGGAAACAAATGTTGTTACCGAACGGGCGGGGATCACCGCTACCTTTTTATTCTTCAGCTTTCCAACAGGCAAAAGGTCTTCTCCGGCTACATCCGACGTACGATAACCTTGCCATGACTGCACCTTCGGATCGTTTACATCGACAGTGAATTCCTGTTCCCGGTCGGTATAGTTGATGACCACCATTGCCCATTGCCCGTTGGCATTCCGATAGGCAGAACACATTAATCCCTGCTGATCGGTATCGCCATCCCGGATAGCTTTTCCTTCTTTATCAGTAGTTTCAACAGACATACGTACAGCGCCCGGACGTATGAAGCGGCTGTAGTTCCCCAATATCCACATCAGCTTGGAGTCTTCCACCCTGCCGTCTTGTAAATCGGAGTCTGTATACTCACGGATCAGTCCGTCTTTGTAATCACCGCCAATGGCACGCCACCATTGCCAGCTACGAGCACCTGCATAAACGATGTCGTGGTGAATGATACGCGCAACATAAAGTGCGGTCTTCATGGTTCGGTCAAATCCATGTCCGCCACCGATTTCCTCGTCATTACCCATGATACAGGTTTCGGACTGCCAGAAGTCCACACCGTATGTATCCAACGTATTCCGCAACCGGAGGCGATAATCACGCAGCATGTTCAGTGGGGTAGTAGTCCAGTAGCTATGTCCTGAAATAAGAGGGAGCACATTCGGGGTATTGCCCAGATAAGTATCCACGCTATCAGGGCAGAAGAAAGATTGTATCTCATATCCGCGTTCATGGTCGGTCATATGGGTAGCGAACATGCAGCGGTAATCTGATGCTTCACAAATGGTGATTCCCGTATGAATACCTTCCTTTACAAACTCTTTACTGATAAGGCGTACGGCCCGGGCTATCTCTTTCTTTGTAGCCGGAGTGCCTTCCTGCTTGGGACCGATCCAGTTCCAGTGTCCATCCGGTTCATTGAAGGGAGAAAGATAATCGAACTTGATGCCATCTTTCTTTTCAACTCCCTTTATCACGTTTGCCAGGAAACGGGCAAAGTCTTCATAGTGTTCATTCTTCAGATTGAGTGTACCATCGCGTCCGGTATTAGTGGCAAGTCCGTTTTGAGTGAAATAAACGGGAGGGGAATTCAGAAAAGCGAGGAATTTACTGACTCCGCGTTCCTTCGCCAACCGAAGGAAGTTGCGTTGACCTTCCTGTTTATCCCAGTTATAACTCCCGTCCGGCTGCAAGAAACATTCGGTACGCATCCAGGGAGAACCAATCTGGCTGGCGTCGCCCTGCTCCGTGCTCCCTGCACCCAGATTGAACCGCCACAGGGAAAGACCGATACCTTTGGGCTTCCCGTTCGCGTCGTTTTCAGTACTGAACAACCAGTCGGCTATCTGTTTTTGTTTCTCTTCGGGCCATTTTCCCAAAACATGCATACTCCAGGCATCCGAAGCACCGAAATGTTCCATCACCTGCAAGGGTTGTTCGGTAACAATTCTGTAATTTATGTCCGCACGCTGTGCACACGAAGCACATACTACTGTAAAGACCAGTAATAACACTTTGTATCTCATCCTTTTCTATTTTATTGAATAAAAAAGAGATAGTTCGTCTTTCTCTCTTTCGAGGGAAAAGAGTCCCTATCTCTCTTTCACTATTGTTATAAATCAGTTATTGCAATCTGCTTATTCCAAGCCATACGCATAGACTTCTGACAAAGAGCAATATCCGTCTCTAAAGCTATCCGTCATCTTTATCTTAATGTAGCGTCCCTTTGTCGGAGTCACAGCAAAAGTCTGAGCTTCGAGTATCTGTTGCATATTGAATGCTCCTACCTTTGTCCAGTTCTCCTTATCAGAACTAATATAGAATTCACCGGCCTTCGTATCTCTGTTACTATCATGCTGTCTTTGCATCAAGGCAAGCTGAGTGAAAGTATATTCCTTCTTAGTATCGATAATCAGCTCATACGGGAGAGGAATTCTGTTACCGGTCTGCCAAGTAGAATGCCAGAAAGTGGAAAGATTATCATCCAGCACACATCCGGCCACACCATTTCCGGCACCTTCACCCGTCAACTCTTCCGTGTCGGCTTCTGCCGTCCATCCGGTGCGACTCAGCTTATGGCCCATGATGCGGAATGCCAGCGGAGCTACAGCCTTTGCTTCAGATATCTCAAACTGAGAAACTTCCACAATCTTAACGGGCAGCATATAGTCTCCCGTTGCCAACTGGTCGCCTTTAATGGTAACTTCCAGTTCCATATTCGTAGTGCCATTGGGAAGGGTTACCATCTCCGGAACAGTATAAGTTCCTTCAGGCAGAGCCTTGAAGTTCGTTCCATTATCTGCATTGTACTCTGCAATATATTCCTCATCAACTACAAATCGACATTCCAAATCCCATTTATTATCTGTATCAAGACCGAATTTTACTTTCTCCGTAAATGTAGAGACAGAACCATACTCCAATTGTTTCACTTCTACATCCGAATTGGCAAAACCAATGGCAGGTGTAATCACTCCTGTCAGTTTCAGGAACAATTCATTCTTCTCGGCATTGATAGAGTCTGTTTCACTGGTTACTTGCAAAGGTAATACCCATACGGCTTCCGGATCAGTCTCCATGAATGCTTTTACACTCTGAGGTTTCAGGAAGATATTTACCAGCTTATACCGGTCGGCAGACGAAAAGTCCAACGTGGTTGCATCCAGCGAATAACAGTTCTCACCTATCAGCTTATAGTTCGTTCCTTCCGGTTCGCTATATTCCTTGTCAAGTTCCGCTTGCGTCAGCACACTGACTTTGACACTGGCAGTCAGACTGGGATCACTTCCGGACTTAACTACGGAAAGAGTATACTTATTATCTTCATCCGTATCATACAACGTAAGATCCTGCTTACCGCTATTATTCACATACAGTATTTTATGGTACTCTTCCGGTACCAGTTGGTCCAAATCATATTTTGATTCGCTGCAGGCACCCAGTAGCACCAGGCCACCCATCAACAATATTGTTCTTATTTTCATAAAGCTTTGTTATTAGAGATTGATTAATATCCGGGTGCCTGTACTAACTGAGGGTTACTGTAAAGCTCATCCATGTCACTTCTTGACCAAACGGGCATCAAATACAATTTGTCATCCCACTTGAACGGTTGGTTAACCAGGGTCGGTTTGTTGAAGTCCTCAAAACTCGGATTCACACGAAGACCATCCAGACCGTAGCGCATACCGGCTTTCAACATCTGAGGAGCAATTGCCCAACGACGCAGATCATAGTAGCGATGTCCCTCTTCGAAGAGTTCAACGAACCGTTCATTGCGCACCCAGTCAGTCAGAGTCATGCTGCCTGTTACATCACTTCCAGTCAGTTCGGAAATACCGGCACGCCGACGAATCTCATTCAGATTAGCAAGGGCTTCACCCTCATTATCCAACGCTGCATAGCATTCTGCCAGATTCAGGTAAAGTTCGGCCATACGAATCAACGGACGCCGGGGAGCTGTGTGCTGACGGGTACCATCGGCACCAAAGTAAATATTAGGATCAATGAACTTCTTCGACAGATAACCGGTTCCCGCACAGTTACGGGTATTACTTGTGTTATATCCGTTTGTATTGGTATTTTTCAGGTTAATCCACAACGGATTGCCATTATTAATCTTCGAGCTGTATTGAGTACCGTCAAATACAATCCACGCATAGAAACGGGCTTCACGCTTAGCGTGCATCTTGATAATGTCATTCTTCACATCTTCACCGTCCAGATTATTGGTTGCCAGAGCAGGGCTTTGAGCACCTTCATAGAAACGGGTATACCATTCTTCCTCAGGATAGAAATTGGGGTCCTGTGCCGGCAACTTACCGTTCTCAGTATAGAAGTGCTGTACAGAATACAACGTCGGTGCCATAGCTGCCCAACCTCCTACATAAACTCCATTACTTCTCTTCACTACTTTGTTCGGCAAACGACAATCCGTACCTTCTCCGCCATTCTGAGCGTCCAGTTCAATACGTTGTGCCCAAATCAGTTCCTTGTTATTATCGCCTTCATTGGCAGTAACCATATATTGGAACATGCGTACACGTTCTTTGAACTCACGGTTTTCCTCAGTGTCTTCTTCACGTCCCGGGATGAAAGGAAGAGCTATTCCGTCACGGTCAGCTTTCTTGTTTGCCGTTTCAATGTCAAAGAGTTGATAACCGGCTTCCTTAGCAGCAGTCAAGGCTTCCTGACAAGCAGTAAGGGCACGTGTCCATTTCTCGCGGTCGTAACTGGAACTTACCAGTTCGTTACCATAACCGTCTGTCTCATAATTCTTATTCTTCCATTCCGGATTGGGGAACGAACCGTTCCACAATGGAGAAGCGGCATACAATAATATACGGGCTTTCAAGGCCTTAGCCATAGTAGAAGTGGCACGACCCAATTCATTGTTAGGACGTGTTGCAGGAAGTGCACGGGCTGCATCATCCAGCTTGCCCACGATAAAATTCACACAGTAATCGAAGTGTGAACGTCCTGGAAGGTCTGAACTGGTAACATTCGGGTCTACTTTCTCAGGAATAATAGGACAGGGACCGAAAGCTTGAAGCACACGGAAATGATAATAAGCCTCCAGGAAATAACATTCACCTTTGTACTCTTCTTTATCTTCTGCCGTAACTCCCACTGGTTGCAAGTCATCAATCAGGCTCAGGAAATGGTGTACATACCCTAACCAGTTATAACTGGGAATCCAGATATTCATATCATCACCTCCCCAACCGTTGGAATATGCCGGAGAAATAGTTCCCCACGCCACTTGTTGCTGCCAGTTGGAGTAAGCATAAGGCTGAATAATCTCATCAGCAGACTGCTCAAAAGCATGATAATGATAAGGAGTAGAACGCGGAGTACCGCCATAGCAAGTATACAAGAAAGATAATGTAGCTTCTTCATCTTTCATGGTGTCTTTAAAATCAGCCTGTGCAGGCGGAATGACATCCAGATAATTGCATGATACCAGGCAGCAGGAAGCTATCAATACCTGCGCCATTCGGGATATTTTATATGTTAGTTTCATACTTCAATAATGTATTAGATTGTTTCTTAGAATGTAAATTGAACGCCCAGATTGAACGTGCGTGACAACGGATAAGCATTCCATGCCAATTCAGGATCCCATAATTTGAATGGGCTGAATACCGCCAGGTTATCGCCACTGAGATAGATACGGCAATAAGGCAGTCGATAGCCGATTTCCAACGTCTTGAAGCGGAGGAAGTTTCCGTTGCGCAGCCAGAATGTACTGGGCTGAATGTTATTGGTTACATCGGCTTTGGTCAAACCCAAACGGGGATATGCTGCATTCGGATTCGGATTGTCTACTGACCAATGGTCGTCTGCAATCCACTGCATCAGATTTCGGGCCAGTGTTTCACCTTCTTCACCATCTCCACCGCCAGAAAGGAAGGGAGCGATTCCACTGTTGATCATTATCTTACGTTTAGCCGAACCATTGAAGAACACACCTAAGTCAAAGTTCTTGTAGACAATATTCAAACCGAAACCATACTGGATACGGGGATGCCAGTCATAAGATGAAATCATCACCTGGTCTTCAGTAGTAATTTGTCCGTCACCGTTTATATCACGGTATTTGATATCACCCGGCATGATGTTGGCACCCAGTTGTGATTGGTCCGGTGAGTTGGCAATTTCTTCTTCGCTTGTGAACAATCCCTCGGCAATATAACCTTTAACAGTGTTCAACGGTTTGCCGGTATTGGTTTGCCAAACATACGGATAACTGGGTTCATCCACATATTTATATTCATTCTGATTGTAGGTAAAGTTACCGCGAAGATCTAACGTCAGGTCTTTTCCAAACTGTTTCGTCCAGTTCAGGCTTAACTCGAAACCTTGGTTTTCTACTTCACCAATATTACTCCAGGGTTTTGATCCCCAATATCCCAACATAGAAGGCCAGGAAGCACGTGACATCAGGATGCGTTCACGTTTGTCATGGAAATAGTCGAATGTAATGTTCAACTGGTTAAACAACATCATGTCGAAACCGATATCGAACTTCTTCACATGTTCCCAACCTGCGTCCTGCACCGCTAATACATAGAATCCGGGACCTTTCTTGCTGATTTCACTCGTAGGAAGTCCGGTCCAGAAGTTGTGTGCTGAGCCAATACCAATATTATTCTGATAGAGGAAGTGTGGAGCTCCACTGGCAAAGGCATCACTACCTACCAAACCGTAAGAACCTCTGATCTTGAAGTGATTGATATACTTGCTTATCGGCTCCCAGAAGTTTTCAGAACTTGCTACCCAACCTGCTGACACAGCCGGGAAGAACTCAAAACGATGACCGGCAGCCAAGCGTTCGGAACCATTATAGCCAAAGTTGAACTCAACCAGATATTTACTAGCATAATCGTAAGTCACACGACCGGAATAACCTTGATTACGGTTCGGCAATACATCGCTACGATATTCACGCATCATATACATTGCCATTGCTGTCAGGTTGTGATCACCGAAACTACGTTTCCAGTCCAGACGGGCATCGAAGTAGAAAGTCTGGTCCGAATTACGACCAATGCCGGATTGGCTCAGGAACTGATCTCCGGTCTGCAACAACTGATAATCATATTCGCCGGTTTCAGGATTATAGGAACCATCTTTCACCTTATATATATTAGACTTGATACTACGGGTATATGAAGTTTCCGACCAGTTTTTAAAATTCACCAGTGCTTTCAGGCTCAATCCTTTGGTAATAACACTCAAGTCCTGATTCAAAGCCAATGAAGTATTCAGGGTATTGAAGTTTACTTCCTTGAAAGAACTCATCATATATTCATACGGATTTATTCCCAATACGCCCGGTTTAATCTCTGCACCACCAAAGCGAATGAAACCGTCATCCCCATCCTGCTGTGGAAAATAAGCGGGAAATTCCACCGGATTGGTACGCATAACCCTCTTGTACAAGTCATTGCCTATATTATAGTTAGGACCTTGCATATTACCGATCTGTGCCATCATGCGCAAATCAATGGTAGTGGTATTGGTCAGTTTATAGGAAATGTTGTTCTGAAAATTATATTGCCACTGGTTGATATTGGGATTATAGAAGTAATCCGGTGCATCGAGGAGACCTGTATCATGGTTAGCCTGGAGGCTCATATAGTAAGTTACACGCGAACCACCACCCGATACATTCACATTAGCACGTTGGTTATAATTACCCGAACGGAATATCTGATCGAACCAGTCTACATCGGGATATGCATAAGGGTTAGTGCCCAATTCCGTATTCAGAATCTGGTCTTCACTATACTTGGGAGAGGTGATCGGGGTCAAACTTCTGGCCTGTTCCGCTTCATTGTAAGCCCGCATATAGGTAGCGCCATCAGCAAATTTCGGCACATTTGTCGGACGGAAGTAAGAAGCTTCCAATGAAACATTGATAGTAGCTTTCGTATTCTCCTGCCCCTTCTTCGTAGTTACCAGCATTACACCGTTTGCACCGCGGTTACCGTAGATAGCAGTTGCCGAAGCGTCTTTCAATAAAGAAAAGCTTTCGATGGATTCTGCCGGGATACGGTTCAGATCGGCAGATGAAATTTCGATGCCATCCAACAAAATCAACGGAGTAGCCACACCACCGAACGTATTGATACCACGGATATAAAATTCTGAAGTAGAACCCGGTTCACCACTGTTCACCATGGATACCACACCGGCAAGTTTTCCGGCAAGTGAACTGGTCAATGAAGAAGAAGGTGCCTTTAATGTAGATCCTTTCACGGTAGCAATAGCACCTGTTACAGATACTTTTTTCTGTGTACCCTGACCTACAATCACTACTTCGTCCAACATTTCATTGTCCGATGCAAGCTTCACGGTCATTACACCCAAGTCACCTACCATCAGTGTCTGCGTTTTGTAACCGATATAAGAAAATACCAGTTCCGTCTTACTCGTTACGGAAATCTGAAACTTACCATCAATGTCGGTAATGGTACCTCCATCTTCACCTTGCACTTTCACATTTACACCAATCAAAGTCTCTCCGGTAGAGGAGTCAACTACAGTTCCTACCAAAGTACGTTTCTGGGGTGTTGTACTTTGAGTCGTTATTTGCACTGACGAATTATCCGATTCCGCCAAAGCAGAAGACGGATAACTGCAAATAAAACCAGTGCAAACGAGCAGGCCGGCAAGGACTCTCCGATTGTTTCTTACTAATACTGATTTCATCATCTTACTAGATTAAAGTTTAAAAATTAAGTTAGCTTCTTTTATTATCTTTTCCGATATTTATCTTGTTTCACAGCGCTTGTATATAATAATATCTGCGACAGAAAAAAATCGCATAAACCCTGCAAAGATAATATACAAGAAAATGTATACCTAAATACCTATACAGGTTTATGCCAGTTTCTTCGCAAAACTTATCTTACTATCGCTTTTTAGTAGGTTGTTATCACTATGGAAGCATCTTCCAACCCTTTTGCAGAGACCTTTACCTGTATGTCTCCCTTTTCTCCATCAGGCTGAACGATGGCAATGGCCCTTCCCCTGAATGTATTTGGAGTAAGTGAACGGAAACTTTCCATATCGGCATAGGCAGCATTTCCACCTGCTATGACGGTTCCTTTACCCGTACATTCGATTTTGACAGGCAGAGAAGCTTCGGGAACTACGTTTCCATTCTTGTCCACCAGCTCAATCTTGACGTAGGAAAGATCATTCTTGCAAGCCTTTATTTTACTGCGGTCGGCAATCAAACGGATAGCCGCAGGGTCTCCGGTAGTCTTTAATACGAATTCCTCCTTACCTTTTGAGTTCACTGCTTTCAAAGTTCCCGGTTCATAGGGTACATCGAAGGTAGCTGTGTAGTTCTCTTTACCCGTTTCTTTTTCTCCGATAAGCTTGTCGTTCAGATAGAGTTTCACTTTCGGAGAACGGCTGTATACGTTTACTTTCATCACTTTTCCTTCGCAGCCCGTCCAATTCCAACTCACCAACTCATTGGGCCAGCCCCAACCGTTCACCACTTCTTTCTTGCCTTCGGGAACAGGGGCATGGACTGCCATAGTAATGGGACGCTCGCGCCATAACACATCACGATAATAAGATTGAGGCTTCTTGTCGCCACAAAGGTCAATATCACCGCACCAACCATTATACCAAGGCCAACCCATAAACTGCGTATCATGCTCGCCCTCTTTCAGATACAAGGCATGAGCTAATCCTGCTTCACCCAGATAGTCAATAGCGGTCCACACGAAATCACCTATTACATAAGGATGCTTTTCTACCAAATTCCAGTTCTGGGCAGCTTCTTTCGGATAAGACTCACTACCATAGATCACACGATCAGGATAGGCAGCATGATCGCTCTCATATTTCCACCAGATATAATTGTAGCCTGCCACATCCAAATTCCTGAATATCCGGTAGGAATCTTTGTCCCAACTAAACTGGCGTCTGTCCCAGAAGTCATTGGAACCGATGGTTGTGAAACGGGATGTATCGTACTTGCGGACGGTATTCACCAGTCTTTTAGAAATCAAGTCTCCCTCAGGTTCATCAGCACGTTGCTCTACCTCGTTACCGATACTCCACATAATGATAGAGGGATGATTCCGGTCACGACGGACAGATGCAGCCAAATCCCAGTCGCTCCACTCATCGAAGAACTGATGGTAGTCCTGCTCGCGTTTAGCTTTCTGCCATTGGTCAAAGGTCTCATGAATCACCAGCATACCTAATCTGTCGCAAGCATCCAGAAAATGCTCAGATACTTGATTGTGGGCACATCTGACGGCATTGTAACCGTTAGCTTTCATCAGTTCCACTTTCCGCTCTTCAGCACGATCAATAGCAGCGGCTCCCAAAAGTCCGTTATCATGATGTACACAACCGCCTTTCAGCTTCATCGGCTTACCATTCAGCAGGAAACCTTTCTCAGCAGAGAAAGAAAGGGTGCGGATACCAAAAGGAACAGATATCTTATCATATTCCTTTCCGTCTGAAGAGAGGGATACTTCCGCTGTATAGAGCACAGGGGTATCTATTGACCATAACTCGGGCTTTTTAAGAGAGAAAGATGTGGCCACCGGAGTTCCTTCAGAGAGCATCACGTCTTGTGAAGTAGAAAACACTTCGTTTCCGGCAGGCGAATATATTTTAATACCTATTTTACCTGATTGATTTTGCAGGCCCTCGTTATGTACAATAGTAGAGAATTTAATCACAGCTTCCTTTTTCTGCAGTTCGGAAGCATTGACGAAAGTATCCCATTTATCCAGATAGAGTTTATTTGTTTTTATCAACCATACATGGCGGAAGATCCCCGAACCAGCATACCAGCGACTATTGCGTCCGGCGTTCACCACTTTCATGGCAATCACGTTCGGAGTACCGGGAGCATTCAGATAAGGAGTGATGTCTACACGATAAGAGGTATATCCATAAACATTATAATTGGCTTTCTTACCATTGATCCATAGCTCGGACTGATTGTATACTCCTTCAAAATAGAGGACAATACGTTTATCAGCATCGCTTCCTGCAAGAGTGAGTTCTTTTCTGTACCAGCCTTCACCGCCAACGGTCTGTCCCGTATCGATGTCACCTTCGCTCATGCGAGAGAAAGGGCCGGTAGTAATGCCTTGTTTTTGAAAAGACAATGGTTCAACGCTCCAGTCATGGGGAAGATCAAGAACTCTCCAACGACTATCATTATATTCCGGTTGTTCGGCATTGGCTACGATGCCTAAATGAAATTTCCAGTTACTGTCAAAAAGAGTATTCCGGTCGGATGCATGAAGCGCAGCGTCCGGCAATAATGTGAATAACATCACACAAGAAAGAAGTAATTTGCTTACTGTTCTCATAATACTAATATGATCTAAGTTTAATTATCCAAGGGCAAAGCAAGTGATATTTAATTAGAAGATAGGCACAAAAACAGGTTATCGAAGGGGCAAAATCCTTTCATGAAACGTTTTTATACCCTGATGAAAGGATTTTATACCCTACTTATTTAATGCCTCACTGCAAACTTACGTGTAACTGACCGGTTGTTATCAACAAGCCTCAACAGATATAGACCGGTAGGGAGTCCGGATACATCCAACGTAGTAACACCGGAACCAGCCGCCTCATGAGAAAGTACCGGAACTCCCTGCATATTATAAATACTGAGAGATACTCTACCCGATGGCTGGGCAGGTGTATAAGTAACCTGTAGTTTCTGATCGGCAGGCAAAGGGCCGATAAACAATTCATCATCGGAAATCTGCAAAGTAATGATACCTACCGATTCCCCCTGGGCTACTTTCTTTATATCCTCTGCTGATAACTCATAATTATAAACTCTGAAATCATCGATACTTCCTTTGAACATCGGATCGGATACAAACTGACTACGACCGATATAGTTCAGACAGGGACGGATATCCATCGGACGGATAGTAATATCCCCGGATGAAACAGCCAGTTCTCCATTCACATAAATCCGTACCTCCGCTTCTCCGATAGTTAATGCCAAATGTACCCAATTGTCAATGCGTATGGGGGAAGGTAAAACGGTTTCCAGAGCCTGTTCTTCCGCACCGTTTTTCATTGCAAAACGAAGAGACTGTATATTGGAACTATAAGTAAGGAACATATATTGATCTTCACCACTACCAAAGTCGAAGACACGTTGCCAGTCTGCACCACCATCCCACTTCACCCAAGTAGAAACTGTCAGATTCTGATGATTGGCAATATCCGTGGGTAATTGCAGAAATTCCGTTGAGCCGTTAAGTTGTACAGCTTTGTTTATTTTTCCATCAGTAAACGTTGCTTTTTTCAGGGATGCACCATGATTCAAATTTTCCGTCTCGTCCAGTAAATCTCCATCAAAAGCATAATGTGCTACTAAGGCATGCACATCAGTAATAGTGGCAGTTACTTCCTGTGACTTCGGCGAACTGTTCAGACAATTATCATTGGCTTTCACCGTGTAATAATAGCTCTTCCCCGCTAAGACCTTATGATCTACAAAACTGGTTTCTTTTACATTACGCGCAATGATCTCGTAAGCTCCACCGGATGTTTCGGAACGTAGCACAGTGTATTCTGTAGCATCGGATTGTTTGTTCCACTTCAACAAAACAGATGCAGATTGCCCTTCCGTCGTCAGTCCGGTTGGAGTAGCTAAAGATTTGATTTCAATTTTAGAAGCCGGGGCAGGTACCAGACGCCATTGCAGCCGTTCATCATTACTTCCTTTTTTCGTACCTTGCTGCACATTGAAAGCTTCCTCCCCTTCTTCCAAATACAAGGCACTGTGGCGACTACGGATATAAAACCATCCATCTCCGGCATACTCCAATGCCCACTGCTGATTGCTGCCATTACTGGCACCATAGATGGCGATATTCCCACCGTCCTCCAACGACCAATTCCAGATGTCGAATGACATCCCATTTATGGGAGACGTAATACAGAAATAGCTGAAATCTCCACCGATACGGCTGGAAACCGGACGGACATACCAACGCTGATAAGCCTTGGAAGCGTCAAACTTTCCGGTCTTCACGTTGGTGCCCTCCGCCGTGTTGCCCTGGGTTATTTCAACTGCTCGCTGAGTACTCCGGTTTATCAGTACATACTGTCCGTCTATCACCGGCTGAATATCTTCTCCCCAAGTAATATTGACCACCCGTTCGGCATTCTGCTGTTCTTTGTCCTGATAAGAAATTCCTCCGGGCATTTCCAAATAGAACTCACGCTGCGGACCATATCCGTCATAGAATACATCCTTCTCTTTGGATACAAAACGATAGGTTGTCGTTTTAGCCTGACGTTCCGAAACGCCTCCAAAAGCCTGAACCTTACTGCCATCTTTAGACCGATAGACAGAAGCTGCCGTCCAATTAGGACGATGTTCAGCATATGCCAGCCGTTCTCCACCCCGGCTAATCTTGCAGAATTCACCACGGGCATACTCCGCACTTCCCCACCAGATACCGGTCTGCAACCCATACTCCAGACCCACCATCGCCTCCATCACGTTGTGCATCTCATCATTCATGGCCATTTTTCCATCCTTGCGAACCGTCTCGTAGAAATCAGCGTAACCATTGAATTCACCGGCAAGCTGATGGGTATTTCCCTCATCAAGTTGCTCTTTGAGGTAGTTATACCACGGCAGTGCTTCATCACAATTCAGAGTATTTCCCCCACAAATCCGAATATTCTCGAAACGGGGATTCGCTCTCAACTCCACAGCAATCTTATAGAAATCCGCTTTAGTGCCTTGTCCTGTATAGGTATAATCCGGTTCATTGAATGGAGCCACTGAAATCACCTCGTATCCTGCATCCTGAAAATAACGAGTATGCAAATCCATCATCTGAGCCCAAGCCTGGGCGTTACCTTTATAAGAATCGTCAATCTTAGGGTGATCGCTATTTATAGCTAACTTGGGTTTAGGAGAGACAAAGTCCAGTAAACCAAGTCGTGTTTGTATATGTTCTTTCTGATCAGCTCCCAAATCTCCATCCACAATGGGATCAGTGGGGCGAAAAGAAACGCGCACTATATCTAGTGTTTCCATAAATCTCTGGCCACGGCGGATATTTCCCTCATCTTCCCAAGCCGTATCCAATCCCCATTCCACAGGGCGGACTACTCCTTGTTCACTGAGGCGGAAAGGTACAATGCGGTCAGCAGCAGGTTGTGCCGTTATCTGATCACTTGCGGCATTTGTCTGGGCAGACAAAGAAGAGAATCCGGCGCCTAATGCTAATACAGTAAGTAATAGTACTGATTTGTTTCCGGATGATTTTCCATGACGGATACTGAGGTTCTTCATAACTATGTTTGATTTAAGTTTGGGTATCTGACAACAAATCAACTCATATCTTATGAAAAAGAAGGTACAGAAATCATTTATAGAAGGGGAGAAATTCTGTCATGACCCGAATTTACCCCTTGATAACAGGATTTTACCCCTGTATGTAGCATCTATATACTAAAAATTAAGGGGTGTTTTTCTGAAGATATTCACTCGGCGTCACACCGAATTCATCCTTGAAGCACCGGGTGAAGTATTTGGGGCTGTTGAATCCTACAGCATACGCCACCTCGGATATAGTATGCGAGCGGCTGAACAACATCATGCAGGCACGCTTCATCTTAATATTCCGTATAAAGTCCAAAGGAGTCATTCCCGTCATCGATTTTATCTTACGGTAAAGGGTAGACTTAGACATATTCTTCTCCGCAGCCAACTGTTCCAGATCGAATTCAGACTCTTCCAGGTGTTGTTCGATGCTACTGATGATGGATTGCAGGAACTGCTTATCCGCCGAGGGGTAAGCCAGACTTTCCAGATTCAGGTTCTCTTCCTTACGGAAAGCCGCCTGACGCATCTTCGAAGATCGGATAAGGTTATCCACCCGGGCAAAAAGTATCTTCAACTCAAAAGGCTTGGCTATATATCCGTCGGCGCCCGCTTCATAGCTGGCAACACGGTCCTCAATACCATTCTTAGCCGTAAGTATGATGACAGGTATATGGTTGAAACGCAAATCACCCTTCATACGTGCACAAAGTTCCCAACCATTGGCATCGGGCAACATGACATCACAAATGACGACATCCACCTCATTATTCTTCAACTTATCCCAGGCTTGTTGCCCGTCTGCGGCTGTCAGTACAGTATATCGTTCCCTGAACATCTCTTTCATAACGAACAGCAATTCCGTATTGTCGTCAATCAACAATATAGCCGGTTTATCCACCTCATCAGACGAGGCATAATCTTCCATGGGCACATCATCCGTACCGGTCTGCAACACCATTGTCTCATCAAGCAATTCATCCGGAGAGTAACTTTCTTTGTCAATAGGCAGCTTTACAGTGAAACAAGAGCCTTGTCCTAAAACGCTTTCCACGGTGATAAGGCCATGATGCAAGGTTATCAAATCTTTCGTTAGCGAGAGACCGATTCCGTTCGACTCAATTCCCCGGTTCTTCTTACTGTTATAGAAACGGATGAATATCTGTTCCAGTTCTTTCTCAGAAATACCAATGCCCTCATCTTCCACTTTCAACACCAATATCCGATGTTCCGCTTCATTCACTACTCGTACATCAACAGTAATACGCCTGTTCTCAGGAGTATACTTCATGGCATTGGACAGCAAATTATGCAATATCTTATCCAGCTTATCAAAATCCACATAACCATGTGCTTCCTCCGCTTCAAAACGAGTATCCAGCGTGATGTTCTTCTTCAATGCAAGCGGTTGGAAGTTTACCTGGCAGATGTTCAGGACAAACTCACGGATATCTCCTTCCGAAACGTTCAGTTTCAGTTTCCCCACATCCATCTTGCGGAAATCAAGCACTTGCTGTATCAGTCGCTTCAACTTCTCCGCATTAGCCTTGAGCATGACGGACTGCTGTCGCACGGCAGGAACCTTCTGATCCAAATAATCCGATATACAGGATATGACGGTAAGCGGTGTCAGCAACTCATGGGAAACATTGGTGAAGTAAGTCAGCTTGGTACGCGTCAGTTCTTCCTGCAATCTCACTTCACTCTTCAGTTTAATGCGACGCATATAAAGCCGGATTACCACATAGAAGCACAATCCGATGAGAATGACATAAACAAGATATGCAAACCAGGTTTCATAGAAGGCAGGCTCTTTCACAATGGTCAGCAATACTTCGCCTTCAGTCCACTTGCCCCGCTCATATTCCAACTTCAAACGGAGTTTATACGTTCCCTTCGGCAGGTGGTTATAGAAGGCGGAATTTCTGTTGGTATCCGAATAGATCCAATAATGATCCACCCCCTCCAACTGATACGCTATGCGACATCCCGCATTCAGCGAATACAAAAGCGAAGAAAAGAAAATCTCAATATTCCGGTCATCCGGACCAAGGAAAATCTTATGTATCGTATTCTCTCCCGAGGCTTCCGCATTGCCGAAGAAGATACTTTTGTCTTCAACTTTGACATCTGTGATATGCAAGCTCGTAGGAACCCTGTTCACCGCCGATGCATTACCGGGACGAATATGTATGAATCCGCGATGTCCGCCTACATAGAGTCCGCCCCAACCGTCCAGGCTGATAGCCTTATACCTGAAAACATCTACCATAATGTTATCATCAACAGTAGAATAGTGCTGAAAAGTCTGCGAATCAATATTATATTGAAGTACTTTCTTATTGGTGATAATCCACACACTGTTCTTATCGGAAAGTAATCCTAATACAGTACAGTCATCTATCTCATTATCCAGTGATACATTTTCAAACTTATGCATCGTTTCGTCAGACCGCAGTATTCTTCCCAAAGTAGTGTTCAGCCACAGCCGTCCTTTCCGGTCAATGCAGACACTGTTCACTTCTTCCTTTTCCAAAAGAGAAGAAACACTGTCTTTCAGTTCACAGGTAATCCGCCCGTCGGCACAACTCAGCCGATAGATTTTGCTCTCGTGAGACAACCCTAAAATTTCTCCCTTTACATCATTGAACAGGGAAGTCATTACCGGAACGTCACTACCCGAGACTACCAAGTCATCTTTATCAGGACGCTTCACATTTATATCCGTCCACTTGGATATCCACAGATTACCATCCTTATCCTCAACCAATCCTGTAACTCCGCCTATATTAATGTCTTCTTCTACCCTCACCTTCATGTTCCGTTGCGTCAGCCTCATCACGTGCGGAGTCTGACTCAGGTTGACCCAGACACCGGGTTTATGAAGAGATCTGATAATGGCATTAACCTCACCTATGCCTGTACCGGCAAACATATCCCGTGAGAAATCGTACATACACAATTCGTACCTGTCCTGCCTGAACCACATGGTGCTGTCACTTCCCTGGCAAAGGTTCAAGACATTGGCATCCCATCCCATCTCTTCCTTCAATTGCGGAAGAAGATAATTGTCAATGTTCGAATTATCAAAAAAGATAGTGTACGCCATATCATACGAAGGCAACCACAGATTGCCCTCCCTGTCCTTGCATATCCGGGTATACATCATGTGCGTATCAACCAGATGATTTATATCCACCTTTTCCAGTATTCCCGCATCTGTGTATTTAAACGCATGGAGCCCAGCATACGAAAGCAACCAGAGATAGCCAAACGTATCATCCTGCTCTATACTGAAAAGAATGGATTCAACGCCGGTTTCTTTATTGTTCGAAGCAGCTATATTATGTTTCTTATAGTGTCCTCCTTTCTGTGCATTGGGAAAGAATTGCCACAAACCTTCCCCCCATGTGCCGATCCAGTAGTTACCGGAACTATCCTGATGCATAATATATGCGGTATGTCCGTTACCCAGTGGCGGATAACGGAAAAAAGAATCGGTTTCGGGCTCATATCTGAATATACCCCGTGATCCCACTGCCCAAAGTTGCTTTTGCTGGTCTGCGTAGATATTGCTGATAGCATATCCCTCCTGAATATTTCCAATTTCATACTCCTTTATAATATGCGCGGTAGAATCGCATCGGTATATCATTCCACCGGCGCTTACCCAAACATTCCCATCCTTGTCCACTGTTATGGCATCCACCACCTTATCCAGGAGCCGTGCATCTGAGAAAGGAGTAATCCGACAGGTCTGCTTATTATACAGGTTCAGCCCTTTCCACGTACCGATCCATACATACAGATCATTGTCATTAATAGCAGTAATTCCATTGTCAGTCAGCAGATTCTGATTTTTATAGTCTGTACGGAATGTATTTAACTGATAGCCGTCATAACGTGCCAGGCCATTCGTGGTACCTATCCAGAAGTATCCTTCCCTATCCTGATGAATACTGAAAATCTCATTGGAAGAGAGTTGGTTGAAGAATGGAAATTGTCTGGAGAACATGTGCTGTGCGCTTACGGACAGTTCTCCAATAAACAGAAGTATAAAAAAGGACAGGTATTTCATAGCATAATAATATAGTTGCGAAAGCAAAGGTAGGAAAAAATGAGATATGTCCTTAGATAAAATGAATTCCTGATCTATTTTCATAAAGCAAGAATTCATTTTATCTTGAAAAAATATCACTCTTCAACAATCAACAAATCCCATGGAGCAATCGTTATCGAATCGCCTTTGCTCAATGTCCTGTTCTTCAGCAGTTCCTTTCCCTTGGATGCATAATTGTATTCCACCTCTTGAGAAGTCGGTGAATAATTAAATATATAGCGAATAGTACGACCTTTATCATTCGTTCCTTTCTTCACTATTATCGGGAATTCATATTCATCACCAGAAACAATGCCAGCCTTTTCTGCCTCTGTACGAACTATCTTCTCAAACAACTCTTGCGAAGGATATGAAGCAATATACACCAGTGATCCTTTACCATAACTATTCTCAGTTATTACGGGCCACTTTCCGAAGAAAGGATGATCAGCATAAGCCAAAGGCTGGGCTGTTTCGGGTATAATGAATTCTATAATTTCACCAATGGCTTTCTTATTATCTAATCCGAACGGATTATCTTTCAACTCCATCCATCCAATTGTAGAACTCTCCTGATAATAAAATCCACATGCTTTACGTAAAGGACCGGGAGCCAACATAGCTCTAACCGCAGAATGTTCATTACAGTAACCACTCTTATACATCATGATAACCTTACCACCATTTTTTACGAAAGCATCTATCTTTTCCAACAGTTCATCGGTAGCAATATAGAGAGGAGGTATAATCAACATTTTATATTCCGAGAAATCGCTCACTTTATCGCAATGAACAATATCCGTTTCTATATTCATATTATAGAGCGAAGAGTGCAACATTTCAACCGGATAATTATCTCCATGAGTATAAGGCATGAATCTTAATCCATAATAAGAATCATGACTATAAAGAATAGCTACGTCATTCTTCTTTTTAAGATTAACCAATTTACTACCTATATTCTTCAATTCTTTTGCCACGGCAGTAAACTCATGATAAATGCGGTTTGGTTCAAGATCATGTCCCAAAATTCCCTTCCAGTAGGTCTCTTGACCATAATGTATAGAGTGCCAATGCCAATATTCTACCATGTTTGCCCCGGATGCCAGATGTGAATATACATTTTGCCTGAGCTGATTATCATAAGGCGGATATTGATATCTCGCATCCCAACCGGTGGTTTGAGCATTCGTTTCAGTTATCAGATAGTTGCCTTTAGCAACAGTCCTCATGTGGTCGCCCGAATATGATATTAACCTGCCATTTTGACCATCCTGCACACTATGATATGGATTAATCGCAGGATACTCCATCTGACGAAAACTTTCCATCTGATCTATTTCATGAAAAGCAGGCATAAAACAATGTGTTACAAATTGATCTTTCCGTTTGTATTCATTGACAATATCTACCTGCCAATTCAGAAAGTCGGCAATCCTTTTGCGGCCATAACGTTCCCACTCATTTTTGTACGATGGGTTAGTAACACCATCTCTGGTATAGAACTCTTCCCAACTATGAATGTTCATACTCCAATAATTCAGGCCCCAGGCTTTGTTTAAAGAATCCAGATCATCATCAAACTTCTCTTTAATATAGCTTCTGAATCCAACAAAAAAGTCATGATTATTAGTTCCACGTGCAGTAGCCTCATTATCCACCTGATATCCGATAATGGCAGGATGATTGGCATAGTGCTCCATCATTTTGCGAATGATACGCTCACTGTAGAACAAATAGGCAGGATTCGATATATCCATATTCTGGCGGGTTCCATAATATGCCTTATTGCCTCGTTCGTAAGCGGTTAACACATCCGGATGTTTTTCTGCCATCCAGGCTGGTATAGCATAAGTGGAAGTTCCCAAAATTACTTTTATACCTGCCTGATGCATCTTATCTATTATCCGGTCCATCCATGCGAATTCAAACTCGCCTTCACGAGGTTCGAACAAGCCCCACGATGATTCTCCGACACGAACAACCGAAAGCCCACAGTCTTTCATCATTTGGATATCTTCATCCAATCGATCTGTCGGCATGTATTCATGATAATAAGCCGCCCCATACAGCACATTATCAAATTTATACTGCGCACAGGCAAGTGTAGGCAGCAATGATGATATGATTAGCCAAAGGATAACAACATGTTTTTCTGTTTTCATAATCTTTCAATTTAGGATTCTACTTCATCTGCAAATATATGTGCATTTTTTTGCTTTTGAAGAAGGATATTTCCCCAAAAAAAGGGTGGTATCTATTCACGTCCAACAATGGATAAAAAGCCCCTGAAAATTGAATCAATATCCCAACAAATGATATACTCCACCCACTAATGCCTTTACAACGCCTTTCATTTCCAGCTCAAAGAGCAAGCTGATCATACGATTTATGGGGATATCTGTTTCTACAACCAGTGCATTAATATGTAAATCCCCTTGACGGGTAAGAGTACGAATGACGAATTCTTCCTCTCCTGTCAGTTCAAGGAAGAGATTGCGTTGGATGCCCTCCGGTTTGGCAAGCTTCTCTTCATGAGTCCAGCTCATGGCTTCTATAAAATCCTCGGCAGACTGAATGAGGGCGGCCTTATTATCTTGTATCAGTAGATTGCACCCTCTCGAAGAAGCGTCAGAAATGCGTCCCGGAACAGCGAAACAATCGCGATGATAGTCTACAGCAAGGTCTGCCGTAATCAGCGAACCACCTTTGGAGGCAGACTCTACAACGATGGTTGCGTCAGTCATACCTGCCACAATACGGTTACGACTGACAAAGTTATGCCGGTCGGGATTAGTTTCGGTGAGGAATTCGGTAAGGAGTCCACCGTTATCCAACATATCAATGGCAGTTTTACGGTGAACATAAGGATAGATACGGTCCAGTCCGTGAGCAAGGACAGCCACGGTGGAAAGGTTGTTTGCCAAAGCAGCGCGATGGGCATGGATATCAATGCCATAAGCCAGACCGCTGACTACCAGCACATCAGGATAATGAGAGGAAAGATCACGCAGAAAATCTACACAGAATTGCTTGCCATACTCTGTGGCATTACGAGTACCGACCATATTGATGACGCGAAGGCGATTGAAATCGGTATGCCCTTTGAAGAAGAGGACTACCGGAGCGTCTTCACATTCGCGCAAACGAGACGGATAAGCTTCATCTTTGAGAGTCAGACAAGTGAGGCGATTCTTCTCCACGAACTCCATTTCGTGTTCGGCACGCAGGAAAGCGGCAGGATTATCAAGGGCAGTGACTATAGTAGGATTCACACCAGGGAGCAATTCTGGCAGTTCTTTACGTTGAGAAAAGACTCCGGCGGCACTTCCAATACCGTCTATTAAACGTTTTGCCCCGATATGTCCTATACCGGGGCAAAGCGTGAGGGCTATACTGCAAATTCGTTCGTCGTTGTTCATGGTTATATTTTAAACTCACCACAGAGTAACACTGAGTCTCACAGAGTTTTATTTTTTTAATGTGAATAATTACCTCTGTGAGACTCAGTGTTACTCTGTGGTGATATTTTAGAGGTATGCCTCAAATATCTCATCAAAAAGCTTACTGTCACTCAGTCGTCCATTCACCAGACACACCGTTTCTACTGTTGCTTTTATGACTACTTTATCATCACTCTTCCGAAAAATATCCTGATAGAAAACATACTTGATGCCTTCTTTTTTCATGTAGAGCTTGGAAATAAACTCATCACCGCTCTTCAGAGGAGTTTTAAACGCCATGTTGATACGTGCCACTACGGGGTCGACTCCCTGTTCGTGCAATCCCGCAAAACTGACACCGGTAGATAGCAGAAACTCATGACGGGTATGCTCCAGATAGTGCTGGTAATTTGCATTATTCACAATGCCTTGCAGATCACACTCGTAATCGCGCACCTTCATCTCTAACTCATAGATATACTTTTCCATATTCAATATAACTGTATCAAAAGTGTATCATCCACGTGTTTTCTCAATATCCAGTCCCTTGAACTTCTTCAGTTCTTCTGTAGAAACCAGCTTATAAAGTTTGTCACTAGGACGTATTTTGTCCGCTTTCATCGAGAAATGCTGTCCTTTCTTCACGGTTTGCACCGGTTTCAGCTCTACACGGGCTTCATCGAGCGTAGTGAATACTGCTCCTGTAGTGGGACCTGTAATCAGCAACTTGTCTCCCACATTCAGTTCGGCAGCTTCTACCAGGAACTCGGCAACACCGATATTAGAGAAGTATCTGATGCCCTTACCTACATATATCTTCCGTTCCGTAGCGGCCGATCCGTAGTTCTTCGTCCATTCTCCCAGACGTTGTCCAAGGTAATACCCATCCCAGAAACCACGATTGAATACAGTCTTCAGACGTTCATCCCATGCAGCTATCTTTTCATCTGTAAATGTGTCGTCCAGGTAAGAACGGATGGCTTCTTTGTAACATTCCACTACCGTTCGGACATACTCCGGACCACGGGCACGTCCTTCTATCTTGAACACGCGCACGCCTGCATCCAGCATCTTATTCATAAAGTGGATGGTCTTCAGGTCTTTGGGAGACATGATATATTGGTTGTCCACATCCAGTTCCACATCCGTCTCCTTATCACGCACCGTATAAGAGCGACGGCACACCTGCATGCAGGCACCCCGGTTGGCAGAGTGATTCATCTCGTGCAGAGAAAGATAGCATTTTCCCGACACTGCCATGCAGAGAGCACCATGACAGAACATTTCAATACGAATAGGCTTTCCGCCGGGACCACAGATATTCTCCTCACAGATATGACGATAAATCTCCGCTACCTGTTCCAGATTCAACTCGCGTGCCAGCACCACAACATCGGCAAATTGTGCGTAGAAGCGCAGGGCCTCCACATTCGAGATATTCAGTTGTGTACTGAGGTGTACCTCCTGACCGATCTGCCGCGCATAGCTCATCACAGCTACGTCCGCCGCAATCACCGCAGAGATACCCGCCGACTTGGCTGCATCTACGATAGTGCGCATCAATGCCAAGTCCTGATCGTAAATAATAGTGTTAACGGTAAGATAACTCTTCATGCCGTGCTCATCGCACGTCTGCGCTATTTCCCGAAGGTCTTCAATAGTGAAGGTATTAGCCGAACGGGCCCGCATATTCAGGTTTTCAATACCGAAATAGATGGAATCGGCACCTGCCTGGATGGCTGCCGCAAGTGATTCGCGCGAGCCGACAGGGGCCATGATTTCAAAGTCCTTTAAATCCATAAAATCATATATTTATGAGCTACGAGTTACAAGCCACGAGTGCCTTTCGGAACATAGCGCAGCCACTTGTAGCCTGTAACTCGTAGCTCGTAGCTTTTAACTTACTTTCCCTGTGCCTGCAATTCCTGTTGAAGTTCAGTGGCAATCTCCATTCCCAGCTTTTGTCCTATTTGCATACCCTCAGCCATCATGGCAGGAGTAGAAGCACCCAGTTTCTTTCCGACAGGCGATTCATAGAAAGCAACAATTTTCTTCAAATCATCCAGAGTCAGATATTTCTGATAAACGGGAGCGTAAAGTTCTGCCAGCTTACTGCCAAACTTTCCTTCCCATTTCTTCTGAAAACCGTCCCAGAAAGAAGCCGACGCCGATGACTGTTGTTTCAACATAGAAATCATCTGTGGCACCATAGCCTTTGCCGACGCCATAGAACCGGATAGTTCCAGCATTTTTTCCAATGTAGCCTTGTACTCATCACTCGGTGCTTGTGCCGAAGCCGAAGGTGCAGCAGCAAACAACATTGCTACACACATCACAACTAAAACCAAACCTTTTTTCATAATTCCATATTAGTTAAATAAATGAATGATACAAAGGTAGGCTTTTTTCCGTATTTTTGCAGCGAAATAATCATTTAGTTCAATCGATTCATGAAGATAGGCCACATAGACCTGGGCGAACGCCCCATATTTTTAGCTCCGATGGAGGATGTCACCGACCCTGCATTCCGGTTGATGTGCAAGAAGTTCGGTGCCGACATGGTGTACACGGAATTCGTATCTGCCGATGCCCTGATACGCTCCGTCAGCAAGACCGAACAGAAGCTGAACATCAGTGATGAGGAACGGCCGGTAGCCATACAGATATACGGCAAAGATACCGAAACCATGGTGGAAGCCGCCCGCATCGTAGAAGAGGCGCGTCCGGATATTCTCGATATTAACTTCGGCTGCCCCGTGAAGCGTGTAGCGGGAAAGGGAGCCGGTGCAGGTATGTTGCAGAATATTCCCAAGATGCTGGAAATTACCCGTGCCGTGGTAGATGCCGTAAAGATACCGGTTACCGTAAAAACCCGCCTGGGCTGGGATGCGAACAACAAGATTATCGTGGAACTGGCAGAGCAATTACAGGATTGCGGCATTGCCGCACTCACCATACATGGTCGTACCCGTGCACAAATGTACACCGGTGAGGCTGACTGGACACTTATCGGTGAAGTAAAGAAAAATCCGCATATGCATATCCCCATCATTGGCAACGGCGACGTCACCACTCCCCAAAGGGCAAAGGAGTGTTTCGATCTTTATGGAGTGGATGCCATCATGATAGGCCGTGCCAGCTTTGGCCGCCCGTGGATATTCAAGGAGGTGAGGCATTATCTGGAAACGGGTGAGGAGTTGCCACCACTAAGTGCCGGGTGGAAACTGGGTGTGCTGCGCCAGGAAGTGGAAGACAGCGTCAATCTGCTGGATGAAAGAAGAGGAATCCTGCATGTACGTCGCCATTTGGCAGCAAGCCCGCTATTTAAAGGAATACCTAACTTCCGGGAAACGCGTATTGCTATGCTGCGGGCGGAGACGAAAGAGGAATTGTTCCGCATATTCGACGATATTGCCCCCATACTTCATTCACCCGCATAACTCCTAAACGCCCTCCAATATCTATCCGGGTCGTATCTGGGCCGTATCTGCTCCGTACCAACTCCGTAGTATCTCCGTATAAAGGTACCTCTGACCGAAGAAGCTACGGAGCAAGTACGGATCAGATACGGTCCGGGTACAGCCCGGATACAATTCAAAGAATACAATTACAAGCATCCCTTGACAGGCATAAAAAATAACTTACTGAAATGCTACTTTATAGAAAAAAGTTCCTACTTTTGCAAAGAATTGAAACAACATGAAAAGCAACAACATGAAAAGGAGCGCATTTATCATCGTTACATTCTTATTTATTGCCCTTGCCGCAAAAGGACAATCCATTGAAGAAATACAAACCAGCAAAGACTACATCTGGGGTACGGGAAACGCCGCTAGCCTGAAGAAAGCCGATAATGAAGCACTTGCTGCGCTGATCAGCCAGATATCTACCAACGTATCTTCCAAGTTCGAACAACTGACCGAAGGCGGAATGAACGGTGATCAAGCAACCGTGGACGAGACATTCAAGTCCGTCATTAACACCTACTCACGTGCCACGCTGAACAACACCCGCCGCATCGTGATACAAAACGAACCGGAAGCCGTTGTCATGCGCTACATTAAAGTGGCTGAAATACAACGCATCTTCGACGGGCGCAAGACAAAGATACTCGACTTCGCCCAGGAAGCCATCCGCGCCGAGAAAAAAGCGCAAGTAGCCGATGCCCTGCGCTACTATTACTGGGCACTCGTCCTACTCCAAAGCTATCCCGACGGCAACTTCCTCACCATGAAAGATGAGGAAGGCAAAGACCTCTTACTCACCACCTGGATTCCCAAACAGATGAACGGCATCTTCTCCAATCTGAAAGTAAGCATGGAAAGCACCCATCTGGATGGTGACCTGAAAACAATCAACCTCAAAGTACTCTATAAAGGACAGCCTGCCCGCAACTACGATTACACTTATTTCGACGGTCGCGACTGGTCCAATATCTTCTCAGCCAAAGACGGCACAGGCATCGTGGAACTTCCCGTACTTGCCAACGCCCGTAATCTGCAACTCCGCACCGAGTATATGTTTGAAGGTGAAGCAAATATCGACAACGAACTGTCCGAAGTGATGGGAACCGTCAACCCCATAACCATGCGCAACTGCGCCTTGAAACTGGAAGGGGAAGAGCCGAAACCCGGCGAAGAAAAGACCGAGGAAGCCTTAATGGCAGAGTCAGACAGTGCCACCACCACAAACAGCGGTATGCATTACCTGTCCACCATGGAATCCGCAGCCTACGACGACACCATGAAGAAAGTGGAAAAGGCTATTCGCACACGAAATTTCACCGATATACAATCCTTATGTACCGAAAGCGGATACGATATGTTTAACCGCCTCATCAAATACGGACAGGGCAAAATCATCAACGAACCGGAGTTCAGATTCTTAGAGTGCAACGGTGAAGTAACTTGCCGCAGTCTGCCCATGAGTTTCAAGTTCAGCAACCAACGCACATTTGTAGAAGATGTAGTGTTCACCCTGAACAAGGAAGGCAAGATAGACTGCCTATCCTTTGGCCTCAACAAACCTGCCGTAGATGATATCATGAACCAAACATCCTGGAACGATACCGTGCGCAACGTACTTATCAACTTCCTCGAAAGTTATAAGACGGCTTATGCCTTGAAGCGCTACGATTATATCAACAGCATATTCTCTGATGACGCCTTGATTATCACCGGTTCAGTACTGAAACACACTGCCAGTAATGAAGGGCAGGCCATGAGTAAACAAGCCGTAAAGTATACCCGCCAGACTAAGTCGGAATACATGAAGAAATTACAGCACATCTTCCGTAGTTCGGAATTCATCAACCTGCGATTTGCTGATAACCAAGTTCGTAAGTCAGGCGTAGGAGGTGAAATTTACGGTATCCAGATCAAGCAGGATTATTTCTCGTCCAGCTACGGTGATACGGGCTATCTGTTCCTGATGGTAGACCTGAACAACCCTAAAGAACCGGTGATCCACGTCCGCACATGGCAACCGGAAAAAGACCCGAACTTCGGATTGATAGATTTAAGCCACTTCTGATTCTCTATTTCACCACAGAGTAGCACAGAGTCCCACAGAGTTTTAGATTGATTTGAAATTAAAACTCTGTAGGACTCTGTGCTACTCTGTGGTGAACATACAATAAAATAGCCGGACAGCAATATTTTTGTCACGGTTTTCCGTTACAAATAAAATATTTTACTAACACCTTTTAATTATTGGGATAAAAAAAGAATAACGGGACAAAAATTATATATATATTTGTAACGAAGAATATTAAACAACATTTTACACACTTAATTTATGGGTCAACAATACGCATTTAAGCATGCGCACGTCGTTAGACATGTATGTATGCTATTGTTCTTGTTGCCGTTCATGATGGGTTGTGAAGAGGACAAAGAGCCTTCAGTCTATTCACCGACACTGACTACTAACAGTGTTACGGGCTTGAGCCGTTTTGGAGCTACTTTCCAAGGAACGGTGGTGAAGCATCCCGGCAGTACCGGAGAACTGAAAATAGGCTTCCTTTATTCCACATCAGCCAGCTTGAGCAACGCACAAGAAGCGAACGCTACCCCGGGAGACGGCAATAACTATACTGCCGCAGTCCAAGGACTGAAGCCCGGAGAAAAGTATTATTATTGCATCTTTGCCCGTAGCGGTAAATCCGTTGTCAAGGGAAAGACCAGTAGTTTCAACACCGAAGACGCCATTCCGCCTTCACTAAGCATTGCCGAAGCAACTGAGGTGACCGAAAACGGCGCCACACTCACAGCCACCATTCTGGATAATGGCGGCTACGAACCTACGGTACGTGGGTTTGCCTATGCCATGTACGTGGAGAACGCCGGCGAGCCAACTATTGACGACAAGATCGTGATGCCCTTCGACGACCAGTTCACCGCAAAGCTGGAAGAACTGGCGGCAAACACCACTTACATCGTCCGTCCCTACGCCACCAATGAGGCAGGGACAGGCTACGGCGAGTCTATCAAGTTCACCACCAGCCAACAGAAAACCCCAATAGTCATTGCCAACGGATCGGGCAGTCTTGCCAACAAACCGGTGGAAGTCGTTGCGTACGAGGCTGTCTGCATGGGTGCAGTCACGGAAGACCATGGTTTTACGGTTACAGAATATGGTTTCTGTTACAGTACCGAAAGCCGTCAGCCCACCATTGAAGGAAGCCAGTGCATGCAAGCGCAAGACGGTGCCAAGGGATTCTCTGCTACCCTGAAGGAGTTGACAGCCAGTACCAAATACTATATGCGGGCGTATGCCAAAAGCAATAAAGGCGTAGGCTACAGTGCAACAGTAGAGTTCACCACTGACAAAGAGCAAGTGGTATCACTCACACAGGCCACCGTCACGGATCGTACCTCTTCTTCGGTTACTATCACCGCACAGATGGCGTACGAAGAATTTAGTACGATAAAAGAAAAAGGCATTTGCTACGGTAAAGCGGCGAACCCTTCCAGCGATGGAGACAAAGTTACGGACAGCAGTACGGAACATAAGGTAACCGCTACCATCACCGGTCTGACGGAAGGAGATACTTACCATGCCCGCGCGTATGCCATCACCCGCGACGGTACTTTCTACAGCGGCGACATTACGTTCACTACCGAAACCACGTATGCTCCTTCCGTCGGCAAGCCTTCGGTATACGATAAAACGGAAACAGGTGCCAAAGTACGCGCAAGTATCGCTACCAATGGCGGACTGGAAGTGACGGAAAAAGGTATCTGCTACAGCAGCACGAATCACAAGCCGACAGTGGATGACCAGAAAGTCGAATCTACGGAAGCGGACAACAGTATTATCATCAGCCTCAGCGGTTTGCAAGGCGGCATTACTTATTATGTCCGTGCATATGCCATCAATGACAAGGGCACAGGATACAGCGAAGACGTAGAAGAGTTCACTACTACGAAGCACACCGAGCCTACACTGAACGGGCTGAATGTCATGAATATCAAGGATGACAATGCAGAAGCAAGCGCTTCTATCGCTAATATTGGTGGAGAAGGAGAGACAATTGAAGAACGGGGCTTTGTGGTTTCCACTTCCGGCGATCCTACAATTGACGGCTATAATACGACCAAGTTCGTTTCATCAAGTACAGAAGACGCATTCAGTACTAAATTAACAGGGCTTAGATATAATACATTATATTATATACGTGCGTATGCTATAAATAAAGTAGGCACGGGTTATAGTAAAACACTCTCTTTCGAGACCGGAAGCAGTGAAAGAGCTACGTTGGGCGAACTGAAATGCACTAAGACGGAAGCACACAGTCTCAGTTTCTCTTTTGAAGTTACCAACACTGGTGGTGCGGAACTGACATCACAAGGCTTTAAATGGAGAAAGTCGGGCGAAAGCGAATATACGAATGTATCAGGTAAACTAACCGGAAACACTGTAACAGGAACAATTACGGGATTGACGGAAAACACCGGATATTATGTATATGGGTATGTAGAGAATAAGAATGGAGAAACAAGCACCGGATATAATACCTTCAATACGGCTAAATTACCTCCGGGCGAAGGCGATAATCCGACACCGGGAGATGATGACAACACCCGCAAGCCTCAACTCAGTTACCTCAATTACTCCGATGTATATGCCACAACAGCATGGCTCAATTGTAATATCAACGATGAGGGCAATCTGAAAATTACTGAAAAAGGGTTTATTTACAAAGTGGATGATGGAACAGAAGCTACCGTAGATAACAGCACCAAGGTTGTGATTACTACCAGCGGCACCACCATGAAGACCAAGTTGACGGGATTGACGGGCAAAACCAACTACAAAGTGCGTGCATACGCCATCAATTCCAAAGGCATAGGCTACAGCAGTGAACGAAGCTTTACTACTGAAGATGCCGATAAACCCGGTCCGGGAGGAGATGACAACCCGACACCGGATCCCGTGAGCAAAAGTTTAAACAAATAACATTATTCAGAATAATATAAAAAAATATATATCATGAGACTAAAGAAACATTTCTACGCATGCATCTGCATGCTGCTTATAGGCATTGGTAGCCTGCAAGCTAAAGAAGTCACATTGACCGAAGCCGGAACACTGTCCGGTAGGATAAGCGACAGCGAACTGAGCACACTGACCGAACTCACGATAAACGGTCCCATAAACGGTAGCGACATACAGATCATACGCGCCATGGGCGGTACACTGAAAATCCTGAATCTAAAGAACGCCAACATTGTAGAAGGTGGGAACAGCTACTATCTGACGGACCATTTCACCCAAAATGATGTGATAGGTGACTATATGTTCTATGCCATGACGGCACTGGAGAAGATTGTGATGCCCAAGGATGTATGGTCTATCGGTTCGTGGTATAGCAACAACCCCTGGAATGCTGATAAAACAAGCATTTCAGGATACGCTAAGACTTACAGCGTGGATGAAAATGATACAGATTTCGGCTGTGCTTCTTTCTACCAATGCGTTAATCTAAAACAGATAGAATTTCCTGATGCATTACTCCATATAGGAGGAAAAGCCTTTGGTAATTGCGTTAAACTATCTTCCATTACTATCCCCGAAGGAGTAGAACTATTAGGGGGCTATGTGTTCATAAATTGCACTGACTTGGAAAGTGCATCTATCCCCTCCACATTTGGCAATCAGAATAAAACGATAAATTGTGACGGAGGCTATACCGGCTGGAATCTTATATCAGGAAGTGGTATTAATTGGTATAAGGGATTTTACGACATTTTCTTCAAATGCCCTAAATTGAAAAACATAACCTTAGCAGAAGGTATTAAATATTTAGGAGTTAGAATGTTCCGGAATTGCAGTAGTATCACCTCCATCATTTTACCCTCTACGCTGGAGCGGGTAAACAGTGCATTTATGGGCTGCTCAGGACTTACTACTCTTTCTCTTCCAGATGGACTGGTGGAAATTGGTAATTTGGAAGGTTGTACAGAACTTACCGTCCTTACCATTCCGGCAAGCGTTACCATTGAGGATTTTAAGTGTACGGATTGCATCGCTCTGACCAATATCAATTTTAAAGGCAACGTAGGCACCACTATTCCAGAAAGTGCCTTTAGCGGTTGTAACAAACTGAAAAGCATCAATCTTTTCGATAATATTACAACCATCGAAAATAATGCTTTCAGAAATTGTACTTCTCTTACACAATTGGCAATGCCCGCCTCTTTGGCAAGCATCGGCAACTACGCCTTCCAAAATACTAACCTGGCCAGTGTAGCACTACAGCGTAACTTGACAATCATCGGACAATACGCTTTCGATGGTTGCGCAAACCTGACATCTATCACATTTTCACCCAACGTAACAGAAATCAAAGAATACACTTTTAATAATTGTGTGAAACTGAAAGACATTATACTTCCTAATGGATTGATTTATGTCAAAGACTATGCTTTCAACGGTTGTTCCTCATTAGGCAAAGTAACCATTCCCGGTGGTGTACAGAATATCAGCCCGGGTGCATTCAAAAACAGTGGACTGACAGAAGTAATCTTGAAAGAAGGAGTTATGAGTTTGAGCAATAGCTCATTCGATGGGTGTTTGTTATTGAAGAAAGTTACCTTCCCCACTACCATGAAAACCATTGGCGGTTTCAGCAACACTGGTATCAAGGAAATAGCATTTGCCGAAGGAGCCGCACCGGAAGCTATCAGTGATTACGCCTTCCTTAACTGCGACAGTCTGAGCACTATCACCTTGCCCAATTCTATCAAGAGCATCGGACGAGGAGTATTTTATGACTGCGATACACTAAAAAGTGTAACACTGCCCACATCCATTACAAAAATAGCGGAACAAACATTCTACAATTGCGACTTTTTACAGAGCGTTACAATCCCTAAAGGAGTAACCGAAATAGGATTTGACGCTTTTGCTTATTGTCCTAAACTGACTACCATATCCCTGCCTTCTACACTGACTACTATAGGCAGCAATTGTTTCCGCGGTACAGGTCTTACAAGCATCACGTTGACCGAAGGGATTACGACGCTTGAATACGGTACCTTTGCCGACAGCAAACTGACAAGCATCAAACTACCCAAATCATTGACGCAAATCATTTCTCGTAGCGATAGTTATAATGCAGGTAACTTGCCCAACGAATATTACAATTTCCAGAAAAGTGTCTATATAAGCAGTAATCAAAGTGGTGCATTTCATAATTGCAAAGAGCTGGAATCCATTAACGTCAACGGTGCAGTATTGACGGCATTAGGTACCTATACATTTAATGAGTGTGATAAACTGCGCAGCATTGACCTTTCCTCCACCAAATTGGAAGAAATACCGGCTTACGCTTTCTACTCTTGCGACAGCTTACGTACAGTAACTTTCCCGGCTACTGTAAAAAGTATAGGTCAGGGAGCTTTCTACTACAACCAGTCTTTGGAATCTTTGAAGATGCCGGCTGTTTTAACCAGCATATATGGCGATGCTTTCAGAGAGTGTAAAAAAATCAGGAGTGTCGATTTATCAGCTACTTCACTCACTAAAATCAGCAGTTGGTTCAGCAATGTAGATAGCCTGCGCATTGTGAAGCTACCCAATACCGTTACCGAGATTGGAGAGAGTGCTTTCTATGGAGCCCCAATCGAAGAAATCAATTTCCCCACTAGCCTGACCACAATCGGCAGTAGTGCGTTCTATAATAATCGGTTAAAAAACATAGACCTTTCTGCCACTAAGCTCACTACTATCAACAATTGGTTTGCAAACAATAACACACTGAGAACAGTGAAACTGCCGGAAACAGTTACAACTTTAGGAGACGGCGCTTTTAGTAATTGTTATATCACAGAGATCAATTTCCCCTCAGGCCTGACTAGCATTAGTAGGAATGCCCTCAACTACTGCCAAATCGATACTCTGCGTCTGCCCGCCACTGTTACCGAGATTGGAAATAACGCTTTCAACTATGCCAAATTTGACTGCGTAGAGATACCAAGTACTGTAACTAAGATTAATTCCGGCGCTTTCTATAACGCTGAAATCAGAGGTTCATTACACATTACGCCCAACGCCTCCCTTGTATGGGGAGATGGAGGTAATACTCCATTCTATTGTAGTGGTAGTGAGTATATAAATGATGAAAATGGCAGTTATAACAGATATTATCACCTTCCTGATGTCTACTGGAATTCCGCTGCCGAATTCCCCAGAGATAAATTCGGACAGATAGACAATCTCTACCTGCCCATAGACGGTGCTATAAGCGACAACAATAACATCGGATACATCTTCTACAACGGCATGACAAAGCGCATCGATATAGCTTATGTCAATGAAAACAGAAAATATAGTTTCTCTGTAGACAAGGAGATGAAGACACAGATGATAAACTACCGGAAGCAATTCAGCAGAACCAGCGGTTACGGTGAAGCTGCCGGATGGACAACCTTAGTGCTACCTTTCGATGTAAAAGAAATCTCTTACGAACGGGACAGCTACAATGAGAAAGACACTGTTGCGTTAGCACCTTTCGGAAGCGCAGCTCTCGAAACAGCCGGAACACTGCCTTTCTGGCTCTATGAATTGGGCACAGATGGTAAATATAAAGCCGCAACAGAAATCAAGGCGCACCAGGCCTACCTAATCTGTATGCCAAACAACGAAAAATACCCAAGTGAAAACAATATCTCCGGCTATGTCAACTTCACAACAGCTGATGCAACCAACGGAGTTACGCTGAAACCTACCGCTAAAGCGTTGAAACGTAGTAAGGGTACTAAATTCGACTTGGTGCCGACTTATGATGGAATAATGCAACATGATACGGTCTACGTATTGAATGAAAGCAACCAACATTATACTGACGAGAAGACTTATCCTGCCGGCAGCGTATTCATCAAAAATTACACAGAAAGTTATTCCAACAATCCTGCCGTCTACCCTTTCCAAGCCTACCTTGTAACCAACGAAGGCAAAACTTCAGTAGCCAGTGCCCCCATGTTCTACAGCATCGGCGGCGGTGACGGCACCATCACCGGCATCGAAGACGTTCCATTCGCCACCCCGGACAAAGCTACGAAAGCCTACAGCCGTAACGGCGTGCTCTATATCAACACCGATGCCGACCGCACCATCAACATCTACGACGTCACCGGACGTACCGTACGCATCATCGAAGCCCGCGAAGGCGTGAACGAAGTGCACGGACTGGACAGTGGCATCTACCTGTTGGAAGGTCAGAAAGTGGCTGTCGGACGATAATCCAGAGAATCAGAAACGGAATAAAAACGTGAATAAACGAACAATAGAATGAAATCAAACAAACTAAAATGCTGGTTAGCAGCGGTTGTGGTAGCAGTGATCTGCTGCCCCGCCGCACTGGCGCAGCAAAGCAAAATAGCCGTCGCATCGTTCAATCGCATGGAAACGGACATCACGGCACGCGTAACCGCCCCGAAGAAAGACCAGAACGGCGAAATCTGTGCCCTGATCCGTATCGTAACCAACGTAAAGGATCTCATGTTCGAACCGGACGCGCTCGGCATCACGGCACGCGAAAACAAAACTGGAGAAATCTGGCTGTACGTCCCCCGTGGCGCACGCCGTATCTCTATCCTGCACGACCAACTAGGTATCCTGCGAAACTACTTCTATCCGGACATCATCGAAAAAGGTACCGTATACGAAATGGTGCTGAACACCGGTGACAGCGAAGACAAGCCCGTTGTAGAAAATAACATGCAGTTCTTCGTACTGCGCCCCGAGCCTGCCAACGCCAACGTATATGTGGACGATGAACAAGTGCCTATCGAAAACGGACTCTTCTCCGCAACCATGCCCAAGGGTGAACATACCTACCGCGTAGAAGCCCCCATGTATCAGCCGGATGCCGGAATCGTTACGCTGGGCAGCGAACAGGTAATAAAGAGCGTCACCCTGAAGCCCAAGTTCGGCTACATGGAAATCTTCTCCTTGCCCGAACAGGATGCCGACGTCTATATTGACAGCGTTCTGGTAGGAAAGACTCCCTATCGCAGCGACCGCATGGCCATCAAAGAATATAAGGTACGCATCGAGAAGCAGACCTACTTCCCTATCGACACCCTGCTGAACGTGACCGCCGGAGAAACCGTGCGCCCCACCTTCCACATGGAGTCCACCATCAAGCCTAAAGTACCGATGAACACCCTCATCATGCTTCAAGCCGGATACAACCCCAACGGAACCACCTTTGGCGCCATGCTGGGTTTCGGCCGGAAAAATGGTTTCTATGTAGGTTTCCGCAGCGACTTCGGTTCGGCAAGCGGCGAACTGGAATGTAACGGAGACGGTATCGTAGAAGGTATCGATGCCACGACTCCGCCTTTCTATAAAGAAGGAGTGAAAAACAAATCGCGCATGTCCATCACAGGCGGTTATTTCCGCCAGCTGGGCAAGAAGTTCTACCTCTATGCCGGTGCCGGATACGGTACCCGCACGCTGACTTACGAACTGGCTGCCCCCATGACCATAGGCGAAAAAGAATATGCCGAAGGCACACAGGTGAAAGATATGGATAATTCCGCCACAGGCGTAGCCGGTGAATTGGGTGGTATCCTGCGTTTTGGCAAATTCTGCATCTCGGCAGGCTTCCACACCGTGAACTTCAAGTATCATGAAGTGACCGGCGGTCTGGGATTTGTATTCTAATCTACTAAACAAGCGAATCACAATGAAAATAAATCAGATAAAGAACGTGGTTCTCCCCTTGCTTCTTCTATTCTGCCTGATAGGTTGCAGCGAGGACAAAGAACCGCAAACATACCCGCCAACGCTGGTGACCAACAGTGCCGCAGACATGACCCGCTTCGAGGCTCTCCTGTCCGGTAGTGTTGTAGAGCACGCCAACAGCATTGCCAAGGTAGAAGTCTTCTTCCTTTTCGCCAAGGGAAATTCGCTGACGGACGCGGAAGAATTTGCAGCCACACCGGACAACACCACGGAGGGCAGATATACCTGCCTCATCGACGGATTAAGTCCGGGAAATGAATATTGTTATAGCATCTGCGCCCATAGTGGAGGCAGTGTAGCCAAAGGAGAAGTCATCCAGTTTGAAACTCTCTCAAGCACCTCTCCCGTAGTGGCAACCACCGTTGCCACCAACGTCAACGAGAACGGCGCTTTGCTGAGCAGCGACATCACCGACAACGGTGGACAAAGTGTTACGCAGCGAGGATTTGCTTACAAGGTTTATCAGGAAGGCATGCCCGAACCTACTACTTATGACAAGACCCGGACAGTCAGCATGGAAGCCGAAAACTTCAGTGCCCAACTTTCCGAGTTGCAGCCTCTGACCAAATATATCGTCAGAGCCTATGCCATCAACAAAGCAGGAACCGGCTACGGCGAAGCGGTAACCTTCACCACCGAAGAACTGAAAATCCCTCAACTGACCTGTACGATGGGAGACATCACGGCATTTGCCGCCACTCCTTCTGCGGTTATCAGTACAAACGGAGGGTTCAAGGTGACAGAGTATGGTTTCTGCTGGAGCACCGAAAACCAAGTGCCTACTATCGAAAACCTCAAAACCGTGACCGGAAAAGATGAAGCAACCCAATTCAGTGAAATCATCGAAGACTTGAACCCTGTGACGACTTACTACTTGCGTGCGTATGCCGTCAACGAAAAAGGGACGGGATACAGCAACATCCTCACGTTCAAGACTGAAGAAAAGCAAGTCGCCACGCTCACGACTCCCGTAGCAAGCAACATCGAGGTTACTTCCGCCACATTAAGCAGTTCCATACAGGTTCCTACAGGCGTAGAAGTAACGGAGAAAGGTATCTGCTACAGCATCTTCTCCACCAAACCCGCAACGGATGGCCCGCATGTCACTGATAAAAATCAAGGAAATACGATCAATGTAAACCTGGTAGATTTGAATGAAGGTGCATCATACTATGCCACTGCGTACGCCGTGACGCGCGACGGTACATTCTACAGCGAAGCTACTCTGTTCACGCTGGGACGTACTTACGAACCCACCGTCACCATCTCCGAAATAACCGGAATCGGCGAGACTGAAGCTACCGTGAAGGCCGGTATCACTACCGATGGCGGACGTGAGGTAACGGAGAAAGGTATCTGTTGGAGTAGCACTTCCTCCACTCCTACACTGGACGATAGTTCGATGAAAGACGAAAGTACCGGAAACAACATCAGTCTGAAACTGACTTCTCTGGAAAAGGGCCAAAAGTACTACGTACGTGCCTACGCCAAGAATGTGAACGGAACAGGTTATAGTCCTGCCTTTGAGTTCACCACGGCACTGACCAAAGCCCCCGAAGTAGTAAATATGGAGATGACTGCCATCCACGATGACCATTCTACCGCGCAAGCCGTAATTTCCGACAAAGGCGGACTTGAAATCACTGAAAGAGGATTTGTATACTCCACCACTGTCGTCAGCCCCACCATAGGTGCGGCAGGAGTCATCAAAGTTGCATCCGGTTCTAAAGATGATATGTTCACAGCAGAATTGAAAGGGTTAGCATATCGGACCCGTTACTATATCTGTGCATACGCCACCAACGCCAAAGGCACCTCTTATAGTTCGCCCACCAACTTCGTTACCTCTTACTCTTCTGTGCCAAGTACCTTCGTCCAGATAGAGGAAGGCACCATAGCCAGCACTACTGCCACCATGAGCGGCAAGATTACCAATGACGGTGGTGACGGAAGCGAGGCACTTGAAATCAAGGAAGTAGGTTTCTGCTGGAGCGAAAACAATTCTGAACCAACCGTAGAGAAGGACAGCCACATCAAAGTGACACTGAATGCTGATAAGACATTCACCTTCAACGCTACCGGTCTGAAGGCATATACTTACTACTATGTACGTGCTTATGCCAAAAACAAGAATGGTATAGGATATAGTTATTACACGACTTTCCGTACGCTGCGTACCACACCGGGAGGAGACGATAACGTTCCACCGGGAACTACTACAAAAAGCGTCAAGTAAGCCTTTGTAATAGGTTATAAATTATTGCTATAAATTATTCAGCCCTTGCCTTATGAGAATAAAGCAAGGGCTGAATTTTTAAAGATAACTCATGAAATAGATGAAGCTTATGTGTAGCTGACGAACCGCTTAAATGTTCCGCTCCGTTCCACTACATTGGAACAAAAGATTCTTGCCTAAGGAACTGTTATTTCTTGCCTAAGAAACATCAGTTCCAATACGGTGGAACAGAAGTGTCACTACTATGAAACAGGATTGGACAAAACTTTTTTTCGAGCCTGGTGCAACAAATAGTCCGCAAATCGTTTGCCTCAAATCCGTACAGAAAAAGAACAAGTCGGCTATTGTTTTGCTAATTGAACAAAAAATACCTATTTTTGTTCAATGGATAAAACAATATAGCATGCTAAAGAAAGAAACACTAAAAGAAATACTGCTTGAAAACAGGAAAGAGGTTAGCAAGCAGCAAGTGATTTCACGTCATTTCCAGTTTGAGGAATTTGGTAATTATGTCTTAGTCGGAATACGTAGAGCCGGTAAGTCATTTATGCTTTACCAACGGATTCAAGAATTACTGGCGAATGGCCATTCCTGGGATGAAATGCTCTACATCAACTTTGAGGACGAACGTTTGATCGGCGTAACCGCCTCTGACTTGAATCTACTGTTGGAAGTACACTTTGAACTGTCGCAGAAAAGACCAATACTCTTCTTGGACGAAATACAGAATATTGATGGATGGGATAAATTTGCCAGACGCCTGGCAGATAACAAATACAAAGTTTACATTACCGGAAGCAACGCTAAAATGTTGAGTCAGGATATAGCAACAACATTGGGCGGCAGATACATCACCATCCACGTGTATCCTTATGATTTTAAAGAATTTCTCAATGCCAATACCGTTTATCTCACCGAGCATTCACTCTCTACAACAGACAGCCGTGCAGAAATCAAACGTTACTTTAATGATTACTTCAAATCCGGCGGCTTTCCCGAAGGAGCAAGTCTGCCTGCCAAACGCGACTATCTGACGAGTGTATATCAGAAAATCTATTTAGGAGACATCGCTGCACGACACTCCATTGAAAACACATTTGCCCTAAGATTTCTTTTCCGAAAATTAGCTGAAAGTGTAAAGCAACCTGTATCCTTCTCCCGCATGGCTAACATTCTGGCATCCACAGGAGTTAAGATAGCAAAGAATACGGTTATAAATTATATGGAATATGCCAAAGACGCTTGTCTTTTACTCCCGATACGCAATATAGCCGACAAACTGGTAGAACGGGAAACCAATCCAAAATATTATTTTGCCGACAATGGCATTTTAAGCTTACTACTTTTAGATGCAAATACCTCTTTACTTGAAAATCTCGTAGCTGTCAGCCTATTACGTAAATACGGTATAGATGATGCCGTGTTCTTTTATAACAAAAACATTGAAGTTGACTTTTATCTACCTGATACCTATACAGCCATTCAGGTGAGCTACACGATAAACCACTCCGATGAGACATTTGAGCGGGAAGTACAGGCACTTATCAAATTACAGAATGTATTGGAGTGCCATCGCCTGCTGATTATCACTTATGATGAAGAAAACACAATCAAAGCAGGCGAAGTGGAAATTGAAGTCCTTCCTGTCTGGAAATGGTTACTCACTTGAACATCGGCTGTGCAAACCACCGCTTAAACATCCACGTCACCACCACATACAGACCGAAAGCTGAAACAAAGCCTACAATCGAATCAATCAAATAGTGCGCCTGAATGTACACCGTGGCACAGCAAAGCAGTACATAGAAGGGAAACAGACAAGCAAACAACCTGCGGCTACCACGCCACGCCATAATCATTAGGATAGTGGAAATTCCCACATGCGAACTGGGGAAAGCAGCTGTAGGGCGTTCACCGATCTGCTGTGAACCCTCTACCAGATTGTAAAAGAATCCATGATCGTATCCCGGCCCAGGCAGTAGTTCCTGGTTATGATTGAAGTAATCTCCGATAGAAGGAAACACACCCTGCGCCACATTATCATCACCAATAGCCGGGAAATAGAACTGTGGACCTGCCACCGGAACAAAGATATAAATCAGATAATAGATAAAGAAAGAAGTGACCAGCACGAACGATAACTTCTCGAAAAGTTCAAAACGATAAATAAAGTACCACACTACCACAATCAAAATCATCGGATAGTAGAAGAAGTATCCCATATTGAACGGCTCGCTTACCCACATATGCGGGAAACGGAGGCAGAACCATACCGCCGGCTGACCACCGAACATCCACTGCTCCACCGAAGCAAACACATGGTCCAGATTCGGAAATATCCGGTTGAACTCAAACGTATCGGGATACCAGTAGGAAAGCAAGGACATCTGGATAGCAATACGCACAAAGGCGGAAAACTTACAGGGTGCCAGCCGGTAAAGATACATCAATAAAAACGTCATGCCCGCAATCATTGCACGGTCAATCAACATCTGCACCGGATGATCCATTTCCTGAAAAAGAAACAAGATCAAAATCGAAGTCAACAAATTATATATAAGTGTTATCTTCTCAACTGCAAATAACCCCTTCCGGGTTTCTACCTTTTTAAATAAATCTAAAGCCATCCCTCGTTCTTATACCAGGCAATAGTCTCCCTTACACCTTGTTCCAGATTGTACTGAGGTGCAAATCCCAACTCTCTTACAGCCGGGCTGATGTCACATTGCCAATTGCGTTGTTTCATTATGTTATACTTATCAGAATTGAGAGTGCTGGGCTTCTTGCTACGCACCGCCCAGAATTCAGCGAGCAAAGATACAACTTTCAATATAATTAATGGGCATACTATCCGAATTACAAACGGATTACCCAATTCTTTTCGGATCAGGTCGGAAAAAGCGCGGCTACGGTACACCTGTCCGTCTGCCAGGAAATAGGCACGTCGGCATGCCTGTTTTTCAATACCGAGGAATACAGCCTGCACAATATCTTTCACATAAACAAACGTCAGATCCTGCCGGCGAAAGCCAACAGCAAAGTCCGTGTGCTGCTTGATGGACTTAGCCATCAGGTAGTAATCTTTTTCACGCGGACCGTACACTCCCGTGGGGCGATAGATGACATAAGGAAAAGCGGGAATACTTTGCAAGTAAAGCTCCGCTTTAAGTTTACTCAACCCGTAAGCAGTATTGGGCATAGGGGAGTCTTCTTCCGTAATCGGCTGATAAGTTCTCTCATGAACAGGGCCAAACACACTCAGCGTACTGATATAGATAAATTGCTTCGGTATCATATTCAGTTCACGAAGAGTATCGACAAAGTATTTCGTCTGCAAATAATTCACCCGGTCAAACTCCCGTTTGTCGGCACATTTGGTGACACCGGCACAATGGATGATATAATCGAACTTATTATATGTTCCCTTATGGCCGGAAAGCTGCGCACGCAATTCATTGGGGTGTGCAAAATCCAGTTCCAGAATGTGTATCTTACGGTTTCGCAGATATTCCCGGCTGCTGCTCGAACGGATACCCGCCCACACACCGAACTTCCGCTTCAACGCTTCTTCCACGATGAAACTTCCGATAAATCCACTGGCTCCTGTTATTAATATACTTTCCATTACTTCTTGGGTTCTACATGAATATTAATCAGCGTACCTTCGCCAAGCATCGTTTTTAATTTATGTTCAATAGCCGTAGCCGTAGTATGAGCTTCTTCCAACGTAATCCCTCCGTCCATGCGCACATGTACCTCAATCGCACAATAACTACCGATACGCCTCGTGCGGAGATGATGCGGCTCACTAACTCCGGGAAAAGAGAGCAATGCTTGCTCAATATCTTTCTCCACTTCATCCGGCAAAGACTTTTCAAGCAACTCGTCAACACAAGGAATCAACAGTTGAATAGCTACCTTCATTATAAAGAAACTGACAATCACAGCAGCTATCGGATCGAGTACCCGCCAATGTTCGCCCAACAAGATTGCGCCTCCAATGCCTACAGCCGTTCCTATAGACGAAAAAGCGTCGCTCCGATGATGCCAGGCATTGGCCACTACCGCCTGTGAACTCAGGCTTTTCCCTTTAATAACAGTATATTGATACAGGATTTCCTTGCACACAATAGAGACAAGAGCGGCAACCAATGCTATCATTCCGGGCGCTCCCAGCTGTTCTCCTTTGATAAATGCGTAAATAGAAGAGACACCGTTCCACAAAATACCGAAACCGACAAATAACAGTAGTATTCCGATAATAGCCGTAGCCAACGTTTCATACTTCCCATGTCCATAATCATGTCCCTTGTCCTGAGGCTTATTGGATATGCGCACAAACACGATGACAATAACATCCGTCACAAAATCAGATAAAGAATGAACTGCATCAGCCAGCATAGCGGCACTATGCCCCAAGATACCTGCCACGAACTTCAGTACAACTAACACAAAATTAACGATACTACCGGCAATCGTCACTTTATATATCCCCTTCTCCCGGGAAGAAGCTGCTTCTGCACTCATTCAATACTTACTTATTAAGAAAAATCTGCCGCAAATATACTAAAATAAAAGCTATATTGCATTTCTCAATTATTATTTGTTTATTTGCACATCGATTTATTTACTATTCAATACTTTTACGTGTGAAAGATAAAACCGGCATTGATATTCTTTTCAAAGAATATTATCCTCAACTATATTATTATGCTTATCATTTGATAAACGATATAGAGGCTAGTAAAGACATTGTGAGCGATGCTTTCGAGTTTCTGTGGAATAACTATGACAAAGTGAACAAAGCAACGGTCAAGTCCTATTTATATACATACGTGCGCAACAAAAGTATTGATTATCTCCGACATCAAAATGTGCATCAGCAGTTCGTACAATTATATACTGACCTTACCCAAGACTATGTAGAAACCGATTATCAAGAATGGGACGAGAAAATGTTGGCCATTCAGAAAGCTATGCAAAAACTCACTCCACATACCAAACATATTTTAGAAGAATGCTATGTAGAAAAAAAGAAATATCAGGAAGTGGCCGAAGAATTGAATATCAGTGTAAGTGCAGTCAGGAAGCATATCGTGAAAGCACTGCAAGTGATACGTAAAGAATGTTTAATAAATCATAAAGAGGGTGTCTGATTGTAAGGCAAAAACGATATAAAATAATATACCAAAAACCAATGACACTATGAGTAAAGAAATTGATAACATAAAGTTGGAAGCCTCTATTGAGAAGGCAATTGATGCTATGGAGCCTTCTACAGATATCACAGACGAACAATTACAGGAGATGCTTCTGGACAAGGAAAGCAGACAGGCAGCCCAAGATATTCTAGATACCCAGTTTTTTCTGCATACCGGAAAAAAAGATATGCAACTGAATGTAGAAGCTGAACTTGCCCGCTTCAAAAAAAGACACCAAAAACAAAATATACATACTTTCTGGAAAACAAGTATCAGTATTGCTGCGTCCATTGCCCTTTGCATCGGGATTTATCACTACATCAGTCATCAGCGGGAGACAACAAACACAGCGCCCGTTATTGTATTCACTGCCGACAACTCACCCCAACAAGTGATTTTAGATAAAGGAGATGGAGAAAGAATTGTACTGGCAGAACATCAGGCCAATACTCCTCAAAAAGTACAATCCGCCTCTAAAGAACTTAGTTATCCTTCTAAAACGAAGGATGTAATATTGCACACGCATACCCTCACAGTGCCCAGAGGAGAAACCTTTAAAATTACTTTATGTGATGGTACTGAAGTCTGGTTAAATGCCAACACTCATTTCGTTTACCCTACCACCTTCGTAGGAAAAGAACGCACAGTAACCTTGAATGGAGAAGCATACTTTAAAGTTGCCAAAGACACAGAACGTCCATTCATCGTCAAAACGCCTCATATACAAACCCGGGTATTGGGAACAGAGTTCAATATACGAAGTTACTCGCCGGAAGACACCCATGTTGTTCTGATCAGCGGAAAGGTAGAAGTCAGCAATACAAAAAATAACGCCTATACACGTCTGATTCCCGGAGAAGATGCCCATCTGCAACCTGACGGAAATTTCATTATGACCGAGGTGGATTTAGACTCATATATCTATTGGAAAGACGGCTTTTTCTATTTCGATGATGTCACTTTGAAAGATATTATGGAAAATATCGGGCGATGGTACAACGTAAACATCGAATTCAGAAATCCGGATGCTATGAAATATAAAATGCATTTCGTTTCTGACCGGACAAAGCAATTGGAGCATACCTTAAAGTTACTTAATCAAATGAAAAAGGTAACAGCTACCATAAGAAACAATACAATAGTTATAGACTGAAAATACATATCATAAAAACATCCAATAAGACGATAATCAAACAAAATAATACTTTTTTCTAAGAAAATTCAGCAAAAGGGGTGTCCTTTTTTTTTATTCTCATACGAACTAATAATATAACGAAAGAGAATTTGTGTTATAAAATTAGAATATATGAGAAGAAAATGGTATTTATTTATCACTTGTATTGCATGTATTTGCCTCTTGTCACCCCAAGCAAATGCACAAACAACTACAACTAAAACGGAGATTACAATTGAGTTCAATAATGAACGTCTACCTTCTTTATTGAAACGTTTGGAAAAGGTATCGGGATATAAAATCCTGTTCACGTATGACGATGTCAAAAAGTACACTGTGTCCGGTTCTGCCAAGAACAAAGGAATTAAAGAAATACTGGAAATCATCCTGAACGATAAGCCTTTGGAGTATCATATAGAAGATCAATTTATCACCATCACCTCCAAGAACTCCAAACAACCTAAAATTTTCGATGTCACAGGAACCGTTATTTCACAAGATGACGGATTGCCATTGATCGGTGCCACCATTCTGATTAAAGGAAGCAAAACGGGAGTTCTAACCGACATTGACGGACGGTTCCATATTGAAAAAGTAGCCAGCAATTCGATCCTGCAATTCTCTTATATCGGTATGGTGCCCCAAGAAGTAAAGGCCTCTCCTAAAATGGACATCACACTGGTATCTGACGTACAGACACTATCGGAAGTAGTAGTTACCGGTATGCAAAAGATGGATAAACGGTTATTTACGGGTGCCGCCACAAAACTCTCAGCAGAGAACATCAAGCCGGATGGCATACCCGAAATCAGCCGTGCACTGGAAGGGCGTGCAGCCGGCGTATCCGTCCAGAACGTATCAGGAACTTTCGGTACCGCCCCTAAAATCCGTGTACGCGGAGCAACTTCCATATACGGTAGTTCCAAGCCGTTATGGGTAGTGGATGGAGTCATTATGGAAGATGTAACCGAGGTAGATGCAGATAATTTGTCTTCGGGAGATGCCGTCACACTCATCAGCTCTGCCATTGCCGGATTAAATGCAGATGATATTGAGAGCTTCCAGATATTAAAAGACGGTTCTGCCACCTCTATTTATGGAGCCCGGGCTATGGCCGGAGTAATCGTTGTTACTACTAAGAAAGGAAAAGCCGGAAGCAGCAAAATCACCTATACCGGAGAATACACAATGAGATTAAAGCCCAACTACAAGCATTTCAATATCTTGAATTCGCAAGAACAGATGGGCGTTTATAAAGAGCTGGACAATGCGGGATATTTGAATCTTGCCGATATGTACCGGGCCTCAAACAGCGGTATATACGGAAAAATGTATCATCTGATCAACGATTACGATGCAAAGACTGATTCATACGGGTTGATGAATACGGAAGAAGCACGTAACCAGTACCTGCAGGAAGCAGAATTCAGAAATACAAACTGGTTTGACCTGCTGTTTAATAACAGCATCTCACAAAACCATGCCATCAGTTTTTCTACCGGTACTGAAAAAGCATCTTACTACACTTCATTAAGTATCATGAATGATCCGGGATGGACTAAAAAAAGCGAAGTAAAGCGTTATACTGCCAATGTAAACGCACTATACCATATCAGCAAAGCCTTATCACTCAATTTAATCAGCAATGCTTCTTACCGTAAGCAGAAAGCTCCGGGAACATTAAGTTCTTCCGTCGACCCTGTCAGTGGCGAAGTAAAGCGCGACTTTGACATCAACCCATACAGTTACGCCCTGAACACCTCACGTACACTGGACCCTGATGCCTACTATGTACGCAACTATGCGCCTTTCAACATTCTGCATGAACTGGATAACAACTACATCGACTTAAACGTAACCGATCTTAAATTTCAGGGAGAACTGAAATGGAAACCTATTAATAAAATCGAGTTATCCGCTTTGGGAGCCTACAAAACTTCCATGACTACACAGTCACACACCATCAAAGATTATTCAAATCAAGCATGGGCTTTCCGCGCTATGGACGACGCTACGATGCGCCAGGCAAATCCATGGCTTTATACCGATCCGGAAAATGCCAACACACTGCCTGTTTCTGTGCTGCCAGTGGGAGGATTTTACAGAGAGACAAAATATTCAATGGATAGCTATGATTTCCGTGGAACAGCCAGCTACAATGATGTATATAATGAAAACCATATCTTCAATTTCTTCGGAGGTATGGAAATCAATGCTGTAAACCGCCAAAGAACCTGGTTCAACGGAGTCGGTATGCAATATGAAATGGGAATGCTTCCGGCCTACGAATACCAGTACTTCAAACAAGGCAGTGAAGAAAACGCCCAATACTATACCGTAGAAAGAACCCGTCAGCGCGAAGTCTCATTCTTCGGTACAGCAACCTATTCTTACCAAGGCAAATACACCTTGAACGGTACGTTGCGATACGAAGGTTCCAATAAACTGGGTAAAAGCAGATCGGCACGCTGGCTTCCCACCTGGAACTTATCAGCCGCCTGGAATGCCCATGAAGAGAAATTCTGGCAACCTCTGCTCGACTACGTTTCAAATATGACCCTGAAAGCCTCCTACTCTCTGACTGCTGACCGTGGCCCGGCTTCGGCCAGTAACTCCCGGGCTATCATTCAAAGTTATAACGCCTGGCGTCCGTTCACTTCCATCAAAGAGTCCGGTCTGAGAGTTGTAAATATAGAAAACCAGGAGCTTACTTACGAGAAAAAGCATGAGTTGAATATCGGAGCGGAAATAGGCTTTCTGAATAACCGCATTAATCTGGCTGTCGACTGGTGCAAACGCGACAATTACGACCTGATAGGTATCATCAATACCAAAGGAACCGGCGGACAACTCACAAAACTGGCCAATGTAGCCAGCATGAAATCACATGGTATTGAGTTCACCTTATCTACACAGAACATCAGGAAGAAGGATTTCAGCTGGAATACGGATTTTATCTTCTCAAATACCAAGAATGAAGTAACCGATCTCCAATCCAATTCTTCGGTAATCGAGATGATCAGTGGAAGCGGATTTGCATTGGAAGGTTATCCTGTCCGCTCTCTGTTCTCCATGGATTTCCGCGGATTGAATGAGAGTGGCTATCCTACCTTCATTAACGAAGATGGAAACCTGACAGTGAGCAACATTAACTTCCAGGAACGGATTAAGAAGGGCCATCTTATTTACGAAGGTCCAACTGACCCGACTATCACCGGAAGTTTTGGAAACAGTTTCAAATATAAGAACTTCTTGCTGAACCTCTTCATCACATATTCCTTCGGCAATGTAATCAGACTGGATCCTGTATTCCACAACCAGTACAGTGACCTGGATGCTATGCCTAGAGAATTCATCAACCGCTGGACTAAAGGCGGAGATGAGAAGTATACCGATATCCCGGTAATTGCCGATAAACGCGCCAATCAGCAGGATCCCTATCTGAGCTATGCTTACAATGCCTACAACTATTCTACGGCCCGCATAGCCAAAGGAGACTTTATCCGGATGAAAGAAATTTCTCTAACCTATAATTTCCCTAAAAAACTGATAGTTAAAGCAGGAGTCAGTGATTTGTCCTTAAAACTTCAAGCTACGAATGCATTTCTCATCTATTCGGACAAGAAGCTGAACGGGCAAGATCCTGAGTTCTTCAATACCGGTGGTGTGGCATCTCCTGTTCCCCAACAGTTCACTTTGACATTAAGATTAGGTATTTAATTAAAAAACAACTCGATATGAATAATATAAGAACATATATATTACTGGCCGGTTCATTATTTGCATTGGCTTCTTGTAATGACTTTCTGGACACTATACCAGATGACAGAACAGAAATAGATTCCGAACAGAAAATCACCAATATACTGGTATCTGCTTATCCGGAAGTATCAACCATTCTCATCTCCGAACTTGCTTCCGACAATGCCAAGGACAACGGGGCACTGTATGACATATACGGACAGATACAACGGGATGCTTATTTATGGAATGACATGACTTCCGAGGATACTGACGCACCCAAATATATATGGGACGCACACTATAATGCCATCTGTTCGGCCAATCAAGCCCTACAGGCCATTGAGCTGATGGGAAACCCGGAAAACCTGAATCCACAGAAAGGTGAAGCGCTACTATGCCGTGCATACGCTCACTTCCAGCTTGCCAACCTATTTTGTATGCCCTATAACCCGCAGACTGCGGATCAGGAACTCGGGATACCTTACACCACAACACCCGAAACAGAAGTGATGCCCGACGGAATAGAACGGGGCACTCTAAGCCAGGTGTACGAAAACATCAACAAAAATATTGAAGAAGGGTTACCTTTGATTAACGATGAAGCATACTCTGTTCCTAAGTATCACTTCAACAAACGCGCTTCCTACGCTTTTGCAGCCCGTTTCAATCTTTATTATCTGAGATTTGACAAAGTAATAGAATATGCCAGCACCGTACTTGGCGACAACCCGGTAAATGATGTCCGTAACTGGAAAAGCTTCAGCGAACTTGCAACGGATTTCGAGCTCAGATGTAACAGCTACATCGCACATACCGAACCATGCAACCTGATGTTGGTCACCGCACAGTCTTCCTGGCCTTATGTACATGGCCCTTATGGGATAGGGCTACGTTATGGCAATGCCTATAACATCCTGCTTAATGAAATCTTACCCGGCCCGTGGGGCGCATACAACCAGCTTTTCATGTCAAATGGTATCTGGGGATTTGAGCAGAAATACTCTTTCCCGAAGGTGAACGGCTACTTTGAATATACCGATAAGACAGCCGGTATCGGCTTTCTCCATCTGGTAAATGTAGCTTTCTCCATTGACGAATTATTATTATGCCGCGCAGAAGCTTATTTATTGAAACAAGCACCGGAAGCTGATAAGGCCGTGGCAGACATTAATATACTGATGAACTCCATGACAGGCAAGACTTTCACAAAAGAACAACTGATTAATTATTACGCAGCAAGAAAGTATATGCCCCTGCACTTGAAGTCGGAAGACGATAGAACTATCAAGAAGAAAATCAACCCACAAGGATTTACAATCGCCGACAGTGATACGGAGAATCTGATTCAGTGCCTTCTTCACATGCGCCGTATCATCACTGTCCACGAAGGCCTTCGCTGGAATGATATAAAACGATACGGAATTGAAATTTCACACAACAGAGATGGACAAGCAGACGACGTATTACTGGTGAACGATCTGCGCCGCGCCATGCAAATCCCCCAAGAGGTTATTGCAGCAGGTCTGGAAGCCAATCCAAGAAACAACTAAAATAAGGAGGAAACATGAAAAAATATATCTATACTTTATTGTTTGCCGCTTCCATTGTTTTGGGAGCATGCAGCGAAGACAAATTAGACAGTCACAGTATTTTCGATACAGAATCTCCCGAACGGAATGCATTCGATACTTGGTTATTACTCAACTATGTCGTTCCGTACAACATTCAGTTCAACTATAAATATATCGATAAGGAGTCAGACAATACGTACAATCTGATTCCTGCCGAATACGACAAATGTGTTGCCATGGCCAAACTGACCAAGTATCTTTGGATAGATTCCTACAACGAATTACTCGGAGAGACATTCATCAAGACCTATTGTCCGCGAATGATTCAGTTAATCGGTTCAAAAGCATACAACAGCCAAGGTTCAGTGGTACTGGGAACGGCTGAAGGTGGTTTGAAAATCACTTTGTACAATGTAAACGAACTGAATGCCAATAGTCCGGATATTGATTTTCTGAACACCTGGTTCTTTAAAACCATGCACCATGAGTTTGCACATATCTTACATCAAACAAAGAATTATTCTACAGACTTCAACCTGATTTCAACCGATTACCAGGGACCAAGTTGGTTAAACCTGGAGAGTGACGAGGTTGCCAACACAATGGGATTCATAACCCGTTACGCAAGTTTCTCACCCGATGAAGATTTCGTGGAAATCATTTCCAATTATATAACCCACGATGCCGGTTATTGGGAAAACGTGCTGAATAACGGCGGAGCCCTCGGCAAAATAAAACTGCAGAAAAAGTTTGATATCGTGAGAAAATATCTGAAAGACAGTTGGAGCATTGACATTGACAAGTTGCGCGACATCGTACAACGCCGCTCCGGCTCATTGTCTGAAGTTGATTTAGAAAACCTTTAATAATGAATTAAGTATGAAACTGACACATTATATATTATCAATTCTCGCCGCCGGGTTGTTCTTTTCATGTACGCCCAAGATAGATCCGATTTTTGACGATACTTCCGCCAACCGTATTGAGGAAGAAATAGAAACAGTACAAGAAATTCTGCTCAGTTCACCCAACGGCTGGTTAATGGAGTATTATCCCTCTTCTACGCAAAGTTACGGAGGCTTCAACGTATTGCTTAACTTCCAGCCAGGTTACCGGGTAACTGTAGCCAGTGAAACCGCAGGCGCAGACAAAACAGCAGTCAGCACCTATACCCTGAAACAAAGTGCAGGATGCGTACTTTCTTTTGACACCTATAACGAAATACTCCACTTTTTCTCCGACCCCTCCAACAGCCAAGGGATGGGAGACGGTTACGGACTGGAAGGGGATTTTGAATTCACCATACTGCAAGCCGACGAACAAATCATCCGACTGAAAGGGAAAAAGAGTGGTTCGTACATGACGATGACCCCCATGTCCGCCGCCTTGAAATGGAGCGACTACCTGAAAGACATCAAGCAAAAAGATAAAGAATTCGCCGAATATTACCGGTTACTCTATCAGGATGAAGAACAGTCTATAGAAACGCGCCTGACAGGACATACGCTTTGTATCTACCGGAAGAAAGGGGAAGAAACCATCACCGAGTATCAACCGTTCATCATCACCCTGACAGGATGTAAATTCTACCAACCCGTACAATTGGGCAATAATGTCATCGAAGGCCTGATCTTAAATCCGGACTTAGGAGAAGATGGTACATTCATCCCCTCCAATGATGCTACGGGCATGTTCATCCCCACATATCCTTCTGTCAACGAAATGCTGTTCAGCCGCAACTGGTTCTTTACCTACAGCGGATTTAGTCCTTACGGTCAGGCTTTATGGGATATATCCCGCGAAGCACTCGAAGCCAACAATGATGATATAACTTATTGCTATTTAGGCAGTGAGATTAATATTCTGGGTACTTACTATGCCTTCCAATTCATCTGTGCCCAGGGACATGGTTATCTGGCTTTCGATTACGAACTGATTGGAGAAGACAAGATTTCCCTGAAATTCTCCGAAGAAGGTTCAACCGTCGGAAAGACTTACTATACAGACTTTAAATTCAACGCATTGATCACACCGTTCGGCAATGATATCCAACGCACCTTTACATTGACGTCTGATGACAAAAAATCACCTAACTGGATTAAATTCACCGATGTCGATCATCCGGAAAACTATTTCACAGCATACAGAGCTGTACAATATTACCCAATGGCCAATTAACTACGATACAAATAACTATAGTATTAATCAAAATTTCACAAAGTATGAAAGTTTATCATTTGCTCAACACATGCCTGGCATTGATTGCCGGTTGCATAATGTTCACTTCATGTAGTGATGACGACGATCCGCTAAAAGGCGGCATCGCACTCAGTACCCAAAACATTACTTCCCCCGAAGGGGCGACTGTGACTCAAAATGCACTTACCGTAGATGGCAAGGGAGGTACTTTCTCCATTCCATTAACCTGCGGTCTGGAAGATTACGACCTTGACATTACTTATACAGCTGTAGTTCCTGCCAAAGATGCCACATGGTGTAAAGCTACTATTACCGGCAATAAACTGAACATTGAAGTCAGTGTTTCCAAAGATGCGCAAAGTCGCTCCACCACTGCAACGCTGACAGCAGTAGCTACCGGTGCCGAGATCGCTCCACTGGAACTGACAATCAACCAGGGTGCCAAGATTACTCCAAAAGGAGAAGTGATTTTGAAAACAGATCAGATGACTGCACCTGCCAACGTTAAACTGGAAGGAGGACTACTCGACATTTCTTATGTCGGTGGTGATGTGACAATACCGGTAGGTACTACTTTGGAGGATCAGACCATTGATGTGGAATATGCGCTAACCGTTCCTGAAGATGCCAAATGGTTCATCGCTGACTTAACCGGAGGAACACTGAACATCCGGATATCTCCCACAGCTGCCAAATCAGATAATACTGCAGATATCACCATCGCCGCAGCAGGTAAAACGGAAGAAACAGAAATCTCCTCCCTGCGACTGAGTGTAAAGCAAGCCAAACTGAACAGTAGCATGGACATGGTAGTAGTGGAAGGAGGAACCTTTAAGTTCGGAGAAGGAAAAGACTATACCCAAAGTTACACACACGACGTCACCGTGAGCAGTTTCTATATCGCTACGACTGAAATTACGCAAAAACTGTATAATGAGATTATGGGTGAGAATCCTTCAGATAAGAAATTCAGAGGAGACAATTATCCCGTAAATAAAGTAGACTGGGCCAAAGCCTGCGAATTCTGTAACAAACTGAGTGAAAAAGAAGGACTGACTCCCGCTTACAAACAAGAAGGTACCATCAGAATAGAGGACATTTGGTTCGGAGGAGTCACAGAAATTCCAAACTACATCTATGATCCGGCCACTGTGTCCAACGGTTACAGAATTCCGACTTCAGCCGAATGGGAATTCGCCGCTAAGGGAGGTAATGAAGGTTGCAAGAATCTAACAGTCTTTTCCGGCAGTGATAACTATAGTGAAGTAGGTTGGTGGCAAGATAACTCAGCTGTCGGCGGTAGTGCTTCGCTGCACGAAGTTGGCAAGCTAAAAGCCAATCAATTAGGAATTTATGATATGATCGGAAATGTCGGTGAGTGGTGCTACGACTATGGTGTGCCTTACGGTTATGAATATTCCCTGGAACCGGAAACGGATCCGATTGGTCCTGCCGAAAACCTCAATGATACAAAAATCTACAGGGGTGGCTATTTCTCTACATACGACACTAAAGGAAAAGTATATTACACTGACAAGATGGATCCTACAGCAACATATGACACCATCGGTTTCCGCGTAGTAAGAACCATTAAATAACAACTAAAATATACACTTTATGAACTTGAACAAATTTTATTACCTTATTGTCGCGCTATTGTGCAGCATTTCATTTACCGCCTGTTCCGATGATGACGACAAACAAGCCGTTCCTCACATTGAGTTAGTAGCTTCGATGTCTTCTTTCAGCGAAGGGATCTTGTCTTTCGATGAAGAAAACGGCATTCTGTCAGTATCTAAAGAAGGTACCCTCACCAGCAGCATCACCCTGGGTGACGCCGCCGGAGCAGATATGGATGGCATCACCCTGAAAGCTACCGTCCCGGCTGCCGACAAAATGTGGTGTTTGGCTAATTGCAGCAAAAACCGCCTCTCTTTATCTGTAGCCAAAAACAATGCAGAAAATGTACGCCAGACCACAGTAGAAATATCCGCTCTTTTCGGCGACCAAGTACTGGACACATATATGCTCATCATCACCCAGAAAGGTGTGGAAAAAGATGAAGAACCCGCTGCGGCAGACATCACAGCCTTCATCATTCCAGGACAGATATCTTCTAAAATAGATTATCCTGTCATTACAGTTACTATGCCGGCCGGTACGGATGTCACCGCACTGAAACCCGTTGTAGTACCTTCGGAAGGGGCTACTGTAACTCCCGCCAGCGGTACGGTTCAAGACTTCACTGATGCTGTAGAGTATAGAGTTATTTCTTCTGACCAGAAGAATGTTAAGACATACATTGCTATTGTTACGCTGCAATCCGGTGGTGTCAATCCGCCCAGTGGAGGAGGCGATGAGGATAATCCCAACTATACCACATTTGAGATGGTAACCGTAGGAGCGGGTTCATTTATCATCGGACGTGACTTAAGCGGTACGTACGCAGATAAGGAAAATGCACATAAAGTAAATATCTCAGCTTTTGAAATAGGACGTTATGAAGTGACACAACGTGAGTTTCAGGATGTCATGGGCTATAACCCGTCAGTCAACAAGAAAAAAGACCTGTTGCCCGTACACACCGTGACACTATACGAAGCCATGCTTTACTGCAACAAGCTGAGCGAACGCAAGGGCTACAAACCGGTTTATACATTCAAGAATGAATTATGGGATCCTACCAACACTGAACTATATGAGGCTGACGTAATCCGCGATAAAACAGCCAACGGTTATCGCCTGCCTACCAGCGCCGAATGGGAATACGCAGCCAAAGGTGGTCCCGACAACGAAAACCAACCTTATTACTATGCAGGTAGCAACGACCTCGATGAAGTAGGCTGGTATAGAGAAAACTCTATAGTAGGAGAAGAGCCCGAACTCCATGTGGTAGGATTAAAGAAGCCCAACTCATTGGGAATCTATGATATGGCAGGAAACGTTGAAGAATATACCGGAGAATGGCTCCTTCAGTTAGGCTATATCAGTGATGCTGAGGAAACTGATCCATGGGGTCCTGAGAAACCCAGAGATGAGGAGCGCCTGGTTTTCTCACGCGGAGGTTGTTTCTCAACTTACGATACGAACTGTTCTAACACCAATATGCGACTTTTGGGTGCTCACATCAAAACAGATATGGGTTACCCCGGAGGTGACATATGGTTTGGTCAGATCGGTTTCCGTGTCGTACGTTCTTTAAAATGAAAAGGTTCTTTGCTCAATTATTAACTAAATTCTCTCTCTAACAAACAAAAGAGGATATGTCTTTCATGAAGTGCACTCAAAGCCCGACAAAAGCTTTGAAGTGCACTTTATTTTTAATATCTACGGCAGAACATTCTTAATCTCGTAATGAATCCATCAGAATTCGAATGATTTTCAACCAATCTAATCGATTATTTGTTTACTTTGCAAATACATTCATAAAGAAAGAGAACTTATGGCTAAGAATAAAGAAAAGAAAGCCGGCAAGCGCATGAAAAAGAAAGAGCTTGTGAGCGCACTGATGGATTTTTTCCATTCGAAACCCGACGAAGCGCTGTCCCTGAAATACATATTCGAACAACTCCACCTTACCACGCATCCTCTGAAGATGCTGTGTAAGGATATCCTAAGCGATATGCTACTGGATGATTACATCACCGAAGTAGAGAAAAGCAAATATAAACTGAACAATCATGGTGTGGAGATGACAGGTACTTTCCAGCGTAAAAGCAATGGAAAAAATTCTTTCATTCCCGAAGGTGGAGGCGACCCGATATTCGTGGCCGAACGTAATTCGGCACACGCCATGAACAATGATAAAGTCCGTATCTCCTTCTACGCCAAACGCCGTGGGTGCGAAGCCGAAGGAGAAGTGATAGAAGTGCTGGAGCGTGCCAACGACACCTTCGTAGGTACACTGGAAGTAGGCAGTTCATATGCCTTCCTGGTGACGGAAAACCGTACACTTGCCAATGACATCTTCATCCCCAAAGAAAAGCTGAAAGGTGGAAAGACGGGAGACAAAGCTATCGTGAAAGTAGTGGAATGGCCCGACAAGGCGAAAAACCCCATCGGACAAGTCATCGACATCCTGGGCAAAGCGGGCGACAACACCACAGAGATGCACGCCATCCTTGCTGAGTTCGGCCTGCCCTACGTCTACCCCTCTTCTGTAGAAAAAGCTGCGGATAAAATCCCCGCCGAAATATCCGATGAAGAAATTGCCAAACGCGAGGACTTCCGAAATGTAACCACCTTCACCATCGACCCAAAGGATGCCAAAGACTTTGATGACGCCCTCTCCATCCGCAAACTGAAAGACGGCTTGTGGGAAGTGGGCGTACACATTGCAGACGTTACCCACTACGTAACCGAAGGCAGCATCATCGACAAGGAAGCCGAAAAACGCGCTACATCCGTGTATCTTGTAGACCGTACCATCCCGATGCTTCCCGAACGTCTTTGCAACTTCATCTGCTCCCTGCGTCCCGACGAAGAAAAGCTGGCATACTCCGTTATCTTCGACATCAACGAAAAGGGAGATGTGAAAGACTCGCGCGTAGTACATACGGTAATCAAGTCCGACCGCCGCTTTACTTACGAAGAAGCACAGCAAGTAATCGAGACGAAAGAAGGAGACTTCAAAGAAGAAATCCTCATGCTGGACACCATCGCCAAGGCACTGCGTCAAAAGCGTTTCGTAGCCGGAGCCATCAACTTCGACCGTTACGAAGTGAAGTTTGAGATAGACGAAAAAGGGAAACCTATCAGCGTCTACTTCAAAGTTTCCAAAGACGCCAACAAGTTGGTGGAAGAATTCATGTTGCTCGCCAACCGCACCGTAGCAGAAAAAATCGGCCGCGTGCCGAAAAACAAGAAGGCCAAGGTATTCCCTTACCGTATCCACGACCTCCCGGACCCGGAGAAACTGGATAACCTGGCACAATTCATCGCCCGCTTCGGCTACAAGATACGTACCGGTGGGACCAAGACAGATGTTTCCAAATCCATCAACCACTTGTTGGATGACATTCAGGGCAAGAAGGAGGAAAACCTTATTGAAACCGTATCCATCCGTGCCATGCAAAAAGCGCGTTATTCCACGCACAACATTGGACATTATGGATTGGCATTCGAATACTATACGCATTTCACCTCACCCATCCGCCGTTTCCCGGACATGATGGTACACCGCTTGCTGACGAAATATCTGAATGGCGGACGCAGTGTTTCCGAGACTAAATATGAAGACCTCTGCGACCACTCCAGCAATATGGAACAAATTGCAGCCAACGCTGAACGTGCTTCCATCAAATACAAGCAAGTAGAATTTATGACGGAGCGTCTGGGACAAGTGTTCGATGGTGTAATTTCCGGTGTTACGGAATGGGGACTGTACGTTGAACTGAACGAAAACAAATGCGAAGGCATGATACCTATCCGCGATCTTGGCGATGACTATTACGAGTTCGATGAGAAGAACTACTGCCTACGCGGACGCCGTAAGCACCGTACCTACAGTTTGGGCGATGCAATTACGATTAAGGTGGCACGGGCCAATCTGGAAAAGAAACAGTTGGACTTTGCGCTGGTAGAATAAAAGGCGCGGATTACGCTGAATACACGGATCAAGGGTTGTTGATTAATGAAAGAAATCCGTGTAATTCCGCGTAATCCGCACCTAAATTTTCGTTCTCCTATACACCATAATTCTCCCTGTAAGCTGTGGGCGACATTCCTGTGTGATGCTTGAAGTATCTCCCCAGATAGGACTGATCAGGGAAATTAAACTGATTAGCTATCTCCTGTATGGAAAGTGCTGTAGAGTGAAGTGTCACTTTAAGCTCAAGTATCACGTAATCGTCTATCCATTCTTTCGCTGTGCATCCCACCGTTTGTTGAATCGTCTTACTCAGATGCCGCGTAGTGACACAAAGTTTATCCGCATAATAATCTACCGAACGCTGCTCCCTGAACGACTCTATCACCAACGCAATAAAGCGGTCCTTCAACCGCCAACGCAAATGATTCGGCTTCGTTTGCCGGTAAAGACGCTCCGACTGATTACAGATCTCATAAAACAGCATCCGGCAACAGTAAATCACCAACTCACGCTGATATATATTATCGCTGTCCACAGACTTCTGTTGCAGCAGTTTAAGATAATGATTGCATATCCCATCCCACTCTTCACCCCGGAATGAACTATAATTGTGCTCACGCATGAAGGATACCTTATCCGAAGGCAACGAATAGAAAATCTCATGCCGGAACTGGGCGGAAAAAGCAAAAACAGCCAGTTCAAGATCATCTGTAGCATCTTTATAAAACGTAATCTGTTCGGGGAAAACAAGTATTACACTTCCGGTAGCTAAAGCATACTTCTGCTGGTTAATGTAAAGCTGTACTCCTCCTTGCAGGCAAAACAGCAATTCCCCTCTCTCCATCCGATAAGGATAAGAAAACAAATCGGATTTCCGGCGGGTATGAAACAGGTATTCCTCACTCATAAAGTTCTATTTTTGAAGCACAAATATACTCTTAAAGGAGCTTATGAACAAAATAATCCCACTTTTTGAACAATTCGCTTCGATTTTTGAACCGTGAGACAGGCAATAGAAGCCGTAACTTTGCAGTGGTTAATAATTTCGATTATTTGCTCATCAAAGATTGGATATATAACGGTATAGAAAGGAGGAAAAAGAGTGAAAAGGCGGTAAGGTGATAGGGTGATAAAGTGGCTGCGCTATATATCACAGAGCGTTATCCCGCTATCACCTTATCACCCTATCACCTTACCGCCTTATCACTCTTTGTTCAAAACCCCTCTGTTGTGAACTTAAGAAAAAAGATTGTAATATGGCAAAAAGAGAATTAACAGCCCGGTATCTGTTTTTCATCGCGGGCTTATTTGTAAATGCGTTCGGTATTAGTTTAATTATTAAAGCAAATTTGGGCTCCTCGCCTATATCGAGCCTTCCTTACACACTGAGTTTAAAATTTCCCGTCACACTGGGACAGTTCACGCTTCTGCTGAATGCCGTGCTGATAGCCGGACAAATATGGCTTCTGAAAAGGGACTTCAGAAAAGAGCAGTTTCTACAAATTCCCGTAGCAATACTCTTCAGTTTCTTCATAGATTGCTCGATGGCTTTGCTGGGAGGATTCATTCCTGCAGGCTATGCCTCGCAGATTCTATCACTGATAGCTGGTTGTGCGATACTTGGCCTGGGAGTAAGTATGGAGGTAATTGCCAATGTAGTGATGCTATCCGGAGAAGCCTTTGTGAAAGCCATCACTCTGCGCACGGGAAAAGAATTCGGAATTACCAAGATCGGCTTTGATACTACACTGGCACTCCTTGCCTGTGCAGCTTCTCTGATGATAGCAGGAAGCATAGAAGGTGTACGCGAAGGTACAATCATTGCCGCATTGATCGTAGGACTTTTCGCACGCTTCTTCAACAGACGGCTGGGGTTTGTCAATAAAATGATTACCTTTGCACCGAATAAAACACCCATTCAGCCCTATGAAGACAATTGCAATCACCGAACTGACGGAAATTGAAGCAATCATTCGCAAATGTCCTTACTGCACGGTGGGCATCACCGATCTGGAAGGCAACCCCTACGTAGTTCCCATGAACTTCGCCTACCGCGATGGAGTAATCTATCTGCACTCCGGTCCCGAAGGTAGTAAAGTAACGATGGCAGAAAGACATCCTCGCGTTTGCATCACCTTCTGCGAAGGACACGAACTGGTGTATATGCACCGGCAAGTGGCATGCAGCTACAGCATGAAGTCGCGCAGTGTGATGTGCCACGGAAACGTCCGTTTCATCGAAGATATGGATGAAAAAAGAGAGGTGCTTGATATAATCATGCGGCAATATACAAGCGATGAATTTAAATACAGCGAACCTGCCGTGCGCAATGTAAAAGTTTGGGAAGTAAAAATAGACAAAATGACTTGCAGATCCTTCGGACTGCGACCCAGCGAGGTCACTTCAGAGTAGTTATAAACCCATTTCAAGATGGCTCACCTCCCCTCAGTAATATATCATCAAATGCAACTCTAATTATGTTCCTCTCACTATATCTATGTAAATGAGAGGATTATCGCAAACGGTTGCAGAGGAGAAACCGGATATGAAGACTGGTATAATCACAAGGAATGATATGTTTATTCATTTCTGAGCGGTTATGAATGTTTTCACCACAGAGGACACAGAGGACGCAGAGTTTTTAGACTTCTAATTTAGAGATAAGTACAACCTCTGTGCCCTCTGCATCCTCTGTGGTGAAATAAATGTCGCATTTTTTCATCTTCGCATCTTTTTACCCAAAGCCGGAGCATCAACGTCCAAATCACCTCTACAGTGCCTTCTGAGAGGGGGTAAGGAAAGGTAACGACTTTGGGGTAGGAAAGGTAACGACTGAGGCACCCAAAGGTAACGACTGAGGCTGGCAAAGGTAACGACTTTCCCTAACACAGGTTTCCGGAAGGTTTCAAAGCAAGTGAAGCACTCCCTTTTGTACTATTTAATCATCTAGAAATAAAGTTTTCATATATTGATCCTTTTCGGACATTTATTCATTTTTGAGCGGATATGAACTAAATGTGATAAGGTGGTAGAGTGATAACGGGATAGCGCTCTGTGATATATAGCGCAGCTACTTTATCACCTTACCACCTTATCACTCTTTTCCTTCTTTTCTGCACCGGAATGAACATACTTCCGCCTGCGAACCCTAAATTAAGTTATATTCTACAGCGGGTATTCATCAAATGCATATAGCAACGTTGAGAGATACCGTTCGCCTGTATCCGGCAATAATGCAACAATAGTTTTCCCCTCATTCTCCGGAAGAAGTGCCAGACGAGTGGCTGCACTGACTGCCGCCCCGGAAGATATACCTACCAGCAAGCCTTCTTTCTGCGCCAACTCGCGTCCTGTACGGATAGCATCGTCATTTGTTACCTGCAATATTTCATCCACTACTGCCGGATTGTAGTTCTTGGGAACAAAACCGGCACCGATACCTTGTATCTTATGTGCTCCCGGAGCACCTCCCGAAAGTACAGGAGAGTCGGTCGGCTCTACCGCTACCACCTTTACAGCCGGATTATGCTTTTTCAGGGCAGCGCCTACTCCACTTACCGTTCCGCCAGTCCCTACACCGGCAACAAAAATATCAACATGACCTTCCGTATCCCGCCAGATCTCCTGTCCTGTAGTACGTTCGTGCATGGCAGGATTTGCGGGGTTGTCAAACTGCTGAAGAATCACCGCACCGGGTGTAGCTGCTTTCAGTTCTTCAGCACGGGCAATAGCTCCTTTCATACCATTGGCACCGGGCGTAAGTACCAATTCGGCACCCAAGGCTTTCAGTAAGTTGCGACGCTCAACGCTCATGGTATCGGGCATGGTAAGAATCAACTTATAACCTTTTGAAGCGGCTACAAATGCAAGTCCTATTCCGGTGTTTCCACTGGTAGGTTCTATGATAGTCGCTCCGGGTTTCAGCAAACCAGAAGTCTCGGCATCTTCAATCATTGCCAGTGCCACGCGATCTTTCACGCTTCCGGCAGGATTAAATGACTCCAGTTTCACGATCAGACGGGCTTTCAGCCCCTTTAATTTATTGTAATTACTCAGCTCCATCAGGGGAGTGTTGCCCACCAGATCCGTGAGCTGTTTTGCTATCTTTTTCATAACATATTGGGTTTTAAATTATACTCTTCTTTCTAAATGACAAAGATAGAGGGTTAACGGTTCATAGGAAATACCATATTTGTGGGATTTTCATACTATAAATGAGGGATTTTCGCTGAGAATAGTTACCTTTGTACCCACCTTATTATAAAAAGGATATCCCAATGAGTCCATTGAACTTTACTCACATTTTGACACAGGCAGTCGATGAACTATCGGAAAGCTCATCTTACAAAGGACTGTTTCATCAGCACACGGACGGCACTCCATTGCCTTCGGCTAGGGCACTGCAAGATATTGTAGAGCTATCGCGTGCCATCCTCTTCCCCGGTTATTTTGGTAATTCCACAGTCAACAGCCGCACCATCAAATACCACATCGGCGTAAACATCGAACGCTTGTTCGACTTGCTGACCGGTCAGGTACTTGCAGGTCTTTGCTTCACCGGAAACGGAGAATGTACCTGCTGCACTGAACTTCAGCGTGAAGAAGCGGCACTGATCGCTGCTAAATTCATCAGCAATTTGCCGGGAATGCGCCGCGTGTTGGCCACTGATGTGGCAGCCGCCTACAATGGAGATCCGGCAGCACACAGTTTTGGAGAAGTAATCAGTTGTTATCCCGCCATACGTGCCATCAGCAATTACCGCATTGCGCATGAGTTACTGAAACTCGATGTGCCCCTTATTCCGCGTATTATCACTGAAATGGCCCACAGCGAAACAGGAATCGATATTCACCCGGGTGCCGCCATCGGCAGCCACTTCACCATAGACCACGGAACGGGTGTTGTAATTGGGGAGACGTGCGTCATCGGAAATAACGTGAAGTTGTATCAAGGCGTAACTCTGGGTGCCAAGAGCTTTCCATTGGATGCGGACGGTAAACCGATCAAGGGCATCCCACGCCACCCGATACTGGAAGACAATGTCATCGTCTATTCCAATGCCACCATTTTAGGACGTATCACTATCGGACAGGGCGCCACGGTAGGCGGTAATATCTGGGTGACGGAAGACGTTCCGGCTGGAGCAAGAATTGTACAGACTAAAGCCAAAAAGTAACCGGCAGTCAGCAAGCAAGCGCCCCGGTTGAGGGACACAAGCGTTCCGGCTGAGCAACACAAGTGTTTCGGAAGAGAAACACAAGCGTTACATCCGAGAAGTACAAGTGTTCCGTAAAAGGGATATTAAGAGAATAGTAATCATCAATAGAAACAATAGATACAGAAGAAGTTACAGCAGCTTCAACCGTAAAATTGTAAATCGTAAAATCAATAATAAACAGATGGAATCCTTTCAAATGATTGCCAAGACCTTTCAAGGTCTGGAAGAAGTATTAGCACAAGAACTGACTGCATTAGGGGCAAACGACATAGAAATAGGCCGACGCATGGTGTCTTTCAGTGGAGACAAGGAAATGATGTACAAGGCAAACTTCTGCTTGCGCACAGCAATCCGTATCCTGAAACCGATCAAGAACTTCACTGCCAAAGATGCTGATGAAGTCTATGAACAAATCAAAGCTATCAGCTGGGAAAACATCCTGAATGTGGAGAAAACATTTGCTGTAGATGCCGTTGTGTTCAGCGAAGAATTCCGTCACTCTAAGTTTGTATCTTATAAAGTAAAAGATGCCATTGTAGATTATTTCCGCGAGAAATTCAACAAACGTCCGTCCGTACGAATCAACCGCCCGGATGTACTGCTGAATATACACATTGCACAAACCACGTGTACGCTTTCGCTCGACTCATCGGGTGAGTCACTACACCGCCGCGGTTATCGCCAGGAAGCGGTAGAGGCTCCGTTGAACGAAGTTCTGGCTGCCGGAATGATCCTCATGACGGGCTGGAAAGGAGAATGTGACTTGATTGATCCGATGTGTGGTTCGGGTACCATCCCCATCGAGGCGGCACTGATTGCACGTAACATTGCTCCGGGAGTATTTCGTAAGGAATTTGCTTTTGAGAAGTGGAATGATTTCGACCAGGATTTATTCGATACGATTTACAACGACGACAGTCAGGAATGTGAGTTTACACATAAGATATACGGATACGACAATAATCCGCAGGCCAACGAAATAGCAACGCACAACATCAAGGCAGCAGGTGTATCGAAAGACATTGTCTTGAAGTTGCAGCCCTTCCAGCAGTTTGAACAGCCGGCGGAAAAGTCCATGATTATCACCAACCCGCCTTATGGGGAACGTATTTCTACCAATAATCTGCTGGGACTGTACCAGATGATAGGCGAGCGTCTGAAACATGCTTTCACCGGAAACACGGCATGGGTGCTCTCTTATCGTGAAGAGTGCTTCGACCAGATAGGACTGAAACCGACTGCCAAAATACCTCTGTTCAACGGTGCACTGGAATGTGAATTCCGTAAATACGAGATTTTCGACGGTAAATATAAGGAATTCAAGAAACAGGAAGGTGAGGACGAAGAAGGAGAAGACAGAAAAGAATCCGGCTTCAAGTCAAGAGAATCGAGAGAATTTAAACCGAGAGAAGGACGGGATTTCAAACCGAGAGAACCGCGCAAACCGGGTGAGTTCAAATTGAGAGATGACAGACCGAGGGAGTTCAGACCAAGAGACAGCAAACCCCGTGAGTTCGGTTCGAGAGAAGATAAGCCCAGAGGTGAGTTCAAGCCGAGAGAATTCCGCAAGGATGGAGACAGAGAACGGAAACCGTTTGACAGGGAACGCCGTCCGGGAGGAAGCGGGGAGTTTAAGCCGAAGAGAGAGTTCAAGCCGAGAAAAAGGGAAGAGGAATAAAAGAAGTATGGAACTTATCGCAATTTGCGACAGGTTAATAGGAAATATGGTTCTAAATATTGACTTCTACATCAAGAGACAGAAGGTAACTTACTGAAAAACAGTTTGAGGTCACAATTTGTGACCTCAAACTGACAAGACATAAAAGAGATTAGTTACAAGTATCAGCTTGATATTCCAAATCAGGGGTTCAGGTCAGGGAAGTAGAAGATAGCCTATTGAAAGACAGTATAAGGTTCCAAATTGGCACCTTAAAAACATATACTTAAATGAACGATTTAGTCATCATAGAGAATAAGATATACGAAATCAGAGGGCAGAAAGTGATGCTGGACTTTGATTTGGCGGAGATGTATGAGATAGAAACAAGGCGTCGCCATGCTTTCCGGCATCCTCCGGAGTCCCAAAGCCATCGAAGTCAACATCAACATCATGCGTGCCTTCGTCCACATGCGGCAATATCTTCTCTCTCATGCTCCGAAGCAAGAGCTTGAAGAACTAAGAAAACGTATTGAATACCTGGAAGAAGACATCACTTCCGACAGAGACAGTTACGAGAAACAATTCGATGATCTTTTCTCTGCTTTCGCAAAATTGAGTGCTGCGGTACAAGTGAAAAGCTCTCCTTGGGGCAGGGTAGAAGTAAAAGGATTCAGAAAAGAGAATGAATAATAAATGACTATACACATGAAGATAATCGGTAAATGGATGGGAATAGTGCTACTGGCATTACCCACTCTCTTTGCAACAAACATTATGGCACAAGATTCAAAGAAACCGACGCTGGAAGATTTGCTTCCCGGCGGAGAAACCTATCGCTTTGCTGAAAACCTCTATGGAGTGCAATGGTGGGGAGACACGTGCATCAAGCCCGGAATAGACTCCTTACTGGCAATAAACCCCAAAACCGGAAAAGAAACTCTGCTCGTGACGCGCGAGAAAATCAACCGGGCTCTGGAACAGGAAAAGCTGGACAAACTGAGACATCTGAATCAAGTGAACCTGCCTTGGGCAGACAAAACGCAAATACTCATCAGCCTGCCCGGAAGCTACGCTGTCTACGACTGGGAAGCGGACAAGATTATCAGTCAACGGGACTTCCCAAAAGAGAGCGCCAACAAGGATTACCATATCGCAAGTGGCAATGTGGCCTACACCATCCAGAATAATCTTTTCGTGAACGGCACTGCCGTAACCAGCGAACCCGACGGCATCATATGCGGACAAAGCGTACACCGCAACGAGTTCGGCATCAGCAAAGGAACTTATTGGAGCCCGAAAGGTGACCTCCTCGCTTTCTACCGGATGGACGAAAGTATGGTGACGCAATATCCATTGGTAGACATCACCGCACGGGTAGGCGAACTGAACAACGTCCGCTACCCGATGGCAGGCATGACGAGCCACAAGGTAACCATAGGCATCTACAACCCCGAAACGCAGAAGACCATCTATCTGAACGCGGGCGACCCCACGGATCGTTACTTCACCAATATCAGTTGGGCACCGGACGCCAAAAGCCTCTACCTTATTGAGCTGAACCGCGACCAGAACCATGCCGAACTTTGGCAGTACAATGCTGAGACAGGCGAACGGATATGTTGCTGTTACGAAGAAGAACATCCCAAGTATGTGGAGCCTCAGCATCCCATTATCTTCTTGCCCTGGGATAACGGCAAGTTCATTTACCAAAGCCAGCGGGACGGGTACAATCACCTGTACTTGTTCGATATAGATGTCAAATCAGACGTTTACAAAAAAAACACTACGGCAGGAAGCACCTGTACAGAACGTACCTGGATGAAACAACTCACTTCCGGCAACTGGCTTGTACAAGACGTGCTCGGCTTCGATGAGAAGAAGAAAGAAATCATCTTCACCGCCACCAAAGAGTCGCCCCTGCAAAGCAACCTATACAAAGTGAACGTGAACAACGGAAAGATTACCCCGCTGGACAACGGCAAGGGCATACACCGCGGAATACTGAGTGCAACCGGCAGCTACCTCATCGACAACTGGTCCAGCCCCGAAGTGCCGCGCAGCATTAACCTCATGTCCACCCAAAACGGCAAAAGCATCAACCTGCTGGCAGCCAAAGACCCGTTCGAAGGCTTCACCATGCCCAGCATCGAAACAGGCACCATCAAGGCAGCCGATGGCGTGACCGACCTTTATTACCGCCTCGTGAAACCCGCCGACTTCGACCCGGCAAAGAAATACCCCGCCATCATCTACGTCTATGGAGGCCCGCACGCACAGATGGTTACCGGCGGATGGCAGAACAAAGCCCGCGGATGGGATATCTACATGGCAGGCAAAGGCTACATCATGTTCACCCTCGACAATCGCGGCAGTGAAAACCGCGGACTGGAATTTGAGAACGTCACCTTCCGCAACCTCGGCATCGAAGAGGGAAAGGACCAGGTGAAAGGCGCCGAATTCCTAAAAGCCTTGCCTTACGTGGATGCCAACCGCATCGGCGTACACGGCTGGAGCTTCGGCGGACACATGACTACGGCACTGATGCTCCGCTACCCGGAGATATTCAAGGTAGGCGTTGCAGGCGGCCCGGTCATCGACTGGAGCTATTATGAAATCATGTACGGAGAACGATATATGGACACGCCGCAGAGCAATCCCGAAGGCTACAAGAATGGTAACCTGAAGAACCTTGCCGGCAATCTGAAAGGACACCTGCTATTGATCCATGATGATCATGACGACACTTGCGTGCCTCAACACACACTTTCGTTCATAAAGGCCTGCGTGGATGCACGTACATATCCGGACTTGTTTATCTATCCCACACATAAGCACAATGTCATGGGACGTGACCGGGTACATCTGCATGAGAAGATAACACGGTATTTTGAAGATAACTTATAAAAGAGTATCTTTACCCGAAAAAAATCTTTATACACAATATTATGGCATATAGTGAGAGAAAAATAACTTTTGATATAGTATCCGATAGCCAGTTAGCAATTGATTACCCTCAACCCGTTAAAAACAATAAAAAGCTGAAAGTATTATCCTTGTTCTCTGGTTGCGGTGGAATGGATTTAGGCTTTGAAGGTGATTTTATCGCCCCTTACAAAAGCGTAGCTACACATCCCGAATGGATTAAAAGCCGAATAGATAACGATTGGATACATTTAAAATCAACGAATTTCTCCTTAATATTCGCTAATGACATACTAAAGGAGGCTTCATTAACTTGGACAAGATTTATGAAGCGGTATGGATACGAACCATCTATCTATCGTACGGAAAGTATCGTAGATTTAGTAAAACAGCACAAAAATGGAGTAAGCGTATTCCCAGAGAATATAGATGTAGTAGTTGGCGGTTTCCCCTGCCAAGATTTCAGCGTAGCTGGAAAACGTAAAGGTTTCGATTCAGCCCGTACGCATGATGGTAAATTGCGAACGGAGAATCTGCCAACTGAAGAAACTCGCGGAAAACTCTACTATTGGATGAAAGAAGTCATAAACATTACAAAACCCAAGATATTCATAGCTGAAAACGTGAAAGGGCTCGTCAATATGGGGCAGGTGAAAGACATCATTCAAGCGGACTTCTCGCATGCTGACGGTAATGGATACATTGTTCTGCCTCCACAAGTTCTTCACGCAGGAAATTATGGTGTGCCCGAATCAAGGGAAAGAGTGATTTTCATAGGAATTCGGAAAGATGCTTTGAAAGAGGAAATAGCGCAAGCACTCGAAAGTAAACATATTCCTGAAAACTTATATCCTTATCCCCAGCCTACCCATAATTGCACCTTGAATGACAAGACACTGCTTCCTCCCGTAGTTTTGCGAGATGTACTTGAACGGTTGAAAGAACCAGAGGAATCTTTCGACCCCTCACAGCGTTTTTATTCAAAAGCTAAATATATGGGAACTCATTGTCAAGGACAAAAAGAAATAGCAATGGATAGCATAGGCCCTACTATCCGCTCCGAGCACCATGGTAATATAGAGTTCCGTCGTCTATCACTAGAGCACGAAGGCAAACAAAAGGATGAATTAGCAAGAGGACTAATGGAACGTAGATTAACCCCAAGAGAATGTGCGCTTATTCAGACTTTCCCCCCCAATTATCAATTTGTCATTCCGAAAGACTATAGCTGGAAACGGTTCCTTGTCAGTGCATCAGGGGCTTATAAAGTAATAGGCAATGCTGTTCCTCCCATCTTAGCCTATCACATCGCTATGCGAATACAAAATTTATGGTCAACCTATTTTAAATGAAAATATAATGGAAACAGGCAATATTATCGCTGTTTACAATAAAAATAAACAGGCTGCATTACAAGAGTTTGATTCGTTAATGAAAAAGACGAATAGCTATATGAATGAAATAGCGCAAAATACAGGTCATTATGCAAAGTGTGATTCCAAACTATTGGAAGAAGAGACAGTAATGGCTATAAAAAAACAGTGTGAGGGTACTTCCTTTACGCCAGATGACATCAAACTGGTGTCTGGTCAACGTTTTCCTGATATTATCGCAGCCAAACACTTTGGGGTTGAAGTAAAAAGTACAAAAGAAAACAAATGGATTTCCACAGGCAGTAGTATCGTAGAATCTACAAGAGTTGAAAACGTTAGCCACATATATATGCTATTTGGAAAATTGGGCGGAAATCCTATTGAATTTAAATGTAAACCTTATCAGGATTGTTTATATGATATTGCCGTCACCCATTCTCCTCGTTATTTAATTGACATGGAAACCCCGCAAGATAAAACAATATTCTCAAAAATAGGAATTGAATATAATGAATTCCGTCTATCAGAAAATCCTATAAATACAGTTCGTGCATACTATCTAAAAAGAATTAAAGAGGAAAAACGAGCGGCAATGCCCTGGTGGGTTGGAGGTGATACCGTCACTTCTCCAACGTTGCGCCTATGGAAGGCCGGAGTATTCAGTCAAGAAGAGCAGAGTATTTATAAAGCGAAATTATTGATTCTGTTTCCTTCTGAAATTTGTAATTCTGATTACGACCGCGCCACATTATGGCTTTGTGTCCGCCATTCTATCATAAATACGCATTTCAGAGATTTATTTACGGCAGGTGGACAAGTACAGATAGAGGACTGTTGCTGTCCAGCTATTATAAATCGCATTTTGAAATTAGCACCCATCGTTAAAGAAATTCTTGTTGAGCCAGACTTTCTATTTGATATAAAAGATAATAATCCTGATTTATTTTATGCTGAAAACAGATATGCGTATTGGATACAACAAGTTTCTGAACAATATCCATTGATAAAGCGATTAAGAAATTGGCTTTGGGAGGCGTAAATGGCTGATAAAATGACACCCGAGCAGCGACATCATTGCATGTCCCGCATTAGAAGTAAAAATACGAAACCTGAAATACAGGTAAGGCGTTTCCTTTTTGCTCACGGTTTCCGATTCAGGATTCATGTCAGTGCTTTGCCAGGGAAACCGGACATTGTTTTGCGCAAATACAAGACAGTGATTTTCGTGAACGGATGTTTTTGGCATGGACACGAGAATTGTCATATCTACTCTTTCCCTAAATCTAACGTTGATTTTTGGAAGAAGAAAATCAAGCTAAACAGAGAGCGTGATTTAAGAGAAAGAATCCAACTTCGTATGATGGGATGGCACGTGATTCAAATATGGGAGTGTCAATTGAAACCCAAGAAACGAGTCGATACACTTGCAGGGCTTGCATTGACATTGAATCATATCTTTCTGATGGATAAAGAAAATAAGGTGAAACCCTATGAAGAATTTCAATCAAAAAGTATAGTTGCGGCAGAGTCACCACCCAACTATGGTACAATATCCTCGAGAAAAGATATAATTAAAGAAAATCTAGAACTAAAACATATAGATATAAAGATGAAAGTATTATTATTAGGAAGCGGCGGTCGCGAGCACGCCCTGGCATGGAAGATTGCCCAAAGCCCGAAAGTAGAGAAACTTTTTATCGCCCCCGGTAACGCCGGCACCAGTGCGGTAGGCGAGAACGTAGCCATCAAGGCAACCGACTTCCCCACCCTGAAAACCTTCGCCCTGGAACAGAACATAGACATGATTGTGGTAGGCCCCGAAGACCCGTTGGTAGAAGGCATCTACGACAGCTTCACCGAAGACGCCACCACACAACATATCGCCATCATCGGCCCCACCGCCAAAGGTGCCCAACTGGAAGGCAGCAAGGAGTTTGCCAAAGGCTTCATGGAACGCCACAACATCCCCACCGCCCGCTACAAGAGCATCACTGCCGATAACCTCGAAGAAGGCCTCGCCTTCCTCGAAAGCCTCGAAGCCCCCTACGTGCTGAAAGCCGACGGCCTCTGTGCCGGAAAGGGTGTGCTCATTCTCCCTACACTGGAAGAAGCCAAGCGGGAACTGGAAGAAATGCTCGGCGGTATGTTTGGTCAGGCCAGCGCCACAGTTGTTATCGAAGAATTCCTCAGCGGTATAGAGTGCTCCGTATTTGTGCTGACAGACAGCAAGAACTATAAGGTTTTGCCTGTTGCCAAAGATTACAAACGTATCGGTGAAGGTGATAAAGGTCTGAATACTGGTGGCATGGGAAGTGTAACTCCTGTCCCCTTTGCCGATGAGGTATTCATGGAAAAGGTACGTACCCGCATCATCGAACCTACCATCCGCGGATTGCAGGAAGAAAACATCCTTTACAAAGGCTTCATCTTCCTCGGCCTGATCCGTGTGAAAGGCGAACCGATGGTGATAGAATACAACGTCCGCATGGGCGACCCGGAAACAGAAAGCGTCATGCTGCGCATACAGAGCGACTTCGCCGAACTGCTGGAAGGTGTACGCGATGTCAACCTCGACACCAAGACATTGGTAATAGACCCCCGGACAGCCGCCTGCGTCATGCTCGTCAGCGGCGGTTATCCCGAAGCTTACGAAAAAGGCAAAGTGATGACCGGATTTGAAGCTGCCGCAGCTACGGACAGCATCCTCTTCCATGCCGGAACCGCAATGAAAGACAGACAAGTGGTAACGAACGGCGGACGCGTGATTGCCGTATGTTCGTATGGTGAAACCAAGGAGGAAGCCCTTGCCAAAAGTTATAAAGTAGCGGATATGATCCACTTCGACAAGAAGTATTTCCGCCGCGACATCGGGTTCGATCTCTAAATTTAATGAAGAATGATGAATGAAGAATCTCCCTGCGGCATATCGCGCAGCCTAATTCTTCATTCTTCATTCTCAATTCTTCATTTATATGATACGAAGTAAACGATTACAGAACCGGATTACAGCGGGACGCTTCACCCTCCCCGCTGCTATCTTTCTATCACTGTTCTGCTGGGTACTGACTTCCATCTTATTACCCGAGATTCCAGTGATGAAAAGCAATTACCCATTGTGGGAAACTATCTACAACGATTGGATTCCGACATGGGCAAGTGCGCCCCTAAGCTTTCTGCTTTACGGTATAATCGGTTACTTCCTGATAGAACTGAATAACACCTTCGCCATTATCCGTATGCGGGCATCCGTGCAGACAGCCATTTACTTCCTGCTGATATCTGTCTGTCCTGCCATGCACCAGTTATATGCCGGAGACGTTGCCTCGACAGCGTTTCTGATATCCTTGTTCTTCCTGTTCAAGGGCTATCAACATCCACGTCCAGAGGGCACCATGTTCTACTCGTTCCTGTTTATCGGAGCGGGCAGTCTGTTCTTCCCGCAACTGACATTGTTCATTCCCCTTTTCTGGATCGGTGCATACAGTTTCCAGGCACTCACTCCTAAGAGCTTTTTCGGAGGTCTGATCGGTTGGACGCTACCTTACTGGTTCTTGTTTGGACATGCCTACTTCTATGGTGAAATAGAATTATTCTATCAGCCGTTCATCGAACTGGTGACGTTCCATCCCATTACTTTATGGAACTTCCCATTATGGGAAATCGCTACATTGGGCTATTTGTTCCTGTTGTTCATAGTAAGCTCCGTTCACTGCCTGGTGGCAGGTTACGAAGATAAGATACGTACCCGCAGCTACCTGCATTTCCTTATTTTCCTGACGTTCTGCATCTTCGTTTATATCCTGTTGCAACCGGCACAAACGTTTCACCTCCTGCCCTTGCTACTGATAGGCGTCAGCATCCTGACAGGACATTTCGTGGTACTGACGAACAGTCGGGCTTCTAATGTGTTTTTCATTTGTGCCCTTACCGGGCTTATACTCTTATTCGGATTTAACGTATGGATGCTTTTGTAGACTCACTGGTTCAACTCTTGATAGACTGGGGCTATCTCGGTTTATTTATCTCCGCCTTACTGGCAGGAAGCATCGTTCCGTTCAGTTCGGAACTGGTGATGATAGCACTGGTAAAGGTAGGGCTCAGTCCGGTGATGTGTGTATTCTTCGCCACGTTGGGTAATACGATTGGCGGTATGACGTGCTACTACATGGGGCGTCTGGGTAACGTAGTCTGGATAGAGAAATATTTCAAAGTAAAAAAAGAAAAAGTAGACAAGATGCAGACTTTCCTTCAAGGTAAAGGAGCATTGATGGGCTTTTTCGCATTCCTGCCCTTTGTGGGCGAAGTAATTGCCATTGCACTGGGTTTTATGCGCAGCAATGTATGGCTGACTACTTCGTCCATGTTTGCCGGAAAGCTGATACGGTATGCCGTGATGCTGCTGGCATTGCAGGGAGTAATATCTATGTTTTAAGTTATGAAACGAATTATAGAACGTACGGAAGATGGAAGCGCAACACTGTTTGTGCCCGAACTGGATGAACATTATCATTCGGTGAAAGGGGCGCGTACAGAGTCGCAGCATATCTTTATCGACATGGGCCTGAAAGCCTCTGCCGCACCGCAACCGCACGTTCTTGAGATAGGCTTCGGCACCGGACTGAATGCCTTGCTCACACTGGAAGCTGCCGAACAGGATGCGCGTCCCGTACATTATACCGGTATCGAGCTCTATCCCCTCGCCTGGGAAGAAGTCGATGCACTAGGATATAGTAATAACCCGCTGTTCAAGCAGCTGCACACCGCCCCGTGGGAAGAAGACGTAAAAATATCCCCGCACTTCACTCTGCGGAAGATAAAGACAGATGCGAATATAAGTATGAAGTATGAAGTATTAAGTATTCGAAGTGAACAAAATACCAATACCTCACACCTAATACCTAATACTTCACACTTAATACCTAATACTTTTCCTGATCTCGTTTACTTCGATGCTTTCGCCCCTGAAAAGCAACCAGAAATGTGGAACGAGCAATTATTTCGCTCTCTTTACGTTTATATGAATACAGGGGGAATATTGACGACGTATTGCGCCAAAGGTGTCATCCGCCGTATGTTGCAAGCTGTGGGCTTCCGTGTGGAGCGCCTTCCGGGACCTCCGGGGGGAAAGCGGGAGATACTGAGGGCAACGAAAGAGAAACCATAAAGAGTAATCAATTATAAAAACCATAAATATAATAATGAAACGAACATTCCTGTACATCCTCGCTGCTTTGCTCGCCGCATCCTGCAAGAACAGCAGCGTCCAGAATAATAAGAGTGAAGGCGATAAACCCGTCATCACCGTCACTATTGAGCCATTACGCTATTTCACCGAAGCCATTGCAGGCGATAACTTCAACGTTATCAGCATGGTTCCCAAAGGGAGTAGTCCGGAAACCTACGATCCTACCCCCCAGCAACTCGTAGATCTTGCCAAAAGCAAAGCCTACTTCCGGATCGGCTACATCGGTTTTGAACAAACCTGGATGGACAAGCTGACGGATAACGCTCCGCACCTGCAATTCTTCGATACTTCCCGCGGCATCGACCTGATTTATGATTCCTCACACGCCCATCATCATCACGATGCCGGTGAACCTCACGCCCACGATTCCATCCAAGACGATGAGCATCAGCATCTTTTTGGTGTGGAACCGCACGTTTGGAGTTCTGCCTATAATGCACAGATTATTGCCGGAAATATCGTAAATGCACTGTGCGCCATCGACAAAAGCAATGAAGAAGTCTATATGGAGCGTTACAAAAGTCTCTGCAACCAAATTGAACATACCGATAGCCTTATTTGTCACATGCTGTCGACCCCCAATGCGGACCGTGCTTTCATGATTTATCATCCGGCATTATCTTACTTTGCCCGCGACTACGGCTTGCATCAGATTTCCATCGAAGAAAATGGTAAAGAGCCTTCTCCCTCCCACCTCAAGAATCTGATAGACACTTGTAAAAAGGAGAAAGTCCGTGTTATCTTCGTGCAACCTGAATTTGACCGTCGCAATGCAGAGATTATTGCCAAACAGACGGGAACGAAGGTAATCCCTATCAACCCGCTTTCTTACGATTGGGAAGAAGAAATGTTGAACATTGCCAAGGAATTGGTCGTTAAGAACTAAAGACATCGTCAAGCAGTAAACAAATGGGTACGCCTCTTATTGAAATAAAGAATCTCAGTGCCGGCTATGACAGCCGCACGGTATTACGCAACGTAAACCTCACCGTTTACGACCGGGACTTTCTGGGCATCATCGGCCCTAATGGCGGCGGAAAAACAACTCTCATCAAATGTATACTCGGTCTGTTGAAACCTACGGGAGGAGAAATTCTTTATAGAGGTGGACGAGCACTCAAAATGGGATATCTGCCACAGTACAACAGCATAGATCGCAAATTCCCCATCACAGTGGAAGAAGTAATCCTTTCCGGTCTCAGTTCACAGAAGTCACTTATTTCACGCTTCACCGCATCACATCGGAAGAAAGCCCGCCAAGTGATTGCCCGCATGGGATTGGAAGGATTGGAAGAACGTGCCATCGGTGCACTAAGCGGTGGGCAATTGCAACGTGCTTTGCTGGGACGTGCCATCATCTCCGATCCTCAACTTGTTGTTCTCGACGAACCCAGTACATATATTGACAAACGTTTCGAAGCCCGCCTTTACGAACTATTGGCAGAGATTAACCACGACTGCGCCATCATTCTTGTCAGCCATGACATCGGCACAGTACTGCAACAAGTGAAGTCCATTGCCTGCGTGAATGAAACACTGGATTATCATCCCGACACGGGCGTAAGCGAAGAGTGGCTGGAACGGAACTTCAATTGTCCGATAGAGTTATTGGGACACGGAGCACTACCCCATCGTATACTGGCAGAGCATAAACATGGCGAGGGATGCGGGTGCTGCCACTGCGAAGAATGAAATGAATGAGTTCTATGTTAAATCAAAGGCATTATTTGCTTTAATGCCATAAAGTCATTACCTTTGCATAAGAATCATCACCCAAAGGGTGAAGGATATGGCGAGAGACTTGTTCTTCCAACCGCATTGCCTAAAGTTGCGTACCTCACCTGCGAAGTGAGGTTTTTTTATTTTGATATGCTTCATACTCACTCTTAAACCGCCCTTCCTCTGTAGCATCTACACAATATCCAGTCACCAGAAATAAATCCGGTTGTTTCTCCCTCAGAATAACAATATAGCTTTTATCCTGATACCAAAGCAAAATATTATTATTACCATCTTCATCTACTTTTTCAAAGCGCCTTATCAAAGGACTTTTGCTGTTTTCAATGATTACTTTCACCCAATGTATTTTGTTGGCCCGATCTCTATCGTACCGCCTCTTACCAGAATACTTATTTTCCCGGGTTACAATATGATCAAAAGACTTTTGCTTTTTCATAAAATAGCCATCCCTTTTATCACGTACAAGAACATTATTAACTGTTATTTTTCGCCCTTCAAAATATAAAGTCGAAGAAACAAAATCATTCAGATAAATGCCATACATCTTATATAATTGATCTTTCGTAGGATTGTCGATATCCAAGTCTTCAAATAAATCATCTAAATCTTCTAGTTCCATTTCCCTATCATTTAGCTAACTGAAAATCCCAAATCTTAAATTTATTTTCCCAAGGAGGAGTACTCTCTGTTATAGAATATCCGGATTTATGTTCTATATACTTAATTATTTCATTCTTTATCTCACTCTGTTTCTCTATATCCCCCCTTTGCTTGTATACAATAGCACCTATAAAAAAGTCCGTCAATTGGATAAATTGGCTTTCTTCCGAACGTATATTTTGGAAATAAATATACTTATTCATTCCGCATACTCTGTTCAGTACTCTAGAAAGTACATTGAGACGAGCCTTACCCCGATTATCCTTAATGTCCATATAAACCTTATAAAGATGAGAACTTTGGAAATCGCGAATCAAATAAAACATAGCCTTATAATAAAATATGTTATGATCACCACTATTGTAACGTTCATTATTAATGTTTTCTTTATGCTTAATCAACAAAGCACTAAACTTCAAACTCTTCTGCTCAAAGAAAAAATCTATTAACGCTTTATACAAAGGCATACGCGATGAAGAAACTTTATTCCATTTCAATTCAGTCGGTGAATGGTGTTTTAACTTTAGCTGCTTTATTTTAGCTGATAATTCTTTCCAGTTCTCCTCCTCTACATACAAGCCGCCCACACACATCACAGGAAAACCATCATTTTCCAAATGACAACTTTCATCTATATAAATCCTCTTCGTATTCGACATAAGTGTACTATCAATTAAAAATTATATGCAAAAATAAAGATTATATCACAAAGAATTACGGAATTCTCTACAAAAAATCAATGTATATCTTTTAACCTATCCTAATAAATATGCCTTACCTCCACGCATTTAGCAGTTAAATCACTATATTTGCGGCCGTATATACCAAAATACAGAGCTATAACTTAAAAACATAACGAATTCTTTCCGAATGAAACAGTACAGAACCGTAAACAACCTTGTGGGTTGGATTACTTTCATCATTGCAGCTACGGTCTATTGCATGACTATTGAGCCGACTGCAAGCTTTTGGGACTGCCCGGAGTTCATCACTACCGGCTACAAACTGGAAGTAGGACACCCGCCCGGAGCACCTTTCTTCATGCTGGTAGCCAACCTGTTCTCACAATTTGCCTCCGACCCGAGCACCGTTGCCAAAATGGTAAACTATATGAGTGCACTGATGAGTGGCGCTTGTATCCTGTTCCTGTTCTGGAGCATCACGCACCTTGTGCGCAAACTTGTTGTTACAGATGAAAATAATATTACCCGCGGACAACTGATTACCATCATGGGTAGCGGTCTGGTGGGTGCGCTGGCATATACATTCAGTGACACCTTCTGGTTCAGTGCCGTTGAAGGTGAAGTTTACGCATTCTCTTCTCTCTTCACAGCCGTTGTATTCTGGCTGATACTGAAATGGGAGGATGTGGCGAACGAACCTCACAGTGACCGCTGGCTTATCCTCATCGCTTACCTGACGGGACTTAGTATCGGTGTACACTTGCTGAACTTGCTTTGTTTGCCCGCCATCGTACTGGTCTACTATTACAAGAAAGTGCCCAACGCAAATGCTAAGGGCTCATTACTGGCATTGCTCGCTTCGGGTATTCTGGTTGCCGCCGTACTTTATGGCATGGTACCGGGTATTGTAAAAGTAGGCGGCTGGTTCGAACTGTTCTTCGTGAATACACTGGGAATGTCTTTCAACAGCGGTGTAATGGTATACATCATTGTATTGGCAGCCTCCATCATCTGGGGGGTATACGAAAGCTACACGGAAAAGAACAAAATGCGGATGTCCATCTCCTTCGTACTGACGATTGCCTTGCTGGGCATTCCCTTCTACGGACACGGAACGAGCGCTGTAATTATAGGTATTATTGTTATCGCTTTCCTGTTCTTCTACCTCAGCCCGAAGATGCAGGCAAGCATGAAAGAAAAATACCGTGTTTCCGCACGTACGCTCAACACATCGCTGTTGTGCACCATGATGATTGTCATCGGATATTCTTCTTATGCCATTATCGTGATCCGCTCTACAGCCAACACACCCATGGATCAGAACTCACCCGAAGACATCTTCACGCTGGGTGAATATCTGGGTCGTGAACAATACGGAACCCGCCCGCTGTTCTACGGACAGGCATTCTCTTCCAAAGTAGCCCTTGATGTAAAAAATGGCTATTGCGAACCACGTATCTCGTACAACGGAACTAAATTTATCCGTAAGGAGAAAGCCACTCCCGATGAAAAGGACAGCTACATCGAAATCCCCGGACGTATCGAATACGAATACGCACAAAATATGCTTTTCCCACGCATGTACAGCAGTCAGCACGCCAGGGAATATCAAGCCTGGGTAGATATTAAGGGCGAAGACATCCCCTACGATCAGTGCGGGACAATGGTAATGGTGAACATGCCCACACAATGGGAAAACATCAAGTTCTTCTTCACCTACCAGCTCAACTGGATGTATTGGCGCTACTTCATGTGGAACTTCGCCGGACGCCAGAACGACCTGCAAGGCAGCGGAGAAATAGAACATGGTAACTGGATCACAGGTATCCCGTTCATTGACAACTTCCTGGTGGGCGACCAGAGTCTGTTGCCGCAGGAACTGCAAAACAACAAGGGACACAACGTCTTCTACTGTCTGCCTTTATTGCTCGGCATCATCGGTCTTTTATGGCAGGCATACCGCGGCCAGAAAGGTATTCAGCAGTTCTGGGTAGTGTTCTTCCTGTTCTTCATGACGGGTATCGCCATTGTGCTCTACCTGAACCAGACACCGAGCCAGCCGCGTGAACGCGACTATGCATACGCCGGATCATTCTACGCCTTTGCCATTTGGATAGGTATGGGTGTGGCAGGCATTATCCGCCTGTTGCAACACTACGCCAAGATGAAGGAACTTCCGGCCGCAACACTGGCATCGGTTGTCTGCCTGTTCGTTCCCATACAGATGGCAAGCCAGACATGGGACGACCACGACCGTAGCGACCGCTACCTGGCACGCGACTTCGGTCAGAACTATCTGATGTCCCTGCAAGAAACCGGCAATCCGATTATCTTCACCAACGGTGATAATGATACATTCCCCTTGTGGTACAACCAGGAAACAGAGGGATTCCGTACGGATGCACGTACTTGTAACCTCAGTTACTTGCAGACGGATTGGTACATCGACCAGATGAAGCGTCCTGCCTACGATTCCCCATCATTACCCATCACTTGGGACCGTATGGATTACGTGGAAGGAACGAATGAATACATCCCTGTGCAGCCCGATTATAAGAAGAGCATCGACGCCCTCTATGCCGAAGCTGAAAAACAGGCACTGAACGGCAACCCGGAAGCTCTGGTGAATGTGAAAAAAGAGTTCGGTGAAAACCCGTACGAATTGCAGAACATCCTGAAATATTGGGTACGCAGCAAAAACGAAGATCTCAAAGTAATTCCTACGGACAGCATTGTGATGAAGGTAGATAAGGAAGCTGTACGCCGCAGCGGTATGATGATACCGGGCGACAGTATCCCCGATTACATGCACATCTCACTGAAAGGCAAACGCGCCCTCTATAAGAGCGAGCTGATGATGCTTGAAATGCTGGCAGAAGCCAATTGGGAACGTCCTATCTACATGGCAGTCAGCGTAGGTACGGAGAACCACCTCGGCATGGGCAATCACTTCATACAGGAAGGTCTCACCTATCGCTTCACTCCGTTCGATACCGACAAGACAGGCGTCAAGCTGGATAGCGAGAAGATGTATGACAACCTGATGAACAAGTTCAAGTTTGGTGGCATCGACAAGGAAGGCATCTATATTGATGAAAACGCCATGCGTATGTGCTATTCTCACCGGCGTATCTTCTCACAACTCGTAGGTCAGTTGATACGTGAAGGAAAGAATGACAAGGCCAAGAAAGCATTGGACTATGCAGAGAAGATGATTCCTGCCTACAATGTGCCGTACGACTGGCAGAACGGTGCCGTACAAATGGCAGAAGCATACTATCAACTGGGCGAAACGGAGAAAGCCGACAGCATCATGAAGGCACTTGCCGACAAGGCTGTGGAATACCTCACCTGGTATCTGAGCCTGGACGACCAACGTTTTGCTATGTCCAGCCGTGAAATCGTCGACTATCATCTGCCTATCCTCAGTTCAGAAGTGAAGCTCATGCAGAAGTATAATTCCGAACTGGCTCAGATATACGACAGCAAGCTGAACGAATTGTATCAGATGTGTGTTGACCGTATGAAATAAGAAATAGCGATTAGCGGTTAGTGATAAGTGATTAACGGCTGTGCCGTAACATCGCACACTAACCGCTAATCACTTATCACTAACCGCTAACTACTAAATAACCGTGTTTATAGAACAGCCTCCCGAGTTTGTCCGAAAGCTATATCCCGGTGCCATCTGGCGAATGGATCCGAACGAGAAATCCGTTTACCTGACTTTTGACGATGGCCCCATCCCCGAAGTAACCCCATGGGTACTTGAACTATTGGATAAACATGACATCAAAGCCACCTTCTTCATGGTGGGAGACAATATACGCAAGCATCCCGACGTATTCCAAATGGTAGTAAATGGCGGCCACCGCATCGGAAACCATACATTCAACCATATCCGCGGGTTCGAATATCTGTCCGACAACTATCTTGCCAATACGGACAAGGCGAATGAGCTGATGAAAACAGACCTCTTCCGTCCACCGCACGGCCACATGCGCTGGGGACAGTATTTCACCTTGAAACGGCATTATAAGATAGTAATGTGGGATCTGGTGACGCGTGACTACAGTAAGAAACTGCGTGGTCCGCAGGTGCTTGCCAATGTGATGCGGTATGCACGGAACGGGTCCATTATCACTTTTCATGACTCGCTGAAGTCCTGGAATAACGGCAACCTGCAATATGCACTGCCGCGGGCATTGGATTTCCTGGAAGAGGAAGGATACGAGTTTAAGTTACTATAAATATTTCATTCTTAGATATAACAAAGGCCGCCTCAAACCAGATTTATATTACTCTTCTGCTGAATCTGACTTGAAGCAGCCTTTGTCTTTTCCTTATTCGTAATAAGTAATCGTCCGGTTCACCGTATTTACGGTTTCATTATCCATCTGATTATCCATTGACGTCCAGTTATTATGGTCATCCAACAGATAAACACAATCAATAATCTTCTCTGAAACTTTCTCCTCCTCACCGTCCTTATATTTATAAGTGGTATAAACGCTTTTCAGAATGGCATCGAAATCCGTATAATCACAGGTCAGCGTCTGGCGGCGTAATGGAACGGACTTCTTCTGTTTTGTGTCGAACTCATAATAATATATGGTTTCCTCTGTTTGTTGTCCCTTGCCGTTAAACTTACGTACAGTCTTCTGCTCTATCTCCCCCGCTTTCAGATCCTTATCTTTCCGTTTGGGGAGTTCCTGGAAATATTTCACTTCTTCCGTGATATTGCCATCGCCATCATATTTATAGCTATTGCTAAGAATCAGGCTCGGTTCATCCTGATAGTAATCCGTACGTTTTAAGGTATTTCCCGCTGCATCACATTCATATTCTGAACGGTTCTGTTCGTTATTCTCTGACCAGGAGCTAATCAAAAGCCCTTTTTCATCATATTTATAGAGTCTGCGGCCACTTACGATAAATTCGCCGCCTTCGCCACTATAATTACGGCTGAAGTCCAGTTCCTCCGTTATATTGCCATCTGCATTGAACGCCTGCTTCCGTTGCAGACCACCGTCCATACTGTTGTAGAAACAAGTTGCAACCAGTTTTCCTTTTTCATCATATTCGTTCTTTACCAATACAGTATTCTTATTGGAGCGCACATCGGTCTGAGAAACTTCAGTAATATACCCGCTTTCATTAAACTTATATGTCTGGCTGGAGGTTGCCCCTTCAGTATGTTCCGTCAACTCCTTTACCTTACCATTCATGAACATTTCGGCAAGATCCGATTTCTTCTCTTTTTTCACGGTTCCACCGCCACATGCCGACAACACAGTCACACCACAAAGGGCAACAAGCCACACTTTCATTACTTTCATATTTTCCTTTTCTTATTAAGTTAATACTGTTTTCTCCACTTCTCCCTCCAAACCGAAGAGTATCTTATTCCAACCCAGGAAGACAAGCCACAAAGCTACCAACGACAGGAAAGCCTGAAGCGTGCCGCCTATACCCGGAAAGAAACCTAAGATAACCCCTACCAGCACAATAATCATGCTGATACGCAGCTTCCCTGCCCCGGCCTGTCCTTCGTGACCCACCGTGGCTGACTTCTGCAAAGCTCCGTAACCGATGAATTCGAAAACAAAGGCAACAATGGCAATAATTCCCCCAATGATACCGCCTATCAACGGCAACATTCCGATAATTACAGCAACGATACCCAGAATCACAGCTATTTTCAGTTTAGAAACTCCCTGAATTCCGTTATCATCAAGTATAGATTTCAGCTTACCCAATCCGACAAAATAGAAGATAAGTCCGACAAGAGCGGCTAATCCTGTCAGCAACGTATCGCCAATGCCATCGTACACATGCAGCAAAACTGCCAGTAGAATGAGGTAAGCCCCCTGGCTTCCCCAGCATTTCCACTGGATACCTACACTATCCTTTGCCAAATACAAAGCAATCAGCAATGCTATCAATCCGATGTATTCCAGCCAGGAAGGTATTCCGGGAAACATTGTGACTAAGGCAACCAGTATACCACCGGCAGCAGAAGCCAGAAATGGCATGGGCAGAGGCATAGAAGCCGCTTGGGCAGACTGATAAAATCGGAACAGTGCCAAGCCACCGCCAATAAGTCCCGCCAACTGGCAACAGAACACAGGAATGTCAAAACTCGGCAAGCCCAAAAGACTCGTCAAACTAAATTCGGGCAGTAATGTAAGTGCCAACAGCAACATACAGAATTGCAGTTGCAGAAACTTCTGTTTCTTTTCTTTCTCGTTCATATCATTAATTTAATAAGTAAGTTCATTATGCATCACAGGTACATTCGTCAACTGAAGTTGATCTTTCTCCAAAGTGGCGTTTATCCCCCGGCAGAAGATAATCACCTTCGTGAGCAAATCTATCGGTTCTTCCACAGGAATAGACACCAGGCACTTCACGGGAGTATCCCTGGGTAGGAAACATTGCGCCACATCTCCCTGCTGACCACCAAATTTAAAGATTATGCCGCGTTTATAGACATTCCCTTCGGGGTCGAAAGCAATGCTTTCTCCATCATCGGCTTCCAGTTGCAAAGCAAACTCCAACTGGCTTTGATTTATTATCAGCAAGCTGATCTTTACAAACTCTCCCGACTGTTCACAATCCCGGAGTTCTACTTTCACTTCCGGATCGGGAGAAGTGACTTTGGTTGCAGACACATCTCTTCTACCGTCACTACTGCCGGCAGGAGAAAAGAGTTCACGCTCAACGGCTTTCCCTAATTTCTTGAGGAATGATTGAGCATACATGGCATGCGTTGAGCAAACAAGCAATATGCACACCATCAAAACTTTTCTAGTAAATGCTTTATTTTCCATAACCATATCAGAAAGATGATTCTACAAACTCGATGACATATTCTCCTTTTCGGTTGATATACCCATTATGATAAATCTCATCAGCCGAATTATAAGAAGTAGTAGAACCCGCTGACAAATCCTCATAGAAAGGTTCTTTTACTCCTTTCAACAGCACTTCGCCACGAGGAGAAAGAAGACAATCATCCAAATAGATATCATTTCCCACATAGATTACTCGGGTCAGATAATCCATTTTAACTCTTAAAGTAGCAACGGATTTAAACATCGTATCCACTAACATACAAGGCCCATCACCCTGCACAAAAGCTTTAGAATTATGAAAATCAGAAACCCTAATGAAAGGATTACTTAAAATCTTACTTGTGGAATCAATATAAAAGTAACGTCCTTCTTTATTCTGAACATAGGCTCTTTGGTTGTGAAAATCACCCGGTTCATTAGAATAAGCCGGTTGTATAACAAATATTCCCGCTTTATTTATGTAGCCCCATTTATCTGCTCCGCCATTAGTCTTTATTTTCACAGCAGCCATTCCTTCACTGAAATTATGGGCTTCAATGAACTGTGGTTTCACAATAACTTTTCCATTTACGTCGCGGAATCCCCACAGACTTTTGCCGTAACTATAATAAGCAATCAGACTATCACACATCGGACGTACCTCTTTCAAATTTTCCATTGTCATTGGTTCAGAAAGGTGTTTAAAAACAAGTTCTCCTTTTGTATTCATATACATATTCCGATAGTCAGGAAGCGGGCGTCCCGGAACAATAACTGTTACAGCAGCAATACCATCCACAAAGTTGGTCACTCTCCGAATGTTAGCTACTTTGCGAATAATTTCTCCCTTACGATTGACAAGGATAGCTGTTTTGAATTGCTCACAATCAATAGCTACGCTATCCGAGAAAGAAGGGATATGACCAGATTGTCGGGGATAATAATCAAAAATTCTATTACCGGACTTATCCATATAATAATTACCATTCTTATTAGTCCTCACATAGGCTAATCCTCCACAAAAGCGAGTGCCGTATGCGCCTTGTGAGTCACTGTCAATAGTAATAAGTTTGGTGTTGGCTGTCCGATGAGGTTTCGCAGGTGCGCCGGCAGCAGGTGCAGCAGCCGGTTCGGCTGATGACTGTGCTACGTTTGCATTCGGCTGCGGTGCCGGTTCCGGCTTCTTATTATACTCTGCCAAATAGTTTTCTATACCTTCTGCCGTACTCTTAGCCCGGGGCACATCAGCCAGACAACGGTCTTCCACACAAGTGACGGTCAATCCGTCCGGGTTCAAGGTGCGATCCAGACTGGTCAGTCCTACGAATTCAATGGAGTTATCTTCCTTTACGATGATGCCACATTTGCCTTTCACACCAGAGTGATTTTCCCAGTCAACCACAATCATACCTGCTTCCAGTCGCGGGTTGGTCAGTTTCAACTCTTCTGTGAAAGATAATAAGAACTTCTCACGATACCTCACAAAGCCTGCTGCGGTGTTTCCGGCAAATCTCTTCTTCAGTTTCTTGACGTTCATAAAGTCTTCAGGCAACAGTTTGAATTGTGCCGTCTTTCCGGTAAACAACTGGGTGAAGTCCTTGACCTGGCTCGTATTAAAATCGAGCACGGCATAAAGTTGTCTGACTCCACCATTGGCTTTCGTGTTAGCTTCGTATACACCCGCCAAGTTCATGTTCTGAGCTTGTATATGCATCTCCGAGCATATCAAAGCCCCAATAAATAATAATCCGCTAATTAAGTTCTTCATAATAATATCTAATAAATTAATACAATTCATTTATTCATCATCTTCTCCAGCTTCTCATGTTCCATGATCACCAATTCCCGGTCCAGCGTGATGTGATGGCATCCGCCCCGCTTGCCTGTGATATCATAAAACTTCATCCGCGAAGGTCCCGCCACCTTGAGCAGCCTGTTGCGGATAATGGAACAAGCCTCGTAAATGCTGTTACTCATTGGGTCTACCAGATTGCTAAGTATCTGTTTGATCTTGTCCGCTTCAATATTCTTCTTCATCACAATCTGATAGATATTATATAGCTCCTGCAAGTAGGCACGCATCCCCTTAAAATTCACTCCTTCGGGATGAATCAGGAAAAGCAGAAACACGGTCTTGGGCAGGCAAGGCATCTTCACTTCTTGATCCGAATAATCAAGAAGAAAAATGCGCGTTTCTTTATCAATACGAATGCGGCTTACAACCCCATCGGTAAAGTAATTTAAACAAGACTTTCCCTGTAAAATAGAATGCAACAATTTTATGATCTCATCATCACCCGAGAAATCATTATTCTTAATAAGATCTATCAAGAAACGCCTTGCCGTGTGATAGGGTATATGTGCTTTATCGTTCATTATTTCCATCTATTATTACAGTTTCAAAATTAAGTTAATTACCTTTATAGCTTCATTTGCAACAAGATTGTTTGCAAAAAAAATATTACCTTGTTTTACTCCGCAAACGGCTTATATAGCTTGTACACCCACTAAAAGCACCTTTTTATAATAAAGGACAAAAACAAGGTAAAAGGACATTTTCTACCTTCTATACCCGAAATAAGGAAAAGGTAACAGGGAAAAATGAAAAAAAGTAATGCAGAACTTACTCCTCTCATGAAAAATAATTTTTTCGTTGTTGTCTTTCTTCTTAGTTTTCCTTTTCTACTGCCCATTCCGGACTCTCTTTGCCGCCTCTGCTGTAGTCGCCACACGATATACGATACAGATGACGGACAGATACTTGTCTTTACCGTTTCCCACATCACCTATAACACTCTAATATATAGCATATTAAAGTGTTTCTTCATAGCAGAAACGAGCGTTTCCGCCAAGAGAAACGAGCGTTCCCATTAAGAGAAACGATAGTTCCCATTAAGAGAAACGACAGTTCCCATTAAGAGAGATTGTAGTTCCTATAATGAGAAACGGAGCTGCATAACCTTTTTCATCTTGTCCGAAGGGCTACACCATCCGTCCAAAAGGGTGTAGCTATCTGCCCGAAAGGGTGTAGTCATCCGCCCAAAAGGGTGTAGCCCTGCTTAAGAAAAGGTGTTTTTATATAAAATGCAAAGGGAAAAACTCCATTGGAAACGGCTACTTCCGCTATTTCGCAAGTATTCTTTTTCAAACCCGACCTATCTATCTGTTCCACTATTCAGATAATACAGGTACATTTGCCAGTAATAATCAAAATATAAAGAGTAAATGCACGATTTAGACATTATCCTCTTTCCATCTGCATCCGGCTAATCTCATTTCCCTGCGTTCCTACTGGTCATCAGTCGAACCGTTCCGATTTTCTTAACCCGGACAACTGTTTCTGTTTTTCTTCCACAAACAGGAAATGACAATAATATTCATCTCATAACGATAAGAATTACAGACTCATGAAGAAACACAATTCACATCCTAAGCAGCCGCTCATAAAGTGACGAGCTACAAGTGACGAGCTACGAGTGACTTATCTGAAAATATTCGTCCCCGACTACCACAAATACCTGATAAAAGACTATTTTTGTGCAGAGCAATCATTTCAATGAAAGAATGACAAAATACAGACTACTATTACGATGCAGCCTTTTCGTCTGCCTATGGCTGAGCATCTTCACCCTCTCCGCCCAAACCCACCGGGCGCTGCTCGTCAACATATCGCATTATCCGGACGGAAACGGATGGGAAAATATCCATGCCGACAATGATGCCCGTCTGATGCACTCCCTGCTCGCAGCCTGTGGATACCAAGAAACGGGTATCGCCACCCTTACCGATGCTCAAGCTACCAAACGAGGCATCATCCATGCCCTGCAAAACATCTGCAACTCCACGCAAGCAGGCGACCATGTGCACCTGCACTTCTCCTGCCACGGCCAGCAGATGATGGACGATAACGGAGACGAAGAAGACGGACTGGACGAAGCCCTGATACCTTATGATGCCCTCTTCTGGTACGAGCCGGGAGAATATGAAGGCGAAAACCACCTGCGCGACGACGAACTTGGAGAATGGATACGCCGCCTGCGACGCAAGGCCGGAGAGCAGGGACACGTCACCGTAGTGCTGGATGCCTGCCACAGCGGCACGGGCAACCGCCTGCCGGAAGCCGATGATTATGTTCGCGGTACAGGCTACATCTTTGCCCCGGACGACTACGTGCCCACCGCAGGCAAACACCAGGAACTGAGTCTGCACCTGAAACAAGAAGCGGGACTTGCCCCAACAGTGGTTTTCAGCGCCTGTCTGGCAGATGAAATCAACTTCGAATACTTCGACACCCGGCAGTCGCGCTACTACGGACTGCTTACGTATGCTTTCTGCGAAGCAGCACGGGAAACAGCACACACACTCCTCAACGTCGACCGTTTCGCCCTGCTGCTGAAGCAAAAGATGCAAGCATTGACCGCCAACAAGAAGAAAAGAAAACAGACTCCCTACATGGAGTGTACAAACCCGCAGGATAGTTTCCGCCTCGGACTTAAACCCTGACACGCCTATGGGAATCATCGCACAACTACTCGGTAAAGGGAAAACCGGTCGCCAGGAAGAAGTAACCCGTTTATACGAGCTTTATAAACCGCCATTCCTATCATTCCTCCGCAAATACTACGGCATAGACAAGGAGACGGCATGCGACTTATATCAGGAAAGTTTCACAGCCTTATGCCAGAATGTGCGTGACGGCAAATACACAGAAGGCCAGGCCTCGCTGAAAACTTACCTCTTCGAGATAGGCAAGCGGAAAGCCTGCAACTGGATGCGCAGCAACAGCATGGAACCGGAAGAGGAACAAAGCCTCTTCTCCGAATGGATTGCTGCCAACGAAACGCCCCGGGAATGGAGGGAAGCCCAAGAGATAACGGCACAATTAGTGCAGGAAACTGAAGAAATCTGTCGCCGCGTGCTTACCCTTTTCTACTGGGAACGACTACCGATGGCAGAAATAGCCCTGCGGATGAATTACAAAGATGCCGATGTAGCCAAAAACAAGAAAAGTTCCTGCCTCCGCCGCCTGACCTTCGAGCTGCAAAAGAGACTGGAAACCATTGATATACACTGGAAAAAAAAGGAGAAGAAATGATAGATACGTACAGAGACAAACAGATAGACCGCTTCATCAACAACGAGATGGCGCCGGAAGAACGCGCAATTTTCATCCGGGAACTGGAAACGGACGGGGAACTGCAAAAGCAGGTCAAGCTACGCGGTCTTCTGGCAGAAGCCGAAATCAGGGAAGCGGAAAAAGAAGCATTCCGCACACTGACCGGAAATTCACGCAGGAAACATCTGAGAAGGCTCTGGAGCAGTGCGGCAGCCGCCATTGTGCTGGGTATACTGTTCTTTGTCGGCAACAGTCACCGCTACGCCCCGGCAGAAATCTTCCTGACTTATTATACGGAGCCGGTCATCGAACCGTCAAGAGGTGGAAACGAGACCGCCGCCATACTCCACACTGCATCCGGCTATCTGAAGCAGGAACGTGCACAAGATGCCATTGCCTTGCTGACACCCGAAGTGCTCAGTTCGGAGTATAGTGAAGAAGCCGAATGGTTATTGCTCTGCGCCTATCTGTACGACAACAACCGGGAAAAGGCCAAAGTAACAGCGGAAGCCATCAGCCGGAAAGACGGACTGTATGCAACGGAAGCTGCTGCCATTCTGAAACAACTAAATGAGAAATACCTGTTCTAAAACAATCACCAACTACTATGGCACGATACATCACGGGAATATTCATCCTACTGCTGGCAAACATCATGCCCCTACAGGCACAGCGCAAAGAGCCTGAGGTAAAAGCCTGCGAACGTCAGATAGAAAAGCTTCGCAAAGCCCCCGACAACATCACCTTTGCAAGAGAACTTCACCAAACGGCACTTTACTGCTTCAACAAGGGTATGTACGACGAAGCCGCATTGCTCGCTTCGCTCACCGTCCCCTTCAACGTGCAAATCAAAGACTCCATCGGTAAATTGCTGCTGCCCGCCCTGATACAGTCTTTTTCCTTCAAGGAAGAAGACATGAACTACAGCAATTCTCTGAGCGAAGACAACTACAACGCATACGCCCGGCTGGCAAACGCATACACACTGGTGGCAGAAAGCATGATGCACAATGCCCATCTCCGCAGTCATGTCGAGCAAATGCTCAAATCCGCCCTAAACCTATACAAATTTGCGGACGCCAAATATAATAAGGCCAAGGCTTACACCTTGCAGGGGGATTATTACTATCAGGAGAAACGATATGGCGACGCAATCAAATCCTTCAGGAAAGCTGCCGAACTGGGCGAAAAGGCATTCCTTGAGTTCGAATTGGAAGAACTAAAGAACAGATGGATCATGGCGCTCATCCAACACGGGAAATATAAAGATGCGGAGAAAGTGCTTAGTGAAATAAGAGAAACAGATACGCCCACCCGGACCATAACCGGCCTCAAGGACGCCCTATGCAACCGCGCCTGCATAGCCATCATGAAGAAAGACTACACCACTGCCGAAACTCTGCGCAAGGAAGCGGACAGGAGGTATCATGCATCGATGAATTCAATGAACTTCTACCGGCTGAACGTCCTGCGCAATTTCTTCGACAGTTTCACGCTCGTAGCCCGCTGTTACGAACGGCAGAACGAAATCGGCAAAAGCCTGCAGACATATCGGGAAATGAAAGAATGCCTCATCAATACCCTGGGAAGCTATATACCTTATTATATAGATCTGGACCGCACCAACATGCTCTACCTCTTCCAACCCTGGTACGACGAAATGCAAACTTTCGCCTACCGGCATATCAACTACGAAGGTATGGCGGAATTCATGTACGGCAACGCCCAGCTGATGAAACAATTCTTCCTGGTGTCTCCTACCCTATACAGCCCGAAGATGATTACCATGCAAGGCGACGAATACCTGCGGGAACTCAGCCAAAGGCAATCCAAACTTATGCTGACGGAAGACGCCATGAACGTGCACCTCAAGGGGGATTATCTGCCCCATATATTGAGCAATATGCGCTCCATGGCACTGAGCAGGGAAGCCGTGACATATGCGCTGGAGACCGTGGACGAACCTTACCACTGCATCACCGAGTGGGAATCAGTGCGTAAGATTATAGCAGCCGACGCAGAAGTGATGGTGGAGTTCGTCCTGCTTCACCGCCCCGACAACGGTGCGCGGCAATACGCTGCACTCGTCTTTACGGAGACGGATAAAGCTCCGCACTTCGTCCCGCTATGCGATGAAGAACCGTTAAGAGCAGCCCTCAATGCCCCCGACCATGACCGGCGGAACGACTTCATTCTGAAAAATATCTGGAAGCCCATACAGGCTCATTTCGGCGAGCGGGCTGCAATCTCCCTCTATCCCACTGGGCTACTGAGCACCATCCCTCTTGCCGGAATAGTGGACGACAATAATACATACCTGTGCAATGACTATGTATTATCGTTCTATCTCTGCGCCACCGACAGGCTGATGAAGAAATATCATCTGTATCCGGAGAAGCAACCTGCCGTCCTGTTTGGTGCGGCAGACTACGGACTTCCGCCCTCCAAACTGGAGAATCCGGTACGGGGACAGGGGTTTCACTACCTGCCATCCTCCAAAAGGGAAATAACATCCGTCTCCGCCCTACTGAAGGAGAAAGGATGCCAGGTGGAAGTGTTTTCCGGAAGACAAGCGACGGAAACCGCATTTAGAGATTTATCCGCCCGGAAAGAGTCACCATTCATACTCCACATTTCCACACATGGTTTCTATCTGCCCTACGACCCGGACATTAATAACAAAGGGTTGAATCAGGAAGGAAAAAGCGGCTATTACAATCCGCTCCTACGCACCGGACTGGCTCTATCGGGTGCAAGCACAGCATGGAAAGACTCCGCCTCACTGAATTTGCCGGATGACGGTCTGCTCACTGCTTACGAGATATTCGGCATGAGTCTGCTGAATACAGAGCTGGTAGTACTATCTGCCTGCAACACCGGACTGGGTGAAATACGTGACGGAGAAGGTGTTTACGGACTCCAACGAGCCTTCCGTTCAGCCGGAGCAAGAAACATGATTATGACTTTGGCGGAAGTACCGGATAAGGAAACAGCCGAATTCATGTCGCTGTTTTATCAGAATTGGAAGTTTAAGACATCCAAACGAAAAGCTTTCATTACAGCACAGTGGGAAATGGTGAAAAGATATCCGAAGGAACCGGAGAAGTGGGCGTACTTCGTGCTGGTTGAATAAGTTTCACCACAGAGTAACACTGAGTCTCACGGAGTTCTATTCTTTTGATTTCAAATTGATTAAACTCTGTGAGACTCAGTGTTACTCTGTGGTGAGAAGATTCATAACTGTACAGATATGAGGTAAAGTGATTACTTTACCGTTACCGTCAGCGGGTTGCGTACCTTCTGAGCATAGTTTGCCATATATGCATTCCATGCTTCCGGTGTCTTGATGTCAGCCTTGTCCCAGGCAGCACCCCAGTAGTAAACATACTCAGCACCCGGTTCGTAATCGCTAATAGCCAATACATGACCATCGGCACCACCACGCAGTTCGTTCTTTTCCTTTTCAGGGAAAAGCAACGACTTAGCTTCTTTTACCGTAGTCGGGAAAGCAGCACCTACGAATATCTTACCGTTATTATTATTCACATTGTCCGTAGGATCCACATAAGTGATATAGCCGGCAGCAGCATCAGCTACAACAGCACCATCCGGTTCGTGCAATACGATACCTGTAGCCACGGGAGTAGTCTCTTTCAGGTTATCAAAAGAAACCGCAGTCTTGTTCAGGTGAGAGCCTGCATCCAGCGTGATAACACGTGTTTCAACCACTGTTGAGTCACCCTTGATAGTCAGCGGATTGTAAACCAGCTTCACAGTGAAACGCAACGGACCGTTGTCCAGGATATCCTGTGTAGCGTAGCAATACGGATAAACGATTTCACCGTCGGGCATCAAAGCAGCAGTACCGCCACCCAGCGTAGGACCTACTTTATAGCAGTCCAGACCATTTCCGTGGTCCACGTGATAAGATACCGATTGATACAATTCCTGTGCAGCTTTCGGGTCTGTCTTCTTCAATTCAGCGATCTTTGCTTTAGTCTCCGGATTCAGTTCACCTGCATAACGGGCTTCTACAACCGGTTCGGTGGTATTGTACTTCGTCCAAACATCATAACCGAAAGCACGTTCGCCAGTCTTTTGCAAAGCCGGACCATACGCACGGAAAGCAACCAGGTCATTTTCCCAGGCTACATCGTCCACACGTTCAGGATAATATCTACCGCAAGCCTTTACTGCAAAAGCTTCAGGTGTACCTGTCTGAATGGTATAAACAGCCGTACCGTTAGCAGCTACGCTTGCAGGGAAAATCACTTTTTCATCATAAGTAATCTGATAGGGGACTTGTTGTCCGTCAGCATTCAGAACCACAATCTGTGCTGTGTCAGCCAGTTTCAGTTGGTTGGCGATGTCGCTCATAGCCACCTCAACCATTTCATTGGAACGCTCCATTGCCAAAGGATTGCTTACCGTTACGGTAACTACATCCTTAGTGTTGGTGCAGGCAAAACAGAATAAAACTGTTGCCACTAAAAGGAATAACTTTTTCATATTGCTTAATCAATTTGCTTTTTTAGTCAACAAGACCTCAGAGAAACACCTTTCAGTTGACAAGGCTTCAGAGAACAAGTTGACAAGGAAAGGATATTAGTGTAAAGCAAACAAGGTTTCAGCCCCAAGTCAGCCGGAAGGGTGTTCCCTCCTCAACAACTTGTTCCCTGAAACCTTGTCAACTAATTATTATTAAGGTTGTTTACCGATGTAAGCCAGGATACCGCCGTCAACGTAGAGTACGTGACCGTTTACGAAATCAGAAGCGTCGGAAGCCAGGAATACGGCAGGGCCCATTAAATCTTCAGGAGTACCCCAACGTGCAGCCGGAGTCTTGGCAACGATAAATGCATCGAACGGATGACGTGAACCGTCAGCTTGCGGTTCGCGAAGCGGTGCAGTCTGCGGAGTAGCGATATAACCCGGGCCGATACCATTACACTGGATGTTGTATTCACCGTACTCGGAAGCGATGTTACGAGTCAGCATCTTCAGTCCACCCTTGGCAGCAGCATAAGCAGATACAGTCTCACGACCCAACTCACTCATCATAGAGCAGATGTTGATAATCTTGCCGTGGCCTTTCTTTATCATAGAAGGAATGACAGCTTTTGATACAATGAACGGAGCATTCAAATCCACATCAATCACCTGACGGAACTCAGAAGCCTTCATTTCGTGCATCGGGATACGTTTGATGATACCTGCATTGTTCACCAGGATATCAATCACGCCCACTTCTTTCTCAATCTGGGCAACCATAGCGTTTACTTGGTCTTCGTTCGTCACGTCGCATACATAACCTTTAGCATCAATGCCTTCAGCCTTGTAAGCAGCCAGACCTTTGTCCACTAATTCTTGTTTGATGTCGTTGAACACGATTTTTGCACCGGCTTGTGCATAGGCAGTTGCCAGAGCGAAGCCAATTCCGTAAGAAGCACCGGTTATAAGTGCTACTTTGCCTTCTAATGAAAAGTTTACCATAATTTATTTACTTAGGTTTATTAATAACTTGTTTCTAATTACGATTCAAAGTCTCGGTTTACTCAATTTATTACTTCAGGTCGGTAATCAAAGAGAAGTCCTGATCTCCATAGTCCAGGTTTTCACCACCCATACCCCAGATAAAGGTATAGTTGTGAGTAGCGGCAGCAGAGTGGATAGACCATTCGGGAGACAATACAGCCTGGTCGCCCTTCATCCATACGTGGCGGGTTTCGTCAACTTCGCCCATGAAGTGGCAAACTGCATGTTCTTCGGGTACTTCAAAATAGAAGTAAGCTTCCATACGACGGCTATGCACATGTGCCGGCATCGTATTCCATACGCTGCCCGGAGCAAGTTCCGTCATACCCATCTGCAACTGGCAAGTAGGCAATACCTGATTCACCAGCATCTTATTTATATTACGATGGTTAGAACCTTCCAGGCTACCCATTTCAGCAACTACAGCATCAGCTTTGGTCACTTTCTTATCAGGATAGTTGCGATGAGCAGTCAGTGAGTTGAAGTAGAACTTGGCGGGATTCTTTTCGTCCTTGCTTTCGAAAGTTACTTCACGGTCGCCCGAACCCAGGTAGAGAGCTTCTTTAAAATCTAATTCGAATACAGCGTCACCGGCTTTCACTACACCGGGGCCGCCTACATTATAAATACCCATTTCACGACGGGTCAGGAAGAAAGGAGCCTTCAACGGATCGATAGCTTCCAGTTTCAACACTTCGCCCACGGGCATTGCACCACCCACAACCATACGGTCGTACATGGAATATACCATATTTACTTCGTTAGCAGAGAAGACCTTTTCGATAAGAAAATCACGACGGATACGCTTGGTATCATAACTTTTTGCGTCTTCGGGATGCGCTGCATAGCGAATTTCATAGTTCGTTTTCATAATTCTATTACGTTTTAAAGTTGATAATAATCGGTTATTGGCATACTTCGTTTACGTACACGATGCAAATGTAGGAAAAGTAAACGAAGAAACATTGTGTTTTTGTACCAATTATATAGTAATATTGTTCAAATGGAAGAAAATAGAAGTTCTTTAACAGAAAATAATACAAAAAAAGAGCTCCACAGAGATAATTCTCTATAGAGCTCTTTCATTTTTGTTGTCCTACCAAGATTCGAACTTAGACAAACAGAACCAAAAACTGTTGTGCTACCATTACACCATAGGACAAACACAGGGTGCTTTCTGTTAAAAAGCGGTGCAAAGATAAAAGTATGCCCCGAAATATCCAAATATTTCGAGGCATTTTTTCTTATTTGCTACTAATTTGCCTTTTATTTGGCTATAATCAGGTAGTAATTCTTCTTTCCGCGCTGCACAAGCAGATATTTTTCATCCAAAAGGTCAGCAGAAGTAATCACTTGGTCGAAGGCTTCCAGCTTCTCTTTATTGAGAGAAACGCCGCCACCTTGCACCAATTTACGCATTTCACCTTTGGAGGCAAAAACGGCTGCATTATCCGTGAACAGATCGACAGCTTTCACACCGGCAGACACAGCATCCTTGGAAACCTCAAACTGGGGAACACCCTCGAACACAGCCAGCAGGGTATCTTCATCCAACTTCTTCAATGCATCGGAAGTTGCATTGCCGAACAATATATTAGACGCATCCACCGCTGCATTATAGTCTTCTTCGGAATGAACCATAATAGTCACCTCTTTTGCCAAACGTTTCTGAAGAACACGCAAGTGCGGTGCAGCTTCATGCTCAGCTGTCAAGGCTTCAATCTCCTCTCTTGACAGGGAAGTGAATATCTTGATATAGCGTGCTGCATCAGCATCACTCACGTTCAACCAGAACTGATAGAATTTATATGGGGAAGTATAACGGGGATCAAGCCAGATATTGCCGGATTCAGTCTTGCCAAACTTACCGCCGTCAGCCTTCGTTATCAGCGGACTGGTCAGTGCAAATACTTCGCCACCATTGGTACGACGAATCAGTTCGGCACCTGTCGTGATGTTACCCCATTGGTCTGAACCACCCATTTGCAGTTTGCAACCTTTGGTTTCATACAGATGTAGGAAGTCGTAGCCTTGCAACAACTGATAAGTGAATTCCGTGAAAGACAAACCGTCACGAGCCTCACCGTTCAGACGCTTCTTTACAGAATCTTTCGCCATCATGTAGTTCACAGTGATATGCTTACCTACTTCACGGGCAAAGTCAAGGAAAGTGAAGTTCTTCATCCAGTCATAGTTATTCACCAATTCTGCACGGTTAGGAGCATCGGATTCGAAATCCAGAAACTTGCTCAACTGCTTCTTCATACCATCCAGATTGCGTTGCAGGATTTCTTCTGTGAGCAGATTACGCTCTGCCGACTTACCGGAAGGATCACCAATCATACCCGTAGCACCACCGATCAGTGCCATCGGCTTGTGTCCGCAACGTTGGAAATGACGCAGTATCATTACACTGCAAAGATGTCCAATGTGCAATGAATCCGCCGTAGGGTCAAAACCTATGTATGCGGTCACTTGTTCCTTAGCCAGAAGTTCTTCCGTACCAGGCATCATATCGTGGAGCATGCCACGCCATCTCAATTCTTCTACAAAATTCATCGAATGATTAACTATTTAAATATTTGATATACTTTGTAATTGCAAAAGTACGACTCTTTATCTGAACTAACAACTCTTATTGCCTAAAAAAGATTTCGCTCACATTCTTACTAATCGTTCTCCTGAGTTCCTCAAGGGGAGTTTTACGGAGGATGGCAGCCCGTTCATAAAGCGTATCGACAGATGCCGTACTTTCATCCGTCTCAATAAACAACCGTTCAGACGGCATTATACGCAACGCTTCCTCCTGATATTTCTCTCCGAAAGAAAGATAGAAACCATGTCGGAGATATTCTTCTGCAAGAGCCGCTTTTCCACGAAACCCGTGAATAATCCACGGTTTCACCGGTCGTATCTTCTGTTTCAGTTTCAGAAGTTCATCTACCGCTTTCACCAGATGAATGATTAACGGCTTATCCGCCTCTTCGGCCAGACGTGCCTGATATTCAAACACTTCTATCTGCAAAGTCAAAGGTGCTTCAGCCAATTTATCCAATCCGGCCTCACCCACAGCCAACACCTGGGGATGATCCAGTAATTCTTCAAAACGGGCCTTACTGTCATTCAGGGAAGCTGCGAAAGAAGCGATATACCACGGATGTATTCCCACAGAATACCAGCCTTCCGTTTGCGGAACAAACGATTCGGGGAAACAGTTCACAATAGCCGTTCCGGGCACTTGTGGCCGCCGATGTGTATGTATATCAACAGGAATTATCATGCGAATAGTACAGGAAATAGTTTTTTATGGAACGGGATCATATCCGGAACCTCCCCAGGGGTGGCAGCGCAAAATACGCCGGATTGCCAGATACAGCCCTTTGAACGGTCCATGTTTCTTTATCGCCTCAACGGCATATTGCGAACAGGTAGGGGTGAAACGGCATGAAGGGGAAGTCAGGGGCGAAATACACTTCTGATAGAAATAGATGGGAAGCAACAGCAGGTATGAAAGCAGCTTTTTCATGACTGCCCTGCGCTACCGGTTTCCTCAGCAGACGCAGCATTTTCTCCGGCTTTCTGCACAGCAACATCTGCCAATACCTTCTCCGTGATACGTGCCAGTGCAATCTTCATTCTTTCCTCTATCTCCACCGAATCGACTAACCGGTCGGAAAGATAAATGAAAGCCACAGCAAGTTGCCGTCCTTCATCCTGAAGCGCCTGCAATAATCCATGCTTATTTTTCCGGTACGCCTCACGTATCTGGCGTTTTACACGGTTGCGCTTTACCGCACGTTTAAAACGACGCTTTGACACACTGACAAGTATGGAAACAGGCGCTTCCAACTCCTCTACCGGCAGATACACCACACGCAGAGGAAAGACGGAAAACGAACGTGCGCCGCCTGAAAACATCTTGTCGATGACTTTCTTCTTATCCAGCCTTTCGGACTTGTGCAGGGTATTAAGCATTCTTAGCTACGAGTTACAAGCTACGAGCTACAAGTAGTTCGCAGTAAATAAGTTACGAGCTACAAGTTTAAGCTGTAAATGACATGCTGCTTCCGCATGGCACTTGTAGCCCGTAGCTTGTAGCTCGTAACTCTAAAATTATTTTCCTTTGTTATTCTCCTTGATGAACATATCCAGCGCAGCCGTCATAGAAGGCGCCTGTACACTGGGAGCTTCCAAGTCGAGGCGGAGTCCGGCATCACGTACAGCCTGGGCAGTAGTGGAGCCAAACGTACCGATTTTGATTTCTTTCTGTTGGAAGTCCGGGAAGTTCTTCTTCAAAGAAGTCACTCCTGCAGGGCTAAAGAACACCAACATATCATAATCAAACTCTTCTTCTGAAGTAAAATCATTACTTACTGTGCGATACATAACAGCTTCTGCGTTCTGTATCTTGTTTTTATCCAAGAGATTCTTAATCTCATCCGTATGTACATCCGACATCGGAACCAGATACTTTTCGGTCTTGTGCTTAACAATAGAAGGCAACAAGTCTTCAAACTTTCCGGTATTTCCAAAGAAGATCTTACGTTTGCGGTATTGCACATACTTTTGGATGTACAATGCAACAGCTTCTGTCACACAGAAATACTTCATAGTTTCCGGTATGGTTACACGCAATTCTGTACACAGGTGGAAGAAATGGTCAATAGCATGACGCGATGTGAAGATAACTGCTGTGTAATCCAGGATAGACACTTTCTGCTGTCTGAATTCTTTAGCAGATACACTTTCCACCTTAATAAACGGGCGAAAATCAATTTTCACACCGTACTTCTGGGCGATGTCGTAGTAAGGAGATTTCTCTGATGCCGGTTTCGGCTGCGACACAAGTACTTTCTTAATTTTCAACGTCCTAAAAATTTATTATCAAATAATCATTTAGTTGTAACACACCTCGATACATGATAAAACAAGGTATGATTTCAAGGGCACAAAAGTACAAAATTAAAAGCAAAATGCCATATAAATTGCCACAAAAAAGCTTTATCCACTTATATAACATCAATATTTTAGTAAAAAAGACCAAAAATAAACCGATTATCACAGTTGCCTGAAGACTTAAATCGAAGTAAACAAGGAACAAAGCAAACGGGAAAAGGGTAAATCCAAGGTAGTAAAGTAGAGTAGAATAGGACTCCATCCAAAGACCGGTACGACTCGCGTCAAAAAAAATCCAGCCCAGAAAAGAGTAAGTCACCCACTTCCAGAAAAGATAAAGCAAAGCCAGTACGAGATATCCCCCGAGCAAAACGTAAGGAGAGACGTGTTCGCCCAACTCCGGCCTGACATCAACAAAATAGTTGAAAGTACAGACGGAAGCCAACACACAAGTCTGTAGAATCAGCAACAACATATAGCGCATATCCGTAGCGGTGGTAGCGGCAAAGATGCTGGTTCGTTCACGATTGAGAAGGAAGTCCTTCACCAACTGCACCAGGAACTTGCGACTGCGGGACAATACATAGGCTGACATGAAAAAGCAGCACAACAGGAGCACTGTGATCCCATCGTCCAACTTAGGAGAATAAGGAATGGGCATCCCCTCAAAACCCGCTATCCATGTCAACAAGAGCCCGATCATATTGCCGCAAACTTACGTATGGAACTATCCCAGACAGGTATGGTATGAATCAGTTCGACAGCTTCCTGCGGAGTGCTTGCTACGTGCCAGATGGCACCGTGCTGCTGCCTCATAAAGTTTTCGTCCATAGCACGCTGCAACATAGCCAGGAGGGGATCGAAAAAGCCGTTAGTGTTTAAGATGACAACAGGATTCAGGTAGAGACCCAGTTGTTTCCAAGTGATAATTTCCAGTAATTCTTCCAAAGTGCCGCATCCACCGGGCAATGCGATGACAGCATCGCTCAGATCCGCCATTTTTTGCTTGCGCTGGTGCATGTTTTCCACTTCTATCATCTCCGTAAGCCCCTTGTGTTGCCAGCCTTGTTCCACCATAAAGTGAGGAATAACACCGGTCACCTCTCCGCCTGCCGCCAGCACTGCATCAGCGGTAGCACTCATCAGTCCGATGCCTCCCGCACCATTTATCAGACGGATGTGGCGCTGTCCCAACAAAGTACCCAATTCGCGGGCTGCTTCAAAATAAGCGGAATCAATCTTGGTGCTCGAAGCACAATATACGCATACGGAAGTTATCTTATTCATGGAAATTGCTATACCTTATATTATTAATGCGCACAAAGGTATGGATTTTCAGCGATATCTTAAAAATATCACTAATTTTGTGAGCACAAAGTACTGCTTTATAAAAAGCCGGAATTGTCAAAGCTCCGAGAAACAATTAACCGGATTTACCATTACCTATTAAAAACATAGATAATTATGATTAAACAAGATTACCTGATACGAATGATTCAAGAGATCATTTCTTTGATTGTGAACGCCCTGCTCAAGAAAAAGAAGTATCGCTGGAATGAATGGACTGAATATGACGGTCTGACCCGACAGATATTAGGTTTCCCTACCGATGAGCTGTTAAGTATGGATACGCAAGAACTGGTAGACCGTTATAAAGGCGATCCCAACGAAATGGGGAAAATAGAACTTGCCGCCATGACTATGCTGAAGATATCTGATGATATGGAAGCCGACGACTTGCTGCGGAAATCCAAGCTTCATCAGGATGGGCTTGAATTATTGAAGTATGTACAGAAGGAGAGCAATAGTTTTTCTATCCAGCGGGTACAACTGATTAATATGCTGGAGACATCGCAAGCGTAAGGCATAAAGTTAAGGTGACTTTGTTGTACTAAATCCCTTCCATATAAGGCAAAAGACGGATTATAATCCCCTTCCTATTCAATATCAGGAAGGGGATTTTTCTTTCTATCCGGTGGATTAATCTTACCCTCCTAAAAAAATCCTCCCCGAAAGCAAAATAGTAATCCAGCACAAAGCATTAGCATAGTAATTTTACGCTCAACATCCACTGAATAGACAAATTCACTGAATCATTAATTTTATATATAATTTATTCTAATACTTATGAAAAATGTATTGAAACTTATTTTTTCTTCTTTGTTAGTATTCCCATTCACTATGAATGCCCAGCAACAAGATTTTCCGGCAGGAACCACTCCCAATGAGCATAACATCAACGGGGCTGATTATCCCCGCATAGGTGAGGACAGACGTGTACACTTCAGGATACACGCTCCCAACGCCCAGAAAGTAGAAATCAGTTTCCGAGGTGAAATGACCAAAGAGGCAGACGGATATTGGTCGCTCGTATCAAAAGAACCTGAAGTAATAGGCTTCCACTACTATCAGGTTATAATAGACGGAGTAAGTGCCGCCGATCCCAATGGCAAACCATTCTTCGGTATGGGCAAATGGGTAAGCGGTATTGAAATCCCGGAGAAAGATGTGGACTACTATTCCATCAAGAACGTGCCTCACGGACTGATCAGCCAAAGCTGGTACTACTCTGATATCCGCAAAGAATGGCGCAGATGTATCGTCTATACTCCGGCGGAATATGACAAAAACCCTACCAAGAAGTATCCGGTGCTCTACCTGCAACATGGTATGGGAGAAAACGAAACGAGTTGGGCAAACCAGGGCAAGATGAATTTCATTATGGATAACCTGATTGCCGAAGGTAAAGCCAAACCAATGATCGTAGTCATGGACAATGGCAATATCGAGGTGTTCAAGACCAATCCGGGTGAAACTCCTGACGGTGCAAGAAAAAGATTCGGTGCAGAATTTCCTGCTATCTTAGTGAATGAAATCATTCCTCATATCGAATCCAATTTCCGAACACTGACTGATAGGGACAACCGTGCTATGGCCGGACTTTCCTGGGGCGGACTTCTTACTTTCAACACTACCCTGAACAACTTGGATAAGTTTGCCTATATCGGCGGATTCAGCGGAGCAGGCAGCATCGATCTGAAGCAACTCGATACCGTGTACGGCGGGGTATTCAAAAACCGTAAAGCATTCAACGACAAAGTACACGTCTTCTTCCTGGGCATCGGTTCGGAAGAACATCCCGAAAGAACCAAGAACCTCAGTGACGGCTTGCAGGCCGCAGGAATCAATACAATCTATTATGAGTCTCTGGGCACTGCCCACGAGTTCCTGACCTGGCGCAGATGTCTGAAAGAGTTTGTTCCTCTATTATTTAAAACGAAATAATGTATAATCAATAAAACAGACTATAACGATGAATATCTTCCATCGAAAATCATTGTTGGCGGCTTGTATCGCGGCTATGATGGGTTTACATGGCTATGCTCAAAAGAATGAAGCGTCCCCCCGGTTGTCAGACTACTTTTCTCCGGCAACCATGAATATGATGTCACCTGACAGTGAGGGCTTTATCCAGCGCTGGCTGTTGCTGGAACCCATCGACAAGCCCAACCGTTCCAACACGGTCTTTACCGACAGTTACATTCGCGAAGCATTTGCAACCGAGTATTTCTCCAATCAATTCACCGTCCTGCCCAAAGACGGGGATAAAGTGAAAGTAGGCAAACAAAAGCTAACCTGGCACGCGCTCGACAGCAAGCTGTTCAACGTGAAGCTCTTCCGTTTTGCCTCCGGCCTGAAGAAACAAGTGTACGGCGTGCTGTTCTGGGCAGTCACAGTCATAGAATGTCCCGAAGACATGGAGAACATCCGGATGTCAGTAGGTTCCAACTCCGCATCCATGTGGTGGCTGAACGGTGAGGAGGCTGTTATTCTTTCGGGCGATCGGCGTATGGTCAAGGATGACTGCCTTTCGCGCCGGCTGACTTTAAAGAAGGGCAAGAACATCATTCGCGGAGCCATCATCAACGGTCCCGGAATGAGTGATTTCTGTGTTCGCTTCCTCAATGAGAATGGAACACCCGTTAACAACATTACTATCAGCTATAAATGATCATGAAAACAAAAGCTATACTTCTGGGCACGGCAGCCCTGATGTTTACATTGACATCTGAAAAAGCAATTGCACAAATCGGCACTCCATACATCCACGATCCGTCCACTATCATGGAGTGTGATGGTAAATATTATACTTTCGGCACAGGCGGAGGCGGATTGATATCTGAAGACGGCTGGACATGGAACGGCGGCGGAGTAAGACCCGGCGGAGGCGCCGCGCCCGATGCCGTGAAAATCGGCGACCGCTACCTGGTTGCTTACAGTGCCACGGGAGGAGGCCTCGGCGGAGGACACAGCGGCAAAGTATTGACCATGTGGAATAAAACCTTGGACCCCAATTCTCCTGATTTCAAATATACGGAACCCATAGAAGTGGCCTCCTCCGCGTATGATGAAGATTGCGATGCCATCGACGCCGGGCTTCTGCTCGACCCGACAGACGGACGCTTGTGGTTGTCTTACGGCACGTACTTCGGCTTTATCAGGCTTGTGGAACTCGACCCCGCAACCGGCAAACGGATGGAGGGCAACAAAGAAATAGACATCGCCATCGACTGCGAAGCAACCGACCTGATCTATCGTGACGGCTGGTATTACCTCTTAGGGACGCATGGCACCTGCTGCGATGGCCCCAACTCCACCTACAATATTGTTGTCGGCCGTTCGCGCAAAGTGACGGGGCCGTATGTCGATAATATGGGAAGAAAAATGCTGGAAGGCGGTGGCAAGATGGTGATTGCCGCAGGTAACCGCCAAACCGGTCCGGGACACTTCGGGCTTTTCAAAGTAGCCGACGGAGTAGAGAAGATGTCATGCCACTTTGAAGCCGATTTCGACCGGGGTGGCCGCAGTGTGCTGGGCATACGCCCGCTTTTATGGAAGAACGGCTGGCCCGTTGCCGGCGAGGTCTTCAAAGAGGGAACGTATGAGATTGAATCCGAACGTAGAGGGTATGCCCTTGAACTTGCCGTTGATTTTGTACGTATGGAATATACCAGACACCGCTTCTGGGAAAAAGATGACACGCCCGTCGTACCTTTGAAATCGCAGACGTTGGAAGATGTGATCGGGACTTGGCCACAAGGAAAAATCAACGTAAGAATCGGTGATTATATGTTCCGTCCTCATCAGAAGTGGACCATTACTGCCGTACCCGATGGAGGCGGATACCTGGGTGGCCCTTATTACAAGATTGTGATTGAAGGAACCAATCGCGCACTGGCCGCCACGGCAGATGCGGAAGTCGTGACAGTGCCTGAGTTCACGGGAGCCCCCGAACAACTGTGGCGAATCGACCAGTTGACAGACGGCACCTACCGGATCATGCCCAAAGAAGTGCCGGGAACTGACAAGGAACTGGTTCTGGTGTCCGTAGGCGACAGCACTCCATCTCTTGACATATTCGATATGAACAGTGACAATTCCAAATGGAATTTCCGCGACCATTAGCAACAGGCTCATTCCCCTAAAGTGCTATTGCCGGGCAATCGCACTCAAACGTGACGAACCGGCTCAGACAGCTCCATTTGAATCAACAGTTGGCTTGCCGATGCGGAATGAATGGCTTTTTCCCTGTGCCCAAAAAGGGCCAAAGCCGGAGTTGGGCAATAACCGAACCGTACCAACTCCGTATCATCTTCGGTCAGAGGTACCCCTGTCTGGGGATGATACGGAGCAAACAGGGGGTTGCCTCCTCTCTGGTATGGCTCCGGCAGAATGCCGGACAGCCCCCCTGATTCCGCCAACAGGCCTCAAATAATTAAATAATTAGAAGCTATGAAATATATGTATGATGACGGTTAGAAAGCTATTGTAGCAATAGCTAATGACAAAAGAAAAAATGTGATTATTAACTCTTAAAGTAATTATGATGAAAAATGTAGTCAAAAAAAATCAGAAGATTCCTTTTCTGTTTATGCTTATGCTTTTGGCATGTATGTCAGCATCGGCGCAATTTCAAGTCAAGGGTACTGTTGTCTCGGCCAATGATTCTGAGCCGATGATTGGGGTGACTATTCTGGAGGATGGAACCCACAACGGTTGTATTACCGACCTCAATGGTAATTATTCTATATCAGTTGAAAGTAGTAATGCTACCCTTGAAGTATCTTTTATAGGGTACAAGTCACAGACTGTAAAAGTGAGTGGTCGTAACGTAATCAACTTCCGTCTGGAAGAAGACACCGAAGTGCTTGACGAAGTAGTGGTTGTAGGTTATGGCGTGCAACGCAAGAGTGACCTTACCGGTTCGGTAGCTTCAGTAAAGGCCGATGAGCTGAAAGGTTTGTCTACTACCGATGCTGCCGCTGCTTTGCAAGGTAAGGCATCGGGTGTACAAATTCTGAATGGTTCCGGTAAACCGGGTCAAGGCGCATCAATCCGCGTTCGTGGTTATTCTTCAAACTCAAACAACATCGGTCCTTTGTTGATTGTTGATGGTTTGCAAGTCAGCTCTATCCAATACCTCGATCCTTCTATGATTGAATCAATGGAAGTATTGAAGGATGCTGCTTCGGCTGCTATCTATGGCGCTGAAGCCGGTAACGGTGTTGTTCTTATCACTACTAAATCGGGTAAAAAAGGACGAAGTTCTATTACTTATAGCGGCAAGTGGACTAACCAATCACTCGGTGACGTACCCAGTCTTCTTAACGCTACTCAATTCAAGGACTGGATGACTATGCAGCTTGGCGCTGAAACTGTGAATGCCGATTTGGCTGATGCTCAAACGCAATACGGATGGGATCCTAATACCAATACAGACTGGTTGAAGGCTTATTTCGAAGATACTTGGGCTCAACAACACACCCTTACTTTAGAAGGTGGCAACGACCGCGGTTCATATTTCTTAAGTGTGAACCATGTGAACCAAGACGGTATCGTTAAGGGTAGCAAAGATAAGTACGAACGTCTTACTGCTCAAATCAATGCCGATTATATGATTAAGGATTGGTTGAAAGTAGGTACCAACACCTCTATTGAGAAATGGAGTACTCGTGGTATATCCGAACAAGGTTATGGTTCTTCCTTCGAGATGCTTCTTTTGATTGACCCGCTGACTCCGCTCTACTGGACAAAACCGGAACAAATGTTGGGTGAATATCTTGACTACTACAAAGAAATTCAAGCAGGTGATTCTAACTACACTCTCTTTGGTGATGAAAACGGCTATTATGCTACTTCCTACTTCAACCAACGTCTTGCCGGTGGCAACCCCTTCTCGCAACGCGACCGTTCAGAATCACGCAACAGTGGCGTAAACGTTAATGGTACCGCTTACATGAACGTTACTCCTGTCAAGCAAGTGACTTTCACTTCTCGTTTGGGTTATCGTATCTCCTTCAACAACGAATCTGACTATCAATACCCCTACTACCTCAATGGTCAATCCAAAGGTGACAACTACATTATCTCTGGCGCTAGTAGAAACTCTACTTGGTATCAATGGGAAAACTTCGCCAACTATAACGATATCTTCGCCGGCAAACACGCTGTAGGTGCCATGGCCGGTATGTCATATCGCCAAAGCGATTCAAATTTTGTCAGCGCCAATGCTTCCGGTTCGGACATCCTTAAAGCTTATTCCTCTAACTTCATCTACCTCGATTGTGTAAATGCTAATGAAGGAACAACGAAGAACATCGGCGGCATAAAGGGCACTACTCGAGCACTCTCTTACTTCGGCCGTGTAACTTATAGCTACGACAACCGCTATAGCGTTCAGGCTAACTTCCGTGCCGATGCATTCGACTCTTCTAAACTTTCGAAAGACAACCGTTGGGGTAAGTTCTTCTCTGCATCTGCAGGCTGGACATTCTCAAACGAAAGCTTCTTCAAAGATAACGTCAATCCAAGCATCATGTCATACGGTAAGCTCCGTGCATCTTGGGGACAGAATGGTAACGTAAACGTATTGAGTAACTATGCATATACAGCCGGTATTAGTACGAATTCACAATTCTATAACTATGGTTCAACAAGTGCCGTTACTTTTGGTTCAATGCCTAACGGTATTGCCAACCCTAACCTGACTTGGGAAACTTCAGAACAAATCGACTTGGGTGCTGACTTCCGTTTCTTAAACGACAGATTGAGCGTTGGTCTCGACTATTACAAGAAGAATACCAAGGACTTGCTTGTAAGTGCTCCCACTATGCCTGAATCAGGTGTTTCTTCTATGACAATGAACGCCGGTAAAGTTGAAAACAGCGGTTTCGAATTAGAACTTAGCTGGAAAGACCATATCGGTGACTTCAAATATGGCATATCTGCTAACATGGCCACACTTCACAATGAAGTGACTTACCTCGATCCATCTATCGAACGTATTTCCGGCGCAACTGTTGAAGGTGCATCTCCCGAAGTTGTTCGTTGCTACTTCGAGCAAGGCGAACCCATATGGTACATGCGCGGTTTTAAGTATGCGGGCCGTGCTGCTGACGGTACTGCACAATACTACACCAAAGATGGCGAATTGACCAACGACCCACAAGCTGAGGACATGACCAACATCGGTTCCGGTCTTCCTACTTTGACTTACGGTATTACCTTGAATGCTGAATACAAGGGGTTCGACTTCACTTTGTTCGGTACCGGTGCTGCCGGTAACGATGTCTACTACGGTCTCTATCGTTCAGGCTACAACAACTTATCAGAAGGTATTTATAAAGACTTCAAGTCTGGCAAACTTCCTGACGCAACTTCTGTAAAAGGTAGCGGTACATTCTGGCGTTCATCTGCCATGGTTTACGATGGCTCGTTCTTCAAGATTAAGCAAATTCAACTTGGTTACACATTGCCTAAGAGGATCACCAATAAAGTATTCATCGACAACGCACGTTTTTACGTATCATTGGACGACTTCTTCACATTCACCAAGTATCCGGGTCTCGACCCTGAAACCTGTACAAATGAATACAACTGTCCGGGTCTCGACAAGGGTGCATATCCTATCATGAAAAAGATGGTATTTGGCGTAAGTGTTACATTCTAATTATAATTAATCGAAAGAGATATGAAAAAAATATTTTTATCAATCGCTTTGCTTTCAAGTATGATGTTTACTGCGTGTGAAGACATGCTTGATGTGGAACAGAAAGCAACCAGCAGTACAGCTAACTTCTACAAGACTGATGCGGATGCCGAATCCGCGTTGACAGCCATGTATGCTACTTATATCGGAGAAATCGGTGCTAGTGAAGGTACCTGGAATGCATATATCATGGGTCTTAACTACTCTGCCGACGACGTGTTTGCAGCCGGTGGTGACATTGACGACCATGCAGATTTCCGTAGACTTAATGAGTTCCGTTATGATCCCAGCTATGCCCCTATCAGTACGCTTTATAATCACATCTATAAGGCAATCTATTCTGCCAACTTGATAATTCACTATTTTGGTGAAACAGCTGATACTCCTGTTAAGAAACAAGCTGTTGCCGAAGCTAAGGTAATGCGTGCATGGGCACACATGCTGGCTGCACAGGTGTATTATCAGCCCCCTTTGATTGATCACCTCATCACCGATGAAAAACCGGTGAATGCAGAGTCACAGAAGGCTATCTTTGATTGGTGCGTGAAAGAATGTGAAGAGGCTCTTTCTGACTTGCCCGAACGTAAAGGTAAGAATGATCAAGAAGGTGCTTGGGTTGTAACTCAAGGTTTCGCTCGATTCGTAGCCGGTAAGTCTGCTCTTTTTGCAGGTGACAATGCCAAGGTGATTAGCGTAATGAAACCCCTTGTAGAGTCTCAAAACTACGACCTCGTTCCGGGTGAACGTTTCCGTGACTTGTTCCACGTAGAAGGTGATGGTTGTGAAGAAAAGATTTTCGAATTCAACTATGTTACTAATACAGCGGCCGCAGGTGGTACAGAATCATGGAGAGGTGGTAATAATCGTGGCCGTTGGATGGTGGCCAACGTACTCAACTGGCGTGGTGATGATATTAAAGGTGGTGGTACGAGTCCACTTATTTGCTCAGCCGGTGGTTGGGGTGGTGGCTCTATCAATCATGAGTTTGCTCACAAAATGCTGGCAAACGATGGTGACAGCTATCGTCGTAAAGCTACTTTCTTGACTTCTGACGAATTCTTTTACGATGAAAAACTCTGCGGTTGGAAAAGCGATGCTACTTGCACTACTCGCGCAGATAAAGAATTTGACGAAAACCGTGGTATCACCAAAACTAATGGTTCATTCTCTCGTAGTGACGTGATGGAAGTGAAGATGATGATGCATCCTAACGACGCTGATCTCTCTGTAGGTGACAACTGTAACAATACAAACCTCTGCATTGCCCGTTTGGGTGAAGCTTATCTGATTTATGCAGAAGCTTGTTTATCAAGTCAGCCGGATGAAGCTAAGAAGTATATCAACAAGATTCAGCAACGCGCAGGTTCAGAAACCGTATCTGCCACTGTTGACCTCGAAGTGCTTCAAAACGAAAAGCAATATGAACTTTGGTTCGAAGGCTGCCGTTGGTTCGACATCGTTCGTTGGGGTATTGCCAAGCAGTGCTACGACAAGGTGCTTGATAACGTTCCTTATCAAACTGACGAATATTGGACTTCCGGTGGCAGTAAACCTCACAAGCTTGTGTATGACATACGTCACCCATATGCCGAAGCTAACATTACACTTAAATTCGTTGAGGGCAAGAACGAATACTGGCCACTTCCACAAAATATAATCGAAATCAACGACCAAATACATCAGGTACGCGGTTGGGCAAATTAATAAAAATGATATTCATTATTTCAATAGGACGATAGATATTATAGGTAAAGTTCATGAGGGCCATACTGAAAGAAATATTAGTATGGCCTTTTTGTCGTTATGAGTAGACCATCAATATATCCGCTTTTCAGCCCTCACATCCTTCACCTTATCTTTTATCCAATTGCCCGATAAGTTCTACTTTTTTATGGAAATGAGCTATAGAGAAAGGTTTATATCACATGGGAATTGATTTAAACCGCAAAAAAAGTCTTTCTTTGCAATGCACTTACTGCATTTGAAAGCAAACGAGTAGAAACCTTATAATTGAATAGAACGAAAAAACTGTTATTATTTATCGCATGCTTGTTTTACGCACTCACCGGCAATGCCGAAAAACTTAGAGCAAATTATTATATTTATTATCAATATAAAATAAAAATGAAAAGTATAAAACTTATTATGGCTTTGTTGGCAGGTCTGCTTCTTACAAGCCTGACTGTATCTGCACAAGATGCAAACTTTTATATCTATCTGTGTCTGGGACAATCGAACATGGAAGGGAATGCCCGCTATGAGGCTCAGGACACATTGGTAAGTCCGCGTTTCCAAGTGTTGTCAGCTGTAGAAAATAAAGAATTGGGCAGGGTAAAGGGTAAATGGTATCCGGCACGTGCTCCGCTGTGTCGTCAGCGTACGGGATTGACTCCCGTAGACTACTTTGGGCGGACAATGATAGAGAACCTTCCGGAAAATGTACGTGTGGGTGTGGTGCATGTAGCAGTGGGCGGCTGCAAGATAGAACTTTTCCAGAAAGACAAGCGCGGGGAATATATCAAGACAGCTCCGCAATGGATGTTGGGTATGCTCAAGGAGTATGACAACGATCCTTATGCCCGCTTGGTGGAGATGGCTAAAATAGCACAGAAAGATGGCGTGATAAAAGGTATCTTATTGCACCAGGGTGAATCGAACACGGGAGAAGAGGAATGGCCTGCAAAAGTAAAGGATGTATATGACAACTTGCTGGCTGATTTAAATTTGAAAACTGAAGAAGTTCCTTTACTGGCCGGTGAAGTAGTGAATGCCGACCACGGGGGTACTTGTGCCGCCATGAATCCGATCATAGCAACCTTGCCGCAGGTGATAAAGAACTGTGCCGTTGTTTCGTCAAAAGGCTTGAGCTGTGCTGCCGACCATCTGCACTTTGATGCTGCCGGTTATCGCGTTTTGGGCCGCCGCTATGCTGCCGCCATGCTGAAGATGATGGGTAAGGAACTTCCCACCACAGAGGAAGTAATAAAGAATACGGTGGAAGCCTCATCGAATATGCACGGCTGCGATTTTCCACGTCTGGATAAGGAGAACCGTGCCTATTTCCGCATCTTTTCACCCAACGTAAAACGCTTGCAGGTGGATATTTGCGGCAAGAAGTATGATATGAATAAAGATGAACAGGGTTGGTGGACAGTGAAGACTGACCCGTTGGTAGTTGGTTTCCACTATTACTTCTTGTTGGTGGACGGTTTCTCGGTTATCGACCCCATGAGTTGTACTTACTTTGGCTGTAGCCGTATGGCAAGTGGGATAGAAGTGCCTGAGGGTAAAGAAGGCGATTATTACCGCCCACAGAATGTGCCCCACGGACAGGTGCGCACCTGTACTTACTATGCTGAAAGCCAGCAGCGTTTCCGTCGTTGCGTGGTCTATACTCCCGCCGAATATGAAAAAAATACAAAGAAACGCTATCCGGTGCTTTATCTGCAACACGGCATGGGCGAGGATGAAACCGGATGGAGCACACAGGGCTACATGTACAACATTCTCGATAACCAGATTGCCGAAGGTAAATGTGTGCCCATGATTGTGGTGATGGAAAGTGGCGATGTAGAAGTGGGATTCCGCCCGCGTCCCGGAAAGAATGTGAATGATGAACGTAACCTGTATGGTTCTTCTTTTGCCACTCTGATGATAAATGACCTTATCCCGATGGTGGACAAAACATTCCGTACTTATACTGACCGCGAACACCGTGCTATGGCGGGGCTGTCATGGGGCGGCAAGCAAACTTTCGACATTACTTTGACCAATCTTTATAAATTTTCGTATATTGGCAGTTTCAGTGGAGCTATCTTCGGACTGGATGTAAAGAATGCCTTCAATGGAGTGTTTGCTGATGCCGATATTTTCAACAAGAAAGTACATTACTTGTTCCTGGGCTGCGGAACGGAAGAAAATATGGGAACCGCACAACTTATTGAGGCTCTGCAAGGCATGAATATCCGTGTAGCTTCATATAAATCGCAGGGAACAGCCCACGAATGGCTTACCTGGCGCAGATGTCTGAATGAATTTATACCGAATTTATTTAAGAAGTAATATCTAATTTATGAAGAGACAAATTTTATTTTGGAGTATGATGTCATGGATGGTAAGCGTAGGCTTACCATCTTTTGCACAGACAGTGGAGGATTTCAAACCATCGGAAGTGAATCAACCGTGGAAGCTTTATCCTCAGGTCAATTCGGAGCGTAAGGTTCGTGTACAAATTTCGGCACCCGAAGCAAAGGTAGTACAACTCGATTTGGGTGGCGTGAAGTATGACCTTACCAAAGATGAAAAGGGTGTGTGGACAGGCGAGTCCGCTCCGCAACAGGAGGGATTCCATTATTACCAGCTGAATGTGGACGGAGCAGCTGTTCCTGATCCGAGTACCATTTATTTCTATGGAGCGGGTCGTTGGGGCAGTGGTATAGAGGTTCCGGCTCATGATGCCGATTTCTATGCCTTGAAAGATGTTCCTCACGGCTTGCTGAGTGAGATGAATTATTATTCCAATCTGACAAAAGCATGGAGGCGTTGTTTTGTTTATACTCCGGCGGGATATGGGGATAATAAAGATAAACGTTACCCGGTGCTTTATCTGCAACATGGTAGTTTTGAGGACGAAACGGGATGGGGAAGACAAGGTAAGACCAATTTGATTCTGGACAATCTGATTGCCGCCGGAAAGGCAGTTCCTATGTTGGTGGTAATGGACAATGGATACGCTACGAAGCCCGGTGAAAAGTCGCCTTTTGCTGCTTCTATTTTTGAAGAAGTGCTGATGAACGAAGTCATTCCGATGATTGATGCGAAGTTTCGTACCTTGTCCGGTCGTGAAGACCGCGCCATTGCAGGATTGTCGATGGGGGCTAACCAAACTATGCATATTGCCATGAATAATCCCGGGCATTTTGCCTATTATGGTGGTTTCAGTGGTACGTCCAATTATCCGAGTACCGAACCGCTGGATGCAACTACTTTCCTTAATGGGAAGTTTAAAGATGCTAAGGCTGTAAACGCTCAGTTTAAGGTTTTCTTTCTGGGACTTGGTACGGCCGAACCGCATCCTTTCCCCGGAGTAGTGAAGGCTTTCCGGCAGATGATGGACAAACAGGGAATTAAATATGTGTATTATGAATCTCCCGATACGACCCATGAATGGCTCACGTGGCGCAGAGCATTGAATGAGTTTGCTCCGCTTCTTTTTAAATAATTGTCAACTTTTTAATAAACTGAAAAATATGAAACTTGTTTTTGGATTTGTGTGTGCGTTGTTCTATTCATTCATGTCTTTCGGACAGATTACGCAATGGACTGATATCAACTATGCTAATGACAGTCTGGAGGGACATAAACTCGATATTTATCTGCCCGATGGAGGACAGACTGAATATAAAGTGGTGGTCTTGATCTACGGTAGCGCCTGGTTTGCCAATAATATGAAGCAGATGGCTTTCCAGGCGATGGGGAAACCGTTGCTCGACGGGGGATTTGCGGTGGTTTCCATCAACCATCGTTCCAGTGGCGATGCGAAGTTTCCGGCGCAGATCAATGATGTGAAGGCAGCTGTGCGCTTTATCCGTGCCCATGCTGATGAATACCGGCTCGATACATCCTTTATCGGTATCACCGGATTTTCATCGGGCGGCCATTTGTCTTCACTGGCCGGCACTACCAATGGAGTCAAAGTATATAAGGTGGGTGATACGGAGATGGACATCGAAGGAAATGTGGGAGATTGCACTTCCTTTAGCAGCCGGGTGGATGCAGTGGTGGATTGGTTCGGACCGATAGACATGACGCGCATGGAAAACTGTGCTACGACCAAAGGGGCAGATTCACCTGAGGCGACCTTGATAGGAGGGACACCGGCTGAACACATGGATGTGCTGACCCTTTTGAATCCGATGACTTATATCGACGAAAAGGACCCGAAGTTTTTGGTGATTCATGGGGATGCCGATACCGTTGTTCCTCATTGCCAGAGTGTCTTCTTTAAAGATGCTTTAAGTGCAAAAGGACGATTGGAAGAGTTTATTACCGTACCCCAGGGACAGCACGGTCCTATAACTTTCAATGAGCAGACTTTTAAAAAGATGACTGAGTTTTTCAGGAAGCAGGCTGCCATGGATTTGTGTCCTGCAAATATAACACTTGTGCCACATATACGCCCTGGCAGCAAGAAAAATCCTCCTCAAAAACAGTTTTATACCCTTTATTAAGGGGATTACCTGTTATTTTTGCACTTAACATTAACATTCGAATAGTTATTTTGGAAAGTATCATAGCCGGCCCAGGCTTGATATTCAAATGATACTTCACATAATACAGATGTAGTTTTAACAATACTTGCAACTATGAAGATACTGTTTCATTTCACAATAACTCTGTTCGTTCTTAATCTGGTTGCCTGTAACCAGACTAAGAGCCCAGAGCCGATAAAACAATATACATTTATTGGCGGCAAGGAAGGAGATAAGATAGACACCACTTCCTTTGACTCTTTACAGCTAAGCGATCCCTTTATCCTGGCCGATGAAGAAACACAGATGTATTATCTGGTTGGAAGTGGCGGTAGTTTATGGAAAAGTACAAATATGAAAAAGTGGACAGGCCCCTATCAATACATTACTGTGGATACAACTTCCTGGATTGGAACCGCGCCAAGAATATGGGCTCCGGAGCTCCATAAATATAAAGGTAAATACTATTGTTTCGTTACCTTTACCAATCCCAAGATCATAGTAGACACTGTACCTGATAGATACAATGTACAACGCCGTGCCACCCATATCCTTACATCCGACAAAGCAGCAGGTCCTTACCATCCCATCAGCGACAAGAACTATCTGCCGGAGGACTGGTCTACACTCGACGGTACTTTCTGGGAAGAAGACGGAGTGCCCTATATGGTCTTTTGTCACGAATGGATGCAAACCGTAGACGGGATGATCGACTACGTTCAACTGACTCCGGAACTATCAGAATCAATAGGAACCTCTACCACCCTTTTCAGAGCATCCGATGCCCCATGGCCAAGAGAAATGAAATCGATAGGCGAGCTCACTATCGGCATGGCGCTGGGAGGCTATGTGGCAGATGGTCCGTTCTTGTTCCGGACGGGCACGGGGCGTTTAGGAATGTTGTGGTCCAGTTGGAGCAACAGCCGTTGTGCGCAAGGAGTGGCCTACTCCGAGTCGGGTAAACTTGCCGGTCCCTGGGTTCAGTGCAATGATCCTCTGATACCTAATAATTCAGGGCACGGTATGTTGTTCCGTACATTCGATGGAAAGTTGCTGATGTGCCTGCATCACCAAAGCCTCGACTCCGAAAACCCGGGTCCACGAAGACCCATACTGTTAGAAGTAGATATTTCAGGAGACGAAATTAAAATACTGGGGAAATATCATCCTTAGCAACCAAGAAATAAAAACATAATTTTATACCATGAAAACAACATTATTATGAAAAAGGTATTAGTAACCTGTGGTTTGTTATTCTCCCTATCGGGGTGGGGACAAACATTGCCGTATCAGAATCCCGAACTAAGTCCGGCAGAAAGAGCGAAGGATTTAGTGAAACGCTTGACTTTAGAAGAGAAAGCGCTCTTGATGTGTGATGATTCGGAAGCCATTCCACGCCTGGGAATAAAGAAATTCAATTGGTGGAGTGAAGCCCTTCACGGGGTAGCCAATCAGGGAAATGTAACCGTTTTCCCCGAACCGGTAGGAATGGCCGCTTCATTCAATGACAAACTGGTATTCGAAATCTTCAATGCAGTCTCCGATGAAATGCGTGCCAAACACAACGAACGCGTACGCAACGGACTGGAAGACGTCCGTTTCCACAGTCTCTCTGTCTGGACTCCCAACGTAAACATCTTCCGTGATCCCCGTTGGGGACGTGGTCAGGAAACTTACGGGGAAGATCCTTACCTGACTTCTCAAATGGGTATCGCAGTGGTAAAAGGATTACAGGGACCTGAAAATGAAAAGTATCGTAAATTGCTTGCATGTGCCAAGCATTATGCCGTACATAGTGGTCCGGAATGGAGCCGTCATACAGCCAATCTGAACAACGTCAGTCCCCGTGACCTATGGGAAACTTACCTGCCTGCGTTCAAGGCATTGGTACAAAAAGCCGATGTACGCGAAGTTATGTGCGCCTACCAGCGCCTGGACGATGATCCTTGTTGTGGAAACACCCGTCTGCTTCAACAAATACTCCGTGATGAATGGGGATTCAAATATCTCGTAGTCTCCGATTGTGGAGCCATTGCCGACTTCTGGACTTCCCACAAAAGTTCCTCCGATGCCGTACATGCAGCCGTCAAAGGAACCATGGCAGGTACAGATGTGGAATGTGGATACGGATACGCTTATCAGAAACTACCGGAAGCCGTATCCAGAGGATTGATAACAGAAGAAGAAGTGAACAAACATGTGCTCCGCCTGATGGAAGGACGCTTTGAACTCGGAGAAATGGATGACCCGTCATTAGTGAACTGGACAAAAATACCGATGTCGGTAGTCAACTGTAAGGCTCACAAAGATTTGTCACTGAATATGTCACGCCAGACAATGACACTCTTACAGAACAAGAACAATGTATTGCCTTTAAGTAAATCCATCCGCAAGATTGCGGTTATCGGTCCTAACGCTGATGACAAACCTATGCTGTGGGGCAACTACAACGGAACTCCGAATCAGACCATTACCATCTTGGACGGCTTCAAAAGTAAACTGAAAAAGAATCAGATCGTCTACATGAAAGGCTGTGACCTGGTGAATGACCAAACATTGGAATCCTATCTTGACCAATGCAGCATAGATGGGAAACCCGGCATAAAAGCTACATTCTGGAACAATCCAGAACGCCAGGGAGAGCCTGTCTCTTCGCTCCGTACCACCCAGCCTATCAACGTGACTACATACGGATTACATACTTTCGGCCCGGGAGTGAATCTTGAAAAGTTCTCAGCCAAATACGAAACCGTATTAATCCCGAAGGAATCAGGCGAAATTCTCCTCAATCTCGAAGGTTGCAGTTACTTTGAATTATTGGTAAACGGCAAGTCGATGACTAAACACCGCACTTGGAGAACCACCGATACCCGCACCATGCTACAAGTGGAGAAGGGGAAAGAATATAAGATAGAAATACTCTATGCACAAGTAGAAAACTGGGCTGCAAACCTGAAGTTCAACCTCGGAAAAGAATTCCCGATCAATTACAGTGAAAGCATTTCGAAACTTAAAGGCATAGATGTAGTGGTCTTCGTAGGTGGCATTTCGCCACAACTGGAAGGGGAAGAAATGCCTGTAAATATTCCCGGCTTCAAAGGAGGCGACCGTACGGATATAGAATTACCCGCCGTACAGCGAAACTTCCTGAAAGCTCTGAAAGATGCCGGAAAACAAGTAGTATTTGTCAATTGTTCCGGATCGTCTATGGCATTGCTGCCCGAAACGGAAAGTTGCGACGCTATTCTCCAGGCATGGTATGGAGGAGAACTGGGTGGATATGCTGTAGCCGATGTGCTGTTCGGTGATTATAACCCCTCCGGCAAGCTGCCCGTCACTTTCTACAAAAATACGAAACAACTTCCCGACTATGAGGATTACTCCATGAAAGGACGTACATACCGATATATGTCCGACCCTCTGTTCCCATTTGGATTCGGATTAAGTTACACGGATTTCGCCATAGGTACGGCCAGTTGCAACAAAACCCAACTCCGTACAGATGAGTCGCTGACCTTGACTGTACCGGTCTCCAACACAGGCAAACGGTCCGGAACTGAAATCGTACAGGTTTACATACGCAAAACAGATGATGCTGATGGACCATTAAAGTCCCTGAAAGCCTATGCACGTGTAGAACTCGCAACAGGAGCCCAACAGGATGTCAAGATAGAGTTGCCATCCGAATCATTCGAATGTTTCGATCCTTCTACAAATACCATGCGTGTGGCACCGGGTGAGTACGAGTTATTCTACGGAACAAGTTCCGCAGCCCGGGACCTACAATCTGTCAAAGTCACTTTACAATAAAAGGAAGTCGCCCTATTTCGGGGCTTCCTATCATTTTTATTTTATCTTTGTGTCCGGATGAAGAAATAGAAAGCCCGTACACATTAAAAACAGTCAACTTATGAAAAACAAAAGACTATTTTTATTATCCGCATTTCTGGTAATAATAGGTACATTAAAAGCTCAGAATCCCATTATTACGGATCAGTTCACTGCTGATCCCACCGCCAAAGTTTTTGAAGGCAAGATGTATGTCTATCCTTCACATGACATTCCAAGCCCCATCGAGCGTCTGAAAGAGTGGTTTTGTATGGCAGATTACCATGTTTTCTCGTCAGACAATCTGGTAGACTGGACAGACCACGGAGTGATCCTAAGCCAGAAAAATGTACCTTGGGTGGCTCCTGACTCCTATTCCATGTGGGCCCCCGAATGTGTATACAAGAATGGGAAATATTATTTCTACTTCCCATCCACCCCTAAAGGCGAAGGCAAACGCGGTTTCAGCATTGGAGTTGCCATAGCCGACAAGCCTTACGGCCCTTTCACCCCGCAAGCCACTCCCATTGAGGGAGTCAACGGCATCGACCCTTGTGTGCTCATCGATAAAGACGGACAAGCCTACATCTATTGGTCAGGTCGCGGAATGTCAGTAGCAAAGTTGAAGGACAACATGCTTGAACTCGCTTCAGAGCCTATGCAGATTCAAGGATTGCCCGAAGGCTTCAAAGAAGGACCTTTCGCCTTTGAACGCAACGGGAAATACTACTTCACATTCCCTTGGGTAAAAGAGAAAACAGAAACATTGGCCTATGCCATGGGAGACAGCCCTATGGGACCTTTTGAATTCAAAGGCATCATCATGGACGAGTCACCGACCGGGTGTTGGACAAATCACCATTCATTGGTGGAATACAAAGACCAATGGTATCTGTTCTATCACCACAATGATTACTCTCCCGAATTCGATAAAAACAGATCAGCGCGGATCGACTCCTTATTCTTCAACCCGGACGGCACTATCCGAAAAGTAATCCCTACTTTGCGCGGAGTGGGTATAACAGACGCCCGGAAAGAAATTCAGCTGGATCGCTACAGCCGGTTAAGCAATCAGGGAGCAGCCATCGATTATCTGAACCCAACCAACAAATTCGAAGGTTGGAAAACTTTATTGAGCAAAAACGGCGCATGGGTGCAGTACAACCGGGTGAACTTCGGAGACAGTGCCCCCCGAAAAGTGAATGCGAGAGTAACCTCGGATAACGGAGGAATACTACAAATACGTATAAACGGAACAAACGGCCCGGTTATCTCGGAAATAAAAGTCCCCAAAACCGATCAATGGACGAATATTGAATCTTCGGTTCATTCCGCTCCGACCGGCATTCACGATTTATATGTGTCCCTGAAAGGAAACGGTAAAGTTGAAATCGACTGGATCAGTTTTCAGTAACTAAATCTCCATGCCGGATATGAAGTATACAAAGACAATAGCGCTAATCATAACCCTGCTCTGCTTCCTGCAAGGGCAGGGTTTAGCGCTTGCTCAGGATAATCCAAACCAATACAATTACCTTTATCTTACTATCCGGAACGGATTATGCGACAACTCTATCCGAACCATACACAAAGATCACAACTCATTCATGTGGTTCGGAACCTCCAACGGGCTCGACCGTTACGATGGTTACGAACTGAAACACTACTCCACAGCTCCCAGGCAACCGTATCTGTTTATTGAGAGTAATTACATCAATGACATTGACGAAGACGACAACAATTATTTGTGGGTAGCTTCCGAAGCCGGCATCATGAGCATTGATCTCCTTCACGAAAATCTCAACTTCTATAAGGAATACTCCGGCAAGAATAATAATGTGCTTTACTCTCCCGTTCAGGCCCTGCTTGTCGACGATTTCAATAATCTCTGGGTGGGTAAAAGTGACGGACTCGCCTACATCATTCTGAACGAAGAAAGGCAGATAAAAGATATCCGGATATTGAAGAAAGACGTGAATATCAAAACCATTGTAAAACACGGTAGTGATATCTGGGCGGGAGGCGACAAGTGTTTATTGCATTTCACCCCTTCGGGCAAACAAGATTATAGCAATATACCCGTAGTTACAAACTTAGATACTTCTCAGTTAATCTTCAACCGCCTGTTTTCGTATGGTGACTATCTGTGGATCGGTACTCAAAGTGGTTTATACTGCTATAACACCCAGAATCAGTTCTGTATACTCTATCAGCATAACCCCAATGATCCTCACAGCATTTCCTCCAACTTCATCACGGATATTGATAAAAACTCATCAGGCGACATCATTATCGGAACCAGAAACGGAGTGAACATATACCAGCGAAATGATCAATTCGTTACTTTCAGCAGAGGCATACAAACCCGGTCCCTGAATGATAATATCATCAACCGGATATTTGTTGATAAGAATGATAATATCTGGGTAGGGACCGACTTCGGCGGAATTAATATCATGGCTCCGCAACGCATAACTTTCAATTATTCACTGCAAGGGTATGAGAAAGGAGTGCCCAACATCATCAGCACAGTGCTCGAAGACAAAGAAGGAAACATCCTAGCAGGAATTGTAGATGGCGGACTTGCTATTAAGAGGAAAGGTGCTGACTCCTTTTCGCTCTTCAAACACAGCCCGGGAGATCCGCGCTCACTGGCTCACAACAACATCTCGGATATCATTCAGGACCTGCACGGCAATTACTGGATATCAACAATAGGCGGAGGGCTGGATAAACTGGACAAAAATAATCTATCACATCCCGTATTCGAACATTACAACAGTTTGAATTCCTCCCTGACCTCCGATGACATCCATGACATAGCCTTGGACTCTGCCCGGAATGCATTGTGGATATGCAACGGCAGCCATATCAATACACTCGACTTCTCTACGGGAACCATCAACCGGCTAAAGTTCTACACACAGTCCAAAGAACCCGTTCATAACATGAATACAATCTTCATCGACTCACAGTCAAGATTATGGATTGGTGGAAACGGCGTGTACGTCATCGACCTGGAAGATTCCAGGAATACCTACGAATGTATATACTATCAGCACAAACTGGATGATCCCGAAAGCAAGATCAATGAAAAGATCACTTGTATATTCGAAACTAAAAAAGGGGAGATTTATCTGGGTAGCCTCGGAAATGGCATCTACCTGTTGGAAGACAACGGTAACAACGAAAAATATACCTTCAAGAACTATGCCGTGCGCTGCGGTCTTTCGGACACCAGCATCTCGAACATTCTGGACGATGAGAACGGGAACTTATGGATCAGCACCCTAAAAGGCATTTACTTCTTCGATATCAATACAAAACGGGCCTTCAAGTTCGATGAAGGAGACGGGTTGCTGGTACCCCAATTCTATAAAAGATCCGGCTGTAAGACCATCAATCACAATATGTTACTGGGAACTATCGATGGTTTCGTAACATTCAGCCCGCTGGTAAACCTGCCCAAGCAAAAGCAGCGGACGATAACCCTCACCAGCGTTGTCTGTAACGGCAGCCAGCTGATACCTTATCTGAACAGCGACAATCTGCCTGTAAGTATCTCAACAACCAAGGAACTGCATTTATATCCACCACAGAATTCCTTTGAAATCACATTCAGTTGCCTGGACTATATCGAACAGGAAAAAGTATTCTACTTCCATCGCATTCATGAACTGGAGGAGCATTGGAACACAGGATTGGTAAAGAGAAACGCCAAGTACACCAACCTGCCGCCGGGAAAATATACGCTGGAAATACGATGCACCAACCATGACAACACCTGGTCTACCGAGGCCACCTGTCTCAGCATTATTGTACATCCCCCATTCTATAAAACAGGATGGTTCTACTCACTTATCGCTATATTGATAATGTCCATTCTGCTTTATATCATCTATTGGTATAATGCAAGGCAACAGCATATCCAGAAACTTCTGAAAGAAAAGATAGAGATCATGTCCGAACAGATGGAGGCTATCAACAAAGAGAAGCTATCCTATTTCACCAACCTCGCACACGAGTTTAAAACACCCCTGACCCTGATACAAGGACCGGCAAGCCAGCTTATCAGGCAAACTACCGATCCCAAGGAAAAAGAAGACTTACAGATTATCAACCGGAATGCTCAATACCTGCTTTCACTGGTCAACCAACTGATTGACTTGCGCAAGATCGATACCCAAAACTTAACGCTCAATTACTCTCAATTCAACTTCAGCAAGTTCCTGAACACAACAATAACCGACTTTTCCAACCTGATGAAAGAACGAAACATCAGCTTTGAAAAGATATACCGCCTGAAGAGTGACCATATCTATTCTGATAAGGAAAACCTGCATAAGATACTGTTCAATCTATTATCCAACGCCATCAAGCATACTCCCGATAAAGGAAAAATCACATTGCATGCCAACCAATTCATCGACAAGTCGAACAAACTCATGCAGTTTATCTCCGTCACCAACAGTGGCAGCATAATAGCTCCTGACGAAATAGACAAAATATTCAACCGTTTCTACCGGATACCCGAACAGAACAAATATACAAACTACGGACAGAGCAGTACGGGCATCGGACTTCACATCGTAAAAGAGCTTATCAACCTATTAGGCGGAACGATTAAAGTCAAGAGTTCGGAAAAAGAAGGTGTATCTTTCAGATTATATTTCCCCATTACGCTGGCGGACGCAGCGGAGAATGAAATTCATGAGGAATATAAAGAGCCCGTACCCGTTGAAGACAAAATCGAGCCGTTCATTCCTATAGACAGGAGCAAGCCGACTTTGTTATTGGTAGAAGACAATCCCGATATGCGTCATTATATCAAGAATATGCTAAAAGAAAAATACAATATCGCTGAAGCAAACAACGGTGAGCAAGGCTATAAGACAGCCCAGAATATCGTGCCCGATTTCATTGTATCCGATCTAATGATGCCCGTATGCGATGGTTCCGATTTCTGCAAAAGACTGCGCGAGGACAAACTTTTAAGTCACATTCCTTTCCTGCTTCTCACGGCAAATTCAAGTGAGACTGCCCGGATAGAAAGCTATGAAAACGGAGTAGACGGATATATCACCAAGCCTTTCGAACAATCCGTATTATTAGCCCACATAGACTCCATCTTGAAGAACAGGGATTTGCGTCAGAAGAAATTCGTAGAACAAGACTTGAATCCTATTCTGCTGGAAGTGGGACAATCCGACCAGCAGTTCATGAACGAAGTTATGAATATTCTGGAAAAGAACTATGCTGATCCTCAGTTTGGCGTAAAGGATCTGACAGAAAGACTGAACATCAGCTATACGGTCATCTACAAGAAGTTCATTTCACTCACCGGACTTCCACCGGTACGTTTCATCCAACTATACAGGTTACAGATTGCAAAGAAAATATTGGAAAACAGTACAAGCAATGTCATTGTATCCGAGATTGCTTATCGGGTAGGTTTCAATGATCCCAAATACTTTACGCGCTGTTTTGTGAAACAATACAAGAAAACTCCCAGTTCGTTTGCAAAGTGACCGTTTCCACGGAACGAATTAGTTTTTTTACCGATTTTCGTGAACCGTTTTTTCTACTCCTCCTCTCTTACAACACCTGCCCAGAAGGCTCTACAAGCTACTTCAGGTGCAAATGTGACATAATCATGAGCAAATGTTACACCCCGCCTCATTTATGTTACTTCATCGAAAGTATGTGCGCCGCCGCTTTGCCGCAACAAAAAAACAAAACATCTACATTTGCCGCAACAATTTATTTTTTATCATTATTAAAATAAATCTATGCGTATGAAAACAAGATTTTTAATGCTTTGGATGCTTTGTCTTCTGACTCTCAACCTGTGGGGACAAAGCCGTATTACAGAAGGCAGGGTAATCACCGCCTCGGACCATGAACCCGTGATTGGAGCCTCCGTTAAAGTGAAAGATTCGCCCACAGGCGTCATCACCGACCTTGAAGGGCGTTTCTCGGTAAGTGCCCCGCCTGAAACCACGCTAATCATCTCGTTTATAGGTTACCGCACGTGCGAGGTGAAGGCTAACGGACAGAAAAACCTGGAAGTGAAACTCGAAGAAGATACCCAGATGCTGGAAACAGTGGTAGTGGTGGGCTACGGCACCGCCAAAAAGAGCGACCTCACCGGCGCTGTGGTCAGCGCCAATATCAAAGACTTTGAGAAAGCGCCCAACACCAACCTGATGCAAAGCCTGCAAGGAACAGTGCCGGGACTCAACATCGGACAGTCCGCTGTGGCAGGCGAATCGCCTTCCATACAGATTCGCGGCAAGAACACCATCTCCGGAAGCACAGACGTACTCATCGTGTTGGATGGAATCATCTACACCGGTGACATATCCTCCATCAACCCCGCTGATATTGAACGGGTCGATGTACTGAAAGATGCCAGCGCCACAGCCGTCTACGGTGCACAAGCTGCCAACGGCGTACTACTTATCACCTCCAAGAGAGGAAATCAGGGACGGGCAAAAATCACTTTCTCCTCCTCTTATAGTTTCCAAACGCCCACTAATAACCTCAAACCCATGAACCGCGCGGGAATGGTGGAATGGATGAAAGATGTGCAATGGCACGATGCCTATACCGAATCCTCAGGATACACAACCGACAACCCTGACTTTGACCTTGCCAAAAGTGCCCCCGATGCCTACATGCGCGATGAAAGCGGAAATCTCATAGGCACCGACTACAACTGGTGGGACCAGTTCACACGTACGGGACACATCTTCGAGAACAAGCTCAGCATCGCAGGTGGAAACGAAGGTACATCCTACATGCTCTCGGTGGGTAACACTGACCAGAAGAATTTCCTGCTGAACGATGACTTCAAGCGCAACAGCATCCGCATGAACATCGATGTGCAGCCCCGCAAGTGGTGGAAAGCCGGCATACAGGCTTTCGGATCGTTCGTCAACAAAGACGGAGCTGAAACCTACCTCCCTTTCCTCGTAACTTACAGCCCCTTTGCCGAACCTTTTGACGCTGAAGGAAACATCGTCCCCTACCCAATGGGAGGTGTGATGCGCGATAATCCGTTCATGGGATCCGTGGCTGACGATGTGGAACGTCAGAATACCTTCTTCGGAAACCTCTACTCTGAGTTCCAACTGCCACTCAAGGGTCTCACCTACCGCTTCAACTTCGGTAACAACTACCGCACTTATGAGCATAACTATGCCAACAAGTACAGCAACTATCCCAGCGGACAGGCCTACAAGAACAGCAATACCTACTACGACTATACGTTCGATAACATCGTCAACTACAACGGAACCTTCGGCAAGCATGATATCGGAGCAACCTTCGTCTACGGTGCCAGCCGACGCAAATACAGCTACACCGGAGCCGAAGCTAAAAACTTCGCACGCCTTACCCTCGGCTTCAATAGCCTCGAACAAGGCAAGGAACAATATGTAAACTCCGATGCCTGGAAGTCGTCGCTCCTCTATCAAATGTTCCGTATAAACTATAAGTTCGACAATCGCTACCTGGTGACAGCCACCGTCCGCCGCGATGGATTCTCAGGCTTCGCCGCCAACAACAAATTCGCCACATTCCCCTCTGTAGCTTTAGGATGGGTGGCATCGGAAGAAAAATGGTTCAAAGTCTCTTGGGTGGACTACCTGAAACTACGCGCCGGATACGGTGTGAGCGGTAACCAGACCAATAGATACTCCTCTCAAGCTCGTGTAAACTCCAGCATCAGCTACATATTCGGCAACGGGGCCACGTCCGGCGTGCTGGGACAAGAACTCACCTCATTAGGCAACGCTGACCTAAAGTGGGAAAAGACCGCCGGATTCAACTTCGGACTGGACTTCACCCTGCTGGGCAATCGCCTGCAAGGTACATTCGAGGCCTACAAGACCACAACCCGTGACCTCTTGTTCGACGTCACCATCCCCTCCGTCACCGGATTCACCAGCATACGTTCCAATGTAGGAAAGATTCAGAACTCGGGTATCGAACTGACACTCACCTCGCACAATATATCCACACGCGACTTTGAATGGACCACCACTTTCAACATCTCACACAATTCCAACAAAATCAAAGCCCTCACGGGTAAAGACCTTGACGGAGATGGTGTGGAAGACGACATGACTGCCAGCAGCCTTTTCATCGGTGAATCGCTCTCAGCAATCTATGACTACAAGGTCGACGGCATCTACCAAATAGGCGACAATATCCCCGAAGGCTTCCACCCCGGTAACTACCGTGTAGTAGATACTGACGAAAACGGTACCATCGATGCCGCTGACCGCACAGTTATAGGAAAAACCGACCCTGCCGCACGCATGGGGTTATTCAACAAGTTGCGCTACAAGAACATCACCCTCAGTTTCTTCTTCAACTCCGTAGTAGGCGGAAAGAACGGTTACCTCGGGCAAAATACCAATGTGATACGTCCCGATGACAACGGTAAGCGCTACAACCACTTCACCGAAGAGGCCAACCTCTTCTGGTCGCCCAAGAACCCCGGCGGTATCTACGATCGTTCCTATCAGGACGGAAAACTTGGCAGCGCTCCCCACCGCTATGAAAAACGCGATTTCCTCCGCCTGCAGGATGTTACCCTCTCCTACGACCTTCCGCGCACGTGGATGCAGAAAATCGGCATCGAAGGCATCAACCTCTACATGAACTGCAAGAATCTGCTCACTATCACCGGATGGCACGGCTGGGATCCCGAACCCGACATGAAATGCCAAGACGGTAATAATCTCGAAATCATCACCGGAAGCGGATATGCCAACCGCCCGGTCATGAAAAGTGTCACCTTCGGTATCAATGTAAACTTCTAAACAAGTGAAAAACAACTTTCAAAAAACAAACTATATGAAAAGATATATATTACCCCTGTTGCTCGTGACAGCAACCGTAACTTCAACATTGTTTGTGAGTTGCAATGAGGACAAATTTCTTGAAGAAAAGCCGCTGGACTTTATGGGTGGCAATAATTCCTATTCCACTCCTGCGGATTTCGATGCAGCCGTCAACGGTCTCTACAGCCTCGTGCGCAAAGAGTTCTATTGCGGAAATTACGACCGTATGAACGAATACCTCTGCCGGACAGACTTTATGATACGGGCCGACCCCCCTACATCAAACCTTGCAGCCGACATGAATCCCACCGGACCAGCCGCCGCATGGCACTGGGAGAACCTTTACAAGCTGGTGGCACAGGCCAATACCATCATCACCCGCATACCCAAATCCGAGTTGAGCAATGACCTGCAGAAAATGTACGAGGCCAAAGGACGTTTCTTCCGTGCAATGGCCTACCGTACACTGGTCTACATGTACGGAGGAGTACCCTTGCAACTTGAAGAGGTAACCGCTCCAAAGACTGATTATACACGTGCCTCCAAAGAAGAAGTTCTATCACAAGCCATCGATGACGCTAAATTCGCAGCTGAAAATCTTGCCGACATAGCCCACGTGACCGATGGTGAAATCAGTGCCACAGCCGCCCAATTCCTCCTCTCCGAACTCTATCTTGCCATAGGTGAGAATCAAAAAGCAATAGAAGCGGCAACACTTGTCATCAATAACCCTGCACTAGATTTGATGAAAGAACGCTTCGGCTCGCGCGCCAACGAACCGGGCGATGTCTATTGGGACCTTTTCCGCATGAACAACCAAAACCGCGCCAGCGGAAATAAGGAAGGTATCTGGGTCATACAAATTGAACCGAATGTGACCGGTGGCGCCGGAAATACCGGCAATGCATTCTGGGTAGAGGGTGACTTCTGGCAGGAAAGATGGTGCGCTCCGCAAGTCGGACTGTTCCGCATCAAATATGACGGCAAAGTGCTCACCCCTTTCGCATGGCCCGTGGGCGACTATACCGGCGGACGCGGAATCGGAAACTTTTACTCCAACCGACATTTCTTCCTCGACATCTGGGGCGGAAAAGAAAGCGAGGATTTCAAGAACGATATCCGCAATTCAATCTACAACTATCCGCGCAAGTTCAAATTCAACGAGCCGAATTTCATCAGCCAATACAAGGATATCTTTGGTGACAGCATTGATTTAATGAATCCCCAGTTGCCCGAAGGCGCTACTTTGGAGACCGGTGCAAGCAGCCAAGGCATCGTAACTGCCCCCGACCAGATTCCAAACCGCTATCTCACAGCCTATCAGACAAAATGTACACATCCCTACAATCATCCGGCTTCGCAATATGCCGACAAAAGCACTTATATGCTGACCGGATCGGCAGGAAAGACCTATACCGACCAATACCTCTTCCGCCTTGCCGAAGCCTACCTGCTCCGTGCGGAAGCTTACCTTAAGTCGGGCCAGAAAGACAAAGCCGCCGATGATGTCAATGTGGTCCGCCGCCGTGCACATGCATCGGAGGCAACCGCTGACCAAATGGATATGGACTACATCCTGGACGAGCGCTTACGTGAATTCGGAATCGAAGAGAAACGTGTCCTTACCCTTGCCCGCACCGGCATGATGACCGAACGCATCAAAAAATATAACCCATATTACAGTGCGGCACACAGCGCAGACGGCAAAGACTTCGACAGCAAGTACGAATTGTACCCTATTCCACAATCGTTTATCGAAGCCAATACCGGCAATAAGATAGACCAAAACCCGGGATATTAATAACATTACTGTACACCACGGATCGCAATCCGCGCGACAAAGCGGAAATGCTATCCGTGGTGATTTTTTTGAAAATCAATAGGTATGCATAAGATAGCTTCTCTCCTTATTTTTGTGCTATTCGTCTTCACCCCTTTGCAGACACAATCCCAGAATTGGATAAGCGAACAGGCAGAAGAAGGTTCATTCCCTTTCGTCACCAACCATGGCGACGCCTCACTTTGCTACGACTCCAACGAACCACCCGGAGTAGCACGCGCCATTGGAGAACTACAGAAAGATATCTCTCGCGTCACAGGGCGCACGCTACGCACCTCAATAGGCGACAATCTGCCACACTGTCCCGTCATTATCGGTACTGTCGGCTATAGTAAATTGATAGAGCGTCTGGCACAAAGCGGAAATCTTCCTCTAGACACGCTGCGCGGAAAATGGGAAAGCAGCCTCATTGCCGTGGTAGACAATCCGCTGCCTGATGTCCGACAAGCACTGGTTATTGCAGGAAGTGATCGCCGGGGAACCATCTTTGCCATCTACGAACTTTCCCGGCAACTTGGCGTATCACCGTGGCACTGGTGGGCGGATGCTCCCGTACGCCATCGCGAAGAAGTCTACCTCCCACACAGCCTATACCACTTCACTGATGAACCTGCTATAAAATACCGCGGCATCTTCATCAACGATGAATTCCCGTGTATGACATCATGGGCACGTGAACACTTCGGCGGAATGAACAGCCAAATGTATGCCCACCTCTACGAACTGCTTCTCCGTCTCAAGGCAAATTGCCTATGGCCCGCCATGTGGGGCTCGTTCAAGGAATACAAGCCGCTGATCCCCATTCTGAAAGACGAGGCCGGACTGTATGAAGGCAACTGCTTCAACGAAGACGACCCCTTGAACCCCGTGACGGCAGATGATTATGGCATCGTGATCGGGACCTCCCACCACGAGCCCATGCAACGCTCGCAACAAGAATGGATACGCCACAAGCAACATTACGGCAACGCACAATGGAACTATCAGACCAACCGCAATGCCCTTCAACGTTTTTTCCGCGAAGGCATAGACCACTGTGCCGGACGCGAGAATCTCATCACCATCGGAATGAGAGGCGATGAAGACCGACCGATGGAGGATGCAGGCAGCATTGAAGAAAACTTCCGGCTGATGAAGCGGATCATCAACGACCAGCGCGACATCATACGCCGAGCCACCGGACGTCCTGCCCAGGAAACACCGCAAGTGTGGACACTCTACAGCGAAGTGATGGATTACTACAATCAGGGATTGCCTGTACCTGATGATGTGATCGTGGCTTTCTGCGATGACAACTACGGAGACATACGCCGGGTGCCGTCACTTGGCAACCGGCGACATCCCGGAGGATACGGCATGTACTATCACGTCAGCTACTACGGGGGACCCCGTGCCTGCAAATGGCTCAACACCTATCAGATAGAACACCTATGGGAGCAATTACAACTAACCTACGATTATGGAGTGGATCGCCTGTGGATGCTCAATGTAGGCAGCCTCAAACCACACGAATACCCCATCGATTTCTTCATGGAAATGGCCTGGAACCCCAAACGTTTCCATGCCGACAATCTGCATGACTACACGCAGCGTTTTTGTGCCTCGCTTTTTGGCGAGGAACATGCCGGACAAGCCGCCATACTGTTGGAAACCTATTCGCAATATGCCGCCCGCGTCACGGGTGAACTATTAGATGAGCACACCTACGACCTCGCGTCCAACGAGTACTTGCAGGTGCGCAATGAATTTCTTGCCCTCGAAGCACGCGCACTCCGCTTGCGAGACGAACTACCTGCAGATGCCGAAGACTGTTACCGACAACTCATCCTGTTCCCTATACAGGCTATGGCCAACCTGTATGATATGTATTACGGGGTGGCGATGAACCATAAATTAGCCGCAGAAGCCGATCTGAAAGCAAACGAATGGGCCGACCACGTGGAGCTGTGTTTCCGCCGCGATTCGCTGCTTTGCTCAGACTACAATCACCGCATGTCCCACGGGAAATGGAATCATATGATGGATCAAGTACACATCGGCTATACCGAATGGCACGCACCCCAACACAACATCTGCCCCAAAGTGCACCGTGTGAATACACCGAAACCGCAAGGAGGATATACCTTTCACATACGCAACGGGGTAGCAGTCATCGAAGCCGAGCATTATTACTCCGCCCATACCCCCGAAGGCACGAAATGGACCATTATCCCCCGTTACGGACGGACCTTGTCGGGAATAGCCCTGACGCCTTATACATCGCCTGTCCAAGGCGCCGGTCTTTCCTATCGGATAAAGGCTACTTGTCCGGCCGATTCGGTAGAGGTGAGGCTCATACTCAAAAGCACAATGCCTTTCCTCGGCAACGGTGGACACCGTGTCAAAGTAGGTTTTCAAGGAGCTTCCGCCCGCGAAATAAACATAAACGGTCTTCTGACCTGGGATAACAAGTATACCATGATGTATCCTACAGGGGCTGCCCGCATCATCGAACTGCATGTCCGCCTCCCCTTACCAGCGAAAGAAACTTCTTGGACACTGAAGTTCGAACCACTCGATCCGGGGGTTGTGTTACATAAAGTGGTTGTAAACAACGGTGGTTACCGCGAAAGTTTCCTGAAAATGACGGAAAGTGAGTATGAACGCTAATCAGCATTCTTATCCGTATCTTTGCATGTATCATCCGCCCCAGCCTGATACTCTCTTGGAGAAACACCGAACTGCTCCTTGAAAGCGTATGAAAAATAGGTTATACTGGGAATACCTACGGCTTGAGCCACATCGGAAACCGTCACGTTCTTATTCTTCAGCAACTCGGAAGCCTGACGCAAACGCACATTGCGGACAAAGTTCTGCGGTGTCTGGTTGGTCAGTTCCTTGAGTTTCCGATTCAGGTGCATACGGCTCAAGCCCACATCCGAAGCAAGATTTTCTATTGTATAGTCCGGGTTAGCAAGGTTAAGATTGATATACTTTGTCACCCGGTCCATCAGTTTCTCGTTAGGAGTCTGTACCAGAGGCGTATCGGGTTTTTCCGCCGGCAATTGCTTGCCCTGGTAAATATTGCGGAGCATCTCGCGGTTATACAACAGATTGGCAATCGTATTGCGGAGGATGTGCATATTGAAAGGTTTTATCATATAGCTGTCAGCCCCCGTATCCAATCCGAGCAATGTGTCTTCCTCGCGTGTGCGTGCCGTGAGCAGTACGATGGGAATATCATTCAAGCCGATGTTCCGTTTCACCTTATGGCAGAAGGTAATTCCGTCCATTACAGGCATCATCACATCACTCACTACAAGATCCGGACGTTGACGGTGCATTTGCAGCAACGCTTCCTTTCCGTTTCCGCATTCCTGTATGTAATATTCATTCTCCAATTCTTGCCGGAGGTAAGCGCGTATTTCTTCATCGTCTTCCACCAGCAGCAGGTGATATTTTCCTTTGTTGTGGTGCGTTCGAGGCGCAGTTTCAGATGCGGGCGGAAGCATGACAGGCCGGCATCTATTTTCACTGTCCTTCAGCTCGCTCTCACTGTTCTCTGCCGGAACATCCTGCAAGAGTTCCGGATGGGGAAAATGCCCGGCAGCAGGCAAGGTGATGAGGAAACTACAGCCTGCATCACCTACAAGGTTACGAGCTACAATAGTGCCATAGTGTAACGCTACGAACGAGCGTACCAGATGCAGCCCGATTCCCGTTCCCTGCATAGCATGGTTATGTTGCGATTCGACCTGATAGAAACGCTTGAAAATACGTTCCAACTCGTCAGAAGGAATAGTAGGACCATCATTACTCAATTCCAAATAGATTTTATCGCCCTCACCACGCAAGGTGAATGCTATCTTTCCACCGCTCGGAGTATATTTCATAGCATTCGATAACAAATTGACCACCACTTTATCGAAATTATACGGATCAATGCAGGCATCTATGGCCTCGGGCTCGGCTTCAATGGTAAAGGTGATACCCTTGTCAGCCATCATCCCCTCGAATAGGGCTGCCGTACGTCGTACCAAAGACACCAGTTCCATGCGGCAGAAATCCAGTTTCATTTGTCCTTTGTCTATTTTACGCAGATCCATCAGTTGGTTCACTAATTGTAACAGGCGGTCAGCATTGCGATAGATAATGCGGTACTGACGCTGACGCATGGGATCACCGTCACTCTCCAGCAGCCGCTTCAAAGGATTGACCACCAACGTCATCGGCGTACGAATCTCATGGGCTATGTTTATAAAGAACTGTAATTTCGCCTCATTGAGCTCCTCACGACGCACCTGCTCTATCCGGCGGCGCAGTACCAATAACACCGTACATATAATCCCACATGCCAGCAGGCACCAAACCGCCCAGGCCCAAGATGTGGCATACCAATGCGGACTGATATAAAGCCAGAGCGTGCAGGCCTCGGACAACGGATGCTGTCTGCCCGTCTTCACCTGAATCACGTGCTCACCGGCAGACAGACCATTAAAGTAGACCTTATGCATGCCCTGCGGCAGGGAATTCCATTCGCCCTCATCGAGCGAATAGAAAAAGCGATAGCTTCCATCACCACCCGGATCGGTAGTAGCGAACTCCACATGAAAGGCATTATCAGTGGAACTGAGATGGTATTCCCCGCGGCCGTCAGGCATGACGGGCTGTCCGTGCAGGTAGAAATCCACGATACGCGCTTGCGGAATGTGCGGAAGTAACGAATCAATGACAGCCGGATTAAAATAACTGACACCTTTAGTACCCCCCGCGTAGATGTATCCATCAGGAGCCACCAACAAGGCATTGGGAGTAAATTCATTGCCTTGCAATCCGTCATCTTCATAATAGACAGTGAATGATTGCCGATAAGGATCCATACGGACAATACCGCATGTGGTGGTTATCCAAATGTTACCTTTCCAGTCTTCGCAAAGACCGGAAATGCAATTGTCGGGCAAACCGGCACGGGTGTCATAAAGGCTTAGTTCGGAATTGTCTGCATCAAGCCGGTAAAGGCCTTCAAGAGTTCCCATCCATAAAGTACCTCGACTGTCTTCCATTGAAGAAATAATGTTCTTGCCCCTTAGAAGACTGTTCTCTCCAAAACGGCTTATGAAACTTTGTTTCTTTTCATCATAACAGCCTTGCCCATAACAGGTGTTTATGTATAATGTTCCGTTATGTCCACGTACCAATCCCGTTATCCAACGGTTGTTCAAAGTATTAGCAGTGGGATGATAATCACGGGCGGCATATCCATGCTCACACCGAAGCAGACGTTTTTCAAGGTCAATACGGTAAAAGCCGGCTCCCATAGTAGAAACCAGAAGAGCATCCCTACCGTCCGGCAGTATGGAGGAAATGTGCATGCCGTCCATCGCAGGCACATAATCGCACTCCCCTGTATTAGGGTCCAGCTGTACCAATCCCCGCCTTTCGCTGCCTATCCAAATGCCACCGGTACTATCACTACCTATGGCAGTGATAGTACCGGCCAATCTGTCGTACACTTCCACATCGTAGTGACGAAGAAAACGATGGTCGGTATCAAAGCGGTATAAGCCTCCACCATCAGTACCCACATAGAGTTCTCCGTTACCGTTCATCCCCAACGAAGTGACATTTTCCGGTTGGGATACGGCATCTTTTCCATAGCGGGGTGTCTCAAGTATGTGAAAGGGGCTTTTTCCGGCAGGAATACGCACCACGCCTTTTCCTTGCAACCCCAACCAAAGGTTGTCAAACCGGTCTTCAAAAACAGACCATACACGTGCCTTTCGCGGATCGGTACATGCAAGGGGATAAGGAACAGGACAGAGCGTATCGGTATGAGGATCATAACGGTATATTCCCTTTCCGTGAGTACCAATCAACAACATGCCTTTCCGCGTCAGACAAAGGCAATGCAGCAACTCTTTTTCAGTACCTTCTACAAGGACCACCATTCCATGTTTGTTCTTTTGATAAAGGCCGGCATCCGTAGCGATGTAAAGCGTACTGTCACGTGTGGCAACTACTGCGGTCACTTTCAGGCTTTCCGTACCTTCCACTACTTTCCATGTTATCTCATGCTCTTTCCCTTGCTCTTTATTCGCCCCGGACATTGCCACAGCTTGTCGGAGGCCGTGGCGTTCGGTACCGGCATATAAAACACCTGCCTTACTACAAAACAGCGTATTCACAAAATAGTCCACTTCATCTCCCTGGCCTGTTTGCATGGCTATACTGTCGTTTTCATTGAGGCAAAAAACACCATGTCCCAATGTGGCTACATAAAGCTTGCCACAACCATCGGAAACAATGTCTTTTACATAGGTTTCCATCAACTCACCTGTTTTCCCTAAAAAGGAAATGCTTTTCATCCGGCGTGTGGCATGGTCATACCGCGCCATTCCATCGGACCGCCCAAGCCATAAGGTTCCGTTGCATGCCGTACAAAGAGCCGTAACAACCTTTTCCGTTCTGTTACCGTCCTCCTTTGTCCACTGATTATAGAGGGTGACTTTAGCGCCATCGTAGATGTTCAATCCCTTTTCTGTAGCTATATAAATATTACCTTGCGAATCTTGTGCTATATCATAAATGATAGTTCCCGAAAGATCGTCTCCTGTATCCAATAATTTTTCGCCTTGTGCAGCATGAACTCTGTCGGCCCAAAGTATCATTAAACCAATAATTACAAAATAGCTTGAAAAGAAATTGTATGTTTTATACATCACGGTGTCTCCATATTAGTTAACACCGCAAATATATTGATTTAAAGAAAAAATCACAAAATATTTAAAAGGTGATTCGGCATTTTGGTTCACTAAAACCGCATCGTTCTTTGTCATTATTGAAATTAGTTTTGTTAAAGAGGTCTCTAAGTCTGGTTTTATCAGTCAGCGATATGCTCGGGATTTGGATATTCAAGTCCTACCGTAAAGTTCCCGCCTAAAGCATTTGCCATACAATAGAATGATTTGCTTTTTCATATCTTATGTATTAGTTTTATATTTCAGTTCTCACCTTCAGGAGGATATACTATTGTCCAATTTGCCTGTTCCATAATCTTCTAATGAAACCCGATAACGATGAAGAATAGGAACATATTTGCGAATTGTATCACAAGGTTCAAACATATATCGGGAATAAGTCTGCTCATCCATGATTAAAAATTGTATGCAAGGGGTGTAATTGAAATCGGCTTTCCATCCTGCATAGTCTAAACTCTCTATGACAACCGATGTCCTCTTTTGAATTTCTACGGCTCCAACTGAGCATTGAAATAATGCATCACTAAATGTATGACCAAAATCTCTATACTCTTGGTAAACGATATTTTGATCTGATTTATTGACAAGTGTAATATATGCCTCACTTCGTTCCGGACATGCCCATAACAAGCATGACAATAAGCATAAAGCTAGTATCTTTATAATTTTCATAATATCGGTAATTAATGTGTATAAAATAGGGCACTTTATCGCGAACTCTTGCTGTTATAAATTCCAATACCAATAGGACCAATAACCGGAACCGACCATGATGCATAATCATACCATTTTTCTTTTATTCTCAAACTATTTATGGCCTCCCTGACTTGAGGATTATGATAATCATGATATCCACGTTCTTTGCCAGTACGATTAATATCCAACGGGTTAACAGCAAAATTCCATCCAATATTATTTCCTTTTAATATTTCATTTACTATAGATATTTTCAAAAAGGATAATTCCACTTACTATAAGGAGGCCACATTCTGATATCACGCATGGTGGCAATAGGTGGATAAGTCAACGACAATCATGTCAAAAAGAAAGGAAGAATGCTGATTGCTGTTTCACAATATTTATCTGACTCGATGATTATCTTTCACACTCATCACAGTTGCGCATCAGAAAAATTTAGTTGTAAGCATCATTGAGTCCCATATCCAGAAGAAGACTCAATGATGCCCAGAGAGAGACGTTATCTCTTTTTTTTCCAAATATAGATATGTGCCCCTACCGTTGCATATAGGCGACTGGCATCCATTTTGCCGGTATACAGTTCATCCATCGCGGCTTGCAGTTCATCATTGTCAACTTTCGGTTTTCCGATTTCGCCTCCCACAAGACCGGCATCCACGCTTAAACCTATTACTGAACTCAAACGATATTCAAGTCCCACCGTAAAGTTCCCGCCTAAAGCATTTGCCGTAGCATTAATTTTACCTAAGCCATCTGCTTTAAGAGTTTCTTTATAACGTAACCATCCCCATCCTACTGCACCGTAAATGGTTAACTTCTCCCCTAAAACCCATCGCCCGGTAAACTGAGGAGCAATATACAATAATCGTCCTACGTCTTTCATCTCCATCGTTTGAAAACCGTCAGTGAGAGACATTGTCTCTTTGGCGCGAAACTGCTGTACCAGCACTCCCCAACCCCAACGGTTGTAATAACGAGACATGCCTACTCTCCAATCAAGTCCTGTGGACATATACGAAGTCCCCTCAACCTCTTCTGTGGAGACAATATGCCCTATACCTACACCTCCAAAGACGTAACCGATGGGTTGTTTACTCCAGTCCGTTCCCTTACGTGGCTGTGAATTTACTTCCTTTTCGGATTGCGTCAGACTTTTGTTTATTTCCTGAGCATGAAGAGAGAATACTCCCAGAATGCTGATTGCTAATAGAATGATTTGCTTTTTCATATTTTATGTATTAGTTTTATGTTTCAGTTCTCACCTTCAGGGGGATATACTATTGTCCAATTTGCCTGTTCCATATCTTCTAATGAAACCCGATAATGATGCAAAATAGGAACATATTTGCGAATCGTATCACAAGGTTCACCCCGATATTCATCATAGTTTTCTTTATCCATAAACAAAAATGTCATATAAGGACTCAAGTTGAAATCGGCTTCCCAACCTGTATCATCTACACTCTGACAAAGATACGACGAGTCTTTCAAAATCATAGAGACTATACCTTGACAAATGTAGGATATGTCATTATTCATAAAATAATTATCGTTATTTACCTGAAAAACAACATCTCGCTCTGACTTGTTTACCAGTTTAATGTATTTCTCGCTCTGTTCCGGACATGCCGATAATATGCATGACAATAAACACAAGCCTAGTATTTTGGCTATTCTCATAAATTTCATAATTAACAATTATAAATAAATATTTTATCGAGTACTACTATTATAGATTCCAACACCAATAGGGCCAATAACCGGAACCGACCATGATGCATAATCATACCATTTTTCTTTTATTCTCAAACTATTTATGGCCTCCCTGACTTGAGGATTATGATAATCATGATATCCACGTTCTTTGCCAGTACGATTAATATCCAACGGGTTAACAGCAAAATTCCATCCAATATTATTTCCTTTTAATATTTCATTTACTATAGATATTTTCAAAAAGGATAATTCCACTTACTATAAGGAGGCCACATTCTGATATCACGCATGGTGGAAATAGGTGGATAGTACAAGCAGTCATTTAAGTACCTCAAATCTTCAACACTGACATCATATCGCTGCAAAATATTATAATTCTTCTGAATTATATTCCAATCATACATATTTACTGTATCGGTAGCTAATATAAAAATACGCATCGTATCAATACCCAAGTACTCAAATATTTCATCCCAACCTGCCATTTTTCCTACCCCACCCATATTGTATAGTGTTCCTTTAGGTATTTTGTAAAGAAGATTAAGAGTATCTATATCTGGAAGTAGCGTATCCATATCTGCCTTGGTTTGTATTCCTCCCAACAATACGGATATATCCTGTGCTGATTCGTTGTATAAGGATAGCCATGCTCCGCCTTTTTCAAGACAACTATCGCAAGAACCCAATAACAATAAACATAATACAGATTTTAATATTTTCTTTCTCATACTGTTTAGTATTTTAAGTTAGTACTTGCCGGTGTGTAAGTTGGGGTTTTATCTTCATCCCATGGCACATCATAATATTTTTGGAAATATTCTTTTCCTCTTCTGCTTGCATCCATCTCATACCATTTTAGAGAATGTGTATCATATTCTTTACCAGGTATATCCTTTGATTTGATTATACTTAAAAGACTGCGAGCACCCACACTGATCATATAACCCCACCCGTATTCTTGGCTTTGTAGGTAATGTCCATATTCATGCATATAAAGCTGTTCTTGTTCAGGAGCAAATTTCCCATCTTTATCTCTAGGCATAGTGCCTTTATCATTGATGTTGATATAACTTCCCAAAGTCACGCCATTTTTTTTAGAAGATCCTTCATTTACTACAAAAGTAGCCCCACCTCGATACCCGACATCATCCACCTGACCGCCCCAATTACGACCTATCGAATAAGCCTCGCCTACAATTGTTTGCGGAAGTTGCCAAGTAAAACGGCTTAACAATTCCCAGGATTGTCCCCAAAAGCTCTTATGTTTATCTGCCGTAAATAAACCTCCATATATCTTTACCTCATTTTTGAAAGTACTCCATATTGTTTTTATAATATTTTTCTTTTGGAAAATAGCTTTCCAAAAACCTGCAAATATTGAAAAGAAGAACTCTCCATCTTCATCAATATACCTTAATGGATTATTCAAGCAATAAGAATACCTATTATAATTCTGGCTCGAATACGGTTCTTGCAACTGCAGATCAGGAGACAGGAATCTGCCTATAACCGGATCATAAAGCCTTGCATTCATATTAATCAAACCAAAGGCAGTCAGATGCTCATGCCCAGTATAACCTCTGCCCAAGAATAACGCAGGTTCTGTGCCAACTGCATATAAAGCCTGATTAACAGGATTTCTTAATCTGCCCCACGCATCGTAACTCAACTCTTGCTTGACTACACCGGAGGAATTAACAATGTGGGTAATGTTACCCAGATAATCCCCACACAGATAGTAAACAGCCCAAGCCCCTGAACCTTCTTTCACATACACTGCCGCCGCTGAATATGCATCGCCGCCAAGGTACAGAATTTCTTTTGAACCCGCAACTCCTGTCTCGAATTCATATTGATTTCCCCAATAATATTTATTGAGTTGAACTTGATTGTTCTTCTTCAGATTCATTTTGACCCTATTACCTTCCCCATTATATGTAAATGTTGCTACATAACCATTTTCAGTAATAGTCGTCGGCCTTCTTAAAGCATTATAGGTAATCTGTTGTTCTCGAAGTGGAACTTCCGTACCATAAGGAGTAATCGAAGCTATCGCATAAGGTCTCTCATCATTATACACAAAAGCTCCCACATTAGATATATTGGTTATATTTCCATTGTTACTATAAGCAGCCGTTTTTCCGGCAAAGCTTGTCAATCTGTTCAGATTGTCATAACCAAAGCTCTCCTGAATGTTCCTCACATTGTCTTTTCTCCAATTCAGATTGCCCGTCTTAGCATTAAAGTTATATCCGGAATTCTGAATAACAGTAGAACCGTTTTTAACTACTCTACCCGTTGGAATCCCGTTTGCATCATAAGAATATGTACGGGTCAGAATACCTGTGCTTATACCGGTCGTTAATCCTAATGAGTTTTCAGCTGTTAACTTCCAGATAGATGTCGAGTTATTAAGTTTCACTTCCGAAAGATTACCATAGGAATATGTATAGTTTTCAGTCACAATACTGCCGACATTAGAAGCATACGCCAAGCCTGATATACGCCCACTGGTGTAAATAAATGTTTTTTCGAGCCATTTTCCATCCACATTCGTTTCTTTCATAGTCCTCAGCCTCATCAAAGCATCATAAGTATAGGTTTTAGACGTCCCGTTTGAACTTACCTCAGATTCTATGAGATTGTCAGCATTATAGCTGTAGTTTATTGTCTGTCCGGCAACCTCCTTTTTTGTTAAACGATGAAAATTATCATAAGTTTTCTTCGTAGTATTTCCATTGGCATCAGTTTCCAGAACTCCATTCCCCATAGCGTCATAACCGTATTCGATTAGTCCGAAACTTGGGTCATTCATCGTAATTCGTCTGCCAAAACCATCATACCCGAATGTAGTTGTAATCTGTCCCGGAGCAATTACGCTATTCATCTGACCGTCTGGTCTATAATTATAAGCAGTGGTACCTGCGGGGTCGGTAACTGATATTATATTTCCGGAAGCATCCTGTTTTTCTGTCTTTGAAACACCATCTACCACCGAAGTCACGCTTGTATTAGAGTATGAAAAAGTGTCCTCCTTACCGGATGCATATTTTAATGATATGATCCTATCATTAGAATCATAAGTATATGTATTCCATTGCGCAGGAGTGGCTCCCTTGAACGGCACGGAAACTTTAGCCAACCTCCCTCTCTCGTCATACACATTATCGGTATAAATATAATTCCCGTCAAAGCGTTGTTTTCCACTTCTTACTTCCCTCCCTAAAGCATCATAATAAGTCCGGGAAGTCGGAGCGCCTGTAGCAGAAACGGTAGTAAGCCTTAAAGCTGAAGCCGGAGCCGTAGCCCAAGAATATGAAGTAGTTTCTACAGAACCATCCGGAGCGACAGTTTTTACTTTTCTACCCCAATCATCATATTCGAACGTGGTTTCCTGTTCTTTATGATTTTTTACAGAGTAAAGTAATCCCTTCGGATTGTACGCATACGTACTCACAAGATTCAAAGGAGTCGTTTTCTTTATGACCCTCCCATAAGAATCGTATTCATACAGAGTTTTTAAGGTAGTAGCAGCTCCATACTCTGTCAGAAGTTCCTGAGTAACCAGCCCATCTTTATATGAACGATTGACTTGAGAGGCTGATTTCCCGTTTACATAATTCACTGTAACAATCGGAAGCTGATTATTATCAAATACAGGTATGTAATTTCTGCCGACCCATGTTAAACCATCTTTTGTTTTAGTGGTTACCTGATCATATAACAGCCCTATTCTATAAGTCGTGCCATTGTCTATGTTATGATAAGACTTATCAGTTGTTATCGTGAGACCATCGCTGTAAACAGATGTTTCTTTCGTTACATTACTATAAACATCATAGACGCAACTGGAATTTACTGACACGTTTTTCAACTTATCTTTTTCTTCCTTACTACTCGAAATCATCCTGACTACCTTATTTGATAAGGTAACCATATGATAGCTATAAGACGATTCCGCCGTTGGAGTGACCACTTGAGTAATGAACCCGAACTTCATGGGATCAAAAGTCTGTTCTGTCTGAATTCCCCTGTTATTGTCATATATCCTAATTTTCCTGAACCCACAGAAGCCTAAGCCTTGACGATGCGCAACAGCATCATTATAATAATACGATACAGAAGATATATATTTACCATTATAAATAGAGTATGCATTACTCACCATATTAACGTCTATATACAGCTTATTATATGGGAAACCCACACTATAGTCAGATGTCGTCCAATACATACTGCCATTAGTAAGATTTTCATAATCAAATTTCTCAATCACTCCATAACTGTTAATCATGCCGGTCAGCATTCTTCCCCGGGCATCATTACGTGTAAAGGAAATTGGAGTGACAGTGGCATCTTTAATACTTAGCAATTGGCTGGTCCTACAACTATAACCATCTCCTATAGTTCCTGTTATAAAATGAGAATCAGAATCTACAGTCACTTTTGCAGATTCGGCCACAGTATTCAGTTTACCGTTCTGGTTCAGATGTACACTGATTTGAGTTCCGGATTTTACAGCTAAATCGGGAAGTTTATCACCATTCAGATCATGAAACAGAAACTGATAATTGGTATCGGAATTAGATAAAAACTCAAATGTGCTGCTTACAAATCCACTGCCGGTTGCCAACAAAGCAGTCCAGGTTTTATATGTACTATTATAATGAGTTACCGGATAAGAAATGGGTCTAATACACGGAGTGGTCAGTTCAAGAGGCTTATTGATATCAACCTTGCCACTATTATCAGGAAGAAAAGGATCCCTTATTATCGGATCATCAATAATCTCACCTCTACAGCCACTACATTCACCGCAAGGACGTTTTTTCATTTCAATCCAGTAATCATTCCTTTTAGGACCTAAAAGAAAATCCGTGAGTCCGTCACCATTAATATCCTCAACCAGTAATTCTCTTTTTGAACTACTTGATATATCCGTGTTCCTGATGCCGCTTGTATATGCAATCTGCACAAAAGTACCTCCCTGATAGGAGTAAATATAAGTTCCACTTCCGTTTATGAGGCAAATGTCCGTTCTCCCGTCCCCGTTATAGTCGACAGCAAAAAGCGCATCTTTAAAATAATCAAATAAGAATGGAGTTTGATCATATATCTTAGACCTTAATTCCAGATTAAACATAGTGGTTCTTGACCATGTCCTGGTTTCCCCCTTCGGAAGTTTGTTGCCCGAAACGGCAACCAGTTCCATCTTTCCATCTCCATTGAAATCTCCGGTAATGAATAATCTGGGGACAGCACTTTGTCTGCTGCCTTCTGCAAAAGTTCCTTCTAATAGGAAGGATGCATTCCGGGCTGTCATATTCTTATCATAAGTAGTAATATCTACGCGGATTAACTTCTTTGCCATTCGATTTAAGACTGATTTTAGACAAGAAACTATATATACTTGTGTCATAACTCAGCGTATAAGTACTAAGAAGCATTGATGATTGATAATATGTATCTATCTTCGACAATAATTTACTATCCTTCATCAGCCGCCCTGCTATATAGGAAGATTGAACATCATTTCTTGCCTGATAGGTAAACTTTATAGCACCATATTGAGTAGAATTACTGCCATATTTGATCTCGGTGACATAATAGACGTTATTATCCAACAGATAAGTAAAATCAATATACCCTCCGAATGCATCTACACTTTTAGTAATCGGGTAAGTAATTTGTGCCGATGTATTGGTGGGATATCCAAGAGTTACTTTCTTTCCATCCGGATACCAAACATCAAAATAGTATTTTCCTGATGGTGCATAAAATGTAACTTTCACATTGCCGTGCTCTGTCTGATAATTGATTTGAGAAGTTGTTTCTGATATCTTAATAAGCCTACTTCCATCTAATGAATAGGCAGAATTCTTATCTAAACTAGCCGGTTTTGCATTACTTCCATCATAATAATAATTTGAATTACAAATAGATATATAGGATAATCCTCCTATACACCACCCGTATCCGGCAATACTATTCCCCATCAGACTATTATAAGATAAGGCAAGAGCGGGTTGGTGTCCGTTTTTCCCTCCATATATTTCAATAGGTACACTGTATGTGAGTGAGCCATTTTCTATTCTCGATTGAATAGGAATTTCACCTACTGCTTTTGCCCGGTCTATTTCTACCGTGCTTGGCAATTCGGGCAGGGATGGAGGCGCTGGCAAAAGAGGATCTAACGGTTCTAATGGATCTAACGGATCTAATGGTTTCAACGGGGGTTTCAAGAGAGGGGCATCTAACGGAAGAACTTTATTTCGGACATCACTATCTTCCGACGACAACTCATTGACTTCTGTCACTACTTGATACAACCCGTTCGCATCGGCCTCTTCCATAAATTTATCTTTTGATAAATCTATAACAAGAGAGTCCCGATCTACTGAAATCTGGGTATATCCTGACAAGGAGTATAGCAGTACTAAAATAAAAAATATATTTCTTTTCATAACAGAGTATTAGCTTTAGGTCATTTCTATTCTTTAACTATTTTCCAACTGCTGGTATTGCCATTATAGACTATCTGCATGATATACATCCCCGGAGTTCGATCAGATATATCTACCATATTGGATTGAGATATACTGCCCCATTGTTGCAGCAATGTCCCGGTAAGATCATAGAGAGATATCCGGGCATTCTCAAACTTCTCAACTCCTGAAATATCAATTTTGAGTATACCACGGGTAGGATTGGGATAAATTGTCACTTTAGTTTCCGAAAGTTTTTCTTCATATGTGGAAGGCTCTCCTTCATCATCGCTCAAGGCTCCCCTTGTCTGAATCACAATCTCCTTTTGGCGAGTCAACCGATTACCGGCACTGTCATAGGTATATTTGATTTTGTTTTGGGCGTATGCATCAGCAGCAGCCCACATAGATAAAACCGCGAATAGCAGAAATATGGCAACTATCCGTTTAGATGTTTGAATTCTTAAAAGTAAAAATGTTGTTTTCATGTGATATAAGATTTTATTGACGCTTCAAATAACCACAACTTTCACATAAAAACAAAATATTATATGGTAACAGTGGTAACAAACCTACTTCAGCAAGAAAAGTTATTTTGCATCTTACAGTTCTTTCAGCCTCCGTCAACTGCCCTATTCATCGGCTTTCCGGCTGAAAGGATCTCCTGAAAGGAAAGATTCTTTGCTTTCAGCTTTCAGCCAATACTTCTTTAGTGAAACAAAGGTTTAGTTGACAAGGAGAATAGCCACCTTGCATAAAAATGCGCAGAAAAAGAAGCTATGTTTTAATGCTTATCATTGCTTCTTTTACCACAAAACAAGCAATGATATTTACTGAGAAATACTATCTAATAAAATTCAATGACGCATCTATATATCCAGCGTTTCCCATCTATATATCCAACGTCTCCCATCTATACATCCAACGTCTCCCATCTATACATCCAACACCTTCCATCTATATATCCAATACAGTGAAATACGTGAATTTTCCAATACTAAAGTTTCTAATGAAATAGCATTTATTAAGCATGAAGAATCTCATGATTACAATATCGGCTGAAAGCTGAAAGCAAAGAATCTTTCCTTCAGGAGATACTTTCAGCCGGAAAGCCGATGAATAGGGCAGTTGACGGAGGCTGAAAGAACTGTAAGATATGATTGGTTAAAAAGACACAACCACCGATTATAGAAAACGATTTAAAAGTAACATCTCAGTCCGCCTTGAATTCCCAAACGATTTACTCCATGACGGTCATTAATCACAATCATACCTGAGTAAATGCCATCAGGACGGGAGATAGATGCCCGCCACCATCGCGCACCCAGCCCCAGTCCTATTACTTTATTCAACATATATTCCACTCCCCAATTGAGCTCTGCCGCCACCCCCGAGAACCGGTCATTGCCCGCACCGTTCCAGGTATATCCGATACTCGCAGTTCCCCTGACCATCCACCTCTCACCCAGCTTCTGGCAATAGACAAAGACAGGAGCCACATAGCCCAACGTCACAAGTTCCTCCGGGAAATCAGTAGTAATAGCCTCACATTCCACTCCAAATCCATATCCGCCGTCACCGACCCAGTTATACGCTACTTTATACTCTCCCCCTCCTTTCCACTTGTAAGATCCCGAGCGCATCACCACCTCACTCGTTATCCATCCATAGCCGAAATTCACAATAAACGTGTTTCTCGGTACTCTTATCCTCTTCTCCTGCTCTTTTTGTGCTTCCTGCATCCCAACCGCATCTTCCATCGTGAGAACTACACTCTTTTCTTGCCCCCAAACACTGACATTCAGGCAGCATAAGCCAAACATCAATAACACATACTTCATGACTTTCATTTTATAGATTTTTCTAATATCTCATTAATAATCCCGCTTTGATAAGATACTCTATAACTATAATTGCCGACTCTTTCTTTTCTTCGGGCAAAGCGTTATATTCCTGCGAATACTCAGGATAATTCAGCAAAATAGTTCTCATATTGTTTTTAGTGATGAGTTTCACTTTCTTGCTATCAGACTCTATCAAATAACAAACTTTGTTTTTCAGTTGCTTAGACGCTACGATAGCCCCTCCTATGGCACCGAAGAGCATACCCCCCGCAACAGCCTCACTTATCTGCTTTTTGCCAATCTTAGTACCGATAAAACAAATCTTGTTTGTACCAAAGCGGAAACCGGGTGCATACCAACTGCCAAACCTGCATCCCTCATATCTTAATTGCCGACAGTTTACATACAAGGTATCCTGATGTATGATATACTTTACCTCTTTCTTCAATAGCTTATCTGTCTTTTTATCACCCGTCTTCGGTTTAAAATCGGCGCCTCCATTCCAGAATCTCTTGCTCTGGGACCTGGATTTAATAGCAAGATTCTCCAGACCGACAAATTTACCGTCCATGTAATCGGAGAACGACAAGGCATATTTGCTTTGCGCAAAAGCGATGACTGCAAACAGCGGCAGTAACATAGCCAAGGATAATCTTTTCCGTAACATAATATTATTTTTATTTAGTTGTTCTTTGTTTCACAGGCTCTTTGCAAGCTAAAACAGATACCGAAACGGTATCCGAAGTCAGCCTTATAATTTTTATCCTTTGTGATGCCATTAAAACCGGCACCGTCTTGTACACTGACTTTTACTTGTGAATAACAGAAAGAGGTTGTTAGACCCAAAAGTAGAACTAATAAAACGTGCTTTTTCATATTCATGTTAGAATTATTGGATTATTTGAAATATAATTAAGGAAACAGAGAGGAAATATACCATAAAAGCATTGAACATACAAATAATAAAATAAATAAATCCTAAGACTCTATTTCTTCTTAAACAGCTACTTCGCTTGTTTAAGATATTTCATATAATTTTCCCAGTCTTGCTCATTACACCAGAACCATTTTCTTTTAAGCAAGTTATCGTCCGGTTGAGGAATTTTCACACTAACAGGAACAAACCGAAGAGTATCGCCGATATCAGAAGGGTAACTTTTGGAAAGTTCTCTCTCTCTTTTAATAGTTGTATTATTGAAATCGTTTATACACAGCATCGTATTTTTATCGATAATTTTATACCACTTTTCTATTCCGCTTCCAGCATCATTTAGAGATTGAGTTTCTCGTATATACTGTATCTTTAAGGTATCTCCATAGATTCTATAAATTCCTATGAAATACATGGAAGTAAAACGTTCTTCTGAAAACTCTTTCAGCTTTTGCAATTCAAGATGATCACGTTCAGGATAATACCCTTCAACAACCAGTCCATTCTTATAGAAGAATGTACGCCGATTATAATAACCGTCGGTATTAATAAGGGTATCAATCCCTGTATACGCATCTGCATAACAGTAAGTAAATGCTTTTTTAACATCATTAGGAATCCCTCTGCAGGATGACAGAACATACAGTGCACATAAAATAAATATTACTTTTTTCATATTGAATACATTTTTATTTTCCCCATAAACTCAAAGGATTATAATAGCCCGAATAGAAATATCCGCCCGCTTTAAAGTTATCATAATTCAGGTAAAAATTCTGATTTCCAAAACCAGTTCGCCCGTGAATTCCGTTCTGCTGCAAGTCTTGGAACGCTTCATGGCTATAACCAACGCGCGTAATTTGATTTCCTCTTCTATACCCAATCCATACAGGAGCAGAGAAAACCTGTCCATTTTTCCAAGTACTATAGCCTTTATTTCTATTTTCACCCCATATTGGACTACGTGCATTTTCATCTTGTTGTTTCTGGCTATCCGCCTTTCCATCATTAGTATAGATATAAGACCCAAATGAAAAATTTCCAATACTCAATTCAAACGCATTTGTTCTCCATCTGTCACCATCTCCTCCTAAAGATTTCATGTCATTTTGCAACATAAAAGAACCGCCTTTCCAATATGCCGTTATATTAGCGACTCTTTGTGCGTTCGATTTTCCGTCCGGACCTTGAGTCTTCCCATAATAAGTCAAACCATATCCGACTCCAACGCCATTATAGGTTGCAGAAGCATTCCATCCCCAATGATTATCACCCACTCCACACTCCAACACTGACACCAATGCTAAAGTCTCCATGAACTATTTTTTAATCTAATAATTTCTTTACAACCTCTGCCATCCATCCTTCATAATTACTTATATTATCCACGGACACTTCTTTAAAAACTATTTGTTTAATTTTCTCTCCATACTCGAACACAATAGCAGATTTCTCCGGATGCTCCTGTAGACGCTTATAAATCCTCTGGTAAATAACCTTACTCGAAGGATATGAAAGTCCTGCAGCATGAAAGAGGATTAGATCATTTTTCTTAAATAATATATCTATCAATATCGCGGCTTTTATTCTTATATGTATGATATTATCTGCATATATTTTATCATCCAAATTAAGCTCTTCAAATAAAAGATTGATTTCATTAGTAGAAAAGCCATACTTCTTCAATAAATTAGAAAGTCTTATATGCCTGAATATTCTAAAATTCTCAAAATAGATCTCTACTTTTTCTTCTATCCTTGCTTCGTCCATAAAAGGATCAGTATACTTCTTGCAAAAGATATTTAGAGGAAAAGTGCACTTCTTGTTTTGGGAAGATATAATTTTCCCAAAATTCGGTATTGCAGAGAAACATACATAAAATCTACCTGCGAACGCTGTAAATGAACTTATATTTCCCAGATTATATATTTTAAAATAATAATTATCTGGCGATTGGGAAGCTGTATGATCTATAACCATAATTCTTAGGATTATTAATAGTGAAATTTCCGTTATTCAGTAATGAATTAACAAATTTGTCATTGCCAGTTGATAAATAATATCTGATAGCAGCATTCATCCGATGGTTACCATCTGTAATGGTTCGCACTCCTTCATGATAAAATCCCGCAGCACCAGATTTATCACTAAAAGTACCATTTTTCATCTGTTCATAGTACATATCTACTATATCCTGCTTTACACTTTGTTGTGCACTACGCAAACCTAATTGCGCTGCTGTTTGCTGTATTTGCTTACTTTGATCAGAAATACCTGTCCAAATATCCACTTTATGGTCCAGCGAATAGTTTGCTGCAGCTCCAACCGCTGATAATCCGCTTGTCATAAAGCTCATCTTGGCACCACTCCACATCCCATCAAGAAAGGAAGTATTGGGATCATCATCAACTTCAGCCATCACACCACCCATCAAAGTACCGAAAGGCAAACCGGAAACTTCATGAGTAATCTGATTAGAAAAAAGATTCATATTCTGTATATCAGAATAGTCAAAACTCTTGTTGTAAGTACCGGCGTCAATAGCATTCTGCTGACTATCCCTTTCTGAAGATAAAAACATCCCAGTTATTTGAGTAGTAATAACTCCGTTCTCTTCATATCCTTCTGCCACGACGTAGTATGTGCCGGCATCCAGAATCTTTGATAAATAAGCCTCTCCAGCACCACCGCCACAGCCTATGGAAAAGTCAGCATCATCGTTATAGTCAATTAATTTTCCGGAAGCATCCAAAAGGCTCAAATAGGTATCAGAAAGCTCTGATTCGCAATGCTTCATGATGACCTTCATCCTAGTACTTATAGTAAATTTATAAAAAACATCATTGGAAGGTCGCCCCGTATAATTGTTTGTAAAATCTTCCGTGTTTTGTGAATCTGAATAATCAAACTCAGAATTATAAGTGCCAACTTCAATTGGATATGATCTAGTATTTCCCTGTTGCGCATGGGCAATAAGTGGAAATAATAAAAAGGAAAATATGAATAATAAATGTGTTTTCATGGAGAAGTGTGTTTTAAGGTTATCTTATTCTTTAATTATCTTCCAACTGCTAATCTTGCCATTGTAGACAACCTGCATGATATACATTCCCGGAGTCCGTTCGGATAAATCAATTGCATTGGATTGGGATATACCCGCCCACTGCTGCAACAACTTTCCGGTAAGATCATAGAGGGATATTCGAGCATTCTCAAACTTCTCAACTCCTGAGATATCAATTTTGAGCATACCACGGGTAGGGTTGGGATAAATAGTAACTTTAGTTTCCGAAAGCTCTTCTTCGTATACCGATGGCTCCTCTTCATCACTCAAAGCCCCCCTTGTCTGTACGACAATCTCCTTTTGGCGAGTCAACCGGTTTCCGGCATTGTCGTAGGTATATTTGATACGCTGCGCACAAATATCCAGACCTGCCCACATAGATAAAACTACAGATAGCAGAAATATAAGCGCTACCCGTTTAGATATCCGTTTAGATATCCGTTTATCCTTTTTCATAATGCGTAATGTTTATTCGATACTGAATTCTCCTGATAACAAGGTTTCTCCGAAAGAAATTTCTAATAAGTATTTTCCATTCTCCACTTCGGACATATTCACAAATATATTGGTCGGAGTAAAGTACAATTCAGACTGAATAGTTTCACCTGTCAAAATACTTTTTACCGAAACCGTTACTTCAGTATATACGCAATCTAAATTAATAGTCAAAGCAGTATTATCAGGATTAAAATAGGCAAAGACATTCAATGGTTCTAAAGAACGTGTTCCGGGCTGTTGCGCTCCCTTTCCCTTAAGAGATTTTTTTAAATTAATCTGTTTGATAGATACCATTTGTTCTGCATAAATATTTAGAGAGAACAAAGCGAATAAGAGCGAAAGTAAAAATGTTGTTTTCATGTAGTATAAGATTTAATTATTTGATGCCTCGAATGAACACAACTTTCATCTAAAAACAAAATATTACGTGGTAACAATGGTAACAGAGAAATCCAAGTATGTAACAGACAATATATAAATCACACATTATCAGACATAAATACTTTCTCAAAAAGTCCCTTATCCATTTTATTCTTAATTCTATTTTTCCGTGTTTTTATTGCGTCGGCAGTAGTATTCATTACGTCCATAACAATTTCTTTTGGACAATGAAGTATGATTAATACGCAATATAACAAATCATCCATAGTCAAAGAAGAACAACAAGCATTCAAATCCTTCATGATATCTGCAAATGCGCTTCTAATATCATCAAGAATCAACACCCTGTGGTTATGAATAATACTAATACGCTCTTTTGGTTTTGCTTTCATTAATTCTGTCAATTTCCTACCCCCCTCAGTTGATCTAAATAAAGAAATGCAAATATCAATCCTTAACTCTTTCAATTCATGCAACTTGCTATTTCCTTCTTCACAGATATCTTTTCCATGTAACAATATTTCCGCACGATTCTCCATCAGTTGTTTCTGTAAAACGATATATCTGTTCTTCCTGCATCTATCCCTCCACATCAATATAAGGCTTAATACTAAAACAATAAATAAAAATAATATAATCAGGAGATTCATTGTTCTTCTATGTTCAACAGAGAGTTTATACTTATGCAATTCCAATAAATGTTTATCCATTAACTCGTTAATCTCCGCACGGTCATTCATTCTCTGAATCGAATCATAATAAACGATGAAAGAATCAACATTTAAAATCGCATCTTTCCAATTAGAAAGCTCTTTATTGGCTTGATATATACTATAATAATTTGAGGTCTTTGTATATATATCAGAAGATTCCTTTCCTAAATTCCAATAATAAAAGGCTGAGTCTTTCTTACCCAGATTATACAAAATATCACCTTTCAAAGAATAGGCAGAGGTTAAGCTTTCTATATCTAACAAATAAGGCATGGCTCTTGAAATACAATCATTGGCCTGTTCATACTCTCCCTGCTCATTATAAACTCCGGATAAATTCTTATATATGGCGCCCAACAACACCGGATAATCCAGTGAAAGTGCCATTTCCAGTGCCTGTTGATAATAATTTAATGCACTGTCAAGTTGAAGTTCAAGCAAAAAAGTACCAGCAATACCATTCAGATTGTGAAATGCACGTAAAGTATCATGATTACTCACATTTATAGCATAAGCCTGCTTATACATGTTTCTTGCTGTCTCTTCCATATTTTGGTCTGTATAGCAATCTCCCAAATCGTTATATACCATCGACAAAAATACCGAGTCACCTCCTTGCGGCATAGTCCTCAATGACTTCAAATATAAATTTATGGCAGTAGATATGTCTTCTTGCTCCCGATGCACACACCCGCTATAAAAATAAGATTTTGCCAATCGTTCTCTATCACTGTTCTTTTCAAAATAATCCACAGCTACCTGTATCAAAGAATCATTCTCCAGCGACACATAATTCTTATACTTCGCCTGCGTAAGCAGCAAGGCATACCATGCCCTGTCTGTTGTCCCCATCTTCTGCGGTGCAGAAACCTCCTCCAATAATTGCAGCGAACTGTCAGGACGCGATTGCATCAACGAATCAGCCAATAACAGAATAGAGCTGACAGCATGAGAATCTCTTCCGCATGCCCCTAGCAGCATAGTAAATGATATAAAGAATAGGAAAGCGGGTAACAGTTTTTTCATGCTATATTAGACTTCTCGTTTCAATACTGCAAAGATAGCAACAAATCATGGAAAAAGCCAGTTAGAAAGTAAGCAGTTGAAACATAATTAGTATCACACTATCATTTTGACACTTTGTATTTCCAATTGCCTGAGAATGCATTATTCCCGAATAACTGACCATGGAGGTAAAAAGAAACAAACGAAATTCAGCAAGCCACAGATTATTAATAATATATCGAAATACTTACACTTCTTTTAGAGTAAAACACCACCCTAAAAACACAAATATAAGAGAAATAGCCAATACAAATAAGTGTATTACTAGTAAGTAGTAACCCTTTTGACCGTAAGTAGTAATGATATCACCTATAAGTAGTAACCCTTTCACCCGTAAGTAGTAACCCTTTTCTGCATAAGAAGCCCTAAAACACGCAAGAATATGCAGAAATAACGAATTTACATTCCTTATTTATTCACAGGATATCCTATAATGCAAGATTGACAAATGGGCATAATCACATAAAACAAAGAAATAGCATCAATTTGATTAAGATATCAATAAATAAAAATCAATTTATCATTTCACTCCACAAGCATTTTGCCCCCCTAAAAACAACCAAAGGAAAAGATTCGTTTGCCGGCAACAAATGAAATCATTTGCCAATAAACTATGAAATCATTTGCTAGTAACAAACAAAACAGTATATTTGCGAAAAAACAACTCTAAATAAGATGATTAGACAAGAAGAGATATCAGCTGTACTGGACGCACAAACCGATATGTTTCGCAAGAAAGAGCAGGGTTTACCACGAGAAGCACTGATTTCAGTGCCTGCCATCCCATCGTTTGCCACTATCATTACCGGTATACGCCGTTGTGGCAAAAGCACTCTTTTGCGCCAACTGATGTCCCGGAAATATGACTCAGCGCTCTATCTGAACTTCGAAGACATACGCCTCGCCAACTTTGATACTGATGACTTCACCCGCCTGCAACGGGAAATTGAACGGCGTAACGTCCGCGTGCTCTTCTTCGATGAAATACAAATCATCCCTAAATGGGAAATCTTCATTCACCAAATGCTCAATGAAGAATATACCCTGTTCATCACCGGTTCCAACGCTTCCTTATTAAGCAGCGAACTGGGCACTCACCTCACCGGTAGACATATCCCCATGGAGCTATTTCCTTTTTCTTATTCAGAATATCTCTCTTTCAAAAGCCGCCCCGCAGACGAAGATTCACTCTTAAATTATCTGCGCGACGGTGGCATTCCCGAGTACGTGAAAAATGAATCTGAAATAATACTGAATACACTGATTGATGACATTCTGATACGAGATATTGCTATCCGTAATTCCATAAAAGACGTAAATTCACTGCGGGCACTGGCTGTATATCTGCTATCCAACATAGGGAACCCGGTATCAGCCGGTAAACTGGTGGGGATGTTCGATATAAAAGCGGCATCTACTTTTCTGGATTATTTCTCTTTCTATCAACGATCTTATTTGTTGGAATTTATACCTATATTCAGTTATTCGCTAAAAGTGCAGTCCCGAAACCCCAAGAAGGTTTACAGCATGGATTTAGGGCTGGCGAACGAAGCCTCTGCCAACTTCTCGGATAACACCGGACATAAACTGGAAAACCTCATCTTCCTGCATCTGCGCAGGAAACCGGGAAACATTTGCTATTACAAAGGAAAAGGAGAATGCGACTTTGTTGTCGCTGAAAAAGGCAAGGTATTGCATGCCATCCAGGTCTGTCACCAGATAACCGACCAGAACTTCGCACGCGAATATAACGGGCTGCTCGAAGCGATGAAAGCATTCAATCTGTCGGAAGGTATTATTGTAACAACTAATCAGACCGATTCTTTTGAAGAAGACGGAAAACATATCCGGCTGATGCCCGCCAATCAATTTTTACTATCATAGAATCAATAAGAAGCCGCCCCCTCCTTTCGCAATACGAAAGGAAGCAGGGCGGCTTCTATATAAATAGCTTGTAAAGCTACGCTGATTACAAAACCAGAGAAAGATTACAGACCGAAAGCGGCTTTCACCTTGTCCACGTAATCCAGTTTCTCCCAAGTGAAAAGTTCCACCTCCACATCTTTGTTACCTTCGTAACGAGACTTGAAGTGCTTGGTAACAATCTGCGGTTCACGTCCCAGATGTCCGTAAGCGGCAGTCTCCTGATAAATCGGATTACGAAGCTTCAGGCGATCTTCAATAGCCTTCGGGCGAAGATCAAAAAGTTCATCTATCTTCTTCGCAATCTCACCATCGCTCATGTTTACATGACCGCGGCCATAAGTATTGACATAGATATTAATGGGACGAGCCACACCAATAGCATAAGACACCTGTACCAGCATTTCGTCAGCTACACCGGCTGCCACCAGGTTCTTGGCAATATGACGGGCTGCATAAGCGGCACTACGGTCTACCTTACTGGGGTCCTTACCGGAGAAAGCGCCACCACCGTGAGCACCTTTACCACCGTAGGTATCTACGATAATCTTACGTCCCGTCAGACCGGTATCTCCGTGAGGTCCGCCGATAACGAACTTTCCGGTAGGATTAACGTGATAGGTGATATGGTCATTGAACAATGCAAGTACTTTCTCTGCATGAATAGAAGCAATGACACGTGGCATCAGGATATTGATGACATCCTGACGGATAGTGGCAAGCATTTCTTCATCCGCTTTCAGCTGGGCGGCTTCGCTGTCGTCGGCAGGCTGGATGAAGTCATCATGCTGGGTAGAAACTACAATCGTATCGATGCGGACAGGCGTACCGTTATCATCGTATTCAATAGTTACCTGACTCTTGGCGTCCGGACGGAGATAAGTCATCTCTTTACCTTCGCGACGGATGTCGGCCAACACTTGCAAGATGCGATGTGCCAGGTCGAGCGAAAGAGGCATATAGTTTTCTGTTTCGTTAGTAGCATAGCCGAACATCATGCCTTGGTCGCCTGCACCCTGCTCCATAGGGTCCTGACGTTCTACACCACGGTTAATGTCTGGGCTTTGCTCATGAATGGCGGACAATACACCACACGAGTTACTTTCGAACATGTACTCGCCTTTGGTATAGCCGATTTTCTGAATTACTTCGCGCGCAATGAGTTGCAGATCAACGTACGCTTTGGTTTTCACTTCTCCAGCCAGTACCACCTGTCCGGTAGTTACCAGAGTTTCGCAAGCTACTTTCGAACTGGGGTCGTAAGCCAACAGTTTGTCAAGCACAGCGTCCGATATTTGATCGGCCACTTTGTCGGGGTGTCCTTCTGACACCGATTCGGATGTGAATAAATATCCCATACTTCTAAATTAAAGAATGAATAATTAAAGAATGAAAAGCGGGGACCAGGTGAGTAGACATGCATATCCCGATGCTCGGAGCATCGTCAGAAAAGGATGTGTTTTAGCATTTTTTTCTGTGGTTGCAAGCTACTCAAATCTTTCCACATTTCATTTTCGGGTGCAAAGATAAAGGTTTTCTTATGAAATAGCATATAAACAGGAAAGCATTAACATTATATTAGCAAAAGAAGTGTACCGATATCCCATCGGCACACTTCCCAATTAGTAGTCTCAATATTGTTAACTTTAAAACTGTGCTTTATTTCAATAAGTTCCGGTAGTAGCTCTCCACATCGCTCCATTTATAGAAAGGAAACTGGTCGGTCTGTACCGGAATGTGTACTTCATGTTCATTATGCAGTATCTTAACCAGAATATCGTCCGCACTTCCTTTTTCATTCCGGAAGAAGGCAATCTGCACATTAGCGGCCATAGGGACTACCTTAAAGTCACTCCACACTTTATACACCTCGTAAGGATCATCTACGGCAACATTACAATTCTCTATCTGCATCAATGCCACCAAAGGAATCACATTGCCATCATGCCCGAAGCGAAGGGTAGCGGCTATGCCTCCCTTTTGAATAGCCTCATCGGCGCTATCCAGAATATTCTGCAACAATGATTTCGCATTGGCTACAACAATCCCTTTCCCGTCGGCATGATTTGCATTGCCCACATAGAAACGATAGTTGATGCACTGCCACAAATCAAACAGTTCCTGGGGCTGAAACAAATCATAGAAAGAAACCTTTGTCTCTGCATTCTGCATATCACTCGCCACCCAGTACATACCCCACATCACTTCCTTCGGATTCACTTTCTTCAGTATGAAACGCTTGTCCTTAAATAAAGAAGCAATCAACCGGTCGGGATTGGTGTGGACATCTTCAAACTTTCTGTATTCTTCAGCCCACGGACCGTCAGTGGAAGAAGTAAAGCGGTTGGATTCGTCCGTATGGAAATTCAAGTAGTCCATATACTTATGGCTGGCCTCATAAGAAATGCGCAGATTGGGATTCAGCTCCTTCAAACGATCACCAAAAGCCACCATACTCATCGCACAACGCAGCACAACGGTAGAACGGGCAGAAATAGAAGGGCTGCCCTTAAAGGCTTCGGGAAATGCAGCATACATTCTTTCCGCAATTCCACGGTGCTGACGGACACCTAATGGGGTCAGATCACCTCCATGGCCTTCCGCTTCTTCCCACACCTTCAGCAAACGCTGCCGGGCATCTTCTCCCAAGTCGGAAAGTGCCCCCTCACGATGCGCTTCTTCAAAAAGGTCCACCAGCCATTTATAATCACGGTCGCCAATCAGATAACGGGAACCATGCCGTCCATAGTGGCTCACATAGAATGGTTTATATCCTTTGGGAGCCCGGGTCTGCGGGGCGAAATCAAGCGGATAGGCCCAATAGACTCCACCCGTTTTCTCAATAGTGGAAAACATCTCTTCTTTGGATGTCTGCGCCCCAAGCGGAACACAGCACATCCACATCATACCACATAACAGTAATTGTTTCAGTTTCAGTCTCATTCTATATCTTCATTTATTGTTTATAACCGTCATTCTGATTCAACGCCGGGTTGTTGGTCAATTCGCTTTCCGGTATCGGGAACAGCTGATACTTGTCGTCCACATCTCCTCCCAAACGAATACCATTCTTCCAGTCCCAGTCATTGCCTTTCGTATATTTACCGAAACGGATCAGGTCGGTACGCCTGGTCAGCTCGGATGCCAGTTCTTTCTGACGCTCGCTCAGGATAAAGTTCAAAGAAAGCTCATTGAGAGCGATTTCTCCTGAAACATCCGAACGAACGCCGCTCTTCGCATATTTACCGGACATATACGCTCTGGACCGAACTTCATTGACGTAGCCTAATGCTTCCGTTTCCGTACCATTTGCTCCACGCAAGATAGCTTCGGCAGCCATCAGATAGGCATCGGCTGTGCGGAACAACGGGAAATCAATAGAGGTATAAGCATCGCCCGAAGCGCAGAGCTGATCATCCTTGGTCACGTTTCTCCATTTGATATAGCCATAACCACAGGTAAAGGTGCTGGTCATGTTCAGTTCCGAGTCCCAGGTTTCCTTTACCTGATTCGGAAGGGCGGTCATGAACTGGGCACGTTTATCTTTCTTTCCGTTACCCCAGGTATCATTGACATCAAACGCCACATCATCCGCATCAAAGGCGTCTACCAGTGTCATCTTGGCACGAACATTACCCCAGCCTCGCGAACCGACTCCTGTCTTATACAATTCGTCCATCGGACCATTCACGAAAGCTTTTACGTAGAAGTTTGTTCCGGCTGAACTTTGGGCACGCTGTCCGTCCTGTACCAACCCCCAGATGATCTCCTTGCAGGTTTTGTTATCCGCCAGGAAGATTTCACGATAATCGGAAGCCAGCGGATAGTGTCCGTCTGTAACTACCTTCTTCGCATACGTATATGCCTCCTGGTATTTATTTTCATGAATCCAGGACTCGGCATTCAGATACATACGTGCCAGCAGGAACCAGTCGGCTACACGGTCAATCCGTCCGTATTCGTTTTCTCCCGGAGCTTTCAGTTCATTCTCAACAGCCAGCAATTCACTTTCCGCATATTCAAATATCTGCTTACGGGTATACTGAACCGGAATTTCCTTCACACCTGTATGTTCGTCAACATAGGGCACGGAACCAAACAAATCACAAAGCATGGAATAGCAGTACGCACGTATAAAACGTGCTTCGGCTCTGTAACCAATGTATTCGTCCTTCATTTCTTCCCAAAGTCCTCTATCCTGTAACTTCCCTTCGGTACATTCGCGCAGCAGCTCGTTACAGTAGGCAATGCTCATATAAAGCCGCTGGTAAGTCCAGGTGACAACAGAGGCATTGGAGGCATCCCATTGCAGGTTCAGGCACTTACGCAGACCGTTTGAGGAAGAAGGCATCAGGAAGTTATCCGTACTCATCTCCTGCAAGTAGAACAACAGACGCACATAACCGGAATATCCTTCATTGGCACCTTCCAAGTCGCCATTGCCGCCATCGCCACCCTGCTGTCCTGTCAGGATCAGAGATGAATAACACTTGGCCAGCACGCCTGTATAGCCGTCCTTGGTCTTATATACCTGGTCGCTCACTAACTGGTTATTATCCAGTGGCATGGTATCGAGGTCACCCAGGCACGAAGCCAGAAACGTGACCAAGAAAAGTAGATTGAATGAATAGGCAATTATCTTTTTCATATCGCATAGTTTTTTTTAATCCGTTAGAAAGTTAAATTAGCACTTAATGAGAATACTCGCGGACGAGGATATATCTCCTTGTCGATACCGCTGTAGATTTCCGGATCGATGCCCGAATATCCGGTAAAGGTAGCCACATTCTGAACACCGAAAGTCAGCCGCAAAGAGCTTGACTGATCCCACAGTTTCTTGAAAGTGTAACCCAATGAGATATTGTCAATCCGGAAGAAGTTTCCTTTCTCCAGGAAGTAGTCCGAGTACAGTTGCTGGTTTTGGAAGCCTGTAGCTTTGGTTCTGCTCAGGATATTCGAGAAGTTTCCCTGGTCGCTGTAAACAGACTGTACATACTGGTCGGCAGCTATGTAGTTATAGACATAATTGCCGAAAGCTCCGTGCCCGCTGATAGCGAAATCCCAGTTCTTATAGCTCAGTTGGGTATTGAAGCCCAGATAAGATTCCGGCAATGCACTCTTGTTGGTGGCATACTTTGTTTCTGTTGCCGATACGGAACCGTCCGGCTGTACATATTGGCCTTCTATCGGTTTGCCATTGTCGTCATAAGCTTGTTTTGCCAGATAGAAAGTATAAGGGCGTTCGCCTACCATGAATACCTGTACTGTTTTACCGGTACCCGAAATGGCTCCGGTCTGTACAAAGTTGGCTTCCGAATCCACTACATTCAGTTTTGTGATCTTTGAATCGTTCCAGGTATAGTTCATGCCTACTGTCCATTTCCAGTCCTTTGTATGTACCGGCACTGCATTAATGGAAAATTCGAGTCCTTTATTATCCATTTCACCGATATTAGTGGTAATCACAGAAGAATAGTTGGTTCCTGAAATCACAGGAATCGTATTCAGCAAATCCTTGGTGTGGCGTTGGTAATAGTCCACAGAACCATAGATACGGTTATTGAGGAAACCATAATCCAATCCGATGTTATAAGTCTCGGTAGTCTCCCATTTAATGTCGGAGTCATAACCATTCGGACGATACGTATTATACCATTTATCTCCGAACTGATAGCAAGCTTCAGGATAGGATACTGTGAAAGTTGTCATATAAGGATAGTCGTTCAGAATATCCTGTTGTCCGGTCTGTCCGTAGCTCAAACGCAACTTCAGGTCAGACAGAATATCCGAATCTCTCAGGAAAGCTTCCTGGCTGATTTTCCACCCCAATGCCACGGAAGGAAACAATCCCCAACGATTGCCTTTTGCAAAACGGGATGAAGCATCCGAACGCAACGTAGCTGTAATCATATAGCGGTTATCATACGAATAGTTAAGACGACCGTAAAACGAAAGCAGATAATATTCCGATTCATAATGATTGGGAGAGAAGAGCTCCTTGCCCTCCGGAGAAAAGGTAGTAGCATCAAACTTCTTCCAGAAATGCTGCCAGCCATATCCGCCCATGGCACTGAAGTTATGCTTCTCATTGAAAACATGAGAATAGTTAGCGTATAAGTCCAGCAGATAATTCCGTTTGTTCTGCTTGGAGTCATAGACAAGACCTGTACCGTCCTTCATGTTAGAGGTGTACATCATTCCCGCCAGTTCGGGCACTTCCTTCGAGTATTTACTGGTCAGGACATCGTAGCCCAGGTTCATGTTCAACTGCAAATCTTCCAAATGATGTACCTTATAGTTGAAAGATGCATTACCGATAGAGCGTGTCACTTTATTGCGGATATCCTGCAAGTCAAGCTGTGCCACCGGATTATCCGTCTGGATGGCCATCGGAGAATTACCGTTCATCCAGATAAAATATCCCAACCCCGGATCAGTAGCCGCTGTGGCACTTCCGGTCTTAACCGGACGTGTAGGATCATAGCGAAGCGCGTTATTTACGACGCTTTCATCGACTTTCTTATTATTTTCATAGGACACCTTCAGATTCAGGTCAACCGTAAGATGATTATCAAAAAACTTAGGCGAAATACCTCCGTTGAATGTAAATCTCTCGTAGTTATTGGTACGTATGACACCGTTCTGATCGGTATATCCCACCGAAAGACGATAAGGAGCATTTTGCTTCACTTTACCCGATACGGAAAAGTTGTGTTCCTGTCCGAATGCCGTCCGATAGATTTCATCCTGCCAGTCAGTCGATGCTGTGCCTAAGGTCACAGAAGCCGGTACTCCGGATACAGTGGGAACAAACTGGCGAAATTCATCGGCAGAAAGAATATCCAGCGTTTCAGTAACTGTACTTACCGACAGGTTCGTTGAATAATTAAAGCGCAAATTGGTATCAGCCCCTTTCTTCGTAGTGATTACAATCACACCGTTCGAAGCCCGCGAACCGTAGATAGCCGTAGCCGACGCATCTTTCAGCACCGTAAAGGTTTCTATATCATCAGGGTTAATACCACCAATCACATTGCCGCCACCTTCGATAGTAGAGTTATCAACCGGTACGCCGTCAATCACAATCAACGGATCGTTGGAGGCGGAAAGCGAAGCACCGCTTCGGATGCGAATCGTGGCGCCTGTGCCCGGAGCACCGGAACTGGATACTACGTTTACTCCCGGTACTTTACCCACCAGGGCATCCTGAGCGGTTGTACGCAGTCCTTTATTAAAATCATCCGGCTTAATGGCTGTTACCGAGCCTGTTGCATCCGACTTCTTTACGCTGCCGTAGCCGATGACAACTACATCTTCAAGCATCTCGCTATCTTCCGTCATCACGATCTTCATGCTGGCAGAAGCAGGCATCTCCACGTTTTTATACCCTATATAGGTAATCAGTAATGTAGCTTTAGGATTTGTGATCGAAAGAGTGAAGTTACCGTCCACATCACTGATCGTTCCGTTCGACGTTCCTTTCTCCAAAATATTAGCTCCAATAATAGGCAGATTGTCCTTATCGAGGATATTGCCTTTCACAACCGTTTTCTGTGCGGCAACGCTCACACTGAAAACCAAAGCAAACAGTACCCAAACATACCGCCATCTACTTCCAAAAGTTTTCGGATTCTTCTTGTTTTTCATAATAGTTTTAAATTAGTTTATTATACGTGTAACAAAGGCATCGCGTGACTTATACGATACGAAGCAAAAGTAATTTCAATGGTATAACAGAACAACTACACGAAACGGAAAAGTAAGTAAATAAATAAGTTGATAAGCAGTAACTAACTATTTGTCAACACATTGGCCAATTAGAACAAAAGAGAAAAAGTAAGATCAAAGGAAGTGTAAAACTACAGTTTCTGTACCTGAATTGCCAGATCCTTGCCCGGAATGATCGCTTTATTCCGCATTTTCATCCGGTAGTTGTAAACCGTCTGAAGTGAGTAATGAAGAAAGTTGGCAATCTTTGAATTATCGTTTATACCCAAACGTATGAGAGCGTATATACGCAACTCGGGTGTCAGCAACTCGCCTTCCTTCAGCTGCACACGCTCTTCTTCCTTCAACAGAGCATTAAACGACTCGACAAAATTAGGAAAGATGGAAAGGAATATAGTATCAAACTTACTGATGAAAAGCTTGAAATCATCGGAAGTGGAAGATTGTCCGCGAAGTGTCTTTGATATATCCGCCATAGAGCCTGTATTTGCAATCTTCAACAATGCCTTGCGGTCGTTCTCCTGCTTATAGATATATTCGGAACATATATTGAACAGTAATCCGATATATTCTTCCTTGATATGATTCGATTCCCGGATCTGCTCATTCATCCGGGTAAGGTTCTCAGCCATTTCCTGCAAGCGCAAATTCTGTTCGGCCAGCGATTGCTTCACCTTCAGCAGTTTGGTATTCTTCTTACGGATGAAGAAGAAGGCAACGATCAAGGCTATTACCAATATCAGGAGTATCAAAAGGGAAAAGAGCACCCGGTTTTCATCAGCCTTGATGCGTGCATCATTAGCGGCCTGGATGATGGGGAGATATTCGGCAATGTCAATAAAGCGATAGCGGGCTTTCCCGAAATTCACATCTTCCAGGGAACATGAGATATAATTATAAGCCCTTGCAATGTCACCTTCCCGGAAAAGAAGTATTGCCAGATGCTGCAAAGACATATACACTTTCTTGGCATTGGCAATATCAGTCAATGAAGCCAGAATAAGATAATGCCTTGCCTGCAAAGTATCCTGCTTTCCCAAATACAATTCTGCCAGAAGATACTCCATTCTGGCTCTATCTGAATTATCTTCTGTACTTTGCCCATAATAATCCTCCAACAGCCGGATAGCCTCATCCCACTTTCCGGACATACTCAGGCGACCGCATTTATTGGTAATATAGCTGGAAGAGTGTGGTTCGCTAATCGCAATCAACGTGTCTTTATAAGCTTTTAGCTGCTGCCAGGCAAGTTGTTTACCGGATTCATCTATGGCATCACTATAGCAGGATAAGTAAATGGTGTGGTATAGATAATAGAAATAAGTATCCTTTCTTACGTCTTCTGTCCGTTTCACTTTGGCAAGCATAATCAACGCATTCTCATGCTTCCCCATTTTGTTCATTACATCAGCTATGTTCATCAATCCCTCATTGATTAACTTTTCATCTTTCAGACTTTCCGCCAGTTGCAGCCTCTCTTTTGCGATAATCATAGCCGTATCAATCCGAAATGAACGATATTTAGTGAACAGATTTCCTAATATATCAAACCTGAGTTTATCATCTTCCGCATAATCCAGCGTCCGGCGAATGTCTGCTATTTCCTTTTCCACTTTTTGCTGGTAAACCTCACGATGCCCGATCATCTTATCCAGTTTTAAAAGCAGGGCATCATCGTCCGCTTTGACCGCAGCCCACAGACCGGAACAAATAAAAAGACAAAATAAGATAGAAACAGAATATCTGGACATTAGACTACAGGTTATATACTTCAAGAGCAAAGATATAGATTTTTTCTCTATGATAATCGTGTACCGCCTCTTTTTAGCAGATAAAAGGCAGCTTACTTCTTATTACCGATCTTTATCAAAGCCATTCCGATGGCTATCCATAATAATTCGCGTATGCGGGTTATCAGCCCCACATAAACGCCCAATGCCGGGGACATGTGCAATCCGTCCACAGCCAATGCCAAACCACCTTCGCGTGCACCCAGTTGCATCGGAAAGAAGAAAATCAGATTACTGAACAAAGAGGAGAAGGCCAGTATCAACACACAATCCCACCCGTTAACGTCCGGTGTGAAAACGCTTAGAATAATGTATATTTCAAGACTGGAGAGTATGCGTGCCGAAAGTTCCAATAGCAAAGAACTATAGAAAGTTATCTTATGCTGGCTATGCAGTAAGGCTATCTGACTATCAATCTGTTCCAGAGTATCTTTTTGCTTCACAACAAAACTATGCGCCCACTTCCTGATAAAGGGTACCTTCTGTAAGAACCGGAAAGTCTTCACCGCCATCCCATTTTTATATCCACGGGTAAAGAAATAGATAGCCAACAGACAAAATGCCCCTATTGCAGTAAGCAATATTGCCATAAAGGTATTCACAGGATACAGGAAGATATATAAGAATATGGAGAGAAACCAGAACCAAAAGTGAGAAAAGATGTGCATCATCACATACAGAATGACCGAAGACGTAGCTTTACTTACGCCTACATAGGGAGTCAGTTCCATAATCCGATACGGCTCACCGCCCATCAGTCCGCCGGGTGTAGCGTAATTTATGGCAAACCCTGTGATCGACAACTTGCAGACCTTCCAGAAAGGGACGCTATATTTACGGTCGTCCCTGATTATCAGATACCATGAACAGGTATTTATCAGATAGACAAAGAACCACAGCATCATGATTACAGGAAACCAAAAGCCTATGCGCTTCACGTTCTCCCAAATGTCGGAACAATCCATATCCATTGTACAAAGCATGATGACAATGGCGAGTATGCCGAAAAGCAAAAACAAGTTACGGTATTTATTCTTCATTGCAGGAAACCGGTTATTAATCAGTCAGATCACGATAGATATCCCCCAGTGTCTTTCCTAATACCGGGTGTATCACATCAGGCGCAATCTCCGCCAGCGGCTCCATCACAAAGCGGCGTTCCTGCATCAGCGGATGAGGCAATTTCAGTGTAGGGGTATCCAGAATAAGATCATCATACAACAACAAATCGACATCTATCACACGGTCACTATACACACCGTTCACTGATTTATGGGTACGCCCCATCTCCTGTTCAACGGACTGGGTTATGGAAAGTATCTCCAACGGCGGAAGTGAAGTCTCCGCACAAACGGCAGCATTCAGGAAAGCATTATCAGAATCAAACCCCCACGGGGCAGTAGCATAAAAAGCGGACAGGGAAACAATCTTCCCTATCCGCTCTTCTATATGTTGCACGGCAAGACGGAGGTTCTGCACCTTATCACCGAGGTTGGTTCCTAAACTGAAATAAACGTACATTACTTATCCGTAATCAACATCGCATCCCCATACGTACCGAAACGGTAACCTTCCTTCAAAGCCACATTGTACGCCTCCATTACCTGATCGTAACCACCGAAAGCGGCAACAATCATCAGCAACGTGGAAAGTGGCATATGGAAGTTGGAAATCATCGCATTGGCTACTGTAAAGTCATAGGGAGGGAAGATAAACTTGTTAGTCCATCCTTCGTATGCCTTCAGGTGACCGTCTGTGCTTACGGTGCTCTCAATGGCACGCATCACAGTGGTACCTACAGCGCAAACCTGTCTGTTCAGGTCTTTGGCACGATTTACAATGCCGACAGCTTCTTCGTTCACAATCATCTGTTCAGAATCTGTCTTGTGCTTCGTAAGGTCTTCCACATCAATATCACGGAAGTTACCCAAACCGGCATGCAGCGTGATATACGCAAAGTCGATACCTTTAATTTCAAGACGCTTCATCAACTCACGGCTGAAATGCAGACTCGCAGTAGGAGCCGTCACCGCACCCTCATTACGGGCAAAGATAGACTGGAAACGCTCCGAATCTTCCGCCTCTACAGGACGGTTGATGATGCTGTGAGGCAGCGGAGTTTCGCCCAACGCATACAAAGCCTTCTTGAACTCATCGTGCGGACCGTCGTAGAGGAAACGGAGCGTACGGCCACGAGACGTTGTATTGTCGATAACTTCAGCTACCATAGAGTCGTCATCACCGAAATACAACTTATTGCCGATACGGATCTTACGGGCAGGGTCTACCAACACATCCCACAGACGGAGTTCTTCATTCAACTCACGCAAAAGGAACACTTCAATACGGGCACCAGTCTTCTCCTTGTTGCCATACAAACGGGCAGGAAATACTTTCGTATCATTGAAAATGAACACATCCTTATCATCAAAGTAGTTCAGAACGTCTTTGAATTCTTTGTGCTCAATCTCACCTGTCTTTCTATGCAGCACCATAAGGCGCGACTCGTCTCTGTACTTTGTAGGGTGCAAAGCAATCTTCTCTTCCGGAAGCTTAAATTTAAATTGCGACAGTTTCATATTATTTGAGTTTTTAAGTTTTAAGTTTTTGAGTTCATTAGTAAGCTACAAGTTACGAGCTACAAGCTACAAGTGCCATACGGTTTATAGCGTAGCCACTTGTAACTCGTAGCTTGTAGCTTGTCACTCTTCTATCTCCTGAGCGTCTATCCACTCTTTAAAATCCATCGGATCGAGGCAATCTTCCAGCCGGACATCACCTACACGGGTGCGTTCCAAAGCCGTAAGATGGGCGCCACTGTTCAGCGCTTCACCAATGTCGCGGGCCAAGGCACGGATATAAGTACCTTTACTGCATACCACACGGACTTTAATTTCCGGCAGATTACATTCCAGCAACTCTATCTCGTCAATCACCAGCAACTTCGGTTTCAACTCTACCTCTTCGCCCTTACGTGCCAGGTCATAGGCGCGTTTGCCATTTACCATACAGGCCGAAAAGGCGGGGGGAACCTGCTGTATCTCACCGATAAATGTCTTCAACGTTTCTTCCACCAACTCCCGCGTGATATGCTCAGTAGGGTAAGTGGCATCTATCTCGTGTTCCAAATCGTAAGAGGGGGTAGTGGCACCCAACTGAATGGTAGCGACATACTCCTTCGTATGATACTGGAACTCTTCTATTCTCTTCGTAGCCTTACCCGTACAGACAATCATCACCCCTGTTGCCAAAGGATCGAGCGTACCGGCATGGCCTACTTTCAACTTCTTTACTTTCATCCGCCGGCAGATGTGGTAACGTGCATGCCCCACAACCTTGAACGATGTCCATCCCAGCGGTTTATTGAAATATAATACTTCTCCTTCTTTAAACTTCATCCGTTATCCTTGCATTTGTGACAGTACGATGGTTACGATACCGGCTATTGCACAATAAACAGCGAAGTATACCAATTTTCCTTTCTTCACAATATTAATCATCCACTTACAAGCCAGATAACCCGCTACAAAAGCTGCAATAAATCCTATCAGCAATGATAACGTTGAAATGCTTCCGGCAATGTCTTCTCCTTTCATCAACTTGATACCATCCAGCAGCCCTTCACCCAATATCGGAGGCATTACCATCAGGAAAGAGAACTGAGCCAGCTTTGCTTTATTGTCACCCAGCAACAATCCGGTTGCAATCGTCGTACCGGAGCGTGAAAGTCCGGGAAGCACCGCACAAGCCTGGGCCAAACCTATAATGAACGCATCTTTCATGGAGATGTTCTCCTTCTGCTTCGGTTTATAATAATAAGAGAATGACAGCAAAGCAGCCGTTACCAGCAACATGCAACCCACAACCAGCAGGCCTGAACCGAAAACTGCCTCCACCTCATCTTTAAAGAATACCCCCACAATGCCGATAGGCACCATAGATATCAGGATATTGATTACATAACGTGTTTCATCATTCATCTGAAACTTAAACAGTCCCTTGAAAATCCATTCGATTTCTTTCCACAAGACCACCATTGTACTGAACACCGTAGCTACGTGCACTACCACCGTAAATGCCAAATTTTCCTCTCCCTGAATACCAAACAATGCCGAACCGATAGCCAAATGTCCGCTACTACTTACCGGCAAATACTCTGTCAATCCCTGGATCAAACCCAGGATGAGCGCCTCAAACCATTCCATGTAAGTTGATTTATGAATTATAATTTTTCATTCCTTCATTATTCATTTGCTTGTCACGCGGTTTGCGCAATACAGCGTATATCATGAGTAAAAACCCCACAAGACATACCACGGGAGCTACTTTAATACGTCTCGCACTAAAAATATCCGGTTCAAAGTGTGTCGGGGTAGACACCGGACCTGTCATCAGAATAAAACCGATAATCACCACCGCCATTGCAACGGCAAGCAGGATAAAGTTAGTTTTATCGAAAGCAAATTTCTCTTTACTCATCTCTTTATTTATGATTTAATTGTTTACAATTTAACTTCACTCAAAACATCTCTTATTTCTTTATTAATGTATAAGCTGTAATGTTCAATACTATATATAATAAAGCGTACTCGCCTTCATCCGTAGGAACTTATTGATAGACAGGTATGCACAGAACCACGTGATACACACTCCAAATACAAGCACCGATACGGAAACCAGCAACATAACATTGGGTGTGATTACACTGATCAGGTCAGGCTCATACACCACCAGCCAATATGCCGCAGCCCACAGAACACCATCGGCAATGACAGCCGCCAACACACCGATCCAGAAGTTACGCCACAGGAACGGACGCCTGATAAAACTCCAACTCGCACCTACCAGCTTCATCGTATGAATCAGGAAGCGTTTAGAGTAAATAGTCAGCCGGATGGTATTATTGATCAATGCAAAGGAAATGAAAGCCAGTAATACAGCCAATCCCAACAACATCAAACTGATATTACGGATATTCTCATTAACCATATTTATCAGGTCTTCCTGATAACGCACTTCCTGTACATTGGTATTCTTCTTTATTTCTTTTTCTATTTTGGCAATACTGTCGGTATTCGCATAATCGGAGTGCAGCTTCACTTCGATAGAAGCATGAAGAGGATTATATCCCAAAAAATCCTGCGGATCTGTCCCCATGGCTTCAATCTGTTCACGAAGCGCCTGCTTCTTCGAAATATACTCCGTAGACCGTACGAATACTTCCTTATCCAGTCTTTTTTGTAACTTCAGAATATCCGTTTCCTTCATATCATCGCTGATGATAATAGAGAAATTGATATTCTCCTTAACATACACAGAAAGATTGTGAGCAGTCAGTACGAAAAACACCACCAATCCCAGCAGCAATAACACCAGCGTCGTACTGATGCTGGAAGTAATGAACTGCATATCAAAATAGGATACGGAATTATTCTTGCTTTTCGTCTTCATGCCTTATCACCTTACCATTTTATCATCTTATTTCTGCTTCTTCCTGAATACATAAATCATCGAGCTGCTTCGCTCCTTGCTCGCCAACGCGCTGAACCACGCTAACGTACCACTGAGTACCCCCCGGAAGAAAGACATCGAATGTCCCATATACTTTTCGCTTAGCATCGACACATAAAATGCATCAAATGGCATCGGATGACGTGCAGCCAATATAAATTCATGCTTTGCTCCCAATCTCTGAATAGTGCCGGGCGTAAAATGCCATAAATGACGGGGAACATCGTAGGCAGCCCAGTGCGCACCATATTTCTTCGCATCATACGAGGAGCAATTGGGCACGGCAATAATTAACACGCCTTTTTCCGTCAACAGGCTATTCAGTGTATCCCACGTTTCATTCAAATGTTCCAGATGTTCCATTACATGCCACAAAGTGATGACATCAAAACTTCCGGGAGCAAAATCCTGTAATGCGGTATCGGGCTTCACATCCAGACCGAAATGTTCTTTGGCAAAAACGCGCGCCTGCGCATTCCTCTCCACTGCTTCCACTTGCCAGCCCCGCCGCTTCATGGTATCGGCAAAATATCCTGTTCCCGTACCGATATCCAGCAAATGTCCTTCTTTCCGGTGTGCTTCACGAGCCACCAGACGTGCCTTGCGCCCCAGCATATAACCACGCACCCAATGGTACGCCTTATTCATGAGGCCCTTTTTCGTATCAGAATGGGAAATATAATCGGGAGTCTCATAATATTTGCCTATCTCAGCCTCCACAGGAAAATCTTGCGTAAAGAGAAAGTCGCAATCCTGACAGCGGCACAGATAAAATGCCTCGCTGGAAGCATAATGGTCTATGCAAGTCATAGCACGCTCTATATGCGCACTACCACATACCGGACAGACTTTTATGGTGAGTTTATTCATTGAACGTTCTGCAATAATGAAGTGCAGCCTGAACTGAACAGACCGAACTATACCCGAATTTGGTGCAAAATAACAAATAAAAAGTGACGCATCGGGCTTTCTTTAAGGAGATTTAATAAAAGAGAAGTTTAAACACTTGTTTTAAATAAAAAAAACATATATTTGTCGGTACAAGAACACTTCAATTACATACTATCATGAAAAACGCTTTACTCTCCTTACTTTTTTGCTTCTGCTGTTTTCAGCTATTCGCTGACGGACAAACGATTCTACCGAACCGGAAATTCGGCAAACCTACCATGGAAGAACTGAACATGGCTGTTTATGAACCCGACTCCAGCGCCACCGCCGTTATCCTGTGTAAGCTGACTGACGTCAGTTATAAATGGGGAATAGAAAGCTTCCGGCTGGTTTCTGAGTATAAAGTAAAAATCAAAGTACTCAAACCGGAAGGAACCTCCTATGCCGATGTCACCATTCCCTACTACGAACTGCCTAATAACGCCATGAAAGAAAATATAATCGGACTGGATGCCAGCGCCTACAACCTGGAAAACGGAAAAATTGTACGTACCAAAATGAAGAAAGATGTAGTGTTTAAGGAGCGTGTGGGCGAAAGCCGGATGAACCTGAAATTCTCCATTCCGCAGGTGAAAGCCGGAACGCTGATAGAGTATGAATACCGGGTAGAGTCCGATTTCTTCTTCAGCATCGACAGTTGGAAAGCACAAAGTGATATTCCTATCTTATATACCGAATATAATGTCACCATACCCGAGTATTTCAAATTCAACATAGAGATGCACGGTGCGGAAAAGCTGGAAACCGTAAACGAAAGCGCTTCCCTCAACTTATCCATCGGATCGCAATTGCTCCGATGCTCCGGGACGCATCTGAACTTCCAGGGCAACCAACTCCCCGCTTTGAAAGACGACAGTCATGTGTGGTGCGCGGATGACTACTGCACACAAGTAAACCTGGAATTGCAGGGAATTGATTTTCCCGGTTCCCTCTACAAATCGTTCACCCAAAGCTGGGAACAGATTGACGAAACATTACTGAAGGACTCGGACTTCGGTAGCAGACTGAAAATGAACAATCCGCTCAAAGAAGAAATGACTGCCCTGCATCTGGAACAAATGAAGGGAGCGGACGAAAAGATATGCGCCATCTACACGTTTCTGAAAAACAAAGTGAGATGGAATGAGAAATATGCCTTATATAGCAAATCACCCAAGCAAGTGCTGAAAGAAGGCACAGGCAGCAATGCCGACATCAACTTTATCCTTATCAGCATGCTGAAAGATGCCGGAATACCCGCCTATCCGGCGGTAATGAGCCGCCGGGATATGGGTATACTTCCTTATAGCCATCCCAGCATCCAGAAACTAAATACATTTGTCGTAGCCATTAGCCCTACAGACAGTACTCTGGTTTATCTGGACAGTTCCGTAGAAAATGGCTACCTTAATGTCCTCCCTCCTGTACTGATGACCAACCGTGCGCGTATTATCGCTCCGGACAATCACAGTCAGTGGGTCAGTCTGGAAAATGTAGGGGCAAACCTGCTGAGATCAAGCGTGAAGGCCGGAATTTCTTCTGAGGGAGTTGTTACAGGCACACGTGAAACTGTTTATATAGGTCAGTATGCCTCCCGTTTGCGTAACAAATACCGCACAGCCAAGGACAGTACCGAGTTTGTCAGCAAACTGGCTTCCGAAGAGAACATACAGGTGAAAAAACTCCAGATGGAAGGGAGAACCCACTTCTCACCGCAAGTACATGAACTGGTAGAATTTGAAAAGCAGTACACTGTTAACGATCAGTTCATTTACGTCAATCCGCTTGTATTCCTGCATGTCTCCGAGTCCCCCTTCAAACAGTCGGAACGGAAACTTCCCGTAGAATTTCCCTACACAGACCAGGTGTCCCTGACCATAAATCTGACCATTCCGGAAGGATACACAGTCGATGAAAAGCCGGAGAATCAGAGATTGCAGACAAGTGACGGACAAGTGCTTTGCCGATATATAATCACGCAACAGAATAATCAGGTCACACTCAGGTATTCTTTCCGGTTGCAGAAGCTGCTGTTCCTGCATACTGACTATCCTGAACTGCAACAATTATGGGAATTGATTGCCAAGAAGAATAATGAAATGATGGTTTTAAAGAAACTGTAATGCGGAAATTATGAAAATGAACAAATTATTTTTCGGTCTCCTGCTACAAGCCGCCTTTTACTCCGGCAGCCTGTACGCTCAAGCAGATTTGCGTACCGACGCATACTCTATCATACAAGATGCCGTAACGGATATCGTATGCAGTTCATCCACCGATGCCATCCAGAAAGAGAAACGTGTGATACAGGTATTGAATGAAAAAGGAAAAGAAGATGCCTCCTTTGTCTGTCTTTGCGACCGTTTTTCCTCTCTGAGAAAGTTCTCCGGAGAAGTTCGGGACGCCTCCGGCAATGTGATCCGGAAAATTAAAAAGAGCGAACTGAAGATTACCGAATATTCAGACGGCCTTGTCAGTGACGACTATTACTATTTCTTCGAATATACTCCGTCACGATATCCTGTTACCATCACCTACGAGTGGGAGATAAAGAACAGCGATGGACTGATCGGCTACCCCAGCTTCGTTCCGCAAAAGAGTTATAACCAATCCGTTGCGCAGGCAAGTTACCGTATTCTGACTCCGGCTGACAATCCTTGCCGTTACCGGACCATCAATATGCAGGCAGAAGTCAGCCAGCAACAGACAGCTGACGGAAACTGGCTGACAGAAGTCAAAGTCCAGTCTCTGCCCGCTATCAAAAAAGAGCCCTACAGCCCTTCTCTATCCGAATTGCTGCCCCGTATCTACTTCACTCCCCTGAATTTCTCTTTCGAAAGAACTAAAGGGAGTATGGAAGGCTGGCAATCGTATGGCGAATGGCAATATCAGTTATTGAGTGGAAGAGACCAGCTTCCTCCGGCACTAAAGGAGGAATTACAAAAACGGACGGCAAACTGCAATACCCCGTATGAAAAAATAGCCGCAATCTATCAGTATCTCGCATCCACTACCCGCTATGTCAGCATACAGCTAGGAATCGGAGGTCTGCAACCCATAGCCGCCACCGATGTAAACCGCACCGGCTTCGGAGACTGCAAAGGACTATCCAACTATATGCGTGCCATGCTTACAGAGCTGGGCATTCCATCCGTTTACACCGTAATCAGCACTACTAATAGGCGTTTATTAGCCGACTTTGCCAGTGCCAATCAAAACAACCATGTCATCTTACAAGTACCGTTACCCAATGATACGCTTTGGCTGGAATGTACCAATCCTACTTTACCCTTAGGCTACGTGCATCACTCCATTGCAGGGCACGATGCTCTACTCGTTGGTCCCAACGGCGGAACTCTTTGTCAATTGCCAACGTATGCGGACTCTCTGAATACACAAGTCAACAACACCCTCGTAACCCTGCAACCGGATGGAAGTGCTAAAGTAGAAGTCAAACAAACCTCCCGCCTGTTTCAATATGAGGACATGGCATCCATTATCGACATGGAGCCTGCCCGGCAGAAAGACTGGCTACGCTCCGACATCAACCTGGTACAGGCTAAAGTCGATGCCATCCGCGCTAACGAAATCAAGCAGAAAGAGCCTCAACTGGATATCTCGTACACCATCGAAAGCGAACAATATGGAAACAAAACCGGAAAACGCCTGTTTATCCCGATCAATATTTTCCACAGAAGCTTTTACAGTCCGAACAACCAGGGAGAACGCACCCAAAGCATTCAAACCAATTATGGCTATCTCGATATAGATAGCATCAGCATCCGCCTGCCGGAAGGGTATGAAATAGAATCATTGCCTAAACCCGTTGATCAGAAAAGTAAATTCGGCAAGTTCCGGTCTTCCATTACCTTGGGCGAAGCAGGCAATGTTTTTATCGTTCATCGCCTGCTCTATCACCAAGGCAATTACCCCAAAGAAGACTATACCGATTTCCTGGATTTCCGCAAAAGTATCGCTACTCAATACGGGGCAAAAATAATATTGAAGAAAAGTGGGGAGTAACTACTATTACTCCTCACCGACATTTTCATAAGTACGTTCTTCCCTGATTTCTCCCACACCCGAGAAGTCCGCATAATATTCACGAGACAGCTTCAGGTATTTATCAAACAAACGACGGGTAACAACCAGCTCATCCCCATGAGTGACAGGTGTTCGTGCTTTACCCGTCTGATCCACATAGGCAAGTTCCCATTCAGCAAGCCGGTTGTAAAAGTCGTTTGCACGGAAATCTTCTCTACCGTAAGCCAAGGGTAGCCCTTCCTCCTGATAATCAGTACCTGCATCCAAATGTCCCTGCAACATTGTATAGAATTTCTGCCAGCGAGGCAAATAATACCCATTAATCAAACCTGCCCATTCCCTCCATGAATAGTCAAATATACGCGGATCACCATCAGCCCCCCAAATAGTGACCAATGAAGTTGCATCACGTTCCATCAGATCCTTTTCCTCTTTAGTCTCTCCCCAACTGCGGGCTTCCGTCAACCATCTGTCAAAACTATACTCGCTACGTGTATAAAGCAGTTCATCCATATCTCTCAATAATTCAAGAAAACGCCCTGAGTGCAAGGCAAAGGCCGCTTTATCTCTGGAAGCAAATGCTTCTGCCGCCTTTTTGTGCACTAATTGTCCCAGATTAGTCATCATCTGGCGTTGCACATCTACAATATCAAAACGATAAGGTTTGGAAAATGCCAGTTTATCAGCATCCTTCAAAAGTTGCGATTGAGCCTGAATCACCAACATCGGTTCATAAGGAATACCCAAACCCGCATTCGGGCCAGACTTCTTTACATTCAATGCGGGACGAGCAGCTACAATAGAGCTCCTTTCCGTTCCATTCGTACCCCGACGATAAGGACCTTCCAACAGGTACATCCACGCTTTTCCGGCAGCAGCTGATTTCGCTCCATACCGACGTTCGGCATAAGCAGCAAGCCATGCCTGCAAAGGGATACTATCAGCATGATTGGGCATTTCAAAAGCCAGTTCATAGTAAACAGGATTCTGTTCAATGGCCTCCATAAAAAGTCCGGATCCGCACACATTCGGATAACGCGCCTTCGCTTTCTTATACTGGTTAGAAGCCAGCAAAGCTAAATCGCCATGCATATTGATACGCCCGCCAAAATTGTGAAGATTACCAGCTATCACAGGATATCCCCAACCACCGTTAGCAGCAGTTTTCGATCCGTTTAAGTCCAATATCAGTAAAGATTCCTTAGGAACAGCTTTCACTATATCTTCCCGCATACTCCATGCCTGCATCACCCACAAAGCTCCCGCATCAAATGTCTGGAAAAGCTTATGTATGGTCTGCCCCACCCCTGTCAGATATTCAGGTGTATCTATCGGGGGAGCGCTCTCATGAAAAGGATCGGCTGCGTATACTCCATAACTACCAAACAATTTATCCTGCTCTTCCAGAAAGGCCAAGCCCATTTCATGAAACAAAGGGTCAGTCGGGTCTAGTTGAGCAGTACCGTCAAAACCACACCACTTCCGTTTCATGCTGATTTTGGCTTGCGGATATTTAGCTTGCAATTCCCGCGGAACATATCCTGAAAAGCCCTGCTGAATAGGTTGCATCCCTAATTCCAACTGACGCGCCAGTATCTTTTTACCCAATATGACATGCTTGTCTATCACCGATTTAGGCAAAGGACCTCCATAACTCTGAATATTCTGCATCCACTGCCACGCCGAATGTCCCGGCCCAGTGAGAAAAGCCCGGGCTTCTTCTTCCGTGAAATTAAAACGTAACAGCGTATTATACCATACACCATCCAGCCCTACAGAAAACAAAGGCATATTGATAGCATTCATCGCCATGTAGTCCAGTTCTTGTTGCCAACGTTCCCAATTCCACCACGCCGCAGTATAGCTTACCGTGCAATAGTTCATGTAAACGCGGTATTTACCATTAATAATCCTCCGTTCTTTATTCGCAGGTTGTGGCAATTTCGCAGGCAATTTCAATTGATTACCAAACCAGGATACATGGGCATGGCACGTATACTTCAAATACCAGTTGAAAGCAGTTGCCAAGGAAACAGCATTGTTTCCCCGCAGGATAATTCTCTGCCCGTCACCATCCACTTCATAAACATCACTTCCATTTTCCGGATGTATCATCTCTAACCGATACTGCGAAACATAACCGGGAGTAACCCGCTCTATCAAGTCATACACTGCCTTTTCCGACGCTCCGCCACCCCATACCGGCAAACTACTGAAACAAATAAATAAGGTAATCAAACAGAAATTCTTCATAGCATATTATTTGGGAGACAAAGATAGTTGTGCTATCGATAAAAAGATATTGATAATGTACCAAATGTTTGCACTCATGTCTCAAAAGGAATAAATATTTTGTTTTATCCCGGCCACTGTTCGATAATAAGCGGACAACTGTCCGATAATGAACAGCTTAGCATTTCTCGTATTTACTGATTTTCAACTACTTACCACTTTGGCACAGGAATTGACTATTATTAAGCGAAAGCGGTCAGCAAAAAAAATAAAGATTATCTGCCACTTTTCAGCAAGTAGTTCCGTCTAACAGATAAGAGCGAAAGCCAAATAGAAATAGTAACAATTAAAAAATAAAGATTATGAAAACTACAAGTTTATTTAAAGCAGTCGCATTGGTAGCTATTATGGTAGCAAGTGTTCTCAACTCCGAAGTGAAAGCTCAGGACGGTTTCATAACGAATCAAGTGATGAACGGCGAATTAGTCGCATCCAAAACTATCTTCAAGCAAGAAGGCTCTTATCTGCAACGCCACATGCAATACACTTTTACTTATGACGACCAAAACCGTCTGATTAGCAAAGAAGCATCCAAATGGGATGGTGCAAAAGATGCGTGGGTGCCCTATTTCAAGATGACTTACCAGTACAGCGATAATGAAATAACCATGAATTACGCCCGCTGGAACGAATCTCACAAAGCTTATGATGAAGCCGTTCAGAAAAGCATATACGAACTGAATGACGCAAATATGCCGACGGCTTACAAAGCCTACAAGCAAGACAACAAAAACAAATCAGATTGGACTCTGGTTAACCACAAGCAGATGGACTTCACGACCAATCTATTAGCAATTGCAAAGTAATAAATATAGAAATTAAAGTTAACAATTAGTTGAAAAGCACGGGCCGGGAGGCTCGTGCTTTTTTAGTTATCCGATTACAAAACAGCTATAAAGCACCTAATACCATTATATTGAATGCTACTGTTACTGAAGCCCAACTTCTGTTGAGCTATCAGTATCAGATAAACAAAGTTAAGGTTCCGGTTATTAATTACTAAATCTACAATAAATCTTTATGTCAATACAAATCTTAAATCTGATAATGGGTATACCTCCGGCACATAATGCTTATTCACTATGACAGAAGGGGTTTTACTTATCTTTTGTTCCCGACAATATATCTGTTGTTTTGTCCACACATCACGTACCTCAGCCGTTATACTATATATACCCGCGTCTTCCATGTGCCTGGTTTCATACCACTCCCCCAAAAGCTCTATTGCCCTATCCCAACCGACAAGGTAATAAGCCGCAATAATAACCTGGGCAATTTCCTCACCCAACCTATCATTTGGAAATGTTACCAATACTAATGACACGGGAACACTTGAAGCAATTTCTACTATATGACGATGAACACTTGCACAATTCTTGCAATTGGGATTAGTCACTATCATCAATTCATTACTACCTTCTTTTTGATTATGCAATGCAATATCCCGACTTACCATTTTCCCGATCTGAGGTTTTAATGCCAACAATGTTTGAAAAGTTTCCGGGTTAAGCAGGCTGCCAAAATATTTCCTTAAAATAATCCTTTCCTTTTCTCCGGTTTGTATGGCTCTTAACTGTAGTTCAAAAATCAAACAGATATACCCTATGACCACAAATGCGAAAAGTGAGGATAATGACAGCTCCATTACAAAATCATTTTTCAATATATAAAGAGCTACCGCACTACCCCATACTGCAAAATCAGCCAATACACAAAGCATGCAGGCTTTACGCAAAATAAAAACCTGATAAATAATAGAGTATAAAGAAAGCGTCACGGCTACAGCACAACATACAACAGAAATTATATAAAAATCATCCTGCCGGATAAGCGAGAATAGATAAAGAGGCGCAAAGTATAGCAGAGATAATTCCCCTAACCCTAACCCTGCTATACTTGCCCCTTTAGAGTGAAACACTTCATTGCAATTCACTACCTTACCGATATTACAGAATCGCTCCATGAACTCCCCGTTCACCCGCTCTTTGTAGAGGATGGCGACAGATACGAGTATTCCAAAAACCAATGCAGATAAATAGAACATAAAGGCAAGCGACCGACTCTGACAAAATGCAGTCTGGAGTCCCAATATCAGGACAAAGAGCAAAGCAATAATGAATCTATAACGCAATAAATAAAATACGATATTTCTCATCATATAAAATTGCTCGTTCGGTGTTGCTTCAGTAGGTTCTCCCAATAGGACTGTACCTGTCCAATGCTGTAGAAACTTGTCTACCTTTACATGCTGTTTTCCACCCTCTCCATTGATAAATTCTACGATGAAACCGTCCTTTTTCGTCACAACACAAAAAGATTTTTTGTCCACCTCAAGCATTGTGATAAAAGGAGTTTCCAGTTTTGAAAAGTAATCATGTGACAGGAGCCGAAATACCTCATTTTTTATATGAAGCGCATCCAGTGCATTACTGACGCCGCGCATACTGTCTCCCAACGGAGTACTAAGCAGGCGATGTACAGTATCTCTACTTACTCTCACGGACAATGTCCGCAGATATTGATAAAGTACGACACTGATGTTATCAGCCCCGGTCATGATTACCTTCGTTTATTTATCAGGATATTATAAAGAAAAAGTGCCTTCAAAGGAGGTTCCGTCAGAAATAACCTCTATTATATATTCTCCACTATCTTCTCCATTCAAATCAATAGAAAAGTTTGTAGGACTAAGAAGCGTCTTCGAACAAACAGTTTTCCCTGTAGTTTCATTAATAACATTGATTGCAACAGTAGGGAATACTGTTTCAAAATAAACAGTTACTTCTCCATTATCCAAGTAAGCATACACCGGTTGGGAAACAACACTACGAGTTTTAGGAGCATCTTCCGGACTGGTAGATTCAGCCTGATCACTTATATCTCTGTCACCACTTTTTTGTACAAACACAATCTCCTTAACCCCAAAACCCAATTGTGCTTTTACTGAGCTACCTAAAACCAAGAATAGAAATAAAATAGATAATACTCTTTTCATAATGCATAACTTTTTTGTTTGATGCCGCTAAACTACAAAAGTCCATGCAAAAAGAGTGTGTCACAAGTGTGCCATCCCTATATTTCGCGCAAGATTTCTTTAAATTCACTGTTCTGTTCAACACCGATCCGTTCACATAAAGCATTCTTTTTCCGATAAAGTGTTCTTCTGGAAAAATGCATCAAATATGCCAAATGAGCAAATGGAAAATCTGTCAAACTTAAACATACTAAATAGAGTTCCTCTTTGGATAATTGATACTTGACATGAAAACGTGAAATGGCATTATTCCACTGGGAGTCCATGCTGACAATTAATTCCTGCCATTCCTGATCGCTTATTTCTTTATCTGATGCATCTTTATCCAGATGATCTTTTATAATTGCCTGCATTTTTGCATAAAGTGGTGAATGTAGGAAGGCCTCTTTTACCAAAGCTTTTCTCCTTAAAACCATTTCATCCAGTTCTACCCGTATTTTTTCCCTTTGCTCTTCATCAATCCGGCAAGAAGCTAACTCTTTCCTTAGATTTTCAATTTCCAGATCTCGTTGGGTAATCTCTTTCTGTAGACAAGCATAATGTTGACTTAAGTCTTGGTTTACCTTCTCTAATTGCTGATTATTCTTTTGCAGCAAATCATTTTTTCCTCGATATTGTTTATTTTTTCTATAAAGAAGAAAAACAATCATAATGATTATGATCGTTACTGGTATAAAAATACACAAATATATATTTAAGCGCCCTTTATAGTATAACTGGTGAAGCATTAGTTGTGCATCAGTCTCAGCTTCAACTATCTTATCAGTAACTATATTCCGACGAAATTGATATAAACTGTCTTTATATGTAGAGCTATACCTCTCCAATTGCATAGAAAGAGCAGCATTTCCTTGAATCATTGCTATATCAGCTAAACGCATATAGGCATCTGCCCTTCTTCCATAGTCCTTACTTAACAGGCTTTTATTCAAATAGAAAGTTGCGGAATCATACTCTCCAATTTTATAGTAAGCATCTCCTAAAATAAGAAAAGCTCGATAGGCTCGTGCAGTATCCCTCCGCAAAGCAAGATTAAGTTTTCCATAATATAAAGCCTTACCATCTTGATCCATCTGATTATACAAACGACTTAATGTAGCTGAAATATCAGCTTTTATCTCATTATTTTCTATTCTGTCTGCCACCACAAAAGCGTCCAATAATTTTCGTTCAGCAACCGAAAAATAATCACTACCCTTCATAAAGGCAATAGAACCTTGTCTAGATAAGGCTTCTGCCCAAAGATCCGTATCCTTCAAATCTTGAGCTATATTCTCCATTAACTGATAGATAGAATCTGCTTTTTCCTTGAAATTCAGTATATAATAAATATAGCCTATATTATTGTATATCAAACCTAGTTGCCGTTTTTCTCCAGCCGCTTTTGTTAAAGGTGCGGCAATGAGGTATTCTCTAAATGCTTCTGTCTGTTTATTCATATCCCTATACACACATCCCCAATAGTAATGCGCACCTGCCTGCATTCTTGTATTTCCCACTTTATCATAATATGCAACAGCGTAACGTATCAACGAATCATCTACCTGCACAACATAATTTTTATCTCTTGCCTGTGTCAGCAACAGCGCATAATAGGCACTATCAGCCGGCGAGGTAAACTCCTGAGTAGAGATATTCTGCAAAACAGACAAGGCACTATCCGGCAGCGACCGCATAAGGGAATCTGCCCATATCAATTGCTTGTTATTGCTTTGCCGGGCTGTACATGCCAACAGCAAAAAAGCGACTAAAAAGAATATAATAGCTTTAGTTTTTCCCATCCTATAAGTCATCTACTGAGTCCTTAGTTGGACAAAGATAATGTTTTCCCGCCAAAGGCGTCAGATGTTAGAAGAAAGAATAGACTAAAATCAGAGAAAACAGCCAATCTTATCCTACGTCACCCCCTCCTTATGGCCGATTCTTATCTGATTCGCTATTTAGGATTCCCTGAATAAGTAATAATTCCATTTCATATCAAAATGTAAGAATAGTTCAGTAACAGTTTACTTCAAAACAAAGAGTTCAACTTTAACCCCGCCAACCGGGTTGTGAAATGGCTACACCCTTTCAACCGGATGGTGTAGCCCTAAGCATAAAAGGGTGTAGCCATCCGTGAGAAAGGGTGTAGCCATTACAGAAAACTGATTATTAACTATTTACAAGTCCACAAATTCCTAAAAATGAAAAAACAGACATTGCCGGAAAGATATCCGCACCTTGTTATAAATTACTTCATTGTATAAAAAAGTCGGTTAATTCTTCAGATATTGCAGCCGTTTTCCCCAGTCTTCCATAACTGCCTGACGCCACTTGTAGACAGTCTCGGCACCCTGAAGATCTCGCCAGAACAGTGCAGGGGAGCTCTTGTCAGTGTACCAGTTGGGACCTACCTCGTAGTCGGTGGCAGACTCGCGACCCGGCCACAGGTTTTCAATAGTTATGGCACCCTCCAGCACAGGGAAACCGGATATGCCGGAGGTAATGGTATAGGGGAGTGTGCCAGTGTAATATGTGGAGTGACGCACGGCATAATCACCACCTCCGAGGTGGAAGCCGTCCCACTTCTGCCGCCCTATGGTGAGAGTGAAGCAGGCCGAATCGGCGGGAATGTCGGGACGGTCAGGACCTTGGACATGAAACTCGATAATCGAATAGATGGGTACGGTGTCCGCAGCCGTGGTGAGCCGGTGGAAGATCGGTCGCGAACTGCGTGCGGTTGGTTCGAAGCTGCCTCCCCATGACTCGCCCTCAGGATCGTCTGGGTTGCCGTCCATCACATAGAGGAGAGCCGGCGTATCGCCCATCTTGGGTGTGCCCTGGTAATAGTTGACAAAGTCTGCGCCAAGGTGTCCTGCACCCTTGATGTAGGTATCGTAATATCCGGCATTGTATTTACCCGTTGGCGGAATTAAATAAGCGCATATTTAAGTCTGCCAATAGGTTTGTTGT